>Ga0265294_10001098_pt1 | contig 36669 bp, 41 predicted proteins | sample MunlanPumphouse3_FD_192504 | JGI IMG/M metagenome (GOLD analysis project Ga0265294, IMG submission 192504) | Groundwater microbial communities from a municipal landfill in Southern Ontario, Canada - Pumphouse #3 | ecosystem: Environmental > Aquatic > Deep subsurface > Groundwater | place...
AAAGATCCAGGTTATTTTAAAGGTTTTATAGATGAATTTAGAATAGTTAGGGGGTTGGCCATCTGGACTTCTAATTTCACTCCACCAAATCAAGCCTATTACACTGCTATAAACGATGCTAAAAAATTAGCCATCACTTCTTCTGATGGTTTAACTCAACAGTATGTAGAAATTGAATCTTGGGATCGTTTTGAAAAAGAAGCTTTTCTTTGGACTAGATGTCCAATTATAGTTGCTGGAATAAACACAGACCTTTACCTTTATTATGATAAAGATGCTGCTGATAATGATACTTATGTTGGTGAAACTGGATCAATTGCTGCCAGTAGTGTTTGGGGAGGTAGTTTTGTAGCAGTTTATCACATGGCACAAGATCCATCTACTGGGGCTGAATGTGTTTTAGATAGTACATCAAACGATAATAACGGGACTCCAGATGCATCTATGACAACTGAAGATCTGATTACTGGAAGAATAGGTAAGGCACTGGATTTTGATGGTTTAGATGATAAAGTAACTTTTGGTGATACATACAGACCGGTAAATTCTTTCACAGTTAGTGCTTTTGTTAGATCATCCGCCGTCCACGAGGTTGATTCTGAGTCTACATCAGGTACAGCTGGGATGTCTGGCCAAAAATATATTTTTGAACCAAAGCATGAGGGTTCGAATGCTGGAGCTGGAGTATCTTATGGTACTAATGGTATATCTGTTTATGAACATGGGGATTATTATCTACCAGCACTTGCCGTGTATTCTGGTTATGTGGGAAGTGTTTGGAACCATGTTGCTGTAGTCTATAACAATAAGAGCCCTGATATAATTTTGAACGGTATTCTAGTTAAAACGGGGCTAACCTCTTCGAAGTCTACAGTTTATTCTCCTATAGCATTTGGTGGGGGATCTTATGGTTATTTTTATGGGCAAATAGACGAGGTTCGTATTGAAAATATTGCACGCTCTCCTGCCTGGATTAAAGCTACTTATTATTCAAATTTGGATGTGCTGATTTATTTTGAATATTCATATTATAGTTGGACTCCTACATCTATTTGGGTAAATGATGAAAACCTTTATATAGGTACCACTGTTTCTGGTGTAATAAGCTACCCAATGTCTATGATATCTGGTAGTTTATTTGATGATAGTTATTTTAATCCTTATCTATATTACCCCAACATGACTAGTAATGAAGTCAACCATATTCATGGCAATAATAAATATCTTTGTGTAACTACTACTCTTGGAGTAGATCAAATAGATCTTGAAACTGGAGATAGAATATATACTACTATTTCAGGAGATGGTGTACGAACTGGTAATTGCTTTCAAACATCTTCTGGTAGATTTTATTATGTTACTGATCATAGTATAGTTGATTCTATATTTGATTATAAAAGAGTTAAAATAAAATTAGATAGTGCTACTAATTTCAGTAATTATCAACTAAAAATAGAAATTCCTGATTATTTCAATATAAATAACTGTTTAAATATCAGATTTTTTGACTTGAATTATAATGAACTATACTTTTATAGGGAATCCCAATATAGTTCTATTTTTTATGTGAAAATTGTAGAAGTTAACACTTCTGAAATTTATATGATATATAAACATAAGTCAGAGGTTGATTTTGATTTTTATACACAGCTTCTTCTTCATATGGATGATTTTGCTTTAACAGATAGCTCCTATTTTTGTAGAGACATTATTAAAAATGGTAATATTTTTAGAACTTCAGAAAAAAGTAAATTTAGTGGTTATAGTGCCTATTTTAATGGTGCTGGTTCTTATTTGGATATATTAGACGAATCTATAATTATAAATATGTCTTCAAAACCGTCAACCATAGATTGCTGGGTTTATTTTTCAGATCTGACTCCTGGTACATCTCACTGGGGGCATCCTATATTTTCTAAATCATGTACTACCAGTTATTGTGAACAATTATTTGGTATTAATCCAGATGGTTCTGTTAGATATTACAGACATTCAGCTTTAGGAACTCTTTCAGTTCAAACAGCGGCTGGTTTAATAACTCTAAATAACTGGCATCATGTAGCTCTAACTGTAGATGGTATTTATTGGAGAATTTTTGTAGATGGAGTTAAAAGTGCTGAAGTGGCCAGTACTACTTTTTGGGCTAATCCATCTAGCTCTAGTGGTTGTCATATTGGTAGAGTTTATGTTTCAAATTACTCTCAAAACGCTGGTTATTTTAAGGGTTTTATAGATGAGTTTAGAGTTTCTGTTGGTGTAGCCCGTTGGGCATCTAATTTTACTCCACCAAATCAGGCTTATTCCTCTTCTATTTCAAATTTTTCATCTATTGAAAATGTATTTCTATTATATGATGATTTTTCAATTACTACTTTGGATTCGAGTTGGATTATGTCTTCGGGCACTAACTTCATTGACTTTGATACCAAAATGACAGTACCTGATATTTATACATCTCTTTTACTTTATATGGATTATTCTGTAACAACTGATAGTTCTTTAAACACTAAAAGTATTTCAATGTATGATACAGTTAGTATGTCTTATAATAAGACCAAATTTGGTGAGGCAAGTGCATATTTTTATGGTAATTCCCATTTGACTGTGTCATCTCATTCAGATTTTAATATGGGTACAGATGATTTTACTATAGATTTTTGGATAGCTCCAGTTAATGGTGGACATGGTGCAAATTGGCCCAGAGTAATACAATTTGGGTCTAACAGCAGTAATGGCGGTCTTTGGATTGCTGGTAACGGCTCGTCCAATCCTATGAGTTTTATACTCCAGGGCTATTCAGGTGGTTATATTAATTTAATCTCTCCAACTTCAACTTCGACTATCCCCAATGATATTTTTTCTCATGTGGCTATTGTTAGGGCTTCTGGAGTTTTTTATTTTTTTATAAACGGTGTTTTAGATAGAACGGGCTCTGATTATCCTTCGTATTCCATTGTGCAGAACAATGTTTATATAGGAACTAATCAGGGTAATGATGAGGAATTTAAAGGTTATATAGATGATCTTCATATTTCTAAAGGTATAGCTCGTTGGGTTTCTGATTTTACTCCATTAAATAAGGATTTTACTATCAATAATAGCTGTCTTATATTGGATAATTATGACTTTTCTTCATCTGGCAAGCAATACTATATAGAAACACTCCCTATTTTTAATGCTCCTTTAAAAATAGAGCAGTGTATAAAGAGAGAGGCTGGTGCTTTATCAGGTAAATCCATAGGTTACTCATGTACATTAGAACCTGGTTCCATAGGAGTTGGGTTATGCTATGACTCTAGTAATGGTTTAGTTTTAAAATACTATGATGGTGAAGATGTTATAAGGGAGCCTATAATTAACCTGTCTACAGCAAATACAGATATAATTTTAGAAATGTGTGTAGTTGACAATTATATAAAAGTGTCTTATACTTGTGGTTCTAATACTAAAACCTTGTCTTTTAGTAGATTTACAGATAGTTTGGTTAATAAAAGTATAAGACTTTTTTCTTCAGAATACCCATATAAGGTATTTCTTGACTGGATTAGAGTTTCAGTATTTGACAAGCATCCACCAGTTTTAGAGAGTATAGAATTTTATGATCATCCGATTAAAAGTTACAATTCTAAATTAAATGTGGTTTATGACAATTCGAGTAATTGGATTATACCTGACTTTGTTTATGAGTATAAAGATGGACTATTAAAGGAAGGAAGCACAATAAATGATATTTTTGTTACTGAAAACACTTCATCATATGGTACAGATAACAATGTGTTGTTTTTGGCTACAAATTTGGGGGCTACAATAATAGAAGAAAGAGAGGGCGACGAATATAATTCAAGAATTAAGCATTATAGTCAAATTACTGGAATTGGTATAAGCGCTTTTGGTGGGGTTAGAAAATGGAGTAATGGTTTTGTAGAAGACAGTGCTTATGGTTATAGGTATCCTACTCATGGTTATTTATATTCTGGAGATATAGGTAGTGGGGTATATGAGCTGAAAACAACTCGTTCGGACTCATCGTTTTTAAGTTATTGTGATATGGAATACGATGGCGGCGGGTGGACTATGGTTATGAAAGTGGATGGTAATAGCTCTCTTTTTGAGTATGAATCTTATTACTGGACAGATTTAGATATTTATAACGAAGATTCTTTAGATTTAAGTCCTGGTAATGCTAAATTTCAATCTTATAATTATGTAGCTTTTAATGAAGTTATGCTTGTTTTTACTAATGACTCTTTGGAGACTTCTGGTAGATTAGTAATACCTTTTAGTTCAAATAGTATGTACGACTTATTGAGATATGATCTTTTTGTAGCAACAAATTTAGGAAGGGATGCTTGGCTCAACTCTTATGCATTTACTGTAGGCAGTCAACCGTATTGTAATAGAGAGGGATTTAATAATGTAAGTGGTCGTAAAGCTCGTATAGGTATATTTTTTAATAACGAAAATGATTGTGCTTCTTGTGATAGCCTTATTGGGGTAGGTATAGAACCAGCAGGTATCATCACTGTAGCCGGCGGTGGTGGGACAGGTGCTGGTGGTTCAGATGCTTCTTTTAAACCTTGCCAAGTATATATATATGTTAGATAAATAAAGGAGAGGAAATGTTAGTTAAAAGACTTAATAAAACCGGGTCTAACGATCTAAATGTTGTCTATAGGCCTTGCAGGATAGATGAATTCATCGGGAATAACATAAATAAAAATATAATTAAGAAAGGGCTTGATTCGAATGAATTACCACACACTCTTTTATTTGTAGGGGAAGCAGGTTGTGGTAAAACTACTGCGGCTAGGATAATTGCTTTGGGGCTTAATTGTGAAAATTCATATGGTCCAACATCTAACCCCTGTTTAGAGTGTGATTCTTGTTTATCAATTTTAGAACAGAGAAGTATAGATGTAGTGGAGATCAATGTTGGCAAAGAGGGGGGTAAAGCAGATATTGAATCAATAATAAACAGCTTGTCCTCAGCCCCGTTTAGTTTAAGAAAAAAAGTTATTATATTTGATGAAGCACACAAACTTACAGATGCTGCCAAGGATTTATTACTGAAACCTATAGAAGACGGCTTTTCTCATGTTTATTATATTTTTTGCACAAACCACCCTGAAAAATTGAAAAGCAAGAATAGTAAAGAAGGCGAGGCTTTTCTTGACAGATGTACTATTTTAAATTTTACAACAATTTCTGAAGAAGAGCTTGTCGATATGCTTAAAAATGTATGTGAGTTCGAAGGTGTAGTTTTTAATTACGATATATTGAAATTAATAGCCACAGAATCTGGTGGTGTTCCCCGGCGGGCTTTGGTGTGGCTCAATCAAGTTATACATGAGGGTTCTTGGAAGAAAGAAGTAGTAGTCGAAATAATAGGCACAATAGGTGAAGAAGAAGATGTGCAAATAATAGAATTGGCTAGATTGTTAAAACAAGGTGAATTCAAAAAGTCTTGTGCTGTGTATGAAAAAATAAAAAATAAAGGTGCGGAGTATGTAAGAATAGTTGTGTCTTCGTTTTTTATTTCTTGTTTAAAAAATGCTAGTAAATTTAATGATGCTGTGATCTTCAGTAATGTTTTAGATATTCTTTTAAAGCCCATCTATGAAACTGGAAAAGTAGGTGACATGGTCATGTATAATGTTATGTTTAAAGTTACTAATGTAATTAGGGATTCAAAGAAAGGAAGGTAGTTTAAATGGCTGTAGAAATCGTAGAAGACTATACAATGGAGCTACCACCTGCTAATTATGAATATGTTACGACTGAAGAAGCGGCTAGAAATGCTTTAAACGATTTGATAAAATATCCATCTTTAGCAGTTGATACAGAAACTACTTCTTTAGATCCTTTTACATGTAAAATTTCACTTATACAAATTGGGATTTCTAATAAGGCATATGTGTTTGATGTTAGGAACGATACAGAACATAGTTCAGTAGACCCAATGCTTTTAAAGTTTGTTTTAGAAGATAACAAAATTTTAAAGATTTTGCAGAATGCTGTATTTGATATGAAGGTTATAAAAAGTAAGTATGGTTATTATATAAATAATATATATGATACTATGTTGGTAGAACAACTTTTTAATTTAGGCAAGGGTTTTGTCAAAGCAGGTTTGGCTGATTTAGTTTTAAGATATTTAGGTATGAAGATGCCAAAAGAGCCACGAAATACCTTTACAGACTATAACCAGGTTTTTAAGCCGTATCAATTAGCCTACTCTGCGAATGATGTATTGGTACTTCATATGATTAAAGATTTACAGACACCTAGAATTTTAAAAGAGGGTTTAGAAGATGCTGCTAGATTAGAGTTTGAATTTACTAAACCCATGTGTGAAATGGAATTGAATGGTATTACCATTGATGTTGATAAGTGGCGAATAATAATGGAGGATATTGATTCTAGTAGATTAGAGTCTTTTAAAATGATCAGTAATATGCTATCTACTACATCTGATCAGAGCACTTTATTTGATGTTCCGACAGTTAATATTGATAGTCCAATACAGCTTAAACAAGCACTCGAAAAATTCGGTATAAGTGATCTTAATGATACTAGTGTTGGTAGTTTAAGTAAGTTTGCTGGTATTCCTGTAATAGATAGTTTATTGGATTATAGAAAGGCTAATAAGTTAATATCTACTTATGGTGAGTCTCTACTTGAGAAAATACATCCTATAACTAGTAGACTCCATACTCAATTTAAGCAGATGGTATCTACTGGTAGAATGAGTAGTTCTAATCCTAATCTTCAGAATATTCCAAGAGAGCAAAAATATAGAAGCTGTTTTATAGCCAGGGAAGGGTATTCATTAATAACTGCTGACATGTCCGGTGCCGAACTGAGAATTTTGGGTAACTTATCTGCTGATCCTGTGTTTATAGAGTGTTATACTAATGGTATAGATTTACATACAAGGACCTCATCTGAAATTTTCGGTGTTCCTATGGAGAAAGTTGATCATGCTATGCGTAATGCTGCAAAAGCTGTAAACTTTGGGTTATGTATACAAGAGGATTCAATAATATCAACAAGTTGTGGTAATGTAAAGATAAAAGATGTGCCCATTGGTGTAATTGCGGCACATGATAAAGGCAACGACAATATTATTGATAAGAAGTATATGGGAGAGAAAGAGGTTTTTGAACTTACTACACAATATGGTTATACTTTAGAATGTACTGAAGACCACTTGATAAAAGTTATTGATTCTGAAGGTAATTATCTGGATAAACGAGTTAAGGATATAGATTTAGATAATGATAAGGTTTGTGTTAAATCTAAATCTGAATTATTTTCGCCTGATGCTTATATGTTTGATGAGTTTGATTTTAAAAATGTTACTAATTCTAAAGATTTTGACCCCCCAAAGGTGTTAGACCGTTATTGGGCATCTTTTCTTGGATTGTTAGTTTCTGAAGGACATTTACATAAAGGTAAGTCTGGAAGATACGATGGGGTAACTTTTGGAATGTCTGCTATGGATGACGAATTTATAAAATATATAGATAAATTGCTTTATAAATTATTTGGTACATTTGGTAGATATGAAAGTGAAAGAATAGTTACCTATTCTATAAATTCTGTTAAACTTACTTATTGGTTATCTTCTATTATAGAATTTAAGCATGGGGATAAGACTTGTACTATAGATATTCCAGAGTGCATTATGAGGTCACCAAAAGAAATTCAAGTGGCTTTTTTAAAAACTCTGTTTGAAGGGGATGGAACTATAAGCAAACATAGTAAGAGCTTTAGAGTGTCTTATAGTAGTATGTCTATAAAACTTATAAAAAGGCTGCAACAAATTCTTCTAAATTTTGGGATTATATCTAGTATAAAAGAAGACCGTGATAAAAGATACCCAAACAGAAGGTACTTTAAATTAAATGTGGTAGGTGAATCTAGTAGGTTGAATTTTATTAAACAGATTGGCTTTTTAACCAATAGAAAAAATTTAAAGGCTAAACATATAAGTACTTTCAAGCGATCATTTTATAGTATTAATTTTTCACAAAAAAAATTAAGTGTTTTACAAAAAAACGTATCTTTAAATAGAAAGATCGTTAAAAGTAAAGAAATAAACTCTTGTAATTGGTATTTATATAATAATTTAAATATTTTTCATAAATTTAAAATTGGTAATGCTTATTTTAAAGAATTATCTTTTTATGATCCTACTATTAAATTTTTATATGATAATAACATAATTCCACTTTCTGTAAAGTCTATAAAATCAGTTGGTGTTAAGAAAGTTTATGACTTATCTATAGAAAATCATCAATATTTTTTGGCAAATGGATTTATAGTACATAATTGTTATGGTCTATCTCCAGTAGGTTTAGCAAAACGTTTAAAGATACGTGAAGATGATGCAAAGCGCATGATTAACACTTATTTTGATAGATATAAAGGGGTTAAGAATTTTCTAGAGCGCTCTGCTAAAGATGCAATTGCGAATTTATATAGTAGGTCTATTAGTGGCAGGAAGAGATATTATACTTTACCTAGTTTTGATAGCTCAGAATATAAGAAAATTAAAGGAAGTATTGAGAGGCAGGCTAAAAATGCTCCCATTCAAGGCTGTATTATTGGTAATAGTAATATTAAGGGATTAGGTAATATAGATAAATATGCAGGTAAAAAGGTTATATTAGAAACTGGTTTTGGTAAGGATAGTGCTATTGGTGTTTACTCTGGTAAGAAGGAAGTTTATAATTTAAAATTATCTAATGGAGCATATTTAGGAATAACCTTGGATCATAAAATACCCCTGCTTACGGATGAGGGGCTAATGGAAAAGTCCGTTAAAAATATAGAGCTTAATAAGGACTACCTTTTAGTTCCGTTGGATGTTGAGGATGGTGAGGTTACAGATTTATCTGGGTATAAATATGAAAAGGGGCATTGGAGAGATACACACATAGATCGGATTACCCCAGAGATAATGTCAGAAGAACTTGCTTTTATTATAGGGTGTTTAATTGGTGATGGTAACTATAATTGTCATAATTTTTTTAGATTTTGTTGTTCTGAACCTCAGAAAGAGTTATTTGATAAGTTTAATGCTTCTATAAAAACAGTGTTTAAAGTTGAGCCAACTATATCAGTGTTTAATAAATATAGTAAAAACAACTATAGGCACACTATATTATACGATTCTATGGTAAGTTCTGTAGTAATCCGTGGCTTTTTGAAATATATAGGATTAGATTATGTTACAGGTAAGGATAAATCTATTCCAGGATACTTTTATACGGAGACTATAAAAAACAGAGGGGCATTACTAAATGGGCTGTTTTCAACTGATGGAGGAATGACTAAAGAAAGTGGTCCAAACTACACAACCATATCTAAACAACTTGCTGAAGATATACAGCAGCTTTTATTTTCATTAGGGATAAACTCCAATCTCAAAGCTTATTCAGAGGAAGGTGGTTTGGTTTATAGAATTCAGATACCTAAAAGATTTAATTCTAAATTTAAAAAATTAATAGGGTTTTCTGTAAATGAAAAGAATATTCTATTAGAAAAAGAGGGTTGTTCCCCAAAGTGCGGGGACGGTAGTATAGTACCTGAATTTATTCCTAAACTTATAGAAAAAACTTTAAGAAAAAGTGAAACTTTTCTGGATGACTTTACTCCCAATGAAAAGGCACATTTAAGAAGATTCAAATTGGGTAAGTGCTCTTTTACAAGTTGGAGAAAATTCTATAAAAAATTACCAGAATGTGAAGAAAAGAAGTTTCTTAAGCGGTTTTTGAATTTTGATTTTTGCAAAGCAACTACTTTAGATTATAGAGGTATTGAGGATACCTATGATTTGATTTGTGATAATATTCATTATTTTACAGCAAATGGTGTTATTGTTCATAATTCTAATGCAGATACAATTAAGCAAGCTATGGTTTATTTGGTTGACAGGTTGGAAAAGGGGGGTTATGATGCTAAATTGGTTCTAACAGTTCACGATGAAGTTGTTGTTGAGGCAAGAAATGATCAATGTGCTGAATTAGCTAAACTTATTCCACAAGCATTGATAGATGGGTTTGGTAAATATTTTAGTTTAATACCAATGGAAACTGATGCTCTTATAGGACCGTGTTGGCTTAAAGGTACTTGCGAAGCTAAAATAGACGGAAAAGAGTGCGGTAATAATGAGATGAGATTTATACCAGATTCTAAATATGGCACTAAATTAGTTTGTGCTAAATGTGGCACAGATATTTAAAAAAATAAATCGTGGGGGAAATTAAATGATTAATGAAGAATGGGTTAAAAGAGCAGTTATAAATTTTCTTTTTTATAAAAAGAGAATTTCTCCCAATGATGCAGAAGAATTTTTTTATAAAAATTTAAAGCATTTTGAATTTATGTACGACTTGTTGGGAGATGATTTGTTTACTTTGATTTTAAAAGATATAAGTAAACCAGTAAAAAAATCAAGAAAAATAAGAAAGGGTAAATAATGGTTGAGAAGAAGAAAAGGAAGAGTGGTCAATTTAGGGCAGAGAGAGTATGCTCTTATTGTGGTGAAACTGTTATTGTTCATCATAGAAAAAGATTGGTCACAGAAAATTGTTTCTGTAACAGGGAATGCGAGGCATCATTTAGGAGAAAGGTGCCTAATACTAGGTGTATTGTTTGTGGTAAACCCATGTCTGTAAAACCAACCCGGTTAAGTCGCACTAAAGGTACCGGAGTTTGTTGTTGTAAAAGTTGTTCCGCCAAAAATAAAGCTTCTTTATATAAAGGAAGTAGTAACCCTAATAGTAAACATAAATACGATTTTTCGGATATATATAATTTAACACATGATGGTGCTTATATACTAGGGCTATTATACTCTGATGGTAATTTATGTAGTAATTCTTTAAGTATATCTCAAAAAGGAGAATATTCTGGTTATCTTTTGAATAAAATAGCAGAAAGACTGACCGGCGATTACCATAATGTAAGTACACACGGTGCTGTGGATGTACTAAACATATATAGTAAAGAATTAGTTAACTTTATATTAAACCTAGGGGGCATTTGTTTAGGGAAAAAGTCAAAAAATGTAAGCTTGCCCAATATTCCAGAGGATAAAATGTGGTCTTTTATTTGCGGTTATTTTGATGGTGATGGTGGTTTTAGATATGATTATAGATATCCACGAATTAGTCTTGCTAGTAATTCCGTGAAAATTTTAAAGCAGATATCTGAATTTTGGAAGGTTAGTTATAATAATGGCTCTGTTATTTCTGCTTCTGGTTATAAAGCTTTGGATATTTGCGGTAAGATGTATGAGAACACATCTTTTAGACATACTCGAAAGTATGAATATTTTGAAGATATTTTAAATTGGGAGCCTTTACCTAATGGGCAATGGTATAGAGATACTTATTTTAAATGTAAAAAGTTTTCTGAAGATGCCATAATACCATCTAAAGAAAGGGTAACTGATTCTGGTTACGATGTATATGCTGTTGATGTGACTTATGATAATAAAACCGGGTTGTATTTGGCAGACACATGTTTAGCTGTTGAGCCGATACCGGGATGGTATTTTGATTTGGTGGGCAGAAGTTCTTTGCCAAAAACAGGATTTATGTTTGTAGGTGGTGTAGGTGTGATAGATAGAAGCTATGTTGGTTCAGTAAAAATGCTTTTAAAAAAAATTAATGATGCAGCTGTATTACCGCAAATGCCATTTAAACTAGGGCAATTGATACCGCGAAAAATAATTCATGTTAGATTTATCGAAGTTGATAGTTTAAGTGACACTGACCGAGGTTCAGGTGGGTTCGGGTCTACTGGAGATTAAGGGGGGTTGTATAAATATGTTTATAGATGCTTTTCAAGAAAAAATCTGGAAAGATAAGTATCAATATGATAATGAAACATTTGAAGAGTTTTGTAAAAGACTATCTTATAATATCTTTAACTCTGAAAATGAACTTGTATATAGAGATTTGCTTTTAAATAAATTGTTAAATTTCGAAGTCCTTTTTGGTGGTAGAATAAATGCTAACATAGGCACTTTTCAAAGTGGAACCACACTTTTTAATTGCTATATAGCTTCTACTAAATACAAAGACATAGACTCTTTGGAGGGTATATTAGAATTAGCCAAAGATTTTGCTCTCACTTTGAAATCAGAAGGCGGTATAGGTTTTTGTGCTAATTTCTTAAGGCCTAAAAAAACTTTGATCAGAAAAATAGGGGTATCTACTCCGGGAGCTATAAAATTTTTAGAAATCTTTGATAAGGTTTCTGATGTAATAACAGCAGGTAGTACTTCTATTGAGGATTCCTTTCAAGGTACCCCATCTAAAAAGAGTATTCGTAAGGGTGCTACTATGGTTACAATGAGTATCTGTCACCCAGATATAGAAGAATTTATTACAGCTAAATCTATACCAAATAGATTAACAAAAATGAACATGTCTGTTTTGGTTACTGATGCTTTTATGCATGCTGTTAATAACGATTTAATGTGGGACTTGTGGTTTCCAGACATTAACTTTGAGAAATATGAGAATGAATGGGATGGTAGTTTTGAGAAGTGGGCTGAAAATGGCTATCCAACAGTTACTTATAAAAAGATTAAAGCTACAGCTCTTTGGGATCTTTTATTAAGTAGCTCATGGCACAGAAATGAGCCTGGTATATTATTTGTTGATACAATGAGAAAATATAACAATTTGCACTATTTAAAAGATTGTGAGGTTAATGCAACAAACCCATGTGTTGTTGAAGGAAGCATGGTTCCAACAGAAAATGGGATAGTGCCAATCGAAAAGATTGTAGAAGGTCAAAGTATACAAACTACATTGGGTTTTGGTCCAGTTAAAAAAATTAGTGTTTATGATAATCAAGATATATATAGGGTATATTTTAATGATGGTTTTTACCAAGATGTTACAAAAGGGCACATATTCCACTCCATGTTGAGTAACGGTAAAGGTAAAAAAACATGGAGTAATGCGAAGAGATTGGTAGATGGGATAAAAGTTGGTGATTTTGTTCGTAAAGAATGGTACAAAAAATATCCTGAAATAGATCTTTCTTTAAATAGAGATGATGGGTTACTTATAGGATTATATTTAGGTGATGGTTGTTTTTCTAATAGACAATGCTTTAATATAAGTTGTAATTCTAATACAGATAATTCTTTTGTAGAAGAGTTGTTCATAAGACTTGGTGGTGGTTGTAGAATAGATAAGTCAGAAGGGGATTGTTATAGATATTATATGACTTATAATAAAGAGTATTTAAATAATTTGTTTGATAAATTAAAAATAGATGAAAAAAATAAATCATTTGATATTTGTAATTTAATTAATACTAATCGTAATTTTATACTTGGCTTAATAGATGGTCTCATTTCGTCTAATGGTAATATTAATATGTCAGCTAAATGTGCTCAAGTTAGATTTGCAAATACTTCAGATTTGTTACATAAATTAATAAAACAACTATTTCTATTTGTTAAAGCAGATTATAAAGTATATAATACAAGAAAAGTCGGTGATAAATCCGTTTTGTATGGTAGAACTACTGTTAGGAAAAGAGATTATAAAGAAGGTGTTATAGAAAATGATTCTATATTAAATATGTATAATGAAATTGGTTATTTAAGTAATGTAGAAAAAAATACTGCTTTACTTGAAATCATAAAAACAAAGCAACTAAACGGTGTTAAGTGGAAGACTAAAATAAAAAAAATAGAGCATATAGGTAAGGGTAAGGTATATGACCTATACGAAGAAAAAGCAGACGATTGGAATCATGAGGGTTATGTTTCAAGAGGGTGTGCGGAAGTTTTTGCTGCTACTGGTATGGTGAGGTATAATGGTAACGATATAAAGATAGGCGATGTGTGTAATTTAGGTTCAATAAACATTGTGAAATTTTATGATATTACTACTAAAGAGTTTGATTACAAAAGTTTTTCTGAAAGTGCTGCTTTGATGGCCAGAGCACTAGATAATATAATAGATGTGTCTAACTATCCTTTAAAGCAATACGAGGATGCGGCAAAGTTAAGAAGAAAGATAGGGGTTGGTATAACCGGAATTGGTTCTTTATTAATGATGATGAATATTAGATATGGTAGTGAGGAATCTCTATTATTTTTAGAGGAAGTATTAAAAGTTTTTATGAATAGTTTGTATAGAGAATCTGCTATTATGGCTAAAGAAAAAGGCCCCTTTGCTATTTATTCGGATGAAATGCTTTCGGCTGGTTATGTAAACTTGGGTATATTAGACGAAGAAGTTATTGATTTAATTAAGAAAAATGGTTTGCGTAATTGTGCTTTATCGGCAATTGCCCCAAATGGGTCTTTGGCAATTATCGCCGGCAATGTTTCAGGTGGTGTTGAGCCTGTTTTTTCTAAAGAGTTTTTTAGGTGGAATAGAGTTATTAATGAAAATATAGATTTTAAATATCCTGATGTACAGATTGGGGAATGGTTTGAAACTGATTATTTTAAAGAAACTATAATAAACGGTGAGAAGTTTTTAATGTCTACGGACGAGAAGTATAGAATTGATATGAATGTTGGTTTATGTGAAAAGATAGTTATACAAGATTATGGATATAAAATAGCTAAAGAAAACAATTTTGAAAATACTTATGGTGCTATGGAATTGAGTGTAGAAGAGCATCTTGCTGTTTTAGGGTTATTTAGTAAGTATATAGATTTATCTGTTTCTAAAACTATTAATATACCAGAAGATTGCTCTTTAGAAGAGTTTAAAAGAATTTACTCCAAACTTTATGAATATGGGGTTAAGGGATGCACAACTTATAGGGAGGGTTCAACGGTTTGTGTATTAGAGGCCGCCGCCAAAGATAAGGAAAAAACAATTAAGCAACAACAGAAGGAGTTTTTGAGTGCATTTAAAGAACAACAGAATGGGGACATAATTGCACATCATGTAAAGTTACCAGATGAGTATCCAGCTAAAGGGTATATTTTAAAAACTGAAGGTAAGAAATTTTATTTACATGTATGTTTTAAGGACAAAGCTTGTACAAAACCCTTTGCTATATTTGTAAATACAAATGCTAGAGAAGACAATGTTTCAACATTTAATGCACTTGAGAAATTGGAAGAGATTGCTATTTATAAGGGGCTAAATAAGGAGTTTATAGAGGAAACTAAACGCAAATATTCTTATCAAAAAAATCCAGTTAAAATATGTAGGATGTTAGGGTTATTATTAAGACATAATATTGATATATTTACTATAGTTAAGGGGTTAGATGAATTAGAAGGGGCTGGCCCCGCTACTTTCGTGTTTAGAATAAAGAAATTTTTATCTCAATTTGTTGGGGAACACGAAATAAAGGGCATGGTATGCCCAGAGTGTGGAGAGAAAAATATAGTGTTTAAAGAAGGTTGTTTTCAATGTATGTCCTGTATGTACTCCCGTTGTGGTTAACAAAGGAGGATTTTGATGAGATTAGGTTTTGATATTGATGAGGTTGTATGTGATTTAATAAGTTATTTATGTAATTATTTGACAGAAAATTATAGAGTAAGTTGGGAGCCAGGTTGTTGGACCACCTATAGCTTAATTGATTGTGATTATTCTGGTTGTAACGATAAAAAATTTAATAATCGAGTAGCTATAGATTTATGGAATAGAGTTTTTGATCTGAATTTTTTAATGGGGTGTGATGCGGTAAAGGGGGCTGTTAAATCTTTGCAGTTATTAAAAAGACATGGGCATGCTTTACATTACATAACTACTAGAGAAAAAGATAAGGAATATTTAACAATTAAGTGGCTACAATCTAAAGGGATTCCTTTTGATAGTGTACATCATGTTGGTTCTATTGGTGAAAAGGGGGCTTTAGGTAAAAGTTTAAACCTAGATTTTTTTGTGGATGATTTAGAAAAAAATTTAAGCTCTATGTTGAGTCATAAAAAGAGGTGGAAAAAGGGACTAGTATTACTTGACAAACCTTGGAATAGTAATTATTATGATGATAACAAGTTTATTAAGCTTGAAAATTGGGAACAAATAATTAGACATTTGGGTATTAATAATAGGTAGGGATTTTTATTGGAAATTTATAATATCAAAAATAAGATATGATCCTTTTATTTTTGATTATACTATTAAACTTTTACAGATTTAAAGGAGAATTATTATGTCAAAAGTAAGTTGCAGTATGTGCATTAATTATGATAATGGTAAATGTTTAGAAAAGAATGTTTCTGTTGCCCCCAATAAAAAGAGGCATTGTGATTTATTTATCATTGATACCAATAAGATAAATAAAAAATCTTCTATACCCACTATTAGAGGGCAGCACCAGTCTGTTGCTAAAAAATTAAGGTATGAAGCTAGAAAAGAAATGAAGAAGATGATAATTGAGGCTGAAAGAGATAAAAGAAATTTGGAAGATAGTAGAAAATATATGGGTGCTCGTAGTTATGACGAGAAGCATCCACTAACCGGCGATTTGAGTAAATTTACTACTACTGCAAATCAGGAATAAAGTAATGTATAAAAAGTTTCCTATATATAATAAAGAACTAGAGCTTAAATCTAAAGGGTTTAAGTATGTGGCCGGTATAGACGAAGCTGGGCGTGGTTGTGAACATCCTTCTGCTGAGGTGCTCACTTCTAATGGTTGGAAGTATTATATTGATATAACATTAGATGATCAGGTTCTATCATGTACAAAAGATGGTAGCATTGTATGGCAGAACATAGATTTCGTTGTAGATAAAGAATTTTCTGGTGATCTTATGTCTTTAAGCAACAGGAGTGTAGATGTACTTGTAACGCAAGATCATTTCTTTGATGTCTTTAGAAGGAAATTTATTCGAGATTCTAATAATAATCTTAAGCTGGTGGGTTATATATACAGGGATAGAGAACAAGTTACTAATTTACGAAAAAATGATGTCATACCAAGAGGTGGTATATGGTGTGGTGAAGAGCAGGAATTTTTTTATTTACCAGCTACTAATAAATTAAAATTTGACCATAGTGGAAAAGATTACTTTAAGAAAAAAATTCCAATGGATTTATGGTTAAAGTTTTTAGGTATCTATTTAGCAGAAGGTAGTGCTACTCATAGTAATAATAATGCATATGTTATTTCTATAAAGCAGATTAAAAAAGATATATTAGACCAAATATTTAATACCCTGAAAGAATTACCATTCGATGTATTTAAAGAAAGTGATAGAGTTGTAATACGAAATAAACAGCTTTATGATTATTTAAAGCCTTTGGGAAAAGCTAAAGATAAATATATGCCTAAATGCTTTAAAGATTTATCTAGCAGACAGTTAGATATATTAATAGATTGGATGTTACTAGGAGATGGTTCGTCCTATAAAGGTAAAAATCGTAAACGCGTTTTTGTTTATTATACGACTTCTAAAAAATTAAGGGATGACTTTGAGGAATTAATATTAAAAACTGGAAGAAGTTATAATACAAGTGAAAGGAAACCGAGGGATAGTTATATAAAAGGTAGATTAATAAAAAAAGAAAATTGCTCACCTTGTTATGAAATAAGAATCAGAAGAAATATAAGAGCTCAAGTGAAGAGTTTACATAAAAAGTTTATTCCATATAGAGGTAAAGTTTTTTGTTTGGGGCTTCCTAAGCACCACAATTTTTTTGTTAGAAGAAGTGGTACTGGGTATTTTACAGGTAATTGTGGTGCTGGCCCTGTAGTCGCGGCAGCAGTAGTATTAAATAAAGATATTGTAAAATATTTAATTGGTAATATAAGAGATTCAAAAAAAATGTCTCCCAATAGACGAGAGGAGATGTTCAAAGTTATACACGAAAATAGCGATAATGTTATTATGGATGTTGATAATCATACAATAGATTCTATAAATATTTTACAAGCAACTAAACTAGCTATGAGAAAGGCTGTTTATAATTTAAATGAAGTCGATTATTTATTGATAGACGGTGATTCTAAAATGAATTTAGACATTCCAGTAGAGCAAGAACAAATACCTATGGGTGATGATAAGGTTCTTTCAATTGCTGCTGCTTCCATTTTAGCCAAAGTGGCTCGGGATCGTATGATGAATAATTTACATGATATCTACCCAATATATGGTTGGAATAAAAACAAGGGATATTTAACAAAGGAACATATAGAAGCAATAAAACTTTATGGTATAACTGAATTTCATAGAGTTTCTTTTAAAAAAGTAGGAGATCTGTAATGTGGATTACTTTAAATTTATTAGGATTTTGTATTCTGTGCTATAATGTACTTGAGAACCAATAATTTTTGTTATACACAGGAAGGTTAAAAAATGATAAATATTATAGGAAATGATGATTATACAATTTTTTATGAGTGTGATTGCGGAACAAGGGGTAAATGTATATTTAGACCATTAGACAAATCTAATGCTGTGGTTGTAAATGTTAAATGTGCTATTTGTGGTAACTCTGTCAGGGTAGTTTTAATTAAGCAAGAGGAAAAGGCTAAATCAATTAGTAGCCCTGAAGACATAGAATACGGAGCGGCATTTGTAATAAAAAATATTATAATATAAATTTAAAGGGGGGCATTCTATGATTAGTACTCTTGCTAAAGTAGATGAAGATTTAATCGCAGACTTAGCTAGTGTGGTAGAAGAGCTTGGTGGGTCTTTTACCATAATAGATATAAAGAATAAAATATTTAAATTAGATGTCGATTCTGAATTTCAAGATTATGCTAGTAAAGTTGTTAACGAAATATTTAATGCATATAAAATTAAAAGAGCCATTTTGTTAACTAATAATCCTTTTTTGGGCATAGAGGAAATTGTTAAAGAGGATCTTAAGCAGGAATAGGAGAATTTATAAATGGATTTAGGCATAAGGTTTGAAAATGATTTAAAAAAGTATGGGTTTTTAGGAAAGCATAAAAATATAATAATTGATTTTATGAAAAAGCACATAGTAACTCATAGTGTTGAATTTGATGAAATCAATTTTATAAATAATATTACTAACTTGATAAAAACTTCCGTTGTTATAAATGAACCTTACAATGAATTTATTGATAACATTGAAACTCGTTTATGTAGTACTTCAATTAAAAAGCCAATAAATTTTGATGACCATAGAGGCTTTATTATAGCATCACTTGTTGTATATCTGTTAAATATTAATGACAAGAATATCTTAAATTATGTTAAAGATAGTAGAGATATAATTAAAGAGCTTTTTTTGCAGAGAAATTTAAATGGTGGCACAGAAGCTGATTTAAGAAACAGAATTTTAAATGCTAAAACTCCAGATAGTTATACGGTTCAAGAACCTAAAGTAAAGGGTTGGGATGAGTATTATTATAATGTTTGTAAAAGAGTTGCTAGTAATTCTAAATGTTTTTCTAGGCGAATAGGTGCAATTTTAGTTGTTGATAAAAGCATAGTAAGTACTGGTTATAATGGTCCTCCTAGGGGTATTCCTACTTGTGATGAGCGGTGGCTAATAGATGGAGATTTTGCTGATAAATATAAAGATAAAATACCCGAAGATTGTGATGTAGTAGGAAAGTGCCCAAGAAAGGTATTGGGTTTTTCTTCTGGACAAGGGCTGGAGATATGTATCGCGGGTCATGCTGAAAGAAATGCCTTAATAAATGCAGCTAGAGAAGGTATAAAAACAAAGGGCGGTACACTTTATATGACATGTAATATTCCTTGTTCGCCATGCTTGATTGAGATTATAAATGCTGGTATTTCAGAAATAGTTGTAACTTCTGTGGAATGTTATGATGAGAATAGCATGTTTCTTTTAAACAATAGTAATATAAAAGTTAGGTTGTTCGATTTTATTGAAGTTTAATTTTTCTATTTCTGTGCTATAATATATATATAGGGGATTAAAGTAACCCCTAATTTATAATAGGAGGAATTTAATAATGGGTCAATATGATTTTTTTCAAATACCAAGTACTGGGGTGGATAGTTCTACACTAGGTACTCCCACACAAACTAGAGATGTTAGTATGAAAATATCTACTTTTGGAGCTATGAATGTTGGAGCTAGGGATGACAACGACTACACAAAATTAACTAATGCTTTTGAGAGTAAAGATGTTTCATCTGATTGGTCAGCTATTGTTCCTTCTGCTCATGCACAAGATGCAGAACATAAGGACAATCCTCTGGTTTGGGGTACTACTACACACAGGGTTCGTAATGATCAGTTTTTTAGAATGGGCATGGCTAATAACTCAAATGCTGATACTGTAGATCAGCCTAGTTTTGATGTATCAGATAGAAAAGGTTCCGATGCTTCTACAACAGTATATCTTCCAAGAGAAGGTTGGAGATCTTTTGGCGGGAAAAACGATTTTGCTATCGCTTATCAAGGCTCTAAATTAAGGGGTGACATTGAGGCTAGTTAATAACATAGAGACAGAGAGTATTAAATGGATTTTTGTACATGCGAAGATTGGAAGAGGATAAGGGCTAGTAGTCCTGATATATTTATATATGACAAGGATTACGGCTGGCTTATAAACTGGATAGAATTGACTAATGAGTTTGGTTATGCCAAGGTTCATCGGTATGGGATAAAAATAAATTATTGTCCTATGTGCGGAAAATGTTTATGCAAGGATGGTTAAAATGTCTAATACCGATGAACAAAAAGGTATAGAAAGTATTCTTAAAAAAGCACTTACTAATGTTTCTAATGAATCTGATTTAAATCAGATGAGACGGGATTGGTTTAACAATGTAGTTATAACAGTAGAAAAAATGGGGGAAAAGATAGAAAGTCTTTCTTCAGAGTCCTTCAGATCAAAAGAAGAGCTTATCAAAGAAATTAATGCTACTAAAGAGAAATTAAGAGAAGATTTGAGGACGAATTATGTAGAATTCAAACAGGAAATGAAATTTTTAGAAGCAAGATTTGATAAGGTTTTTGATGATTTAAAACGCAAAGTTGAAACTATAAATCAAAGTAAGGATATAAGTGATTTAAAATTAGACTTTTTAAATGAGATAAACAAAGTTAAGGATGAGTGGGTTTTACAATTTGACCCTATAAAAACAGCATTAACTGCATTAAAAACTAAATTAGCTATGTGGGCACTATTTTGGGGTATATTTGGAGCTACTATATTAACCGCAATTCTAAAATATTTTTTTGATTTATAAATTTTAGAATACAGTTAGACCCCTAAATTATATAGATTAGTGGGGGCATTAAATATGTATGACGAGCTTAAAAGACTTAGAGTTTTAACAGATGCACTTATAAGTGCTGAAGAACGGCTTGAAGCAAGCACTAGAAGATGGGAATATGCTTTAAATGCTATACCTAATTTAGTCTTCATAACTGATATCAATATGACTATAAAATTTGTAAATCAAGCCATGTGTCATGCTTTTGATAAAGAAATTCCCTTTTTCATTGATAAAAAATGTTTCGAAATAATATCCAATTGTTCTAATAAAGGCATGTGTTATTGTAATGAGTATGAATCTGAAGAAGTGGTTGATTTAGAAGATATTTATGTTCTTGGTACCAATAGGTGGTATAACCACACTAAATCACCAATTTATGAAGAGGGTATTTTAATTGGTTATATATGTGTTTTAACAGACATAACCGAACGAAAGACATATGAAGAGGCTTTAGCTAGAAGAGAAGCCATGTTAAGGGCTATATATAGATCTACTCCAGCTGGAATAGGGGTCATGAACACTAGTAGAATTGTATTGTGGGTTAATGACAAAATACCAGAAATGTCAGGGTATAAGAAAGAAGAAATAGAAGGCAAGGACATTAAAATTTTATACCCAGATGTGATTACCTATAAAGAAGCTGGTAAGCTTAAACGAAAGCAAATACTTAAAAGTGGTTACGGGACCATAGAAACAAAATGGAAGAAAAAAAATGATGAGATTATGGATGTTTTAATGTCGTCAACGATAATGGACGGGGATGAGCGTATAGCTTTTGTGGTTCAAGATATAACCGATTTTAAAAGAACTGAAAGAGAATTAATAAAGGATGAGAATAGACTAGAGGCTTTATTAAAACTATCTCAATTACAGAATGTTTCAGAAATAGATTTAATTAATAATGCTTTAGAGGCTTGTGTCGAATTAACAGATAGTGAAATAGGGTACTTTCATTTTTATGACCCAGAAGAAATATCTTTAGGTTTATTTACTTGGTCTAAAAATACTTTAAAGGAATGCAAAGCTTCTACTAAAGCCCACTATCCTTTGGAAAAAGCTGGTATATGGGCGGACTGTATTCGGCTTAAAAGACCGGTTATACACAATAATGATCTTAGTATTAAAGAATTTAATTTACCTGATGGGCATGTGGAAATTAAAAGACATTTATCCATTCCTGTTTTTGATAATAATAAAAATGTAGTAGCGGTAGTAGGTGTTGGTAACAAAGAAGAACAATACAGTGATGCGGACATTAGACAACTTCAATTGTTTATGGAAAGTTTATGGAAAACCATTAGTGCAAACAGGGCGGCCGAAGAGCTTGAAAGGTTGATTAAAACCTTGAGAGAGAATTGTTAGTATTAAATAGGATTTGTTTTAAGGAATAAAAAAAATGAGAGTTTTAGTAGTAGAAGACGATGCTGCACGAGCTACTTATTTCATAGAACGTTTTGGTAAGTACTCTTTAATTATAACTGAAAATGCTGATGATGCAATATTGTATTTATCAAACAATGTTTTTGATATAATATTTTTGGATCATGACCTTGGTGAGAATAATGGTTGCGGGGCAGATGTAATTGCTTTTCTTTATAGTAACCCCCAAAATCTTAATAATGAATCTAGAATAATTATCCACTCTTGGAATATGCCTGCTGTAGAAGCTATGCTTAGCCTTTTACCACAGGCATATTTTTTTCCATATAATAGTGAAGAATTTTTATCTATAGACACTTGACATATAATTTTTAGTGTTTATTTTATGTTTCAAAGGGTTGTGAGGCCTAAAATTCAAAAAGGAGGAAAATACTATGAAAGACTTGATAAAAAGAACAGAAGCTAGCCCTATGGGCAGCCTTTTTGGTTTAAGTCGTTTCCACGATAATTTTCATTCTCGCTTCGATTCTTTAATGGATGAAGTGTGGAACGGCTTTAATTTGGATGCCAGCTTATTCGATCAGATACAACCTAAAGGATCTTTTCCTAAAGTTAATATAAAAGATACCACTTGTGATTACACGATAGATATTGCCGTAGCTGGTTTTAGTAAAGATGACATTCAGCTTGAGTTAAAAGATAACTCTTTGTTTATTAAGGCTGATAAAAAAGAAGAAGACGGTGAACAAGAAAAAGATGGTACTTGGTTAAGGAGGGAGATTGCACAAAGGTCTTTTAGGCGTGTTATCAAATTTCCTGAACAAATAGATAAAAATAAAATTGAATGTAAATATGAGAACGGTATTATTAACTGTTCTATAGGTAAAGTTATTTGTGAGCCTGAAAAGGACGACACCATTAAAATAACTGTTAATTAATTTATTATAAATAAGGGCCTCACACCCTTAATTTAATGGAGATTATATAATGCCAAAATCTTTTGAAGACTGTGTTAAAAATGGTGGAAAAGTTGTAACTAAAAAGTTAAAAAATAATAGATATATGCATATTTGTTACGATAAGAATGGCAATTCTTATAGTGGCGAGGTGAAAACTAAAAAAAAGGAAAAACATAGTATGACCGAAGAAAAAAATAATATTGAAAATAATAAAAATTTACAAATAAATAAAACTAATTTAGAAGTAGTTAATAATGCTAGAGCTACTTTAGAAGATTTGAAAAAGCTTAAAGAACATTTTGATTCTATGTACAGATAATTAATTATCTGAAGGTTAAGGAGATTTATTTATGAATAGATACATTGATTGTGATGAAAGTCTAGTAGAAGTTTTTTTAGATGTTTTACAGGAAAGATTTCCAGCCTATCAAAATTTTAGTTTTAAGTTAGTGTTCGATACTAAAAGAAGAATTAGTGCCGGAAAAATAGTGTTAGCAAATATTGAAACTACTAGTGATAAGATTAAATACTTTTCTAGAGACAATATTGCAGTTAACGGTTACGATTATATAGTTATTGTAGACAAAAAGGCCTGGGAACTTGCTTCTCTTGTAGACAAAAAGAGAATTATTTCTCATGAATTAAGACATGTCTTTATAGATGAGAAGGGCACTCCTAAAATTATTGGTCATGAAATTGAAGATTTTTATGCGGAGCTTAAGCTCAATGAAGATGACCCTGAATGGGCAAGGAAATTAAGCACCATTGTAAATGATATTTATGATCAAGAAAAGGAATTAATTAAGGCTTCTAAAAAAGGAGTTAAATAATGACTGATAATAACACTAATAATGAAAAAGATATAAAGTGGGAAGATTATGTTAGAAACGAAGTTAATGCTTTACTGGATATTTATTTACCTTTTTGTAAAACTGGTACCGTTGGAATAAAATATGAACATCCAGTAAATTATCAACTTGAAGATGGAACAAAAGTTTTTAAAGACCATCTTTGTTCAGGTGTTACATTAAACTTTGTTTTTGAGTTTGATAAAGAATTGAAAATTCTTGGTACTGATATAGAAGAGGTTTAATATGTCAAAAAATGGGTTAATTTATTTTAAAGATGGTGAACTCATTGCTGAACAAGGTGAAGCCAGATTGTATCAAATGAATGATGAGCTTTTTTTAGAGGCTGGTCCTAATCACACATTATGGGCACTAGAATCCGAGCTTGAAACTTATATGTGGCAACTAGACGACTACCCAAATGGTAATGTGCTAGAAATAGGCTTGGGTCTAGGTGTGGCTTCCAGATATTTATTAACTTTTCCTAGAGTTAAATCCCTAACAACCATAGAAAAAAATAAAGATATAATTGATTTGTATCCTCGTATCCCAAGAAAAGATTCAGATACTTTTAATAAAAATTTTGGGCATAAAAAACATATTATCCATAATATAGATGGGCTATCATATGTTTATAATACAAACAAAAAATACGATTTTGTATTTTTAGACTTCTATGATAGAATTGATGAAGAAACATTGCCAGAAATACGAGACATGGTTAATGGTTGTAAAAGGGTCTTAAAAGTGGGTGGTAAAATAATGGGGTGGTTAGATCCACATACCCCAGAAGAATTTGTTAAAGAGTTTGAAAATATTTTTGAATTTTAATAGGGGGTTATTTATATGAAAGACCTTTTTGAGCGAGTTAATAAGGCACTTGAAAATGCAGCTAAATTAGCTACTAAACAAAGAAAGAAATTGAAGCCTTCTCAATTTTGCGGTCCCGGTAAAAGTTTTCCTTGTCATGATTGTAGCCATGTTCTAGCTGCCAAGCGTCTTTTAAATAGATCCAAATATTCAGAGAGTACCAAAGCTAAAATAAGGGCTTGTATAAATCGTAAAAGTAAAGCCCTAGGTTGCGGGGGCACTAAAAAAGAAAAAGCTTTCAAAGAGGAATTTGGAATGAGTATCAACGAAGTAATTGCTCTTCCAATTTTTGAATCAACTAGAGATATGGTAGAAGAATCAATTAAAAATCCGGGGATGGATTTGGATTTTGATATTACAGAAATAGAGGGGGAGTAAAAAATGGCTACTAAAAAAAGAGATGGAAGTTGTGGTAGAGGTCCCAAAAGAGACGGTTCTGGTGCTGGGGGAAAAGATGGCCGTGGTTTAGGCCCAGCTGGTGGCAGAGGTCGTGGAAGGAATGGCGGTGGTCGTAACAGAAACAAGTAACTTAATTGAGGTTATAATTTAATTATGGATTTAAATGATTTAAGGAGTGCCGCCGCCGCCTGTGAGCAATGTGAGTTACATAAAAATAGGGTTATGTCGGTTTTCTCTAAAGGCAACCCCAATTCAAAAGTGATGATATGCGGGATGTGTCCAGGACCAGATGAGAACAATATAAAAAATGATTCTGGATTACCTTTTGTAGGTAGAGCTGGGAAGCTTTTAGATACGATTTTAAATGATGTTGACTTAACTTTAGATGATGTTTATATTACCAATGTAGTTAAATGCTATGTTAAACCTGGTATAACACTTAAGAAGGAATGGACTGCACAATGCATTCAATTCTTGATGGCCGAAGTAGCTTTAATAGAGCCCAGAGCCGTAGTGGCTTTAGGCACTGATGCTGCTAAAGCTATTTTAAATGTAAATAGTACTTCATTAGCAGCCTTAAGATACAAATTTTATAATGTTTTAGGCGATGATATAAAAACTATTGTTACTTATCATCCATCGTATTTTTTAAGGGGTGGCGGCAAAGATCACCCACATTACAATAGGATAATAGAAGATTTAAACCAGGTAAAACTAATCATTAAAAACGATTAATATAACGGGGGTTATTATGCTTAACTATGCAATTGTACTTTTTATAGGCTTGTTAATTGGTTGGAATTTATTTCCCCAACCATTATGGATTAAGGCATTATGGGATAAGTATTTTGCTAAATACTTTGATTAATGCCTGGGGGTAGATATAATGCAGCCTTTAACTTATAGTTATATAGGATATGTAACAGAAATAATAAATGGTGATAGTTTTTTAGCCAGTATTGATATTGGGCTTGATATTATTTTAACCAATAGAAGGATTAAATTAAATGGTGTGGAAGCCCCACAGCTTATAGGAGACGATGCTGATGCTGGTATTGTTGCTAAAGATGTTTTAAAAGAGTTAATTTTTAATAAAAAAGTTTTGTTAAAAATATATAAAAATGTAACAGATGAATATGGTAGATATATCGCTGATGTTTTTTTCAACGATGTTTTTGTGAATGAGTACATGGTTACAAATGGCTTTGCTAAAAAACTTTAAATTAACTAACTTTTATTATAATACTGCTTAATATACTTATCAAAGGGTTTTAAGCTAATAGCTTAAACTATATATAAACATTTATAGCTATTAGTTTTTTTTTCAAAAAAGACATTATTGACAAATTACAATATGTGTTTATTATATTTATTATGATCGAACAGTTAAGAAAGGGTTTAATATGAGTAGTAGTGTTATAGTATTGAATTTTGATTATAGTTATTTAAATATGATAAATTGGAAGCGAGCGGTTTGTTTTGTAGTAACTGATAAAGCTGAAATTTTGAAAGCAAATGAAAATGAAATTATTTCCAATGCTACAAAATCTGTTACTATTCCTAGACCGCTTGTTATTAGGCTGCTTAATATGGTTAAGGGTATGTTTAGTAAAAAGGTTCCTTTTACCTATAAAAATGTTTTTATAAGAGATAATTATAAATGTCAATATTGTGGTTCAACAGAAGATTTAACTATAGATCATATTATACCTAGATCAAAGGGCGGTAAGTCTAATTTTGAAAATTGTGTTACAGCATGTAGGCTTTGTAATAACTACAAGGGTAATAAAAGCTTGAATGAGTCAGGTATGAGCTTGAATAGGTTGCCTAAAACACCCGCAGTAATAGAGTTTTTAGACTACAAGTTGAAAAATAGTGATGTTTATACTACATTAAAGAGATTTTGGTCGGATAACTAATAACAACGGAAAGGTGTCCGAGTGGTTTATGGTGCTGGTCTTGAAAACCAGTGGGCTTAAAAGGCCCCGTGGGTTCAAATCCCACCCTTTCCGCCACAAAAGAAGAAGGAAAACATGACTAAAGAAATTAAAAGAATTAACATAAAAGAATTTAGGGAAAAGGGATTTTTGCAAGAAGCGAACAGACAGTTTTTTCATTCACTCGGTTTGGCTTTAGAGGTTATTATTAACTCCGAAGATGGAACCGAAAGTTTAGGCGGTGTTTGGGATTATCGTGACGACCCAGAGGGTATGTTTTTTGGTCAAGATACGATTACATCAGAAAAGGCCGACTATGTTACTAACCTTAAACTTTCAAAAATAAAGACAAGAATTGCCGCCGCCGAGAAATATGATATTGTAGTAAGTGATGACGGTATTCAAATAGATTGAAAAAAGTAAATCTTTTGTGATTAAAACATTAGAAGAATTAGGGTATAAAGATTTTTATTAGGGGATTTAATAATTGTGATTAAAAAAGTTCTATTTTTTTTCTGTTGGTACCTCTTCAATTTTTTTTATATAATAATATTTGCAATTTAGATTTTGTGGCACCAAACCCCCCTGGTATGCTGTCTTTGGTTTAATATATAATTGGCTTAAAGGCATTATCAGTAAACTTTTTAGTTGGTGCCACCGATGAGGAGATAAAAATGTTAGAAAATAAATTAAGGAATGATTTAAGGGAAGCTACTTTAAATAGGAATGATGTTAAGAAGAACACTATAAAAATTGTTTTAGGCGAAATTCCTAGACTAAACAAAAATGCTGGTGAAAAAGCTACAGATGATGAAGTCCATAATGTTATTTTTAAAAGGAAAGGCTAATGGTAGTTTAGTTAAAGAGGTTCTATTAGAAAATTAAATAAAGTTAAATATGCTTGATTATTCAAATAATTAAATTTAATAAAGGTGGATATATGGATGATGACCCGCACGAGCATAAGAGAGGTAACACTAGCATTGGCACTATTTTTCAATCCCCTAGGCTACAACGAGCTGTTCGCAGTTACAATGAGAGCCACACAGTCTTATTGGCTTACATCATTGATTTTTTATTCGGTATCGACTCTTCTGTTTACAATTTATTTTTTTCTAAAGATGTCGGTAAAAAAACAAATAAAAAATAATAAATTTGGAGGCTAATAACTATATTGGAAAAGCATAAAATTTCAGAATGGTTTGACCCCTGTAATATGGAGCATTTAAAAGCATATTCATTTTTAGAAGACAATGGTTTTTGGCCAGATAATTTTATTTTAAAAGATTTAAAAATGGATGCAGATTGGCAATATTTAATTAGATTTAAAATGGCAGAAGCCTGGTTAAATTATAAATTACATGGAAAAACTTGATTTACATAACACAAGACACATTGATGTATATAAAAAAGTAATAAACTTCATAGAAAAAAACTGGAATTCTGACATTGAACAAGAAATTATTACTGGGCATAGTAAAAAAATGAAGGAACTGGTAATCAGAGTGTTAAAAGAGTATGATTTAAATTATGTAACCGACTATAATGTAGGGTATATAAAAATTATTAAATAAAGATTTGTGATTTTAATGGTCAGGTGATGGAACTGGTATACATGCTGGTTTTAGAAACCAGTACTATTGAGGGTTCGAGTCCCTCCCTGACTACCAAGCCCTTGTAGCTCAGTTGGCAGAGCACCTGTCTTGTAAACAGGATGTCGGCGGTTCGATTCCGTCCTGGGGCTCCAGATATGGAAAGGTGCCCGAGAGGCTGAAGGGGGTTGCCTGCTAAGCAATTGATCATATAACTTGGTCCGTGGGTTCGAATCCCACCCTTTCCGCCAAGAATTAAAAAAAAATAAACTATGAGGACTTAAATTATGGACTTATTAATTGGATTTGTAGCTGGTGCTGTTGTTACATCAATAGTTTGGTTTTTTGTAGCTAGAAACAATAGAAAGTATATAGACTCTGTTCTTAATTTAGATTGGGATATGGATAATATGTTTCTTGAAGCAAAAACAAAACTAGAGGAGTTTATCGCCAAATTTAAAAAGTAAGGAGGCTATTTATTATGGGGTTTTGTTCCTGGATTCGTGATTTAGTTAATAGTAAGACTAAAGTTGATAATAATTTAGAGGATAAGATATATCTTAATAAAAGGGCATTAATAGTTGGAATAAATAGATACTCTATTCCAGGAGCGGACTTGAGAGGTTGTGTTAATGATGCTTTAGGCATGGCCAATGTTTTGCATAAATTTTTTGACTTTCCAAAAAGTAATATGAAAATACTTTTGGATGAAGATGCAAAAAAAATTAACATTATTGATGGTATAAAATGGCTAATAGATAATGCTAAACCAGGAGAAGAACTAGTTTTTCATTACTCTGGACATGGCAGCCAAATACCTGATTTTGATAATGATGAGATAGATAAATTAGATGAGATTCTAGTTCCTCACGATATGAATTGGCGAGATAAGCTTCAAATTAGTGATGATGTTATTTATAATATTTTTAAGAATTTACCCAAAGATGCTTTTTTAACTATGATTTGCGATTCTTGTCATAGTGGTACCATGACCAGAGCAGTTGGGTCTGTTCCTTTACATAAACCTAGATTTGTTATGCCTCCTGCAGACATTATGACGAAAGTAGTTAATATGAAATCTCCTTTCGTTAATAAATTTGGTGAAAAACAAAGAGCAATACATATTTCTCCGCAGAGGCACGTTTTATTATCTGGTTGTAGGGAGTGTCAAACTTCTGCCGATGCCTTAATAAATGGAAAATGGCAGGGGGCTCTAACTAGTGCATTAATAACAGAGATATATAAAACACCAATAACTAATTGGAAAGTTATTCATAATAAGGTTATAAGTAGACTTAAACAACAAGGATTTGATCAAGACCCTCAATTAAGGGGTAGTCAACTTTTGTTAGAAAGAAACATATTTGGAGGATAAAATTTATTGCTATAGTAATGTATTATACAACATTACTATAGCTTTAGGCAGGGAGAGTGCTGGTTCTCCGCAAGGGCTCATATCCCTTGTTACGCAGGTTCAATTCCTGCCCCTGCAAATTAATTATTTGACATTTATTTAAAGTGCATTATATTAAAACCTCGTAGGGAGGTTTATTATGGATAAAGAAATTAAACAGTTGTTACTAGATATTGATTCTGTATTGTCTTATCTTTGGTATAGAGGATTTATAGACAAGGAAAAAATAATTAATTCTAATCTTGTAAATATCTATGAAGTTGAGGATCTACTTACAAGAGTTAGAAGAACTGTTGATGCTTTTTAATAAAGGCGACTTAACTCAGCGGGTAGAGTACAGAACTGATAATTCTGCGGTCCCAAGTTCAAATCTTGGAGTCGCCACCAAATTAGATACAAAATTGAAGTTGTAAAATGTAGAAATTCTTTTGGTAATATAAGAGGAGGGAAAGCAGCGATGAGAAAAATTCAATTTTGCAAGGGCTACAAATATCAATTACGAGAGACTGCTGTTTTTCAAACCAGAATCTATCCAGATCAAGATATCAAGACTGAGTTGGTAGAATTGCGGCGAGATGGAACACTTGTCATCCACAAGTACTTTGCTTGGGATGGGTGTAGTGGACCAACGGTGGATGATTTCTCCAATTATGCTGCTTGTCTTGGTCATGATGCATTATATTATTTAATACGCATAGGGCTGCTGCCAAAGATGTGGCGCTTGCAGATAGATAAAGAATTGACACATTGGATGAAAGAAGATGGTGAAAAAATAGCCAAGACTGATGCAGAAGATAACCGATTTTGGAATTTCATCTTTCCCTTGCGACGTGCTTTATTATTTTTCCGTGCGAACTGTTATGGGTGGATGTGTAAGGTTTTTGCTGCTTGGTGTGTCACAACAAAGAATTCCAGAAAGATCATAACCGCACCATTAAGGGGGCAATCAAAATGAAGTTCACCGATTTTTTATTAGGTAAGAAATTAGTTAATTATTTAAATTCTGTAAGTAGTATAAACAGAACTATTAACGATATTGAAATTGAAAAAATTAGTAGAGAAATTAAAGAGACTACTAGAAACAGAATAATGTTTTGGATATCTATAATGGGTGGTATTGTACAAGTTGTTAATTTCCTATATACTTATTTTTTCTTAAAGTAGTATTATTGGGGAGTAATTCAGTTGGAAGAATGCGACACTTTGAATGTCGAAGTCAGGAGTTCAAATCTCCTCTCCCCAGCCATTAAAATAAAAGAATGCTCCTGTGGACTAGTGGTTAGGTCGCAAGCCTTTCAAGCTTGAAATTACGGGTTCGAGTCCCGTCAGGAGCACAATAAGAGATGCTAACAGCAAAATAAAAATGGATGAGACTATTTATCTTAAAACTAGAAACAGCATCTCGTAAATATTAAATAGTTGTGCAAAAAATACTTGACAATTGAGGAATAGTGATTAATATGAGAATATTGAAAGTCAAGTCTTATTTTAATGGAACAAAGGTTTTAGATGCGGATGTTATTTACAATGATGGATCGTCGTGTGAACTTGTAGAATCCATATATCTTGAAAATGGTGTTGTGCTTGAATTATGGGGTGATTGTGAAATGCTTGAGGAAAATGGAAAAAAAGTTAGGTGTCCTATATGTGGTAGTACTAATATAAAACCAGTTCTTCCATTTGATTATGTAAAGCAATGTGAAAATAAAGAATGTTCTTATTACAAAAATCACCCTAAAAAATGGAAATATCAATTTTCCACTGGGGTACATAATTAAGTCATGTAGCTCAGAGGTTAGAGCATCTGGCTTACATCCAGAGGGCCGGGGGTTCAAATCCCTCCATGACTACAAAGTGGGATACTAACAGCAACTATAAAAATTAGACTGCCACTCTAAAATATATAGTATCCTGAAAAAAATATACTTAAATGAATGCTCACAACAACTTAAAACTATGAAATTCAAAATTTTATATTAATAGACAGCATTCAGAAAGGAATCCTACCATGAGAAGAAACTCTTTATTAAATTCAATGAGAACAAAAGACACTTTAACTGAAAACAATATGCCTACCCACTCCACCTCTTTAGACCCATGTGTGGACTTTTTTGCTACTGTTGGTTCTGCTAGAAACTGGGATGAAACCCAGATTATAAGGGTATTTTCTAAAGCCATTAACAGTGATCCGCTTGTAGCCTTAAGAGTTTTATTTTGGGCTAGAGATGTTCGTCAAGGTGCGGGAGAAAGACGGGTGTTTAGGGTTTGTACAAAATATATGGACAATGATAGTAAATTATCTAAATATTTATACAAAAATTTTCACTTGATTCCAGAGTATGGAAGGTGGGATGATCTGTTTACTCTGTCTGATAAGGTTGTTTTAGAATTCATCAAGTATAATTTGGAAGCTCAAGATGGATTGTTAGCAAAATGGTTGCCTAGAAAAGGTGAATTTGCTAACAAAGTAAGGAAGCATTTAAAACTTTCTCCGAAGGATTATAGAAAACTTATAGTAAATCTTTCAAAAACTGTAGAACAACATATGTGTGCTAAAGAGTGGGGAGCTATCAATTACTTGCATGTTCCTTCTGTAGCAATGAACAAGTATAGAAAGGCTTTTTTTAGAAATGACGAGGAAAGGTTCAAAGATTTCATTGAGTCTGTAACTAAAGGTGAAGTTAAGATCCATGCTGGTACGTTATTTCCTTATCAGTTATATAGGGCATATAAAAGATTGGAGGATCAAAAATCAGTAGAAGCACAGTGGGCAGCATTACCTAATTTTATGGAAGACAATAAGGAAAGAGTATTACCAGTGTGTGATACTAGCGGTTCTATGTATAATGCTGATATGTATGCACCCCCAGGTAAAATTTCCGATAAGTTACGTCCTATAGATATTTGTATTTCTTTAGGTATTTACATTTCTGAAAGGAATGAAGGATTATTTAAAGATGCATTTATTACTTTTAGCGATAGACCAACAGTTCAATATTTGAAGGGGTCTTTTTATAATAGATGTCAACAGCTTGAAAAGGCTGATTGGGGTATTAATACAAATCTAGAAGCTACTTTAAAATTAATTTTAAATTCTGCTGTAAAAAACAATATACCAGAAAATGAGATGCCAACAGTTTTGTTAATACTTTCTGATATGCAGTTTGACGAATGTGTTTATAAGAATGATAATACCGCTATGGAAATGGTCAAAAATATGTATGCTGGCGCTGGTTATACTATTCCTAAAGTTGTTTTTTGGAATATTAATGCTAGAGTTAATAAATTACCAGTTCAATATGATGAAGCTGGTACTGCTATTATATCTGGTTGTAGTCCATCAGTTTTGAAATCGGTACTTGATGGTAGTGTTTTAGACCCCCAAGCTGTGATGTTAAAAACAGTAATGTCTGATCGCTATCTTCCAATTACCATCTAAAGGAGACTTTTGAAATGGATATTGATTTTAATGATCTAGCTAGAGAAATAGCTTTAGCTGAAAGAGGAGAAAGAGAAGTAGATATAGCACAAATTAAAGAAATATTGAGTATTGTTTTTGAGTTTTTAAATGGTTATTGCGATGAAGATATTGTAAACATAGTAAGAGAATATCAAGCAAGATAAAGGAGATAATTATGATATTCATTTTTGTTAAAGACACCCTCTAAATTAGCCCAACCTGGGCATGGAGGGAGAATTATGTATATAGTTAATAAAAAAGATGAACGGTATTATGCTCTTGGTAAAGACGAAAAATTAATTGAGTTTACTGATTATGCAGACTTATTGAGGTGGTTGTACAAGAAATTTATAATCCCTGTTAAAACTACATGGATGATTAAACCAAAACTTTTAAAGGAAATAGGTCATAGTTTCAATGACACCTATGTTCCATATACTATAGAAAAATCACAAAATAAAACTATAGAATATATTATTTATGATGCTTATTTTCGTGTAGTTCCAAAATATTTATTATTAAAAGATATTGAAGTCTTTGTTAGTAATGCTTACAATAATAGGAATAGATATTTTAGGAAACGACAGACTAATAAAACTTACAGCGGCTATAGAAAAGATTCTATACCGTTTACTGGAAAAAGAAGTTGGAAATTTAGATGTTTTTATAAGACTAGTATAAATGTAGTACAAGAATATAAAGCATTATACACCGCCAAAGAAAATTGTGTTAATGTTAGAGGAAAACGCAATAAAAATGGATTGCCTAATCCTTGGGATGATATTCGTAGGGGTGATAGTTGGAATAAGTATAGCTGGAAGAAATTAAAAAAACAAAAGCAATGGATGTAATTTTAATGCGGGTGTTGGAGAGTGGTACTCCACCAGATTTCCAATCTGGGGCGCAAGCATCGTGGGTTCGAATCCCGCCGCCCGCTCTTTTATTTAAGGAGTGGTATGTATATAAAAAGTTTTTCTTATAGTCAACATGAAATAATTAAATGGATATTAAAACTTCATTGCGACAATAAAAACATAGAATTAGATCCAACATATAGTACTGGTGGATTTTATAAAAAAGGTATTAGAGAACCTAAATATAAATTTGATATATTTCCCCGTAAGCCTGGGGTAATAAAGGCTGATGCTGAGTGTTTACCTTTGAAAGATGACAGCATACAAGTCATGATTTTTGATCCACCATTTTTAGCTACTAAAGGGTCTTCTTTAGAAGGTGAAATAGATGACAAGCAAAACAAAGTAGTAAGAAGATTTGGGTGGTATTCCTCGGAAGAAGATTTGTTCAATTTTTATAAAAATTCTTTAATAGAATTTAAAAGAATATTGAAGCCTGGTGGAATTTTAATATTTAAAAGCCAGGATAAAGTTAGTAGTGGTAAGCAATATTTTAGTCACAATTTTGTTATCAATACCGCTGAAGAGCTTGGGTTTTATACTAAAGATCTTTTTGTACTTTTATCAAAAAATAGAATGATACCTGAATGGCAAGTCCTTAACCAAAAACATGCTAGAAAATTCCATAGTTATTTTTTAGTTTTTGAAAACTCTAACAAAAAAGTTTCCTACATAAAGAGTTAATTTTGAACAGTCTTAGAGCCGCAATCCCCGAAGGGTCTTTGGGGTTAGGCTCTTGACAAGTAAGCTTTAATGCTTATTGTTAGTTTTGGAGAAATTATATGATAGTACGAGAAATAAAACTTAAACCGAATAAAAGTCAAATCGCCAAACTAGAGGAATGGTTATGGTGTTTGACTGGTGTTTATAACTGGACTTCTAGGAAAATAGAACTGGACGCCAAGGATAAACTGTACCATAAGAAATTCAAATTACAGAATAGTTTATCAAGTGTTTCTAAGAAGATAGGGATTCCTTCGCATACAATTCAAGCAACAATTTTACAAGCTTACACAGCCTGGGATAGGTGTTTTAAGAGAATATCTAAGCAACCGAAACTAAAATCGATCCATAATAAACTTCGTTCTATTTGTTTTCCAGATGTATTAAAACGAAGTAGGATTTCTAATAATAGAATATCTTTACCAGGCATTAAAGAAATTCGTTATCTTAAACAAGAATTACCGGATGGTGTCATTAAACAGGCTCGAATAGTTAAATGTGCTTCTGGTTGGTATTGTCAACTGGTTATTGATACTAAACATACTTTTTCAGTAAAAGAAACAACTGATATAGTTGGTATTGATACTGGCTTCAAAGACTTAGCAATACTTTCAAATGGTGAGAAATTTTCTAACCACCGAGAATTTGTTAAAGGACAAAAACGATTGGCTCAAGCACAACGGGGCAAACGAAAAAAGTTGGTTGGTAGGTTACACGAAAGAATTTCTAATAGACGAAAGGATTACAACCATAAAGTTTCCAGAAAAATTGTAGAAAATTTTTCAGAAATTTACATAACAAATGATAACCTGCGAGGACAAGCTAAGATTTTTGGAAAGTCCGTTTCAGATGCAGGTATCTCTCAATTAAGACAATTCATTTCATACAAAAGTGATAACCATGGTAGGAAGTGTGTTTTAGTTGATTCTAAAAATACCACTCTGACCTGTTCAACTTGTGGTGCTAAAACCGGGCCA
>Ga0265294_10001100_pt1 | contig 36649 bp, 57 predicted proteins | sample MunlanPumphouse3_FD_192504 | JGI IMG/M metagenome (GOLD analysis project Ga0265294, IMG submission 192504) | Groundwater microbial communities from a municipal landfill in Southern Ontario, Canada - Pumphouse #3 | ecosystem: Environmental > Aquatic > Deep subsurface > Groundwater | place...
CTTCGGCACGTCCAGCTCAGGAAGCCCGGCGATGGACGTGATGAGCGACACGATTGCCGCGAGCGCCGCCGCGCTCGCCACGCTGACCCAGTCCACGTCCATGATGCCGACGACCCCCGTCCCTATGAGGGCCACGGCGGTCTGAGCTGCGGTCTTGATGGCACGCACGCCTGCGGCGCGCGCCCAGTCCCTGATGGATGCCTTCATGTGTGCCTCCTAGTCCCGGCCGCCCAAGCGGCCCTCGATGACGTCGAGCCTGCGGTCGTGGTCTTGTATGCGCGCATCGAGGCGCGCGAGCTCCTTGCCGTGCTCCCCGAGCCGCCTGTTCATCTCGCGCACGGTATCGCGCGTCTCGCGGCTCATGTCCTGAATCGTGTCAAGCTTGTCGGTCATGACCTGCTGCTCAGCCACGCGCCTGGCCTGACGCTCTCGCTCCGCCGAGCGGTCCCTCCGTGCGGTCAGGGCGACCGTCACGAGCGCCAGCGCGAGGCTCGCGATGGCTATCACCTGTCCCATCTCAATCTGCGCCATGACGCCCCCTCACCTCCGCCCTTCGACGCGGACGATAGAGATGGGGTTCTCGCTCGTGTTCACCGTCGTGGGAGACTGGACTCCCCACAGCGTCGCGACGCCGTGGCCTCCCGACACGGGCGCGATCGAGGTCCCGGAGATGGAGGCTACCGAGCCCGTGACGACCATCGCCCCGGAGGCCGTGGTGCAGCAGAACATCGAGACCTTCTTGCCGTCGGGATGCGACACCGAGATGGACGAGAGGGCGCCGTACTGGCTGGTCGAGAAGAAGATCGTCAGCTTCGAGAAGTACGCTGCCGTCTCCGAGAGCGTGACGGTCCCGTTGGTCCCGGGGCCGGGCACCCTGTCGTAGTCGAGCGCAGCCCGACGGCCGAGACCACGAGCGTCACGATGGCCACGCCCAGGCTCGCGAGCGTCACCAGCTGGCCCATGTCCATGCCTCACCTCCCCTCACGCCGTCCTGATGTAGAAAGCGCCGCTTTCACCTTCGGTTTGGAGATGCCACCACCAGCGCTGGGCTGCTGCGCCATTCTCCGAGTAGATCTGCACCAACGTCCCGTTGGCGGCGGTCCCGTTCTGCACGTCGAGCGCCATGAGGTTTCCGACCGCGGACACGAACGTGATGTCCTCCTTCGTCCAGGAGGTGCCCGGGTAGAGGTCGGTGGGCTTGTGGGCGTCCGAGAACATCCCGACGAAGCCCACGGGGAAGGGACATTCCAGGGCATGAGCCATCTGTGCCCAAGTAAGTACTTGACCTGCTACTTCGAACTCTTCCGCCCTAAGTATGGCCTTCGCCTTGCCGTTATCGTCTACTAGTCCAATGCCGAAATCGTTGCCATTGTCGATATCAGTCTGTCTTGCTAGGTATGCCCCGTTTGCGCCAGAAAGATATAGCTGATTGGATCCAGTATCAGATCCGATCTGTCCGTTGCCAGCGCAAAACTTGATGACTGAGGATGCCGAATTTTTCCCAAGCTCGATGAGTGACTCACTGAAAGTAGCGACAGCCGCGAGCGCCTTGCGGATAGCCATCTGTGTCGAGGTGAGGAGCATGTTCTGGCCGGATAGGTCGTGGGCGCCCGTCGATGAGACGTGAGCCCCGTCCGCGTCGCTCCAGAACGCGTTGTCCGTCGTCGATGCGATGTCGTAGGCGTCGTCGGCCTTGCTCTGTGCGGCTGCCGCCGCCGATGCCGCGTCCTCAGCGGCCTTCTGCGCCGCGTCTATCGCCGCTGGGTCGGCCGCGCTCGTGACCGTGACCATGGCGTCGTCGCTCTTGACGGAGACGTTGTGGACGGCGTTGCCCGCCTCGTCACACGCCGAGTCCTCTGCGTTGGCATAGACCCTGTACTGCTGGCCAGCCGTGAGCGATGCGCTCGTGACGCTACCCTCCGAGACGAGCGTGCCGAGCACGTAGAGTGACGAGCCACTGACAGGTACCGCGTATATGTTGACATGGTGGAAGTCAGCAGGCACGCCGCCCTCCAGAGAGCCGCTCCAGAAGGCCACGATGACACCAGCGGAGCTGGCCGCCGTCACGCCTATCGGCTTGCCAGGTGCGGTCTTGTCCCCGATGTAGGTGCTCTGTGAGATGCCGGTCCCCGTCGCGTCGGTGCCGTTGGCAGAGCCGAAGATGTTCTTGGTCCCGTCGGCGTTGCGTATCGTGATGGAGCCGGAAGCCCCCGTCGTCTGCGAGCTTGCCGTCTTGCTAGCCGCGATGATGGAGCTTGCGAGCTGCTGGGCTGGCTGCTGCTTCAGATTCGTGTGAATCATGTCTCACCTCCTACTCGTACCAGGGATTCTGATAGACGTCGAATTTCACGTCGACCTTCTCTGACTCGTCTCCTGAGAGCTCCATGACCCGCATGGCATAGACACCGTCTGGAAGGGACGGGAAACCGTCGAGCGTGAGCCTCACGAGCTCGCCGGGCCACATCCGCCCAGGCGCGATGGTCGCGTCGTCCTCCGCCGAGAATGACCCGGACATCTGCATAAGCGGGCTGCTCGCCGCGAGGAGTGCCCCGTCTGTATGCGAGCTGAGCACGTCTATCGAGTCAGCGTCCGTGTCGGAGCTCGCCGCCTCCACGAGCGGCCATGGGTCACCCGACTGTACGAGCGTCAGGTCCTCCGAGAGATGGCACAGCGTCGCATCGTCCTGTCCTGAGCCCGTCCCGTAGACACGCTCCGTGGGATAGGCATAGTCGACCGTGAGGTCGTCGAGGTTGCCCCCGCCTGCCCACGAGGTGAAGGAGCGCACGGAAGGCGTCGTGATGTATGGCTGCGCGTCCGAGCCAGCCACGAAGAGGAGCCGCACCCACTGCTGTCCCACGAAGTAGGGCCTGAACTGCATGTCGGGGCCGCCGTCCACGTTGGACAGCTTGGTGAAGATGTCGGAAGCGGAGTCGTTCGAGACGTCGTAGGCCATGTACGTGCGCTCGTGTTGCCCTGACTCGCCGCCGTACTGCCAGTCTATGGGAAGCGCGCCGCCTGGCTTCGCGCTGGTACAGAGGGCCCCGATGCGCGCGGCTATGGCGCGGAAGGATAGACCCGAGTAGGCGATGGTCCCCTTGGACGTGTTGCCGTCCCCCGTCCCGAAGACGCCCTCCTTCACAGCGTAGCGACCTCCTCGGAGGTCCAGAGGAGAGAGCAGGGAGAAGCTCGTGTCAGCATAGGTGTCGGTCCTGGAGCCTATCGCACCCCAGACCACAGGGTCTCCGAGCGAGCCAGCGTCGAGCTGTGCCTGGTTAACATGGCAGAGCACGAGCCCGCGCCTGAGCGTCGCGAGCATGGACTCGCGGTCACCAGGCTTGTCAGCCGGGATGGCAGACCACGGGATGGTGAGACCTGACACGTCCATCTCGCCGGTGCCCTTGTCTTTCTGTGTGTCGAACGAGGAGTCTGACACGGTCAGGGCCCAGCTGAACGATGGTATATCGATGGGCACGTCGAGACGCCCTGACATCGTGTCGCATGTGTAGCATCTCCAGGCCATATCAGACAGCTACCCCTCGGTCGAAGACGGAGAAGACGCGACCGATGAAGGTCACGTACTGGTCGCCCGTGAAGTGGAACTGTGGCGCAGAGCCGTCGCGTAGTCCCGTCCGCACAGCCGCAGTGTGGTCTCCAGCAGAGACGACGTAGTCGTAGGTATGCGTCTGTAGCTGGTATGACTCACCGAGCGAGAACTCGCCGCCACTGTTCGGTATCTCGGTACCGTCGAGCATGAATCCTTGGTACCAGGTGGAGTAGTCACCGTCACTGGCAGATGCGCATACGTCGAAGCGGAACTCGACGAGACGGTCCGTAGGGAGGTGGAAGCTGACCGCCTGCTCGACGTAATAGGTGTTGACGTTGCCGTCGCCATTGCCGTTCTGCGTGTTAGTGTTGACAGCGAGACGGCCGAGTGATGCCCCGAACGGGATTGCGAAGGGGACGGAGATGGCCTGTGCCGCCTGCTCGGTGGTGGTCGCGCCCGAGGGCAGCACCATCTCTTGCAGAAGCGTGCCGTAGGTGGGGATGTCGGGGACGGCGGGCGTCGATGAAGGCGTGCCCTCCACGACCCCCAGGTGCACGAGGTTGTCAGCGTCGCCCTGCGTGAGGTCGGACGCGTAGAGGTACACGGCGTCGATGCGCGAGTTGGATGCGTCGCCACCGGACACTGCCGCCGTCGTGCCGCCCTCGAAGTAGGAGAGCGTCTTGCCGTCGCTATCACCCTTGGACGTGACCGCCACGCCCGGCGCGACCGTGTACGCGAGGGACGTCCCGCCTGTCACGCCGAGCCCGGACACGACCCCGGTGGAATCCCACTGCGCGCCGAGGATGTGGCGAAGTGCCACGTCCGATGTGCCGACACCGGTCGAGTCCTGTGCGACACCGAGAGCTGTCGTGGTCATGTTTGCTCCAATCTAGATGTAGGTGTCATGTGACTCGACGCGGACCACGCCCTTGCCGTCCGTGCGTATTGAGAGCGAGATGGAGCCACCGGCAGGGATGGTCGGGAAGACACGGGACGTCAGCGCCCGCGACACGTCCACCCCTGCCACCGAGGCCGTGCGCGAGCGGCTGTCGAAGGTCACCGGCTGCCAGCGGACGGGCTGCCCGTATCCGAGCTGTCCGCCTGTCGCCCCGTTGGTGATGACGAGGCCGCCCGGCATGTCGCCTGACGCGGTGATGACGGGATAGGCGGTAGACGTCCCGGTGTTGGAGATGGTGCACGCGTTCGAGAGCCGTATCGCGCCCGGCCCGAAGCTCAGGTCTGTGAGGTGGAGGTAGCGCACGTCATCCACCGTGTCGAAGACGAGGCCGCCGCCGTCGCCCGTGTCGGAGCCCATCGATGCCACTCGCGTCACGGTGGACAGGCGCTCGGGGCGTGGGCAGACCACGGTGAGGGTCACCACATTGCCCCACTCGATCCATTCGGGGCTTACCTCGGATGAGATATGACCGAGCACATAAGTATCCGTCCGAGAGTCAACCACACGAAACTTCACATTATGACCTGCTGCTGCCTGGATAGGGCGAAATGCGTTCTGGACATCCTCACGCGAGTTGCCAATCGCTGAGAGGTTGGTCGTCACCGTGCGAGCCGAGTACAAGATGCTTGCCTCGTCGACGTCATGGGCGCCGTTGCCCTGACCGCGCTCCGTGACGTCCACCTTGAGGTCAGGTGTGCCGTACCATCCCTCGATGCCACCAGGGGTGATGATGAGACCGGATGTGAGCGTTCCTTCACTCTCTCCGACCATACGGACCGTCTTATTTTCGTAAGTGAGCTCCGCATAGTACGGGACATAGGCCATGGCTCCCCCTATCTCGCCGCTGCTAGAGCACTGCGGTGCAAGATTGTCGACGCGACATAGAGATCGTCGTTATCCCTGACAACTCTCGTGTTGAAGTATTGGTTGACCGTACTAGAGGACGTATCTTGATTTTCTGGATCCGGCATGTACTTGGACAGCTGCCCTATCGGGATGACTGCCTCGGGGCCTGCCTCGCCGACGCCTATGACACTCGGGGTCTCGAAGATGCCGCCTTTCGCGTACCACGACACGTCGAAGCCGGTCGGTACGTCGATGCCCGCGATGTTCGTCATGGTCGGCGAGAAGTGCGGCAGTTTGATGCCCCGGAAGAAGCTGCTTATCTTGTCGCCGATGCCGGAGAAGAATCCGGCGATACGGTCAGGGATACCAGAGAAGAAGTCCACCATCCCCTGTCCCGCGTTGTTGGCCCAGTCCTTGGCTTGGTTGAACTTATCGCCTATCCAGTTCGGGATTGACGAGAAGAAGTTCGAGATGTTACCAGGTAACCCGGAGTAGAAGGCTTGCATCTCGTCGCCATGGTTCTTAGCGAAGTCGGATGCCTGTCCGAAGAAGTCCCCGATGGGCCCGGGAAGGCCAGAGAAGAAGTTCGAGATATTCCCTGGCACACCCGCAAACCAATCCTGAGCACCCTGCCAGGTGTTCGAAGCCCAGTCCTTCGCCTGGTCGAAGAAACCGCCTATCATCGCGGGGAGTCCGGTGAAGAAGTTGGATATGTTGGTCGGGAAGTTCGCGAACCAGTCTTGAAGGCCCTGCCAACCTGCCTGGATGCCGTCCTTGACGGATGTGAGAAATGCTCCCACTGCCGCGAATGCAGACTGGACCGCTGCTACCCCAGCCTGGAAACCAGCAACGAAGGCGTCCCATCCGGCTTGGAGCGCAGACATGAAGTTAGACCATATCTGCCGCCCGGTCTCGGTCTGCGTGAAGAACCATATCAAACCAGCCACGAGGGCGGCGATTGCCGCGACCACGAGGATTATCGGGTTGGCGGCGAGCACCGAGAAGAGCGCTGATGCACCCCCGCTCACGAGGGAGAATGCCCCCTTGAGCGCTGCCATGGCTGGGCCGAACTGCACTATCGCCGTGAGGACGCCACCGAAGATGGTCATGAGCGGACCCATTACCGCCGCGAGGATTCCCACGACGGCGATGATCCCCTGCACGGGAGCCGGTAAGGACGAGAACTTGTTCGCCAGGTCCTCGACGAATCCGGCTACCTGCTGGATTATCGGGGCGAGGGCATCACCGAGAGCTATCTTCGCGTTGTCTATAGAACCCTTAGCCTGCTCGAGCGCCCCCGCCGTCCCCTCTGTTTTAGCCGTCATCATGTCCTGAGCGGTAGCAGAGTCGTTGGCGGCATCCTTATATCCGTTGATGCCGTCCGCGCCCTCGTTCATCATCACGGTGGCGGCACGGGTCGCGTCTGAGCCGAAGATGGTCGCGAGCGCAGCGTTCTTCTGCTCGTCGGATAAACCGCCTAGTGATCCCTGGAGGTTGCCAGCGACCTCATCGGCAGACTTCATGCTTCCGTCAGCGTTGTAGAGAGATATGCCGTATTGGTCCATCAGACTCTTTGCTTTGGAGCTCGGAGCCTCGAGGGCCATCAGCATCGTCTTGAGCGAGGTGCCTGCATCGGAGCCGTTGATGCCAGCAGAGGCGAATGCACCGAGCGTGGCGGTGGTGTCTTGGAGCGACCATCCCGCATTAGCTGCCACTGTGCCGCACTGCGATAGACCTTGGGCGAGGTCATCGACATCAGCCGTCGATGCGTTGGCGACTCCCGCCAGCGCGACCACTGCCTGGCTCGAGTCCTCGGCGGACAGGCCGAACATATTCATGACGTTCGCTGTCGTTGCCGATGCGTCAGCCAGCCCCATGTCACCTATTGTGGCGAGCTGCATGGTGGCATCGAGGGCACCGCCCATTATCTGGGAGTTGCTCATACCGGCTTTCGACAGTTCGAGCATGGCATCCGCAGCCTCGCCAGACGAGAAGATGGTGTCCTGCCCGACCTGCTTGGCCTTGTCTGAGAGTGCCTGCATCTCGTCGCCAGAGGCTCCGGTCATCGCCTGGATGGTGTTCATGGACGTCTCGAAACTAGCCGAGGCGTCGATAGCGCTCTTCCCCACGTTGACAAGGGGTTGCGTGACGTTGGCGGTGAGACCTATCCCAGCCGTGTTCGCAGCCGTCGCCACATCGGCCATGGAAGACTTGAATTGGTCGGTGCCACCGGTGGACTCGCCGAGCTTCTTCTTGAAGCCGTCGACGGTAGTGCTCGCCCCCGACATCTTGGAGTCGAAGTCGCCGGTATCAGCTGTCACCTTCGCCGAGATCGAGTAGTCTGTCATCATCCACCTCCTAGCTTCTTCTGGATATCGGCCATCTTCGCTGCCGCCTCCGCCTTGTTCATGTGGTCACCACGCGAGACCTTCTTGTAGAGCGGGATGGCCTTCTTGCCCTTCTTCCGGTGGGTGTTCGCTATCGCGTTCGCCACCGCATCACGTATGGCGGTCCCCAGCTGCACGAATCGCTGCTCGTCTGCCTTCTCAAGCAGGGCGAGCTGTGCTGTCGTGAGTCTTTCGTACTCCTCCGGCATGAAGCCAAAGCGCACGGCAGCCCAGGCCCATCCCGCGTCTCGCAGGTTGGGCCCGAGGTCGAACTTCGGTTTCCCTGGAGCTTTGGTGTAATCGAGCCGTCTGGCCTCTAGTGGAATAAAAAACCGCAGTCGCGCATCGCCGCGTTAGCGACAAGCTGCATGGTCGCCTGATAGCCGCTCTCCTCGAGATACTCTCCGGCGATCTTGAGCGCCTTGGAGGCGTTGACCCATCCGGTCTGGCCGTCCTCGCGCAAGCCATAGGCGAGCGCGGTCTTGGTCTGCATGAGCGTCGGTGTGCCCGAAAAGGCACCAGCGAATGAACCGCCTATGGTTGCCTCGATCATCTCGATGCGCTTCTCGACGTACACGACCTCATACGAAGTACCATCGACCTCGAGAGTGGTCTGCTCCTCGTCTGCCACATCAACCTCCCAGAAGAGAGGGACGGGGACTAGCCCCGTCCCTCGCGATTAAGACTCGTCCGAAGATGGCCTGTTCGAAGGCTTAGCGGTAGCCAGCGCAGCCGCAGCGGTATCGATGTCGAAGTAGGTGAGCTTGCCGGTGCCGGTGAGCGTGATGCTGATGGCATCCACGTCATCGGAAGGCGAGTCCGCCTCATATGAGGTCACGTAGCAACTGCCACCACAGATGGGCGTGAAGTCATCATCGTCATAGACCTGCTTCATGCACAGGGGTGACCGTTCTATGAAAGCCTTTCGAATCAAGAGGTTCGTCTGTGCGCTCTTGATGTGCACCGTGTCGAGGTCAATCTCCCAAGAGAGGGTCGTGGGCGTGTTCGTTGCCCATGACCCCTTGATATCCTTGGTCGCCGTGTCCGAGGTATCCGCACTGAGCGAGAGGTCAGCCTCCTGCTCACCTTCAGTCGCCAGGAGTTCGGAGCCATCCTCTGAGAAGATGCACGTGAGGATATCCGAACCGCTCAACGCCTTGATGCCACCTCCGGTGCCGCAATAGGCACCGCTGTCGAATTCTGTCGCCATTTTCTATCTCCTCACTTGACCATGAGGCCATAGCTCACGGTCAGCTCATAGGCCACGACCGCATGCCATTCGCCTGTCGGGTCCTTGTTTATCGTCTGCATTCCGTCCTCCACCTGTCGGGTGAGGTTGAAGCAGTCCGGAAGCTCGACCGGTTGGGTCATGGCCTCCTCGAGTTCCTGCACCATGTCCAGGACGGTCTCCTGCGTCTTGCTCGGTGCCGCTATCACGTGCACCCACACGACATAGGTGTCGAGGTACATGGTCTTCGAGCGTTCCGGTCGGGATTCCACAAGCTCCAAAGAGTAGAAGGGAGACTCCGCCATGTCAGGATCTGACATACACGGATAGCTAGTGCCGTCCGTGACCCTCTCCACGACAGCGGCTAGAAGGTCGACCGGCGAGACTCGGTGAAGCATCCGGTTCATCACCTCACCGCCCTCTCCACGTCCTGTTGCAGCAACCTGGGGAATACCGTCCGCGTCGCTGCTACCTCCTTCTGGAAGAAGTGTTGACCGGGGACATATGCCGCTTTCAGTCGTTTCCCGATGGCGGGAACATACTGCCCGACGTTCTGCCGGTGCCCGTACTCCACATAGGGAGCGTAGGAAGCCGTGAAGCCGATGGTCCCCTCCTCAGGCTGTACCTCCTGCCGAAGGGAGTTTCGCAACTCGCCTGTCTTGTAGGGAGAGATGGCCTTGAGGTCACCGGACATCATGTTGATGGTCTGCTTGATGGCGGTCTCGGCTGCGAAGTGGGAAAGCTCGGTGAGGGCTGCGCTCATGCCGCCATCGTCAACGGAGAATCTCATAGCGCCCCCTTCATCCGCTGGACACCGAAGAGCCGCCACCTCCCAGCGTCCGTGACTCCCAAGACCTGATAGGTACCTGGGAAGCTATCGAAGGTGGCTGTCTCGGCTGCCTGTACCGTCGCAAGGGATGCGCTCGTCTCGAGCGTCATCGTCGTGTCGTCGTAGGGATTCCCTATGTTCTCGGTAGGGGTGGCGGACCAGGGCACGGGACGAGCGTCCAGCGTGCCCAGGTCCACCGTCTCCGTTATGGGATTGCCTAGTCGGTCGACCTCGCCCGTCTCATGGGATCCTGTGAGATGAGCGGTAATCCATCTCATATGAACCTCACCGGTGGACGGTGACCGGTTCCCCCATCGTCCACGAGGTCCGAGAGGGAAGAGAGCTCGTCGGCGTACTCGGCGAGGATGTCATCGACGAAGCTAGTCGTGATTGTCCCGGTCTGCCCCACGCTCTCGGAGCTGATGCCCTCGAAGCGTACTCGGTTGAGCATCTTGACCGTGGCATCCACCACGATGCTCTCGGCCAGTGCGGGCAGCTCCCCAGCGCCGACGCGAAGGCACACCCTATCGGAGATGGTCTGGATGTCCTCGAGCAGCTCGACCTCAGAGGGCTGCACCTCCCAGCCGGTGAGCCTCGTCGTTACTCGGTCGAGCATGTCCGCCGTAGCCATCGGCCTAAGACTCCCCGGCGATGGTGCCCTTGAGCACAGCGTCGGAGACCTCAGGGAAGATCTTCACGCCAGTGAGGAGCAGCGTGTCGACGGTAGCGTTGACGGTGGCGGTGGAGTGGGTGATTCCCACAAGGCCAGTAGCGTCGCTGGTGAGACCGAAGGTCTGGGCCACATCTCCACCGGAAGCGGGAACATAGGCGATGTTGATGTTTCCAGCTGCAGTCCCGAACACGGAGCCAACGGGAATCTTGCCGCTCAGGATGAGCGTGCCGAGACCCAAGAAGGATTCGAGGTAATCGAGTCCGAAAGCGGTCTGCGTCGAGACCTGCGCGGAACCGAGATAGGTGGCTACGTCAGTGGGGTTGGCGAAGAAGACGAAGCTAGGCGTTCCGCCGACGTTGGTGATGTCCTCGAAGATGACGTTGAGCGCGCCCCACATCTGGGCGAGTGCGCCTTGCAGCCCGTCCCCAGAGGGAGAGGTCGCGGTGGTGGAGGTGATGGCCTCGATGAGGTCAGACTTCACCTGTGCCTCGATGGCCCCGACGAACTGGCTATCGGTGTCGTTGAGGGCAAGGGCAAGTCCCTTGTCCTGGATTGCCTCTGCCGAAGTGTTCCGACGGAACTTCTGCAGCGTCATCTCGATGGTCTTGTCCAGCGCACGGGAGACCTTGCTCAGAGGGATGTAGTCACCCTCGGCAACGTTGCCGTCCTTGATGTCAGCGGTGTACTTATAGGTCTTGACCGATGCCCCGCGCGGGACGCTCATAAGGCTCGAGATACCCAGGAGTTGCTGAAGCGTCTGGACACCCGTGCCGAAGCGATTGACGTAATCGATGGAGATCTCAGGCGCGAGGTCAGCGCTCGCGGTGAGATTGGTCTCCGGATAATTGATGGTTGCCATTTAATCCTCCTACTGTTTGCCCTCGAAGAGATCCAGGTGCGCACGAATTGCGGCCTGCCTCTCGATGGGATTGCTAATGCCTTCGATGTCCTTCTTGGTCATGGCCTTCGCAGACGAGCCGGACTTAGGCGGAGTCCCCTTGAGCCTCTCGGTCACCGCCGTCTCGACAGCTGCCTTGAAGGTCTCGGCGAATGCGTCGATTGATGCCTTGGTCTGCTCGGCATCGTCGCGAATGAGCGCGGTCACCAGGTCATCGGACACGTCCACGCCTTGCTCAGCGAGTTGCTTGCGTGCCTCTGTGGTCATCTCCGAGACGGCTACCTTGTGCTTGAGTTCGGAGAGTTCCTTCTTGCTCTGCTCAAGCTCGTAGTTGGACTTCTCGGTAGCGCTCATCTCGGCGAGCTTCTGGGCTTCGGCTACCTTTGCCTCTTGGTCCTTCTGCCATTTCGCGAACTTCTGGTTTACGATTCGGTCAACGTCATCGTCGGTGTACTTGAGTTCGGGCTTGGGTTCGGGCTCGGCCTTCGGCTCCTCCGTAGTGGCTTCCGTCTCCACGACTGCCTGCTCTTCTGCCATGACTTCCTCTCTCCCGACCGTCTAGGGTGGTCGGCGTGCCCTTTTCCAGACCTTTTAGCGTCATGCCTGCCTGGACGTGGACATGTCTAGCTCCCGCTAGTGCATGCCTCGAGGATTGCTTGCATAGCTTTCTCGCTCGGTCTCCCGACTGAGCGGATCAGCGTCGTTCCCTTATCAGTCACCGTTATCGTCGGGAGCTTGTCCACTCCCGCCCTCCTCGCGTCGGTCGGTCTCTCGTCTATGTCGATGGTCTCGACCTCCGCGCCCGTGGCCTCGATTCGAGGCACGTCTTCGCGCATCGTCGCTCGACATGGGCCGCACCAGTCCGCGTGCCACACGGTCACCTTCATTCGGTTGTCCTTTACTCTGAGAAGTGCCTTGCCGCTATCTCCGCCCGCTTGGAATCAATCTGCGCGAAAGCCCATGCCTGCCAGTCATCGACCGCTGGATTGACCTGGCACCTACACCTGGGATGGATGGGCGGGTAGTTGATTCCAGGTGATTCATTGTCGAAGCTCACCGGGTTGCTCTGTGTCTCCGATGCGATTGAGCGGCATTCATCACACACGCGAGAGTCACCCACCGTCTCTAGGTAGTAGCTCTCGAATCCCTCGCGTTTGAACTCGTCACCCTGGACCTGCCTAGCGACATAGGTCCCCTCCGTGTAGACCAGGCGGGTGAGGCTTGACACCGGCACATCCACGAACCTGTGATGCAACGTCTCTCTGATGCTCGCGTATGAATCCCCGCGCGCGAATGCCTTGGCCATCTCGTCGTTCACCATGTCGGAGAGAGCTTGCGTGTTGCCCCAGACCTTCTGCGAATAGCTCTGACCACTGGACCAGGGGACGTTGACGAATCCCCTTATCGCCGCATCGTCGTAGATGGAGAAGCTATCACCGTGGCCCAACGCCTTGGCTACCGCGTCCGCCTGTTTCCTAGCGTTACTCTCGAAGTGTTCGTCCAGTCCGTCGGTCGCGTCTGCCGTTGCCTGCGCCATGTGGAGCCTGGCGCTGGCTTGCAGCCCTTCCAACCTGTCGAGCTTGTAGATGGACTTACGTATCTCCACAAGGTCAGCGTGTTCCGGGTGGAGGGCAGCGAACCTATCGACATCCCTCATGAGCAGGTCACGGTCTGCCGCGTCCATCGTCTGCAGGAGGTCGCGGTAACGGAGCACGTTGTCTGTGCCATAGCGTGAATAGTAGTCGGAGACCTGCCTATCGAGATCCGCTAGTTCTCGCTCGTATATCCTCGTCGCTCTCTCGGCCTGTCGCTTCTCGTCGCGCTCCATGGATGCGTCAGCCTCTTGGGCACGCCTGCCCCAGTACGTCACGTCTCGACCCTAGGAGGAGTCAGCGCCTGCGCCTGAGCGTCGGTCTCCTCCGCCTTCCGTTCTATCTCCTTGCCAGGGTCATCGACTATCGAGAGCACCGAGAGCTGCGTACGCTCGGAGGTGACACCAGAGAGGTTGTCGGCAATCTGCGATTCCTCGAGGAGGTTAGCCGGGAGGTTGCGGGTGAACTTGTAGCTCAAGCCAACCCAGGCATCATCCGATATCGGCGAGCCTGCGTAACCGGACACCAGTCTCCAGCGCCTTGCCATCCCTCGACGGAACTTCCGCTCCTTGGTCATGGCAAGGTCGCTCATTGCCTGGAGCCTGTAGCGGATGGCAATGCCAGAAGCGGTACCGAAGTCCTCGTCATCGATGTCGGCAACCATCGACAGCGAGAAGATGAGCTGTTCCAGCCTGTCCAAGAGATGCTCTTGCGTACCGTCCGAGTCGGGCTTCGCGAGGAATGCGACATCCAACCCTTCTGTGTCTCGTCCGGCGAGGTTGATGATACGTGAGTCCCTGAGGGTATCCAATGTGTCTGGGTCGAGCTTCGCTCCCAAGACCTTGAGGTATGCGTCGGCGTAATAGTCAACGTCGTTGGCCTTCTCGCTCAGAGCCTCGTTGTGAGCGTCGATGAGCGATAGCACACCCTCATATAAACCGCGCCTTTCCTCGTTGCCCACATACTCGGCAATCGGCACGTCAGGGTAGCCATGGGCAATAGGGTCACCGAACTTGACCCACCCCTGCATCTCGAATGGCGTTTCGTACGTAGAGTCATACAGCGTGCCTCGGATCGCGTCGGGTTTGTTGTCGAACCGGTTCACGTCGGGCCAGAACCTGACCGCTGCCAGGATGTCACCGGATACCGTGTCATCTCTTATGAGGAAGCATTGCGTCGGCGGGACCACAGAGCTACGTGGCTTCGCATCCGCATCACGCCACATGAGTTCGTAAGCCGTCCCGTATATGTCGCTCGTCTTGCCAAGCTCGGCATCGAGGTCATCGGAAGTATTGACCGCTTCCCATTGGGCGAGGAAGTCAGTCACGGCCTCATCGTCTGACATGACCTTGACCGGGATGCCTAGGAAGTAGCCGCCCATCGTGTCGGTCAATTGCTTGGCATAGTTCGTAACCAACCTGTTGTCAGGCTTCCACTTGTCTTTCGGCAGCTTATGCAGGATCTTGTAATCGCCTTCGTAAGCTCGCTCCAAACGGAACAATCTCTCTAGGTGATAGCTCCGATAGTCGAAGAGCATCTCGGCCATCAGCTCGGCTGTCAGCTCCCTGTCAGAGGGAACGCGATAACCGCCGTCGTACTCGCTTCTCATATTCCCCTCCGAAATAGGTTGACCTGTACGGAATCATGAAGTCGGATGGCGCTCGCCAGGGAGTCAGGCGCATCATCATGAGCGGAACCTTCCGCGTATCCCATTACCTGGTCCCAGTACTCGGCGCTCGCGTCATCGCCGCTCTCGTATCTATGCATGTGCGGCCATTCCCCTCGCGCGTGAGTGGAGATCTTCACGAACTTGTTCTCACGTTCCTGGTACGTGTGAGTGGGAAGCCCCTTGTCCTCTAGCTTGTCGGCTAGGTAACCCTTGTCTGCGTTGCGCTCGAGATGGACCGTCCCCAGCCGAAGCCTGTCGTGCAACTGAATGATGTGCTCGATGTGCTTGTCCACGTGGCTCGAAGGCCACAGCTCGCCGTGAACATAGGGCTCGCCATCGTGCCATGCGATGCACGTGAGCGCCGTGCCGTCATCGCCACCATATGCCGCGTCGATGTGCATGATGCCGTTGTAGAGAAGCTCCTCGTCTGAGAAACCGGTAGGCTCGCCCTTGAGCAACACTCCCTCATCGGCCACGTGCCTCAACTCGTAGTTCGCAGCGAAGAGAGAGCGCGTCATCGAACGCTTGAGTTCGTCGGCCTGCTCTTGCGTGACTAGTCCGGTCTTGTCCCAAGGCCAGCGCTCGGCCTCAGGCATCAGGGTCTCTATCGCGTCATCCGGATGCCATGGTGTGCCGGTATTGACTATCCTTCCTCCACGGTTCCGGACGTTCTGCAGCTCTCGGTACACCTGTTTGGTTCGCTCGCGCTCGGCCCTGCTCACCCGGTCCCTCACAGTCACGATGTCATCCGTGATGATGAGGTCGGCGTGCTTGCCCGTGAGAGAACCGTTTATCCCGTAGCCGGTAACCTGTGGGCTTCCCGCTGGGTTGGTCGCAAGGTTGGTGGAGAGGGATGTCTGCGAGGCTACCGTTATCTCGGCTGGCGAGTGGTAGATGATTCGTGACAACTCCCGCCCCGCATCAGACTCGAGCATCCGTCTCACGGCACCCATTACCTCAGCGACATCAGCCTCCGTCTTTCGTAGGAATAACAGCGTCCGCATCGGGAAGACGAGCATATGAAGGAAGATGGCCACCTCGTCGGCTGTGGTCTTCAAACCGCCACGATGCGCGAGGATGGTCTTGTCCCCCTTGCCGAACGCTATCTGACTGATCCACCGGTCATGCAAACCGTCGACCATCAAGTCGAATCCCATCAGGCGGGCGAGCTTGGCCGGGTGGTCATGGACCAGGCGGGCAACTCCCCTAAGTCTCCCCAAGTCCGTCGATCTCGTCTCTGAGCGCATCGGCTGCCTCGCTCCTCGGCATGGTGACCTCCATCCTCTGCTGTGGGGACTGGCCAGAGGTATCGCGCACGAATTCGGCAGCGCGTATGTCTCCCTGCTCCGCCTTCGCTAGCATCGTCAAGAGTATGGATTCAGCCACCGTGACGTTCTTACCTTCCGCGCCCTCGAGGGACCCTACGTTTGCCTGTCCACCCGGACGTAACGGCATCTCGAGGAATCGCGCGAGGATGTCACGCATCTGCGCCCGCTCATGCCTGGCCTTACCGGAAGCCTTGCCCGCCTTCTTGGCGTTTTCTCGTCGTTGGCTCGGTGTCAAATCCTTAGGCTTGATAAGGTTCTCATCATTCACGTGACACCTCCCAACCATCGTCTCGCGTGACGGTAGCCTCTGATGAAGGCACCGTCCCTGTGATGCTCGATTACCTCGCCGTCCCTGTGGTCAACGAGAGATACCACCGGATAGATGACCGGCCTTCCTATGAGGTTGCGCCATGCATCACCTATGACGAAATCAGCTGCGCCTTGTGCCGTGCACTTTGTTAAGACTGCATCTATACGTTTGGTCGGGAGTCCGTAGCTCACCCCGTGGACCAGGCGGTTGAGCACGATTGAGTCATCCCCTGACTCATCGGCCTTTTGTATCTTGATGTCTATGGTGTCCATGTACTGAGGTGGGCGCGCGGTACCCAAATAGAAGCTTATGAGGTCATCGGGGCAACGCCTGAACCATGCCTCCGCATGCTCCCGGAAGTCATCGCATGGGATGGCATCGTCCTCCATCACGACCAGATAGTCGGCTCGGCTGGTGGCCCCGAAACCCAAGGCTCGCAGATGGTTGTAGAGCGCGCCCGAGTGGTTGCCGTCTATGAGGACCTCGTCGCCACCTACCTTCGCGGCAAGCCTTAGGGCCATCTCCGCGCGCTCGGGCACAGCCACCACGACTATCGCGATGTCCGTCGCTCTCACCTGCCTAGGTTGTAACGAGGCATCACACGCTAACTAGCCGGATGGCTCTGCTTCCAACGTGTGTACCTGGCATCATTTGCGAAGAGGTTGCGTCCGTACTTGGCGTTGAAGTGCCTGACCGCAGCCCACGTGTACTTGCCTGACTTGTCCGCCTGGTCGTCGCCCATCGTCTGCGAACGGAGGTGACGGACGTGCGCACCTGGCACGGCCATAGGCTTTACGCCTGCGGCGACCGCCTGCTCGATGGTACTGTTGTCTGCGCACCAGCGCGGGTAGTCCTCGTCCCATCCGCCTACCTTGTCCCACAGCGTGCGCTTTGCCATGAAGCACCAGCCCGCGAGGTGCTTGCTGCAGACGGTGCCCTGCTCGTTGCCTCGTATGCCGGACTGCCTGCGGTCCGTGGCGTCCACCGGGCTCACGAGGTCGTGCCTCGCGGCGAGCAGCGCGTCGAGCCAGCCCGGCTGGAAGACGAGGTCGTCGTTGGCGAAGAGAATCCACGGGGCCTTGCCGCACCTCGCCCCTGCGTTCAGCGCCTTGTTGAAGTTGAACTCTGTCAGCGGTGTCGGCAGCGTGATGGCGTCCGGATGCCTGACTCCCTCGGCCTGCTCCACCACGACGACGTTTACCACGTGCTCGCCCGCACCCGCCCGCAGCGTCCGTATCGTCTCGTCGCACATCTCGCGGAGCGCCTCGGTGTGCGACCATGCCGGTATGACCACGTCCACCTCGGACGGCTTCGTTGCCCTGCCGATGCGCGAGCGCGCCTCCGCTGCGGCCTTCGTGTACTGCGTCTCGGTCGTGGCCGTCGAGCTGTCGTAGTGGTACAGCGTACGGGCGACGTGCCTCTCGCTCGTGAGCAGCGGCGCCAGCCTGCGGGCGTACTCGCTGTCCTCGCCGCTCGTCGCGTCCGGGAACTCCACCGTGCTCGCCAGCGAGCGGCGCACGCACATGATGTGGTTGACGAGCCGCCTGTACTCGGTGGCCGTGTTCTCGTCGCGCTCGTAGGCCGTCGAGTAGTGGCAGGTCTTGGCCCTGCCGCCGTCCACCGAGACCGCCACGTCGAACGTCACGCAGTCCGCGCGGTCCTGGTCGATGGCGTCAAGCAGCGAGCTCACGTAGTCGTCCTCGACGCGGTCGTCGTCGTCGACGAAGGCCACGTACTCGCCGCGTGCGAGCGCGAGCATGCGGTTGCGCTTCTCGCCGACGCTCATCCCCTTGTCGTCGACGAGCATGAGCACCTCTGCCCGGCCCGGGTCGTCGAGCGCCTGGAGCTGTCCGTACAGCGCGTCGGCAATCTTGGGCGCGAAGGTCTTGCGCCTGCTCGCGACGGAGGGCACGAGGACCGAGAGCGTGGGGCCATTCCTCACGGACGGTTTGCCGCGGAAGTCAACGCTCTCGGTCGAGTGGGCCCGTGCCTCTAGGAGGTCGGCGCGCCATTGCTGGCGCTCGGCCTCGGGTACGCTCGACGCGACGCTGCCGTCCTTGTCGAGCGCGTGGAAGATGTGGCCGTGGTGTACGTCCTGGAAGGTGCAGCGGGTGAGCCCCGCATTGTGCGCGCGACGGAAGAGGTCGCTGTCCTCGCCACCCCAGCGCGTCGCGCCCCACCAGCCGCCTATGCGGTCGATGACCTCGCGGCGCTCGTAGACCACGCAGCCGTGCGGCCACGAGAAGCCGAGCACCTCGCCGTCGTCGTAGACGGGCGTCTCCCAGCAGTAGCAGGCCAGCGGCTCGGGGCCGTCGACGTAGGGCCGCTCCCATCCGTCGGCGAGGCACTCCACATCGTCGTCGAGCAGGAACAGGTCTGTGGCCCCGCGGTCGTAGAGCTCGCGTATGCCGAGGTTCTTGGCCCCGGCTATGCCCAGGTTCTCGTCGCTTCGGACGAGCCGCACGCCGTCGGGGACCCTGGCAGGCGGCTCGCTCGCGTCGTCGACCACGACGAGCTCGGCGCCCTCTGGCAGGTGCGCGAGCCACGTGGGCAGCGTGCGGGCGAGCACGTCGGGCCGGTCGTGCGTCGTGACCGCGATGCCGATGCGATGGGTGACGGGGACGTAGCGCACGCCGTTGACGACTACCTCGTCCACCGCCGCCTCCCCCCGCATGGAAGAGGGACGGCCCGCCGGATGCTGGTCACGGCTGACCGTCCCTCTGTCTCTTGCCACTTGTCTCGACTATAGACTATACCACCGATTGGGGGTGCAACACATAACCTACACAATATATTGTGCCTAGCCGTCCTCGGCGGCGATGGGCGACCAGTCCCCCGCCACCGCTCGCGCCTTGCCCACGGCCTGCAGCATGTCCACCGCCACGTCGTAGCGGTTGAACGCCGTGCGCCGCGACACGCCGAGCGCCTCTGCCACATCCTCCCACGTCATGCGGTCGAGCACGCGGCGCTGTATCACGTCGGCCTCCCTCGCCAGCCCAGCAAGCCGGAGACCGGCCACCAGGCACATGCCCTCGGCCAGCTCCTCCCACGCGCCGTCGGGCTCGGCTCGTCTTGCGCGCTCCCAGTCCACGTAGGCGTCCACCTTGCCCATCACGTCCGGCACGCCGCCCTTGCCGGACGGCCCGCCCGACAGCAGCGAGCCCAGGTCGAACAGCGCCTCGTGCCTGCGCTCCAGCGCCTGCCTCTCGCGGGCCACGAGAGACGACGCCGCGCGCAGCTCGTCGAGCCACGCCGCCGCGTCCCACGTCGTCACATCGCTCATGGCCTCGCCTGCCTCGGGTCGTCGCCGACAGCCCAGCGAAGGTAGTCGACCGCCTTGCGCAGGTCCACGTCTCGTCCCTTCGTCTGCTCGCGCCACACGTACTTCATCGCGCAGCCCCGGCAGAAGGCACGGAAGCCCTCGTCTCCGAGCGCGGCGCGTATGGCGTCGATGCACTCCACGTCGCCGCCGGTGTATCGTGCCGGTCCGTCCGCCGCCGTCGCGTCGCTCATGACTCCTCCTCGTCCACGAAGCTTGTGATTTCCCGTCCGCAGACGGGGCAGTAGTGCCATGGCTCACTCTCAACTTCCGTGTATGGCTCTGGCTCGAACTCCACATCGCCTACGACCAGTGGCCCCACCACGTCGCCGTAGCCACAGCTCTCGCAGCGTAAGAACCAGTAGCCGGCGTACCGCGCCTTCCTGATGCACACGTACCTCGTGTCGCTCATGACTCCCCCTCCCTATAGCCCGAATAGTTTTTCGTGTGCCGGGTCAATGTCCATATAAATCTCGTCAAGTTCGGGAACTTCCGAGAGATGAAAGTCTTTCATGGATTCGATGGGGTCAATTTGAGTATCTCGTTCTCCTGCTCCTGGGTAGGTTCGGATATTCCCAGAGCACCCAACAGTTGAGCTGGTGTTGTTTCGGCAAATTTACCTCCATCCAGGAATGGCCGAAAGTCAGTAATCTCTTTGAATGAGATAGAACCATCCATCAGAAGGAATGAGACAGCCGACAGAATCCACTGATCAAGCTCATCTAGTCTTTCATCCAAAGAAAGTGTCTCGTCATATGGAGCCTTCCATTTAAATTTCGTCTCGCTCATGCCGTCCTCCTCACGCGGTAAAGGTCATGCAGTGCGCACTCCAGCACGAGCGCGTCCGGCTCGCCGAGCGCCGTGGCGAGCAGCGAGAGGCGGTCGATGCCCATGGCGCGCTCGCCCCACTCCCACGTGCCGATGGTCTGCGCCGGTATGCCGGACTGCTCCGACAGCTCGTGCTGCTTCCACCCGTGCCGTTTCCGTAGCGCGCCGAGCGCGCTGCCCTTCTCGTCAAGCATCGAGGCTCCATTCGTCGATTCCGTATCCGTGGTCGCGGTCCTGCCAGAAGTCGCAGGTCTCCTCCTCGGAGCACATCTGGTGGCCCACCTCGCCCGTCCTCGTCTCGACCGGCACGAGGCACGCGCCGAGCCTGAGCTCGACCTCGCGGCCGCTCATGTCGCTCTCCAGCGACGTGCACTCGTCGAGGTGTATCCAGTGCGCGCACGTGGCGCAGGTGCGCTTCATGCGTCGCCTCCGTATTCGGTTGTCGTCATGCTTGTCCCATCTACTGCAGGCGGCGGTCCTTGCCTGTTATCTCAACGCTCTCGCACATCTCGGCGAGGCGCGAGACTATGGAGCGGGCCATGGTGTCGTCGTCGGAGAAGGCCAACCGGGCCGCAAGCTGCGAGCGCCGGTAGTTGCTCGTGATGACGGTGGTCCGCTCGTCCGCGTAACGCGTGTCGATGATGCGGTAGAGCACCTGTTGGCTCCATGCCGTGGCCTGCTCCTTGCCCAGGTCGTCGAGGACGAGCAGGTCGGCAGAGAGGTACGGGCCCAACGCCTCCTCCTCGCTGCCCTTCCCGTCGTAGGTGGCCTTGATGCGGGCCTGCAGGTCGAGCAGCGTCGTGAAGCGGACGCGCCTGAACCGACGGGCCTGCTCTATTGCCAGCGCCGCAGCGGTGTGCGTCTTGCCGACGCCTGGCGAGCCGAAGAGGTACAGCCCGTGCCCGTCGGCGGGAAGCGTCGTCGAGGTCGTGGCGTCGAGGTAGTGCCGAGGTATGCCCGCTCGCATGCACTCGGAGCGCATGCCGCTAGTCATAGGCGGTGTACTCGCTGGCATCGTGCGCACCTCCTCCCTGCTTCCGTGGCTCCGGCGCGTTGAGGTATCCCTCGAACTTCGGGCCGAACAGCGTCTCGGGTCGCAGGAACCTAGCCATCTCCGGGTCGGCAAGCCACTCGTCGGCCTTGCGGTCGATTACGCGCTTGAAGTCATCGAGCGTGAAGCCCTCGCCGAGCCGGGCCTCGACGCATCTCTTGGTCTTGTCTGCGGTGGGTTTGTAGCTCGTGCCTACCCTCTCGTTGAGGTAGTCCACGACGTCGCGCGTCGTCTGCGCGACAATACGTACCTTAGAGAGTTCTTTGTTCTTAAGCTCTTGTCTCTTAAGCTCTTCTTCTCTAGTACTCTTATCTCTAATACTCTGGTGGACGGATTTTCCCCTTTTGTCCACCTCCGTGTCCACCCCTTTGTCCACCTCAGGGTGGACATCTGGTGGACAAATGTCCCCCTTTATACATTCGTCGTTTTCCCCAGGCGGTAACTCATCTTGACGCTTTCTCTGTTGTGCCTTCTTCTCTGCTCCTTCTGTAGTGGCTCCTACCAGCCCCTTCACTGATTCTAGATAGAACGTCCCGTCGTCCCATATCTCTATGAGCCCTAGTTCCTTCAACGCGTCCAATGCAGAACGTACCGTGTCCTCATTCATTCCAGTTATGGAGCTGAGCATCTGGACGTTGTAGGGGATGGCCTCCGACAGGCGTAGCTCGCCTTCGTGGTTGGCGCTCTGGAGCATCATCTTGAGGTAGATGATCTCGTACTGGCACCCGTTCGGCAGGCCCTCCAGGACCTTGAGCCGATAGTTGTCGAAGAAGGTGCGGGGTAGCTTAATCCAGTAGTACTTCTCATGCCTGTACTCTGCCATCGTCATCCCCTTCGTAATCACCCTTCTCGTAGAAGTCCTTGAGGTAATGTCTCGGCGCATCGAACCGGCAATGGTCCCACCACCAGACCAGCTCCTCCGGATGCCACGGCACCATGAAGCTGGCGGGCTCGCGGTAGAGGTACGGGTCGAGCGCCCTGCGCTTTATCGTGCAGACGGTGGAGCCGTCCGCGTCCTCGTGCGAGAAGGACTTGTACACGTACTCGACGCGCCCATCCAGGTCGGCGGGGACGTCATGCGCGAGCTTGCGGCCTTGTGCGTCCATCACGCCTCACCCCAACCCTCGATGACGAGCCCGGCCGGGTCGCCCTCATGCTCGGTCGCGAACACGCGGGCCTCGTGCGTGCAGGGGTACGGCCTTCCGTGGCAGTACGTCCCGTAGTCGCACCCGAGGAAGCAGGCGGTGCAGGTCCCGTGGTCGCGCTCGGTGTCGTCGACCTTGGCCTCGGCCTCGTCGCGCGCCTTCCTTGCCCGCAGCTCCTCGACGCTCGTGATCTCGCGCAGCTCGCGCTCTGCCTTCGCACGTCGCAGCGCAGCGCTCCGCATCCGCTGTTTCTTGAGTATCTCGGCCCGATGCGCGTAGTAGTAGGCGAGCTGCTTCTTGCGTATCTCGTCGCGATGTTCCTGGTAGTGTGTCTTGTGGTAGTGCGCTATGCGCTCGCGGTGCGCGAGATAGTAGACATGGTTCGCCTGTCGTTCCCTCTCGTCGTTCATGCCGCGTCACCGCCCTCGTCCCACATCGCGTCGTACAGGTCGATGATGCCGATTCCGCACTCGTGGGCCACGTGCACCTCGGTCTGCGCGCCGCGCGACTTGCACCAGCCCGGCAGCGTGACCACGTAGTCGACCGACGCCATCGGCCGGTTGTCGTCGTCGATGGTCGAGCCGTAGCCGTCGAGCAGCTGGCGCAGGCTCGCGAGCATGTAGTCCTCGTGCGTCCAGCCGTCCATCTCGTCGACGGGCGCGAGCACGCAGGCACCAGCGGCGACGAGCTGCGCCTCCGCCTCGTCGAACGCGGCGCGGTTGAAGTCGGCCAGCCCGGTCATGGGGCCGGACAGGTATACGGTCTTGCCTCGTAGGTCCATGTCGTCGTCCATTCCGCCTGTGGCTCGCGTGAGCGGCCGACAGGCTCTCGTATTCGGTTGTCTGGTAGTTGGTTAGCCTCGTGTTGTTTTAGGTGCCGTCCCGGCTGCTCTCGGCTGTCACAGCGGCATCCGCGAGCGAGTCACGTATCGCCCTGGCCTCCTGCAGCGCCTCCGCGAGCGTGAAGGAGCCCTCCTTGCCTAGGAGCTCTTGCTCGTAGGCATATTCGAGCGCGTGGCCCAGGCTCTGGAAGAACCGGTAGGTAGGTCGCCACTCGACCTGTCCCTTGCGAGCGCCGTGGTCGACCGGGCGCAAGTGGAACAGCGTCCAGTTGAGCGGGTCGCTGCGCCGTAGCTCCCAGTCGCCGAAGCGTATGTCCATGTCTGTCTCCCTAAGAGATAGGGGCCTGCCGCAGCAGACCCCTCAACGTGCACGTATGTTATATCAAACTCAAAATGGAATATCTGAACCGTCAAGCTCTGGTTCAGCGTTCGCCTCGGGTGCGGCCACGTGTCCCGGTCCCTGCTCGACGATGGTGCAGACCTGGCCGGTGACGCGGGCGTTGCGATAGCCGCGCTGGTTGACGTTGGACTTGACGCGGCCCGACATGGCCACCACGTCGCCCTCGCGTGCGAGCACGCCTGCGCTCGACGGTCCCCACCAGGTCGCCTCGAACTCCTGCGCCTGGCCGTTGTACTCGCCGGTCTTGATGACGACGCGCACGAACTCCAGCCCGCCCTGCGTCGAGCCGTCCTCGCGCTCGGTGACCGTGCCCAGTGCGCTGAAGCCTGCGTATCCTCTGTAGTCTTCGCTTGCCATATCTCCTCCTAGAAGTCCTGGTCCTCGTCGAAAGTAGCGGAGGCAACGACTGCCTCGGCATCCTCCATCTTGTCGTGTGAAGTATCAAGCTGTTTGCTTTCGGATGGTGCGTCGGTCACCTGTGCCTGTGTCGACAGGTGTATCGGCTCCGGCATCTCGTCGCGGTCGTAGACGCCTCCGAAGCGACCGGGGTATGCCTCGCGTATGGCCTGCACGAGCGCCACCTTACGAATCATGGTCGCCGGTTTGGTCTTCCACAGCGAGCGTTGCTGGTCGTACTCCGTGAGCGACACCTCGGCGCGTGAGGGGACGCTACGCTGCTTGTCGTGGACCTCGGCCCATCCGCCTACGAGATCCTCGCTGTTCTTGCCGACGATGCAGCCCTCGCGATACGAGAGCTCGCCGGTGTGCTTGTTGGCGACAACGACGCCCGCCTTCATGCCGTCGAACGACTCCTGTTGCGTAGCCGTGCGTACGAAGTAGTCCTTGCTCACGACGACCGATGCTGATGTCGAGCCGTCACGTGATTTGTAGGTGGTCATGTAAGCGTCACCGGCGAGAGGGTTGAGCCCCCGCGCCTGGCATTTGGCCATGAAGCTCATGACGTCCTTGTCATCCGCCTCGGCGCTGCCGGTGATGATGTACTTGGCGACTATGGACGGCGAGAGCTTGACCTCCTGGCCGTCTGTAGCCTTGTATTCGACGATTGCCTCTGTGCTCATTCGTCTCCTCCTTCGACAAGTAGTCCGGCTATGGTGTCGGGCAGTGCCGCCCCGAGCGCGGAGACCACCTTGTCCGGGTCCACCTTCAGCACGGTGCCCGACACGCCGCCCGGCACGTGCGACTCGACGTAGCTGCAGCCGTCGGGCAGCTCGCCCTCGCGTGCCATCTGCGCGATGAACTCGGCCTGGTGCGCGCGCTCGAACTCGTGCAGCGCCTCGGTGCCCTCGTCTGTGTCGAGCCATGCGGCGAACGCGGCGCGGTCCTCGACCACGAGCTTCGTCTCTGTGCCGTCCTTCTTCGTCTTCACCGTGAGCGTGCCCACCTCGCTGCCGTTGAGCTTGATGCGCCGGCGGTCCGTGCCGTCGTCGTAGTAGTCGGTGACGAGCTGGTCGTCGACGGTCGCGCGGAAGTTGCCCTCGACGTGCGTCTTCGTCTGCTCGCCCACCCTCTTCATGAGCGCCTGGTAGACGGCGAGCCGTCCCAGGTCGTCAATCTCTTCCATATGCGGTTTTCCCTTCTTGTGATGCTGCGAATGTCGCAGCCTGGCTGTTACTTTCGTAGCTAGTCGCGCGTGCCGGTTATGAGCGCCACCAGGTCGCGGAGGTGCATCGAGACCATCTGCTCCGGCATCCGCGTCGTGCCGATGCCGCGCCGCTTGCTGACCACGATGCCGGCCAGCGCGTCGTCGTTGGCGCGCTCTGCCTCTGCCTCGCGCAGCCACTCGGCCATCTCCTGCCGCGCGCAGTTCTTCGCTTCTATCACGACGCGCTGCTGCCAGCACGTCACGCCGGCCACGTCGCCTCGGTCGTGCGAGCCGGACAGCGTGCGGCGCTCGATGCGCTCGTCTGCGAGGGCCTCGCGCAGGTAGGCGACCACGGCCGTCTCCCACGCCGTTCCCTTCTGCTTGGACCGGCTCATAGGCACTCACGCGGCTCGTATGCGCGGCACTGGTTCTCCCGCCACGTGAGCATCGGCTCGTGCGGGTCGTTTGAGCAGTAGCCGTCCCCGTCGTCCACGTCCGCGCCATAGTCCTGCAGGTTGTCTCGCTGCTCAGGCGTGAGCGGCGCGAACTTCGCGCATCGTCCGCACTCAGGCGGCAGTCGTAGGCTCATGGCGCGCCGCCTCTCGTATCTCGTCTCTCAGCTCGCGTAGCTCGGCTACGTCCTGCATGTCTCGTTCGATGATTGCCCACGTGTCGCGCAGCGCCGCGTCCCTCTCGTCTGGTGTCATGGCACTCACCAGCTCACGATGCAGTAGAGGACGATTACGGCGAGGAACGTGAAGAACAGCGTGCCGAGCACGATGCCCTGCGTGTCGCTCATGACGACCACCCGGCCCGTACCGCGTCGGCGTGTCTGTTCGCCCGCTCGTTCTCGGTGATGTACTGCTCCAGCGCGTCCTCGCGCACGACCATGCCGCGCACGTTGCCGTGGGGCAAGAAATAGGGCAGGTCGCCTCGATGCAGCATCTGGCGCACGGTCTTGCTCGACGTGTGGAGCATGTCGGCGACCTGCTTGACGGTGTAGGTCCTCATGAGTCCACCGCCTGTATACTTGTGTTGTCCATAGGAGCCTCCTAGTTCCTGGACACCGGCCGCGGCGAGTCGTCTCTCGTCGTGGCCAACTGTTAATCCAGCCCCTTATCTACAGGAGGGGTGACCTCGCTCAGCGGACACCACCGGCTCCCCCGGCTCGTGCCATGTGCGGTATTTGCATGCCTCCGCGCCGCGTGGTCTACCTCCACGTCGACCGGGCGATTGGGAAGGTACAGGTGAAGCTAGTCCGTGGTGCTCGTCGTGATGCCCAGTAGCTCGTCCGCAGTGCAGCCGTACAGCCTCGACATGTCGGACACGTGGTAGCCCTTCGGCGACGTCTCTCCGCGCTCCCATGAGAGCAGCGTCCCCATCGAGACGTCGAGCTCCACCGATGCCCTCTCCGCCGTGATGCCTGCCTGCTTCCTCAGAGCCCTGTAGCGATTCGGGTAATCCAAGCCATTCACCTCCCCTCACGAACTGGGTATAGAATATGTCAGTTGTTATAGTCTGTCAACGGGAAATGTGAAGTTATTTCTATTTTCTAGCTATTCTGTTATATTGAGTCTACGAAGTGGGGGAGAAGGTGTGCACCATGAGAGAAGACAGCGACAACCTAATCGGTAAGAGGATAGCCAGCGTCCGCGGCTTCCTAGGGCTGCACCAGTGAGAGGTCGGCACCGGCATCGGTGTCTCGACGCAGACGGTGTCGAACTGGGAGAAGGGTCGCCGTTCGCCCGACGCTGAGACGATACGGAGACTGGCCATCTTCTTCGGATGCACTGCAGACTACCTCCTCGGTATCACGAACGACTTCCATATCGACGACGCGCACCGGGCCGGACGATAGCTCTCGGCACGGACAGGAAACCGCTCACCGACAGGGTGGGCGGCGAACGGCAGAAGGAGGAGCCATGAAGAAGGCAGTAGCTCTGGTAGCGGGCCTCGTGCTCGCATTCGGCCTCGTTGCGTGTGGCGGCACTACGAACACGCCAGCCACCACGGAGCAGGCGGCATCGGTCGAGACGGCCTCGTCCCGCGAGGAGATGGCCTCGTACCTGGCCGAGTACTCCGAGCTCGCGGCAAGCCAACGTATCAACACGAACATGAACAAGCTCATAGACGCTATGGCAAGTGGTGATTCGGCGACCGCGAAGACGCTCTACGACTCCATAAGCGAGGACGCCGACGGTCAGCCTCAGATGAACGAGGTGGCGAAGAAAAAGGCGCAGGAGATCCTCAACGACTATAAGCCCACCCCGCTGGACAAGGACGTGCAAGACGAGCTCAACGCGATTGTCGCCGAGGGCGCGAAGTGACGAGCAGCTCCCTAGGGTCGCCCGTCTACGGATGCAGGTCCACCAGACCCATACATGGAGATCGGCGTAGGTGCGCTGAGAAACATGGAGGGAAGATGCCAAGCACCCGCATGAGAGAGGCGTCTGTACGTGTAGCGAGGAAGAGACATTCGGTTGGGTGCCAATGAGAGGTGGACACGCGTGGCTAGCTTGGACGTATTGAAACGGGGCATTCACTCTCGGTAGGTTACGCAAAGTGCCGTAGGGTCGTGAGCAGGCATTATGCGCCACATTAGCGCCCACAAGGTGCCGCGCGAACGCGATTAGGGACGCGCTCGGGACGCGGATACGCTTGCGCGGCTGATATGCCGCTCGCCGGGAATTCGATACCGCTCATATTTTTTTGTTGACCAATGTCCTATAGTAGGACATACTGTTACTAGCGACAGGGGCAAGGGCCCCGGCGAACCCGGAAAGGGGTACTCATGACCAAAAGGGAACTCGACGCCATCTGCGACAGGCTCATCACATGGCGCGTGAACGAGTACAACCATCTCCAGCGGCTCCGCAAGAACGGCGGCGATGCGCGCGAGATGGCTAGCTTGGCGGGCCTCATCGATGGCTACACGATAGCCCTGAACGAGCTGTGCCCGCGCCGCGCGCGGGGGGATGTCGACAAGTCCCAGATGGAGGCGGAAGGCATTTACAAGTAGTCGGCGCGCCGGGCTCTTGTGAGAGAGCCCGAGCCGCCGCCCACTCGGACGGCAGACGAGAGGCAGTGGACTCCAGCATCCCGGAAAGGGGACCTCATGAAAGAGAAGAAGTATGTGCTTGTCAACAACAGGAACGGCAACCCGCGCGATCCGCTCCTGTCAGGCATCGGATACACAGTAGTCGGAAACTGGAGCCGCCGCCTTGTCCACACGCGAGACGATGGCTACGGCACGGAGTATGTCATCCTCGATGGTCTGGAGTATGACCTCGACGACCTGACCAATAGGCTGAACTACATCCCATGTGACAAGGACGGCCAGCCTTGTTAGACGGTCGCACCCGCGCGGACTTCCGCGCCTTGCGCGAGACGGTCGGCATGAGCCAGACGGCCATGTCAGACCGTCTTGGCGTGGCCGTGCGCTCCGTGCGCCGGTGGGAGGAGCTTGACACGGACGGCTGGCAAGAGCCGCCACAGGACGCGTGGGACGTGCTCGACGAGGCGCGTGCCCTGCAGCGCCACGTGGTCGCGTATGCCGTCCGCCGCGTCCTCTCCGCCCGCGAGGAGATGGGAGCCGCGCCGGAACGGGTGGAGCTGGCCTACTGGCCGGATGCGCTGACCTACGACGAGCGGCACGACGCGGACGGCATAGACGACTGGCGCATGGCCAACGCCAACGCGCGGCTCGTAGGCGTGGAGCTGGCGCGGCGCGGGTTCCAGGTCACGTACCGCTTTCCCGGCGAGGGCGAGGCTTCCGACGCGGCAATCGACGCGAGCGAGGAGTGAGTATCAGCGTCGGTAGCTGGTCAATGAGCTTTCCAAGGGTTATTGCATCGTCCATCGGCATCCTTTCGTCTCGACCATCATGCGAAAGGTGTCATGCGGGAAAGAGAAGGCGACGCACCGTCTCCGATGCGCCGCCCCTGTTCGTCCTATTGTTGAAAGTGAACTTTCAAGCTATGCCGCTAAGTCACTCCGGCTTGCTTGCGATGATCTCGTCATACTCCGCCTGCGTGATCTTCCCTTTATCAAGTGCGGCGGCAACCATGCCAGCCGTCCAGAATCCCGCGTCGTAGTATCTCTTGACCTTCTCTGCGTATCTACTCATTTCCATGGGTCTCTCCCGTCTCTTCGTCCTCCGGCAGATCGACATCGGTCATCAGGGCAATGTAATCGACCATCGCCGCCTGCTTCGCCACGTCCGCAGCCGTGTTCTCTGCTTCGCGGCTCTCCGCGACCGTGCCAGTCATCCTCTCGATCAGCATGTTTGCTCCTTCCATAGATTCTTGTAGTATTCATCCATCCGCATCACCAGCCGATGGTTGTTGCCGTGCATTGCGTGCGCGCGCCATCCCTGATAGCATTCATCGACCGTCTCACGGGTGATCGCCCCCCTCGCCCCGAGCCTCACGAGCTTCTTCAGCTTGCGCCGCTCGTGCTTGACGTTCTCGCTCTTCAGGCACATGATCACCTTCCCCGTCTCCGTGATTCTGAAATCGAATCCCAGAAACGGTATGCCGCAGGACATGTGGTAGATGCGCGACTTCTTCGGGTTGAGGACGAACCCTATTTCCGCAAGCTGATCCTCTATGAAGGCCATCGCATCGACAAGGGCCTGCCTGTCTCCGTTCACGATAATCAGATCGTCCATGTAGCGTACGTAATGTTTCATGTGCAGGCGCTCTTTGATGGCGTGGTCTATGTCATCGAGCAGGGATATGCCCGCTATCTGCACCATTTGGCTACCGGGGTTGAATCCGACATCGCCGGGATACTGGCTGTCGAAAACCTCCATAGCCATGCGGAAAGATTCGGGATCAAGCTGTCTCTCGAACTTCCTGCGCACGGCATCGTGCCTCATGTTCGGGTAGTAGCCGCTGATGTCCAGCTGCAAGACCCACGCATCGCACCCGGTCTTGCGCCATTGGCGCTGCATGAAGCACTTCAGCCGCCCTCGGGCGAAGTCTGTGCCCTTGCCCGTCTGACATGCCGCGTTGTCGTAGATGAAGCTCCTTGTCATCTGCGGGTAGATCGAGTTGTCGTTTAGCGAGCGTTGATAGATTCGATCACGGAACGAGATGGACACGATCTCGCGCCGCTTCGGATGAGTGATGGTAAACGTCATGGGAGGCCGTGGCCTGTAAGACCCGTCTCCGAGCTGGCGTTCCAGCTTCATGACCTCTTCCACGCCGTTCATCACGAAGTGGGCGACGGAATCCTTCCACATGACACCGGCACGGCATTTAAGCATGCTCTCGTAGAGTGCATCGAATCCGATAATGTAATCGGGGGCGCTGATAGCGGCACTGGCCCGTGGGCCAGCCGCGTCGCCCCCGCGTTGTTCGGGCGTTTCCGCCACGGGGCAAAGGCTCCTTGCGTCATCTTCTTGCCGATAAACCATATCTGCGATAGGGCCTTTCTCTATCTGCTTCTCGTAACGCAATCGGGCGCGGCACGATTCCCGTTCACCGCGTTGTTGTTGTTGACGTTGCCCGACGAATTGACCAGCCACGGATTGTTCGAGTTGCCGCGATTCGCCGAGCGCATCCAGACGTTCTGCGTTTTCAGCCGTTGCCCCAGAATCAAAGATGCCTGTAGCGCGAGGCATCGGATTCCCTCCATTTCCTGATCAGGTTTCGGGTGTCTGCGGCCATGCCGCCCCAGTGCCTTATGCGCCTCGTCTCCAAGTGGAAGACGCGCTGGGCGATCTGCATGTCGCTCAACAGATCGTTGCAGCGCCTCGCGGCGCGTTCCTGCAAGGCGAGGCGGGTGCGCAGGTCATCTTCGTTCACGACCTTGACGTTGTTGGCGCTCCAAACGTCACGTGCGATCCCGAGCGCACCGCTTGTAAGCTCATGCGTGAAGAAGTCGAACGTGGGGTCGAACTTCTTCTCGTTTCGGCAGATGGTGATGGTGTAGGCGGCAAGCTCCCTCGCCTTCACGAACACCTCCAACTTGCTCTCGCTTCTCTGGCCCTGCGGTACGGACATCCCGCTCCTTCCTGATGGTTCGCGGGGCGAAGCGTCGCCCCGCGATGAGATGATTAGCAGATGACGCAAGCGGGCGCGGCACGATACCCGTACACCGCGGCGCTGTAGGCGACGACGCTGCCCGACGAATAGACCAGCCACGGACTGTTCGAGTAGCCGCGAAACGCCGAGCGCATCCAGACGTACTGCGGTGATGTGTGGTTGTCGAGGTCGTACGTCCTGAAGTTCGGATAGGTGTTGTAGACCGATGCGGGCGTGGAGGTGCCCAGCGCGCGCATCCAGTACTCCCATGCGTCACCTTCGATCCCCGACACCGCCGCCTGCTGCGGCGTGATGAAGTGCTGCTCCAAGCTCGGCAGGAAGAAGGTGTCATAGGTGATGTCGATGGTGGGGGCATCCGCCGTGCCGCCATCGGTGAGGTAGTTCGCGCAGGTCTTCATCTGCGGCTTTCCGAGCACGTTGAGGAAGGCATCGCCGAACCCGGTGAGGAATCCGGGACGGGCTAGGTAGTCTGGGAAATGGTCGAAGTCGTTCTTGGGCGACCACCATGCGTTCGCTGCGGCGGAGCTGTTGAGCCATTGGCGGATGGCGGACTGGCTCCATCGGTTGTAGCCGTAGGCGACGCGCTGCATGCAGTTGATCGGGTCGCTGCCCCCGAACTTGATGGTGCCGAGGAACGTGCCGCCTGTGCCCTCGGTGACCGCGACGGTCTCGGTGGCCGTGGTGACCGTCTGCGATGCCCACGAGTAGACCTTCCAGTTCGCCGGTGCCTGATCCGGCATCCCGTAGAAGCCGGTGAGATGCCCGCCCTTGACCAGAGGGTTGGCGAGCGTGAATTGATAGCTCTTTCCGGCGACGGCGTTGCTGCCCCAGCTGGTGCCGAGCGTGACGTAATAGGTGCCAGCCGCGAGGTCTGCTGTCTTCGCGGCGTAGAACGCCTCATAGTTGTCGAACTGCGTGCCGAACGGCAGGCTGTAGTGTGCCTGAAGGAACATACCCGGCACGACTTCGCCATCCTGCAATGTCACGTTGCCGAAGTGCATGACATCGAAGGGGATGGTGCGCGTTGTCGGCGTGGCCGCTCCGTCGCTCCATGGCACGTTGATCTTGTCGCCGATGTTGAAAACCTGCGGCGCGAGGCCGTTGCGTACGAGGCGCTGGATCGTCGCGTAGTCGGTGGCGAGCGTGTCGGAGTATCCGTGCGCGATGGTGGTGAGCGCAGCCGCCATGGCCTTGCCCGTGCTGTTCAGGATGATCGGTTCGGTGATTGTGCTCATGTTAAGCCTCTCTCTGGTAGGTTATGTTCAACTGTCCGTTAACGACGGACAGGCAGCTCATGAGGTCTGCCGCCGTCGATGCCGCCGTGTTGGCCGCGCTCGCGGCGGTGTTGGCCGCTGCCTTGGCGGCGTTCGCATCGTCCGTGGCCGTGTTGGCCGCAGCCGTGGCGGTGTCTGCGGCGCTTGCAGCCTCGTTCGCCTTGTCCGCAGCCGTGTTGGCGGCGTTCGCGGCATCCGTGGCCTTTCCCGCCGCCGTGTTGGCGGTCGCGGTCGCGGCGTTGGCGTTGGCCGTCGCCGTGTTGGCTGCGGATGTGGCGGCGTTGGCGTTGTCCGTGGCCGTGTTGGCCGCAGCCGTGGCGCTCGTCGCGTTGGATGCCGCCGTGTTGGCCGCATCCGTGGCGGACTTCGCCGCCGCTATGGCGGTATTGGTGCTGTCCGCTGCCGCGTTCGCTTTGACCGTCGCGGTGTTGGCCGCGCTCGCGGCGGTGTTGGCCGCTGCCTTGGCGGCGTTCGCGGCCGTGGCGCGATGCTGCTCCGCCGTCACACGCGACTGTTCCGCCGTGACTCGGCCAGACTCTGCGCCCACACGTCCCGTCTCGGCCGTCGAACGAGATGACTCGGCCGCCTTGGCCTCGTCCATGAGCGCAGCCAGCTCGGCGAGCTTCGTATCCCAGTTGTTGGGTGGCGGTGGGTTGTCCGGGTTGCACACGCCCGGCTTGATGTATGCCACGCGGACGAATGGCGTGACCCGTACGAGCTGCTCCGTCCTCCTGCCGTAAGCGCCGACGTAGAGCATGCCAGCCTGTCGCGTGGCCTCCCACGGTGTCTCGGTGGCTGATGCCGCCTGCGATGTGAGGCTCTCGCCATTGCGCCAGACGAGTGACGTGTCCAGCCCGTCCCACTCCTCCGAGAGCGTCACGGTCATCGGTACCACCGCCACCTGTCCGGACACGAGCGCGTCATCGGTCGCTTCGAGCGTCACCGTGGGCGTAGAGCCGTTGATAACGATTTGCATGTCTCTCCTCTCACGGCACCAGTAACCTGGCCTCCATGGCCTTGCGCTTGCCGGACAGCCGCACGACGGGGATGCCCCACGAGCCGGTGTCCGGATATGCCATCTCCACCGCGTAGCCGCCGCGCACCATGCCGCCGGGGGTCACGATTAGGAGCTGCGGCACGGACTCAATGTGCGCGTGGTCGGTCGTCCAGCGTCGCGTGCGCGCGGGCTTTATCGCGGGGTCGTGTTGGTGTCCCATGGCGTATATGTCCGCCACGACTATCTCGCGCAGGCGCATGAGCGAGTTTATCTTGCCGCCTGCCGTCCTGCCGCCACCCACACCATGCGTGACGTAGAGGTCATAGCTGTACGGCTTGCGGCCGCTGTAATGACGGTCTCGGCCCACCTGTAGCGTCACGTACGCCTCCGCTCCGTCGTAGCGACAGCCCGCCTCCAGGCTCGCATGCGCCACCGGGTCGATGCCGACCACACGGTCGACGCGCCTGTCGTGGTTGCCGTCGACGTGGGCGACGATGCGCGGCGCGAGGTCTGCCAGCCAGCCGCGCGCGAGACCCATTGCCTCGTCGAGCGTGCAGGTCTCCAGGTACGTGTCGGACTTGCTGTTGACGAGGGCCGCGTTGAAGAGGTCGCCCGTGAGCACGAGGTAGCGGCCAGGCTCGGCGAGCACCCACTCGCGGATGAATCGCATGTACGCGGGGTCTCTGCAGCGGTCGCCGATGTGCTGGTCGCCCGCGAGCATCACGTCGACGTACTCAACGTCGTCGAGGTCGAGCTTGCTCGCGTCCGCCACGATGAACGGGTTGTTACGATGCGCCACGGTCACCTCCCCTGCCGTCTGCCGTCACGTCGAGCGCTCAGAGGCTGTTGGCGTTGAGCCGCCGTTGCATCTCCATGACGCACAGCGACTCTGTCGAGATGGTGCCGTCGACAGGCGTGCCCATGCGGGACTGGAGCGCGGAGATTGTCTGCGAACCGATGAGCCCGTCTGCTCCTACGCCGAGCCAGCTCTGGAGCTGCGTTATGAGCTGCGAGCCGCCCGCACGCTTCGCTGCTGACTCAGAGACCCACTGCCAGCCAGACGTGAGCCCAGGGTTGCGTGATGCCCAGTAGGACGACTGCGTCGAGACGATGCCGTCAGCAGGCGTGCCGAAGCGCTGTTGCAGCTTGACGATGGTCGCCGCGCCCCAGTATCCGTCCACGTCGAGAGCGCCGCCGCCGTAGGTCACAGAGCCGCCGCTAGCGTTGGACGTGTCCTGTGTGGCTCCGTCGCGTTCCGGGCCTGTATAAACTAATTTACCATTCCAGGGGTAGTTGTAATAGCTCTGGATGCGTGATTCCCCGCCTGTCTGGTCACCGTACTGACCACCGGTGGCAGTGCCGCGCTCGTTGATGCGGAACTGGCTGAGCAGGTCCTCTTGGGCCGGGTCAGCAGAGTCCAGCGTCTGGCACATAGCCGTGTGATGGCTGGTGTTGAGATATATGTCACCCTTGCGAGCGGAGTAACCGTCGCCCATGTCGTGCCAGATGAAGCTACCTGTGCCGGTCATCTCAGGCCGCATGTTGCCGGTGTACGATGCGTCGCCACAGCCCACTCCCACAGCCGAGTAGGCGGTGATGATGGAGCTGGAGCAGTCGTAGCTGCCAGCTCTTACAGTGGCCTGTTCGCCGTCTGAGAGCGTGACGGTCACCTGAGGGCCATCCGTGCCCCAGCGAGGGCTCTGAGAGTAGCCGAAGCGTGCGTCGTTGCACATCCACGCGTGCAGCTCTGCCGCCGCGTGTGCCCTGGTCAGCGCCATTATGACTCTCCCTTCGTGATGGTGTCCTCTGGCTGTGTGACAGCCCCGTTCGCCTGTGCCGCCGTGGGGACGGTCACGGTCACAGTCTTCGGCACGTCCAGCTCAGGAAGCCCGGCGATGGACGTGATGAGCGACACGATTGCCGCGAGCGCCGCCGCGCTCGCCACGCTGACCCAGTCCACGTCGAGGATGCCGATGGCACCCGTTCCTATCAGCGCCACGGCCGTCTGTGCCGCCGTCTTGACCGCGCGCATGCCAGCCGCGCGCCACCATGCGATTGTCGCGTTGTTCATTGCTCTCTCCATTCGGTTGTCTTGTGCTATCTGGTCGGCAGCTCCGCCACGTCCACGTCGTACACGTCCATCACGCCGTTTGTCTTGCCTGCGCTCGTCACCAGCTCCTCGTAGATGTGGTAGGCGTCGTCCCACTCGCGGAGCTGCGGGTCCGTCGCGTAGCCCTGCAGCACGAGCACGTCGTGCCGCTTGACGAGCTGGTCGCGCATGAGGTGCATGAGCGCGGCGTCGACGATCCGCGAGTGGCGCTTCGCCGCCGCCTCCGCCGCCTTGCGCTCGCGCCGGTCCTCGGCCAGCGAGCGGGTCACGTGCTGTGCGATCCAGGCGATGAGCATCGCGAGCAGGCCGAGCAGCCAGTTCGTTATGGCGGGGTCGATGTGCATCATATGTTGCTCTTCACGTAGATGTAGTTGATATGTATCGGTCCCGTGTATGCAGAGTTGAAGTCCGCGTTGATGGTGTTGTTGCTAGGACGAAAACCGACAGCGACTATCTGGGTAGTCGTAGTGTCTTGGTCACCGTTCATGGCATAGACGAAGTCTGCGCCAGCGTTGAATCCACCCATGCTGTTGACTTGGTCTGACGTGAAAAGCTGGACCCATGTCGAGTTGTTACATTGAATGACCTTAGACCCTGTGTGTATCGTAAAGCTCAGGTTGTTGAAGACGCTGCCTGTCGCGACAGCACTACCATCGGTACCGAATAGAATGTTGTCGGTTCCCACGACGAAGAGCGATGTGCCGTCCCCCTGGTCCTCCACGGCCACCAGCCCCTGCGCACCGAGCCTGTCGGGGTTGTCCGCATTCGT
>Ga0265294_10001101_pt1 | contig 36642 bp, 36 predicted proteins | sample MunlanPumphouse3_FD_192504 | JGI IMG/M metagenome (GOLD analysis project Ga0265294, IMG submission 192504) | Groundwater microbial communities from a municipal landfill in Southern Ontario, Canada - Pumphouse #3 | ecosystem: Environmental > Aquatic > Deep subsurface > Groundwater | place...
TGCAAAAAACAAAGACTCTTCCCAATTTTTAGCAGGTACTAATACAATTGGAATACCAATGCGTTTTTCAAAAATTTTTATAAAATCTGCCGCCATTCCAATGTGTTTACTGTTTTCTATCTTCTCATATGGCATCCAATTGGGGTCAACGCACATATGTATTGTTTTTTTAATATTTAAATACTCTTGATATTCAGGAAATACAGTAGCCTCTTCTTGCGCTATTGCACTCATTAAACTGTTGCAAAAAATTAAGAAAATGCATATACTTTTTTTCATAAAAACTCTCATTAAAAAATAAATTTGTTTATTATATCTTCTTATTACTAAATTTAAAATAGGGCTTTCTGGCATATCGCTCAAGCATAGAAATATTTCCTAAAAGTCCACCTTGATGAATATAAAGGACTCTTTTTTTAGGATTTTCTTCTAAATATTTCTCTAAAACCATAAAACCCAAGGGGTCATACAACAAATCAAACTCAATATTGGTTTCACTTTTAATCTTTTCGTACATCAAATAAAACTCTTCGTAAAGCTTTCCAAAGTGATATTTTTTAGAAGCACTTAAAATAGTAGGGTGTAAATCTTCGTTTAAAACCAGTTGTAAAAATTGTTTTTTTAAATAACTCTCATCCCCTACACAGGCACAAGTTAATACTTTAAAAGGCAAATTCTTTTGCAAAAATAGAGCCGTTGTTCCTGTACCACTTGGCAAAAAAATCTCTAACTCTTCTGATTTTTCTATATTATTAGCTTTAGCAAACTCTTTTATTTCGAAAGCCAATTGTTTAACACCAAATTCAGCTTCCCAAACAGCACCCCCTTCACTAATAAAAAGTGTTTCAGCATCAAAAGTTTCAGGTAAAGGCTTATTTTCTAAAACTTTCATACCATTTTTCAAAGCGTGTTTGTAATTTCCAGTAGGATATTGTTTTAAAAAAGAAGAGATATGGTCGGCATAATAAACAAATTCCCACCCTTTTAAACGGCTCAATACACTCAAAGAGTACATGGCATTGGATTGATTTGAGCCAAAACTTACCACTTTTTTAATATGAGGGAAATCTTGTTGTAAAAAGTAGTAAAACTTTCTAGCTTTGTTGCCACTAAAATCTTCATTAAGCAAGTCATCGCGTTTTACAAAAATTTCAAGATTGTTAAAGTTAACCTTTTGCACGGGGGAGTTTATAATTTTCATAACAACATTATACTACAATAGGCAAAAATATTTGAGGACACTATATGGATTTATTAAACTACATTGAAAAAGGTGGAGCAATTGTTTATCTTCTTATAGCACTAAATATAATAGGGTTTACTCTAATTTTTTGGAAATTTTTTACTCTTTTACAAAAAGAGAGTCTTAGTCGTAAAATTCTTCAAAAAATCAACCTCACCCAAAACAGTGATACCCAAATTGAATACGAAATTAAAAAATTAGAATTTGGTCTTAATTTTATTAAAAATATTGCGTCTATTGCTCCATTATTAGGTCTTTTAGGAACGGTTATTGGTGTTTTAAAAGCCTTTGAAGCCATAACTGAAAATGGCTTAGGTGACCCATCAATTTTCTCAACGGGTATTTCCATTGCATTAATTACCACAATTGCAGGACTAATTGTTGCTATCCCTCATCATATTGCGTATAACTATTTTATTGGGGTTTTAGATGAACTGGAATTAAAAATAAAAAAAGAGACAAACGAGCGTCTATGAAACGAAGAGAAAAATTAAGTACCGACTTAACCCCATTAGTCGATGTTATTTTTATACTACTCATTTTCTTTATCGTAACTTCTGTATTTAAAAAAGATGAATTAGCATTAATGCTGAATCTTCCAAGTTCAAATGCCAAAGAGTCAAATATTGAAAAGAAAGAGATAACGCTAGAATTAACCGAAGAAAAAATAGCCTACCAAGGCAAAGAGATGGAGCTAAACGATTTAAACCTTGCTCTTCGACTTATTAAAAACCGTAATGAGCCTATAATTTTACGAATAGATAAAAATGTAAAATATGAAAGAGTAGTAAAAATTTTAGATTTATTACAAGAACATAATTTAAATAATTTAGCACTTATTACAAAAGAGTAACGATGATAATTATAAATTTTGAATTTAGAGTTTATTCTTCGTTCCTGAATTTCTAGGTTGGGAATAAATAAGTTTATATCTTTTTAAGTTGGTAAGTTTTTGCTTACTTTGTCCACACAAAAGTAAGAAAGCAGAAACTGTAAGTTTTCAAGAGAGATATTGCACTCACAATAAAAAAAGGAAGAGAATCCAAAGCCCCTTCCCCTTATTCCAAACAATTAAAAATTCAACATTTAAAATTAAAAATCAATTCTTCCCAACACATTGCAAATCGTTATACGCAATTTCAAGTCTTGCTATCATTGCTTCTTGTGCTGCTCTTAATAGTTTTCTTGGATCGTAGTAGTTTTTATTGGGTTTATCTTCGCCCTCAGGGTTTCCGATTTGTCCTTGTAAATAGTCGTGATGTTTTGCTTCATATGCACGAACCCCGTCCCAAAATGCCCATTGAGTGTCGGTATCGATATTCATTTTAACTACACCATAAGTAATAGCTTCTCTTATTTCACTCAACAATGATCCAGAACCTCCGTGAAATACGAAATTTACAGGATTACTCTTACAGTTTGACTTTTGTGCAATATATTTTTGAGAGTTATCTAAAATAACAGGAGAGAGTTTTACATTGCCAGGTTTATAAACACCGTGAACATTTCCAAAACTTGCAGCTATAGTAAAATGAGGACTCACTTTACTCAACGCTTCAAAAGCATAGCTTACTTCGCTTGGTTGTGTGTAAAGTAAAGCGTTATCAACTTGAGAGTTATCAACGCCATCTTCTTCTCCGCCTGTAATTCCTAACTCAATTTCAATCATCATATCAATATCGTTCATTCGTTTAAAATACTCAACACAAGTAGATATGTTTTCTTCTAAAGAATCTTCACTTAAATCCAACATATGCGAGGTGAAAAGTGGTCGTTTTGTTTGTTCAAAATGTTTTTTACCAGCTTCTAGCAAACCATCAATCCAAGGAAGAAGTTTTCGTGCAGCGTGGTCAGTGTGCAAAATAACAGGTATCCCATACGCAGCTGCTACAGTGTGAATATGCATAGCTCCACTTATAGCTCCTAAGACTGCAGCATCGTTGCTTTTAAGCCCTTTTCCTGCAAAAAATGAAGCTCCTCCATTAGAAAACTGAACAATAACAGGTGATGCTGCTTTATATGCAGCTTCTAAAACAGCATTTGCAGAATCCGTACCCACAACATTTACAGCAGGAATAGCAAAATTATTCTCTTTAGCATAACAAAAAAGTTTATGCGCTTCGCTTCCACTTAAAACACCCGGTTTAACTATATTTAAAACTCCCACGCATTGCTCCTTATTTAATTACTATTTTAGCTGTTTCTCTTAATTTAGTCACTACTTCTTTAATATTAGTTCTAAATTTTTCTTGCATTAACACTTGTTTAATTTGCTCTTCAACTTCTTCAAAATTTAATTTTTTTGATGGCGTTTTATCTTCTAAATAAATCACGTGGTATCCAAATTGTGTTTTTACAGGTGCTTTTGAATAGCTTCCTTTAGTTAAAGCACTAGCAGCTTGTGAAAATTCTGGCACCATTTGACTTGCTGAAAACTCACCTAAAGAGCCTCCATTTTTACCTGTTGGCCCTGTTGATTTTGTTTTAGCTAACTCAATAAATGTCTCTAATTTATTTTTAGACGCATCCATTGTTTTAATAAGAGCTTTAGCTTCTTCTTCATTTTGTACTAAAATATGTCTGGCATTAAGTTTCTCTTCTGTAAGAAATTGTTCTTGATTTTTAGCATAATAATCACTGATTTCTTTACCGGTTACAGAGATTTTTTTAAACTCTTCTTGCATCCAAATCTCTAAAGCCAAATCTTTTTTGATTTTTTCCATTGCTTCTTTAAATGCACTATTTTTTTCAACTCCACTTTTTAAAGCAGATTTTGTTAGAAGTTTCTTTTCAATTAATTGGTTAATTACCATCTCTTGAGTGTTTTCAGGCAAGGTATCAAAATTAACTTGTGGGTTTCTTAATACAATCGCAATATCTTCTTTAGTAACATTCTCACCATCAACTGTAGCATAGACATCTTTTGCACTTAAACTTGTAGTTGCAATTGCCAAGGCAGTAACTAAACTTAAAACTATTTTTCTACTTGTAACACCGTTTCGCATATTTATCCTTTGAATTTTGTAAGCTATTTTACTCTGTTTTTATTAACAAATTGTTAATAATTTAAAAAACGTATTGTATCACAATCAAAATAAAGTATATGACCTCTTTTTAATGATTTTCAACTTTTAACTTAAAACCCCTTTAAAAAAACCAATTCTTATGCTATAATTCCGAAAATTTAAACTTAACTTAAATTTAAGCTCAACTTAAAGCAAACATGACTTTAAAAAAAGGAAATCCCATTATGAGAATTTTAATTATTGAAGACGAAATTACACTCAACAGAACATTACAAGAAGGTTTATCTGATTTTGGTTATCAAGTAGATACAGCAGAAAATTACAAAGACGCTGAATATTTTATTGATATTAGAAACTATGACTTGGTTTTAACCGATTGGATGTTGCCAGACGGAGATGGTATTGAACTGTGCAAAATAGTAAAAAATAGAAGTTCACGAACTGCTGTTGTTATTCTTTCAGCTCGTGATGACAAAGAAAGTGAAATTGAAGCACTTAAATCAGGTGCAGATGATTATATTAAAAAACCATTTGATTTTGACATTTTATTAGCAAGAATTGAAGCACGATTAAGATTTGGTGGAACAAACATCATTGAAATCGATGACTTAATCATTAATCCTGATGAAGAGAAAATTTTATATGACGGTGAAGAGATAGAATTAAAAGGGAAACCTTTTGAAGTATTAACTCACCTTGCACGACACAGAGACCAAATTGTTTCAAAAGAACAATTATTAGACGCTATTTGGGAAGAGCCTGAATTAGTTACACCAAACGTTATTGAAGTTGCTATTAACCAAATTAGACAAAAAATGGACAAACCTTTAAATATCTCTACAATTGAGACTATTAGAAGAAGAGGTTACAGATTTTGTTACCCAAATAATAACACTGACGCAGCCAACAAAGCAACTTAATGAGAAACTCGAAGAGCATATATAAACAGTTTCACCAGAAACTTATCTTTGCCACTTCGATTTTTATTTTAGCACTCTCTTTTATCTTTTACGGGTACACCAAAGCTACCATCTACGAAGAGATAAAAGAAGGTCTTCTTCAAGACGCTCAACTTATCTACAAAGTTAGTAAAGAGTCCCAATTTCAAGATGCCACTTTCAATGTTATTACTCTAGGCGATGTCACCGTAGATATTGTTGTTCTAGAAAATATTAACAGCATAAAATATATAAATTTCAGACAAAACGATGATTATTTCGTTCAACTGCTCTACCCTTTCGAAATTGAAGAAAAAAAATTTATAAAAATTACAAAAAATATTAATTCTTCACGAAAAATGCTCAGCAAAATTTTCAACAATATCTTGCTTTTAAGCCTTGGTGGCTTAATCATGGTTATTTTATACGCTTTTACCGTTTCAAAAACACTTTTAAAACCCATTATTCAAATTACAGAAAAACTTTCCAATATGAATGAAAATTTTTTAACCCAAATTGACAAAAAAACACTTCCCATAGAATTTCACCCCTTAGCTAATTCCATTAATACCTTAACCAATAAAATTGAAAACTTTGTAAAATTTAAAAAAGAGCTCTTTATAGGAGCAGCTCACGAACTTAAAACTCCACTAGCAGTAATGAAACTGAAAAATGAAGTTACATTAATGAAAAAAAGAGAGTGTTCTGTCTATGAAGATACGCTAAAATTAACTATTTCTCAAATTAATGATATGAATAAAATGATTACTTCTATTTTAGATGTAGGAAGAGCAGAAGGAGCGCAGTTTGAAAAACCTATTGAACTTGACCTTGTTAACTTTTTAGAATCAAAAATAAACGACTATAAATTGCTTTCAAATCAAAAAAATGTTCATTTAACTTTTAACACCAAATTAAAATCATTAATTACCATAATTCAACCAACTCTTTTAACGCATATTATTCAAAACTTTGTACAAAATGCTATAAAATTTACTCCCAAAGGCAACGGCATTGTAGTGAATTTATACAAAACCAAAGGCACTGCTGTAATTGAAGTAATTGATGAAGGCATAGGAATAGATGAGAATATTGACCTATTCGCTCCATTTAAACGAGTAGGTGCAGAATCAGGCGCTGGCTTAGGGCTATTCCTAGCCAAAAACGCCGCCGACACCCTTGGTGCTACCATTATCTTGAAGAACCGTCCCGACAACATCAAAGGCACCATTGCAACGCTTGCATTGCAAATGAAAAATGAAAAATAAAATATCTAAAGGAAGTTCCTTCTTTTTAGGGAGTTGAAACTTCTTTGGTATTGTTTTTTACTGTTGGGGGAGCTAAGTGTTGAGATTTTGGAATTATTATTTCAATACCTCAAATTAATTTGAAGCTTTCTTCTATTTTGTTGTTCTCTAAAAAGGAAAGAGTACCTTTCCTTTTCAAACACCTTGAGAATATTCAATTTTTAATTTTATTTTTTTATTTAAAAATCGCTCTGTGTTCAATTTTAGTACAGTGGTTTTGAACTACGCTCATTCCTGCATCTTTGGCTTTTTGTGCGGCTTGGTTATTTACTAAACCCAATTGTGTCCAAACCGTATCCACATCGCCTCTTTGTATTGCTTCATCTATAACAGAAGCAATTACTTCTGGTTTTCTGAAAATATCTACCATATCCACTTTAAAGGGAATTTCACTCAAACTTCGGTAAACCTTTTGTCCTAAAATTGTCTCCTCTTTAGGATAAACAGGAATAACATTAAAACCTGCATTTATTAAATAATTTGCTACATTGTTACTGGCTTTTGTAGTATCAGGGGAGCATCCAATTATTGCTATTGTTTTCGTTTTTTGAAATATTTCTTTCATTTGTTGCGTGTTGCTGTTAACTGTTGGCATTTCACAATTCATTATTTAATCCTTTTTAGTTTTTCTTCAATAAATTTTTTAACATCTTCATAAATAACCGTTTCGGGAAAGTCATCAAACTTTGCCCCTGCTGCGTTGGGGTGTCCCCCTCCATTGGCCAGTTTTTGTGCCATTGCTGAAACATCTAGTTGTCCATCGGCTCGTAATGAAATTCCCCCTCTTCTGCTTACATCTATAAAAAAGTCATATTCAGGATTGGCTTTTAAAAATGCATTTGCTGAAATAGAAATAGAACCCAATGTAAAAGTAAGCAACCCTTTATGCTCTTTATAAAAAATAGTTAATTGCTCTTTTTTATTCTCCAGCGTTTGCACTAAATAGCGTGCACTTAAATTATCTATGGTATTATTTTTATTGTCTAACGTTAAGTACTCTTTTTTTAAAAAATGAATATTGTCATCTAAAATAATATTGCCATCGGGTTCATTAATATATTGCGATGCTTTTTTTAACAACCACATTCGATAATTTCTGTTTTCAGCAGAAAATAAAATATTATTAATCTCTCCTGCTTGAGTTACTAAACGCATTAATACTTTTCCAAACTCAAAGTTTTTTGTTTCGTGTTCAAGCCAAATATCCACAGCATTAATAGCATCAACCATTGGTTTTATCCAACTGTTATCTTGTTCGCTAAAACCTTCATACTCTTCATACAAATAGTCATACACAATTTTAGTAGCACATCTTGTTATGTCTAAATAGTACCAATCATATTTTGCAGCACTTTTCTCACCCGTAATATGGTGGTCTAATAGTTGCAATTTAATTTTCGCACCTTCACCGTTAAGCAAAGAAATCTGTTTATCTAAATCTTTAGCTTCATTTGGTGTTAAATTTAAGTCACTAATTATAAAGAGAATCTCTTCTTCAATGTTCTCTTTAATTTTGTCTAAAATTTTATTAAGATTAAGTTTAACTTCTAATCCATAATTGGCATTGTAAAAGAAGCCTTTTACAAAAAACTCTTTTGTTAATAACTGGCATCCATAGCCGTCTAAGTCTGTGTGTGAAAGATGAAAAAGCAACATTATGATATATCTTTTAGTGTTAAATCTTGTAAAAATGTATTTATTTTTTGTTGTAAATTATTTAATAAAGGCCAAATAGTACAACAACTTCCCATATCAGTAGGACAAGCATTAATTGAGGGTGAACACTCAAAAACTGAAGGCATTTTTTCTTCAGCAGCTGTTGTAATTTCTAGAATTGTAATATCTCCATAAGGCTTATTAAGAACAAAGCCACCATTTACGCCTTTATATGACTTTACTATTTCACATTTTGCTAGATTTTGTAAGATTTTAGCTAAAAAAGATTTTGATATATTTAACTCACGAGAAAGCACATCAACATTTTTTGGCTCATCGCTTTTTGCTATGCAAATAAGTGAAAGCAATGCATACTCACTCTTTTTTGTAAGTAACATAAATATCCTAATTTTTGAATTTATATAGTTTACATCATTTATGTTTAAGCTTTGTGGAATTACGAATTATAATTAAGGAGTTTGAAGGAGTTTAAAAATATAAAGAAGAATAAAGGTCTTAAAAAAGACCTTTATAAAATTATTTAGCTCTAATGCCTAAATCTTCAACAAGTGTTACAAATCTTGGATAATTTTTAGCTCTTAGGTATTTAAGAAGTCTTTTTCTCTTTCCTACCATTTTAAGTAAACCTAATCGAGAAGAGTGATCTTTTTTGTTGATCTTCAAATGTTCTGTAAGAACTTTGACTTGCTCTGTTAAAATTGCGATTTGAACTTCCGCTGAACCTGTGTCTTTGTCATCTCTTCTGTATTTAGCAATAATTTCGCTTTTTACATCCTGATCTAAAGCCATAATGACCTCCTGATTGGTATATTTATTCACTTTCATTAAAGTGGACGCGTATAGTATTTAAAACTACATTAAATTTGGTTTAACTATACAAAAACAGTTTAAAAGTATCTCTGGAAATACTCATTTTTCCTTCTTTATTTTGCTAAATAAAAAGAAAATAGACTAAAAGGTGACGAAATATATCAAAGCAACCCATAATAACAATTTTTGTATAATTCCATAAAAATTTCTAATAGATTATATAATCTTTAAAAGGCATATAAATTGAGAGCATTAATTAGTGTAAGCGACAAAAGTGGTATTGAAAATTTCGCACGTGAATTGGTTGGGTTAGGGTATGAAATTATCTCTACGGGTGGAACGTATAATGCATTAAAAAATGCAGGAATTGCTGTTATTGAAGCCAATGAAATAACTAAATTTCCAGAGTGTTTTGAAGGGCGAGTAAAAACGTTAAACCCTTTTATTCATGGGGGAATTTTACACAGACGAGATAAACAATCTCACCTTGACCAAGCTAAAGAGTTAGGAGTAGAAAGTATAGATTTAGTGTGTGTAAACCTTTATCCATTTAAAGAAACTATTGAAAAAACAGACGACTTTGAAGAAATTATAGAAAACATTGACATTGGTGGTCCTGCAATGGTGCGTTCTGCTGCTAAAAACCACGACAGCGTTATTATAGTTACCGATGTGGCGGATTATGATGTGGTCTTAAACAACTTAAAAAACAACACCAACACGCAAGAGTTCAGACGAAATATGATGATAAAAGCCTATGAACACACCGCTTCATATGATGCTATGATTGCAAACTACATGAACAAAAAATTCAATGGTGGAATGGGTGCAAAACAGTTTATAGTAGGTGAAAAAGTGTTTGACACAAGATACGGAGAAAATCCTCACCAAAAAGGGGCGTTGTATGAGTTTGACAAACATTTAAGCAATAAATTTATTACGTTAAAAGGGGAAGCCAGCTTTAACAATATGGGCGACATTTCAGGAGCTGCTAAAATTGCCTCAGCTTTTGGTGAAGACAATGCAGTGTGCATTGTAAAACACGGAAATCCATGTGGTTTTGCTATTAAAGATACGCTTCTAGAAGCTTACGTAGAAGCACTAAAATGCGACCCAATTTCTGCTTTTGGTGGAGTAGTTGCAGTTAATGGAATTATAGATCTAGAGCTAGCTGTTAAAATGAATGAAATTTTCCTAGAAGTAGTCTTTGCAGCAGATTTTACTCCTGAAGCTGAAGTTGAATTAAATAAAAAGAAACGAATTAAACTTTTTAAACAAGGTACACAAAAACTAGAAATGGCAAACGATGCGTTTAATTTTAAAATACTAGATGGTGGATTTGTCTACCAAGATGCCGATAAAGTTGAAGTTGATGAAGTTAAAAACAGTGAATTAAAATCAAAAAGAGTTGCCACAGAACAAGAAAAAAAAGATATGGAAATTGCCTATAAATTGGCAAGTCTAACCAAATCAAACTGCGTAGTATACGTTAAAAACTCAGCCATGGTTGCTGTTGGAATGGGAATGACAAGCCGAGTTGATGCTGCAAAAGCAGCGTTAAGAAAAGCAGAAGATTTAGGAATAGATGTAAGCGGTTCAGTACTAGCAAGTGAAGCCTTTTTCCCATTTAGAGATAGCATAGATTCTGCTCAAGAAGCGGGAGTTAAGTGTGTGATTGAACCAGGTGGAAGTATTAGAGATGATGAGATTATCGAAGCCGCCAATGAGTTTGGTATGGCGTTGTATTTTTCAGGGAAGAGACACTTTTTACATTAAAGATTGATTTTCTTTAGTTCTTTTTCTTCATAACTCTGCGTTAGAAATAGTTATCTTCTAGTCACATACTTTAGTATGATTCTAGAAAACAACTATTTCTGCCTTGATTTCTTTTGAAAGCTCACTCATAAAATCAATCTTTTTCTTTTACCATATATCATTTCTTAGCTCAAGGTGGTGATAAAACCCCATCTAGTCCTTGTAGTGTTTCAAACTAACTTTTTAGCTTAAACAATAAATATACATCATTTTGATAAAATTATATCTGTTTCAAATGTAGGAGTATATTATGCAATTAGCAATAGATGTATCATTACCAAATGTTTTAAATTTGATCTCTCAAATGTCATTGAATGAAATTGAAGAAGTTAAAAATAAAATAATAGAAAAAGAGCTTTACTTTAAAAAATTTAAAAAAGATAAAATAGAAAATGTTATGAGTGATTTTCAAAAAGAAAACTATTCAGATGACTTTTTAAAAGATTTAGAAAATGGATTAAAAAAGAGTTCAGTTTATAATGCAAATTAAACCAATCAGAGATGATTTAGATAAATATCTTAAAAAACATAACTTAGAAAACAAGTACAAAAAAGCAAAAAGCTTTTTTGAAAAAGACCCATTTTATCCATCTTTAAATACTGAGTTACTTGAACCAAAAGAGAGATTAATATATTCATTTAGGTTAGATAAAAAATATAGAGCAATATTTATTTATGTCGATGATAATACTATAGAGATAGTAGCATTTACAAATCATTATAGATAAAGATTTAAAATTAAAAGAGTGAATAATTAAATCTTTAGTTTATTTCATCTCTTTGTTTTAGTATCTGCTTTCAAAAACATGTCACCGAAAAAAAACCAAAAAACCTTAGCTTCATCAATGGCAGAAAAAAGACCTAGTATATAAACTATCTTTTATAAATTGAATAAAGGGAAGCTCTTAACCTTAGAAAATAAAATATGAAAATGTCCTTATCCCATATTCCAACATCTGGAAAAGCCGAGCGTTTATTTTTTATTTTGGAAAAAGCTGAGGACTGCTTGACGAGAGAAAAGTGCTAAATGCACTTTTTCGAGGAGTTCCGCAAGCTAGAAATTAAAAATAATAAGCGAGGGAACCTTTGGCTTTGAAGCTTAGTTGGTGGTTTTTGTTACTTTTTATCACAAAAAAGTAAAAGGCGAAAACTACAAGTTTTCAAGAGAAACCTCTAATTATAACAAGTAGTTTTATTCCAAATAACATACAAAATATATGTTTATTGCCATTCATATAAAAATCTAAAATAGACTTAATAAATATTATATATTAATCCAAATAGATTATTTGAGGAGTTTATTAATAATGTAGGATTATCAAGACATTTAAGTAATAAATATATATAATGTATGTTTAATAAGTAGTTAATATAACACCAAGCTAAAACCCAAGTATATAAGGGCTTTAACAAATCTATTATTTATAGTGTGTCCAAAATTGTGTCTATTTGTGCCACTATGAAGCAGTTAAAAAAGTACCTCTTTTTTTCTCTTTGTTTACAATATACTTTGCATATTTAGTTAGTGTCATAGCTGATGTCGTATGCCCTAACATATTACTTACCCATAATATATCTTCTCCATTACTTATCATCATACTTGCAAATGTATGTCTCATTTGATAAGGATTTCTATACTCAATATCTAACTTTTCAAATAATGGTTTCCAATATCTTGCAAATATTCCCATACAATCATTATATGGTTTTTGAAAATGGCTTATAAAAAGATAATCACTTTCAGGTATTTTAAACTTTAAATGATTTTTTAAATTAGGAATTAAAATATCAAGTATATCCACATCTCTAATACTAGCTTTTGTTTTAGGTTCGCTTTCTATTCCTTGACGCCTTGCACGTCTAACTTTAATAATCCCATTTTCATAATCTATATCAGACCATTTTAATGCTAGTATCTCTCCTGTTCTCATTCCAGTAAAAAAACCAATTGCAAAATAACATCTTACTTTTTCATTGACATTATCTAAGAGTTTAAATATTTCATCTTGTGAAAATGGTTTAATTTCTCTAGTTGGTACATTATGAGGTTTTTTAATTACCTTTAATGGATTCCTTATAATTATTTCATCTGCTATTGCATCATTAAAGACTACATTTAAAACAGCTCTTGCCATTGCTAAGCTTTTAGTTGAGAGTGTTTCTAATAACTTATTTTGCCAAGTAGCTATTTGTGATGGTTTTATATCATCAAGTTTCTTATTGCCTAAATATGGCTGTATATTGTGTTTATAAACATATAAATGATTCTTTTGAGTTAAAAATCTTCTATGATTTTTATGTATCTCAAATGATACTTTAAAAAACTCATCTACTGTTGGTATTTTTTTAACATTGTCATTTTCAAAGAACTCCCCAGTATTCAACTTATATTGAATCTCTGGGATTAATTTTGTTTCTGCGAGTTTGCGGTTAGCTTTTGTATCATCAAGACCTAAAGATTTTCTATATCTCTTTGATTGATGATAAAATGTTATCCACAATTTGTTTTTGCGATTGATTAGTTTCATTTGTTTTTTCCTTACAAATTACCCAATCATCAATTGCAATTTTATCAAATAATATTTTACCCTCTTTTTTATAAAAATGTAAATTTTCAATAAAAGAGGTGTTTTTAAATTTGTAAATTCTATCTTTTGAGTAACCAAGATATTTAGATAACTCACTTGTAGTTAACCATCTTTTGGTTTGAATTAATGATAGGGCTTTTTTTATTGTTTCAATGTCATTTGCTATTTCTTTTATTAGGTTAATATTTTCCATTTCAATCATAACTAACCCCTTTGATAATAGTTAGCTTCACCCGATGAAACACAAGGAACTAATCCACGCTTTAAAGCCTCTTTTAATGCCACTTCATAAATGTGTTTATCTTTAGTAGATTTATGCTGATTCTCTTGGGTTTTCTCTAAGTAAACATATAAATCATAATCTTGTAAAAGAGCAACGGTTTGAACATTAAGAGGTTTAATTAAACTTCCATCTTCTAAGAGTCTTAACTTTTCTTTTTGACCATTTAAATGTACTATTTCAACCTCAAGATAGCGTTTGTTTAACTCTTTTTGTGTGGGTGCTTTATTAAATGACTCTTTAGCTTCAATCCAATAATCTTTTAAGAGTGAAGCATCTATATTTAAACTATTAATATAGGCTTTACGAAAAAGAGATATGCACTCTAATTTAAATTTAATATCATCATACATTGATATTTTTCGTTTAACTCGTTGAAGAGGTAAACTCATTTGTAAAAAATCATCTAAAACATAGTTGTTTTTAATATATTCCCAAATAGCTAAACTATTAGCTCGATTCTTTGAATTGTTTTTGATGTCATTTTGAGTAATATTGGATATATCTATAAGACGAATATTATCCATACTGTATTTAAATAAATTAACTGCATTTGCAAACAGTTCATCAATGGTTGAAATATTAAACTCTTTTAAAAAGGTTCGATGAATTTCAAACTCTATGTTAAAGATAATATCTTCTAAGTTAAACCCATTATTGGCAAAGTATTCATACATTAACTCTTTTTTTGAAGATTTTTTAAGTTCCTCTTTTTTATTATAAATTCGCAACCTAAAAGGAGGTTTACCCACATAAAGCGTTTGAAGTTCTTTATGATTTCCAATTTCTGAAATAGTAGAGTAATTTCTTTTTCTTGTAACAAACATCTCTTTAGTTATAAAAGAGAAATCATATTGCACAAAAGAGTTTAAATCGACTCGTGTTATAGGAAAGTATGTTGTTACATACTCATTTAAAAGCACTGTATTAATAAAATTAACCAATGTTTTTATTCCAAGCGTATATATGCCAATACCTTGCAGTTGCACTCTAATATCATTTAGTGTTCGTTTATGCAATGAATCTTTAAAGCCTATTTTAAAATATTCATTAATATCTTTAAACCAATGGTAACTTTCTGCTTTTCCTAAGTAAGACAAAGAAATGTCATTAATAGAAATATGAATATCATTGTTTTCATACGCTATATCTTTTTTTTCAAATTTTCCTTTAACTTCTTCCATTTGGTCTAAAATATCTAAAAATAAATCATCATAGTTTTCATTAGATTCACAAAAATAGTAGAGTGAATCAATACCGTTTATTGCTTTCATATTTTTCATATTTTTCCTTAATTATTCCGTTAAGAAAGGGGTATTACTATATACCCCTTAACTTTTTTAGTTTATGTTGTCGAAAACAGAAATAAACACCGTTTATTTCATTTTTCTCCAACACCAAACTTATTTGTTAAACGCCATAGAAACTATAACTTTTTGAGATAATTCCTACTTGTACATCTACTTCTTTATTCTCTTTATCTTTGTATTGAACAATTTTTGAATCGGGAATTGAAATAGTATGCAATTCTTTAACTTTTGCACCGTTGGCTCTTGTATTTTCTACAAGTATTTGCACCTTAGCTTTAACAGGAACAGGTAAAGCATCTTCTTTTTTGTATTCACTTTTTTCAATGAAATTAATCATTAAACCTTTTAGCGTAATCATTTGTTTATCCTTTTATAGATTGAACATCTAAATTGATTGAGTAACAGAACGTCTTCTGTTGTGATACAACGTTATATGACTTTGTTTGTCAATTGATAGAGGAAGTTTAAGGGATTTGTTTTTTAAAATAAAGAGGAATATTTTGGATTAATTCTAAAAAATTCTACTGGATATTTATATAGAAATTGGATATGGGATTGGGTAAGGTAACTGTCAAGCATGGTAGCTTTTAGACTATCAGATACAAAGCCTTTTATTTTTAAATCTTTGAAGATTTTATTTATCATTTTAAGAAGTTGTTTGTTTGATGTTTGAGTTATAGGGGATTTTTTTGAAGCAGTGAATATGGGAAACTTATCTAATGTACAATTTAGTAATATATGCTTGTTAAATTCATAATCATTGGGTGTTTCACAATCAAAGATATAAGGTATGAGTTCAGCAATTAACTCTTTAGATGTAGTATCTTTGATACCCAAAAAAGTTTTAAATTCATAATGAAGCAGAATACCCAAACTTTTTATAATGGCCTTGGGTGTTGTCTTTTGAATGAGATAGTAATTGAAAAAATCTGTTATAAAAATTAGTTTACTAATATCAGTTTCATTTTGAAAGTCAGTTAGTCGAATCATATCTTGAATCACGAATACATTTAAAAAGAATTTGGTTAACAGTGGATTCTTTTCATACATGGTATAAAAATACAAATTGGCTTTGACTTCCTTATGAGAAGAGATAAAAGAATTAGATTTGTACCTCATATATTTAAGATGTCTTTTTTCTTGACGAACAGCTTTTTTATCAGATTGCATATGGGCAAAGTATTGGTTAGGGTATTTTGATGATTTTAGCTTGTTTAGTGTTATAAATGTTTGGTCTATTAATAAGATTATTTTATAGAGTTCTTTGAAAATGACATGATTATCTAATTTGATGGTTTTATCATTTTTTACAATAATTTCTAACACATTATATGAAAGCTTGTCAAGAATCTTTATATTAAAGTCAGGGTGATGAAAACTATAAAATTCAAATGTGTTTTTTATGCGGTCATCTGTTTTATAAATATTTGTTGGATAGGTATAGTTTTCTATGTATAAATCATAAAGGTAGTGTTTTGAAAGTTGTTGTAAAAGAGTGTAAAGTTGTGTGTTTTTTGAGACTTCCATAATTAATTATAACAATAATATTATAATTATACACTTTAATATGTTAAAATTAGCAAACTTATGATGGATTAGATACTTCTATTACATCAATTGTAAATTCTACATTAATGGATGGATTAAGATTAAAACATTAGTGTTTAAAGGTTATTTATGTAAGATTTAGAGTTAATTGGATATCTACTAAGTATTTTTCTGAATAGTTTTTTTGATTTATAAATTCTAATGCTTCAAAAGTTATATTTATTAGCCATATGACTTTATATAATTCTTTATATATCATTTGATTTTCTATTTTTATTACTTTTTCATATTTAATTATTTCTTCTATTGTTGAAAGTGATAATTGATTGAAAGCATTTATGTTAAAAGTTGGATGATGTTTTAGATAGAAATTTAGAGTGCTGTTTATTATGTCTTTTTTATAGTGTATGTCTATTGGGTAGGTGTAGTTTTCTATGTAGAGGTCATTAATATAGTTTTATTTTGAATTAACAATTTTAATTTCCTTCTACCATTAATTACTGAAAAATTCAGAATATATATGTATAATTTTTAAGAAACAATTTTATGATTATAAATAATTGGAAAGAGTTACATGTCGATAAATAATTTATTAAATACTTTAGATGAAGAAATAGAAACAATTCATAGTTCAGACTTTGAAATTGAGATTACAGAAACAAAATATGTCCCACATTTTAATGATTCTAATCTTACGTATGAAAACTTTGATACTAAAAAGAAAAAAGTCAAAACAATTGAAACATGTGTATTATTTATAGATATACGAAAATCAACATCTTTAAACTTAAAGCATTACCCTCAAACAATGGCAAAACTATATTCTTCTTTTATACGAGGAATGATTAAAGCAGCAGAATACTATGATGGTAAAATTCGTAACATAATTGGAGATAGACTTATGATTGTATTTGATTCTGAACAATGTTTTACAAATGCAGTAAATACTGCAGTATTAATGAATACAATCAGTCAAGAAATAATAAATAAAAGATTTAAAAACAATGCTTTTACTTGTGGTATAGGAATTGATTATGGAAAAATGATGGTTGCTAAATGTGGAACTATTAAGCAAGGTCATGAAAATGCAAACTATAAATCTTTAGTTTGGTTAGGTAGACCAGCTAATATTGCATCAAAATTAACTGATGAAGCTAACAAATCTAGTACGTCTTATTCTAAAGATGTTATTAGTGTTGGTTTATATTATCCTTTTACTGATAAGTGGTTATGGAGTAGTAAATCTTTTAAAGAATTTGAAGAAAATGTTGAAATTCTTTATCCATCGCATAATATGAAATATAAAGATGAATATTTTGCTTCATTTTATGAGACAAAAGAAACTAAATCAAATTATGATTCAACACCACCAATACTAATGACAGAAAATGTTTATAATGGGTATAAAAAAGAAAATCCAAATACTGATAGTATTAAAAATGAATGGTGGTCTAAGAAATCTAGAAAAATATCAGATTATAGTGGAATTGTATATGGAGGAGATGTTATTAAAATATGGGAGAAATAAATATGGAAGAAAAATTAAAAGACATATTTGATAATGTTAATAATTGGCTTAAGTTTGCAGAGGCAAAGAATGCAACGTTAATTGCAGGAAATGGTTTAGTGATTTTTGGTATAGCTAAACTTTTGAAGGATATAGAACAATATTATTTAATTTATTATCTGTATTTTGTAATTGCTGTACTAGGTGTATCTTTTTGTATAGCATTAATATCTTTTATTCCTAATATAAAATTACCAAACTATTTATTTAAAGAAAATAATCGAGAAGAAAGTAATTTATTGTTTTTTGGTAGTATATGTAAATATGATGAAGCATCATATTTAAAGGAATTAAAAGAATCTTTAAATATAACAGATGAAAAAGTTCTTGAAAGTAAGTTTAATAAGATGTATGCTCAACAAATAATTATTAATTCAAAAATATCAATGAAAAAATATCATTTATTTAATTTAGGATTACATATTACACTATTTGCTATATTAAGTCCAATTTTATATTTCTTTTTCTGGATAATGTTATGAAAGAAAGCATAGAAAAATATGCAAAAGATATTATCGACTCAAAGTTTGATATCACAGATATAGAATATGTACCAGATTTAGATGATAAAAAATTAACTTTTTTAAATACTGGTTTAAGATTTGAAGCAACCACCTTATATATAGATATGAGAGGTTCAACTAAAATTTTAAATAAACATAACAGATATACAGTTGCAAAACTACATAAAGCATATTTTTATATTATTGTGAAAATAGCAAAAAGTCTTGGTGGTGATGTACGTAGTTTTAATGGTGATGGAATGCTTGTTTTTTTTCAAGGGACAACTACAAATATTTTGAGTAATGCTGTAAAGGCTGCAATGAAAATGAAATATATGTTATCTAAAGATGAAGAAATCATGAAGCTTTTTAATAAATATTCGTCCCTTGATTTTGGAATAGGAATAGATGATGGAAAAATATTATGTAGTAAAGTAGGCTTATCTGGTATAAATAATAGAGATTTAGTTTGGATTGGAAATCCTGTTAATAAATCAGTTAAAATAGGTGATAATTTACAATCACCATATCATATAGGAATATCTAAATATGTATATGATAATTTAACAGATGAAGTGAAATATTATAAAAAAAAAGATTATTTTGGAATAGTTAATAATATAGATATGTGGACTGAATCATCATTTACATATAATGAAAAAATTGAAATTTATTACTACACAAGTTATTATTGGGAAGTTATATGAATGTGATAAAAGTTTTAGAAAAATATAGCGATTGGTTTGTAGAATATTCAAAAGAACAAATATATAATCATTCTATAAAAAATGATGTTGGTAAACTTAAGGAATTAACTTTAAATCTTAGCTATTTTAAAAAAATAAGTCAATTAAACTTAGAAAAAAAAGATGTTGTCATTTACTTAGTTATATTGAAAAAGAATACTAATGAGGTAATTGATTATACTACTTTATCTGATGTTACTATTAACAATTGTTTTGCAAAAATTAAGAAAAGCATTTTGAATACTTTAAATAATAACTTTGATGATTATAAATTCATGTTTTCCATAATTCCAATACAAAAACAATATAAAGAACAATTAGATATATTTGAAAATGCATTTTATAAACAGAGCTTAATGTTTGATTTTAATACAAAAGAAAAAAAGAAAAGAAACTTTTTAAATTTCTTTCCTATACCAATTGCATTATTCTCAATAGTGTTTACGGCAATTCAAGTGTTCTTTTTCCAATATTTAATTAATAAGTTAGGTTTTGTAGATTCTATTGTAGAAAATTTTACAATTTCAAATAGTATCATTGGTTATTTACTTACATTTATGAATGAGCATTTTTTTATAATTTTAATGATATATTTTTTACTTTTGACATTTGTATTTATATTTGTATCTATTCTTGGAATAACTGAGGGACTATACTCTATATTAGTTATATTTTTTAATATTGTAAAAGTAATTTTGAATAAAATTTTTCAAACTAAATTTCAATTAGATAGTCATATTTTTATAAAACAACGGTTACATTCAAAGCGCACTTTTATGGATTGGATTAAGCAAGTAAGAATAGTTCTTACTTGGCATATTTTGTATAAATCATTTATATCTTATATCTTATTTGTTTTGATAATTATAGCTTTTTTTATAAGTATAGTTTCTAAAGACAACCTTTATGATAATAGATTAAATATGTTTGAAAAAGTTTTGGAAAACTATTTAAGTGCATCAGCTTTTCCAAGTGTTTGTAAAATGATAAATGATAAAGAAGAAGACAAAATAGTCTTGGTTATGGGATATGATAAAGTTTATACTTATTATTATGAATATGAATATATTAATAACATTCTGAAAGATATTGGATTTAAGGATTTAGAGAAGACAGATATGAAAGATTATGAACCAATTGCTTTTTATAAAGTGTTTATTAGGTATATAAGTCAAAAAATTAATAATTCTGAAATACAGTTCGTAAAAAATACAGATTACAAAATAGAAAAAATAGAAAAAAAATATTATGTTAAAAATTCAATTCAGTAAAGTAAGGTTTAATATGATTTTTTAACATAGGTGTATAATGTTAGAATTTTCGGGGATATGGTACTTGTTAATAAAATAGGTAATATTAGTATAGCCAACAATAATAATTATTGTGCCTATATTGTACCAAATAATACATGTATATTTGTTAATTGATTATTTTGATAAAAATTACAATGACGATTTTATAGGCATTGTTAGTTATTATTAACTACAAAGAATTAATAAGTAGTTAAACCAACATATAGGAATATATTAAATTGCAAAGATCTTATTACTCGAATACAATTAGTAAGTTTATTAAAGAGGATACAAACAAAATTCTTGGTGAACTAGCAAGACATCACAATCATGCTTTAGAAGATTTACAGAAAAACGCTTGGATAAAACAAATTGAATTACTAAAGCAAGCATTTTGCACTTATAATTATGGATATATTTTTTTTGAATTTGCAATTCCTAGAATGGGAAAGCGTGTTGATAATGTTATTATTATCAATGATTCAATATTTGTTATTGAATTTAAAGTTGGTTCAATATCATTCGACAATAATGCAATAGAACAAGTTATAGACTACTCACAAGATTTAAAAAACTTTCATGAAGGTAGTCATACTCAAAAATTATTTCCTTTACTTATTTCAACAGAAGCAAATAGTATAATAAATACAATTGAGCCATTACAAGACAAATTATACAAACCTCTTTTTGCAAATAAAAATTCTTTTTTAAATGTGATAAAAGAATGTTTAAATTTAAAACAAGAAGAAAATATATCTCCATTAGCATGGAAAGATTCTATATATAAACCGACTCCAACTATTATTGAAGCTGCTCAAGCATTATATAAGGGTCATAATGTTCAAGAAATTTCAAGGTCAGATTCTGGTGCTATAAACTTATCAATCACTACAGATAAAATTAATCAAATAATCAATCACTCAAAAGAAACAAATAAAAAATCGATATGTTTTATTACGGGTGTTCCAGGTGCAGGTAAAACACTTGCAGGCTTAAATATTGCAAATGAAAGAATGAATATTGATGAAAATGAACATGCAGTTTTTTTATCAGGAAATGGCCCATTAGTTGATGTTTTAAGAGAAGCTCTCACAAGGGATGAAGTTAATAATGCAAAAAAGAAAGGGCAAAAGCTAACAAAAAAAGAAGCTGCAATTAAAACACACGCTTTTATCCAAAATATTCACCATTTTCGAGATGACTCATTAGTTACAACTGAAGCTCCTTTTGAAAAAGTGGTAGTATTTGATGAAGCTCAAAGAGCTTGGAATGAAGAACAAACAAGTTCTTTTATGAAAAGAAAAAAAGGTCAAGATAATTTTGAGTCATCAGAACCAAGGTTCTTAATAGATGTTATGAATAGACATCAAGATTGGTGTACAATAATTTGTCTAATAGGTGGTGGACAAGAGATAAATACAGGTGAGGCAGGATTAGAAGAATGGATTAGTTCACTAAAAAATCATTTTCCATGTTGGGATATATATTTGTCAAACTTAATAATAGAAGATAAAAATTACTTGAAAGAAGATGCATTAAAAGAGTGGTTAAATAAAAGTGCTAATGTAGATAAAAGCTTACACCTATCAGTTTCTCTTAGATCTTTTCGTTCAGAAAAACTATCAGGCTTTATTCATTCTATTTTAGATATCGATACAACAAAGGCTACAAGTTTATATAATAACTTTTTAAAAAATGATTATCCCATATTTGTTACAAGAGATTTTGAAAAAGCAAAAAAGTGGTTAAAATCAAAAGCGATTGGAAGTGAGAGGAGTGGTGTAATTGCATCATCTGGAGCATATCGTTTAAGGCCATTTGGAATAAATGTAAAAAATCAAATTGACGCTCCAGTCTGGTTTTTAAACAATAAAGATGATATTAGATCTTCATATTTCAATGAAGAAGTTGGAACTGAATTTGATATTCAAGGACTAGAACTTGACTGGACATGTGTATGCTGGGATGGAGATTTTTATTTTCATAATAAACAATGGATGTTTAGAAAATTCAAGGGTACAAAATGGCAAAATATCAATAAAAGCATCATAAAAAACTATTTATTAAATGCTTATAGGGTTTTACTTACAAGAGCCAGACAAGGAATGATTATATTCATACCAAATGGCTCAGAAGATGATAAAACGCGATTGCCAGAATTTTATGATGAAACCTTTGACTATCTCAAAGAAATTGGGATACAAGAGATTTAACAAAACGAAAGAACCAATATTTTACCCAAGGGCGGGTAAAATATTGCTCTCCTCAGCCGTTATCTAAATAATCCAAATTTCCACTCGCTCTCATCATCCCTGATTGAATTGTATATTCAAGTCAGAACTAACTGAATTGGGATAAAAAAGATATGCTTTATTTTTGGTAAATAGAAAACTCATGTTGATATCAAGATGATTTAATTATATGTTATAATAATATCAAGGTGAAAAAAAAGGATTTTGATATGACAATGAGAGTAAATATAAAAGATCAATACCTTGATAGATTTGAAGACTTTATCAGCTCACTTCCCACTGATGCTATTGAAATAAATACTATAGATGAGATTTCAGTTTCTTTTGAAGAAGCATAAAACAATATACCTCAAAGCAAGATACTCTTAGCAAAGCTACAAAGTTTTTAGCTGAATTAAAAACCCAATAAAAACACTTGATTATATGCCCCAAAAATGTCGAAAAAGCTTATATACAAAAAGTGAAAACACACATGATATTATTCATAAAGGGTATACAATAGTTTATAAAATCATTGATGATACCGTTTATATTTTGAGTATATTTAGGCAAAGAATTTATTAGTTCGCCAATCCAAAAAATAAATACAATACAGATGAAAATGGCAATGAATTTTGGTACGCAAGAGCATTTGCTAAAATACTTGAATATAATGATTTTAAAACTTTTTAAAAGTTATAGAAAAAGCAAAAAAAGCTTGAAAGCATACAAGAAAATGGTATTTGGGATTGTACATTATGTGGGAATTGCACTATGGTATGCCCACAATTTATAGACCCTAAAACGGATATTTTAAATTTGCGAACAAAGAGTTATCAAAATGGTTATACTGATCCAAATTTGAGTATGAATACGGGGTTTGATGCTGGGTTTGGCTTTTTAATCCCAATGGATTTTAATAGCAGGAAATAAAAGAGAAAAGAAAGTAAATTAATCTACTTTTCTTTTCTCTTTCCAAACATACGCACGGTCTTCTTTTAAGGGAATAAAAAAAAGTTCCCCTGAATTTCTCCAGCCATCAAGTAGAATTCCATTATCAAAAGTAGTTCCAATAGCGGTAATACTAATGGCATGATGCTCTAAAAAATAGTCTGATTTATTCGCCACAACTTCGTAAATACTCAAAGTATGGTAAGTCTCTTTTTTTAAAAAGAAAAGAATATCATTACGCCAATGATAACACAAACCCCGTTCTTTGAAATTTTGATTGACTAAAAAATTGTGAAACAAAGCAGGGGATACCAGTTCATAAGAGTTGGCTAAATGCATGGCATAATAGATGCTTCTGTAAGCAACTAAATCGGCTTCATTTTTATCAACAGTTATTGAGAGATTTTGTATTAAGTTTGAAAGGGCTTGAATTTTCTCTTGTGTAGCTAAATCTTTTTTTTGCATCTGAAGGGTATTATTTTCATCTAACCCAATATGTTCATATTTAACACTGCATGCACTAAAAAAAAAGAGAGTAATAAAAAGCAAAGAAATAGTTTTCATAAAAGAAGTTTAGCAGATGTTTTTAGATAAATACTGCTTCTTTAAAACAATTTAAATTTTCTGTGTAACTTTTTATAACAGTTTAATATTAGTTTATGTTTAGCTTTGCAATTATTATACTATTTTAAAATTACTATAATAAAAATTAATATAAATAGAATTGAGTTGTTTAAAATTCAAACTACTGGGAGAAATCTATGGGATATTTTGATTTTGGAGTAGGCCTAGCCTTCATTCTTATGATTATTAGCACCATTGCAAGTGTTGTTTACGGTGCAATGAACTGGAATAAGGACGCTTATGTTAAGCCTCCTAAGTTTGTAAAAGAGTGGAAAAAGACAGAAAAAAAGATAGAGGATGAATTGTAATGAGCATGTATGAAAATATAATTATCATTTTATATCTTGCGGTTTTGGGATATTTAGGATTTAGAGGGTATAAACAGACAAAAAACTCAACCGACTACCTTATAGCTGGTCGAGATACGCATCCTTTTATTATGGCACTTAGCTATGGAGCTACTTTTATCTCTACTGCAGCTATTGTAGGTTTTGGTGGAGTGGCCGCTTGGCTTGGAAATTCACTGCTTTGGCTTACTGTTTTTAATATCTTTATAGGTATTTTTGTAGCCTTTGTATTTTTGGGAAATCCTACAAGAAAGATGGGTTACCGTTTAAATGCACACACTTTTCCAGAGTTACTGGCTAAAAGGTTTGATTCTAAATTTATCCAAATTTTTGGAGCTCTTATTATTCTGATCTTTATGCCTCTTTATGCAACCGCAGTTCTTATTGGTGGAACTCAATTTATTGCTCTTTATTTTGACACAGATTATCATATGTCGCTTATGGTTTTTTCTATCATTATTACAGCATATGTCATTGCAGGTGGGTTAAAAGGTGTAATGCTCACAGATGCACTTCAAGGGGTAATTATGTTTGTAGCTATGATTATTCTTGTGGTAGTAACATTTGACTCTTTGGGTGGAATTGATGCAGCTTTCTCAAAACTAGAACACGTTTGGCAAACGACAGTCGTTTCTGCGTTAGAACAAACGAATATAACAGAATTAACTCCTGGCTCGCCTGATTTTATGATGAAGCTATCTCTACTTTGGGGTTTTGAGGGCTGGAATTCTATGCCACAGTTTTTAAGTAAGGGTTGGTTGTTTGTAATTACAACTATTACTATGGGTGTGGGTATTGGGGTTTTAGCTCAACCACAACTCATTGTTAGATTTATGACGGTAAAAAGCAAACAAGAGTTAAACCGTGCAGTTTTAATTGGTTCTATTTTTATTTTAGCAATGACAGGAATTATTTTTATAGTCGGAGCACTTTCAAATGCGTGGTACTTTGAATTTAACGAAGGAAAAAATGCACTTCAAAGTGCAGGTTCAATTGAAAAAGTTATTCCTCATTTTATAAATAACGCAATGCCAAAATGGTTCGCTTTTGTATTTTTGTTTGCTCTAATCTCTGCTGCTATGAGTACATTATCTTCTCAGTTTCACACTATGGGAACAGCAGTAGGAAGAGACTTTTTTGAGCAAATTACTAAAAAAGATTATAATTCTGTAACGGTCACAAGGTTGGGCGTTGTTTTAATGATTATATTTTCAGTCTCCTTAGCGTATGCTTTTGATAAGCAGCCAGCCATCATAGCTCGTTCAACTGCAATTTTCTTTGCTCTTTGTGCAAGTATTTTTTTACCTAGTTTTATAGGCGGACTTTTCTTTAAAGGTATGACAAAAGCAGCAGCAATATCGTCTATGTTAGTGGGCTTAGTAGTTTCGAGTTTTTGGCTTCTTTTTGTTCACTTCACAGAAGCAAAAGCATTAGGACTCTCAAAAGCCATCTTTGGCACAGACTCACTTTTAAGTGGAGATATTATTTTTGTAGATGCACTTGTAATTGCTCTACCAATTTCAACCATTACAGCAATAGCAGTCTCATTTATGACTAAAAAAATGGATAAAAAACATCTTGATAAATGTTTTAATGATTAGTATCTTATAAATTTAATTCCTAAAACACTCATCAACGAAGATATAATATAAGTATCTAAGATGAGTGTGCAGTTAAGTTCCATTTGATCCCACTTAATCGAGCGAAGCCACAGAAACTTGATTCTTCCCATTGGTTTTTGATCTGTATAAAGCCCTATCCGCATTTTCTAAAACTTGATTTATTTCTAAATTTTCTGTAAAACAACTCACTCCAATACTTATGGTTTGATTGGTAATATTTTTATAGCTTCTAACTTCAAAGCTTTTTCTTAGTTTTTCAGCGAGTGTAGCAGTATTTTTAATATCGGTGTTAGGGCAAATAATCAAAAACTCTTCTCCGCCCCAACGCCCAACTATGTCATTTTTTCTTGTGTTATATTTTAAAATATTCGCCAGTTCTATAATGACATTATCACCTGTTAGATGCCCGTGTTTGTCATTTACTTCTTTGAAATTATCAATATCTATCAAAATAATAGAACAATGACAACCATAACGCTTGAAGTTATGCATCTGTTTTTTAAGCTCTTCGTCCACTTTTACTCTGTTGTATAAGCGTGTTAGTTTATCTGTTACAGATAACTCTTCTAATTGTTTGATGAGGTTAATTTGCTCTATGTTTAAAAATATATTATTAACTAAGAGTTGCAAACTGCACGCAATATGAGAAATTTCTTCGGCCCAATTGTTAATAAATTCCTCTGAAATATTAAGCTCAATTATCATGTAGAGTTCTTTGTTTTTGTAAACGCTGTTGTCTATTTTTGAGATTAAAATTATGGTAGTACTATTATTGAGTAAAGATTTGTTTGAAAATTCATTGGCTCTTAGGGTAATAGTGTGCGTATTTTCTGATAAGTGTTGTTCTTTTGCTAATTTTCTGAACGCTTTTACTGTTTCATGTTCTTCCATTATGTTGTCTTCAACTTTACTTATTATTTGGCAATTCACAATCTCTACGGCTTCTTTTAAAATAATTTTCACATTATTTACAATACTTTCAATGGAGTTTTCTGATAACGCCAATAAAGAGATATTTGATTTAATGCTCAATATTGTATTTTGAAATCGCTCTTTTTCTAATAATTTTTGAATGGCATTCACCGAGTTCATGTAATAATCTAGCGTCCTTATTTCACAAAATGTTCTCTCAAAATTACCTTTTTTATCGTATCTTGACGTTCCATTAATAGCAATGGTCATCATTACCCCATCTTTTCTTCGAATGGCTAGGGGAACATTATCTACAAAGCCATAATCTTTAAGATGGGGAAAGCCCTCTACAATTTGAACCACACACTCTTCATCTAAAAAATCTCCAAAAAAACGCCCTATGACTTCTTCTTTATCATACCCCGTTTTTTCTAGCCAAGCTGGGCTTACTTCGATAATATTCCCATTTTCATCAAGAGACTGAACCATGCTTGATTGGTCGTTTAAATTCATACAATGTGTACGCTCTGTATACTTAGTTAATTTTTTATTTTCCACTATCACATTCTCGTTTCTCTTTTAAAATAATTTCTAATTCACCTGCAGGAAGGGGTTTAAAGTAGTAATATCCTTGAATATCTGTGCATCCGTTATTAATCAAGAACTCTTTTTGCTCCATGGTTTCTACACCTTCGGCTATGACATTGAGTTTTAAATTTTGGGCTAAACTGATAATTGTTCTTGCAATTGCAGCATCTTCATCATCATCAGGCAAATCTATAATGAAAGATCTATCAATTTTAAGTTTATTAATAGGAAGGCGTTTAAGGTAAGCCAATGAAGAATACCCCGTACCAAAATCATCAACGGACAATTTAATGCCCAGCTCTTGAAGTTCTTTTAAAATGATTATTGTGGAGTCGGGATTTTTCATAATATGAGACTCTGTAATCTCTAGCTCTATCCATTGTGGCAAACACTCACATTTGTTAAGTAAATTTTTAAGTTTTAAGGTGAAATCACCCTCTTGTAAAAGTTTCATGGAGAGATTTAACGACATAATTCCTTGAGTTAAAGAGGCTTTTCTCCAAAGAACAATCTGCTTAATTGAGGTTTTAAATACCCACCAATCAATATCAATAATAATGCCTGTTTGCTCCGCTATGGGTATAAATTTAATAGGGGGAACCAGACCCAGGGAGGGGTGTTTCCATCGTACGAGGGCTTCAAATCCTATAATTTTTTCACTCACTCCATTTACTTGGGGTTGAAAATAGACAATGAGTTGATTTTTAACAACGGCTTCACGCAAACTGGTTTCCATAATAACTCGTTCAAACGCTTGTTGGGTCATCTCTTGGGCATAAAATCGGTGTGTGTTTCGTCCGTCATCTTTAGCGCTGTTCATGGCGGTATTGGCATTTTTTAAAAGCAGTTGCGCATCGGCTCCATCATTAGGATAGCGGGAAATGCCCATGCTCAGCGTAATGTACAGAGTATGTCCATGAACATGAATAGGAGTTTTCATCATCTTCCCTAATTTTTCAATAACATCATGAATGTTTTGAATGTTTGTTATCTCTTCAAGCACAATAGCAAACTCATCGCCACTTAGTCTTGCTAGTGTATCTATGGGGCGAATATTTGATGCTAAGATATTTGCAATTAATTTTAGTGTTTCATTGGCTACGTCAATTCCTAATGAGTCATTGATAGACTTAAAATTATCCACATCTACAAAAACAACAGCAACTTTTTTATCTTTGCCTTTTGCCTTTTTTATGGCTTTAGATAATCTGTCTAGAAAAAGAGCACGATTGGGCAAGTCTGTTAAATGATCATAATGAGAGGTATAGTGCAAAACATCTTTATGTTCTTGAAGTTCTTGCCGTGTTTTTAGGTGTTCTGTGACATCTTTTGATGATTCAATAACTCCCAATAATTTCCCGTTGGTATCATAAAGTGGTTCACAGGAAGCTTCCACTGTGATACTTTGACCATTTTTATCATAATAAGAGTGTGTAATTATTTGAGCTTGTTTTGGCAGTAAAACATTGGTAAGAGGGCATAAGATTTTTTTACTGCATGGGGAATTTTTTTGGTGTGAAATCTCATAACATTTTGGAAGTACGTGGTCATCTGTTTGCGAAATTTTTTTGAGTTTTTTGGCATTTTTATTGGTAATAATTACATTGTAATTTTTATCAATTACCATAATAGATTCATCTACCCCATCTATGATTGATTGGTAGAAAACAGCTTGATCTTGTATTTTCTTTTCACCTTTTTGTCTTTCAAGCTCATTGGAAATTTGATTGGCAAAAAGAGCTATTATTGAAGAGACAAATTCAGGATCTTTTATAGGTTCTCTATAAAGGGCAACAATAACGCCAAAAGTTTCTCTTTTTGTATTAAAAAGTGGGATTCCTGCATATCCTTGGATTTGCAACACTTTTAGCGTTTCATTAGAGGGAAATAGTCCTTGAACACCTCTTTTGTGAACAGAAGAACGACCATTATAAACAGCTTGGCACGGAGTATTTTCAAGGGAAAAAGAGAAATTTTCATCTAATTTTCCATCTTTTGCATGGGCAATGGTTGTTACAAATAAAGTTGAGTCCTCGATTTTACCTATAAAAGTATGATCGGCTTCAAGGGTTTTTAAAAGCTGTAACACCATGGCTTCAGCAAAAGGCAACCCATCTAAGCAGTACATTGCACTAATAATATCTCTAATAGCACTCTCTTTTTTGATAACAGGTTCATAGTTATTTTTAGACATTTCGGATCCTTTTATTTTATTTAACTAACATGGTTTTAACTAAAATCATTTTCAAAGCGACACTTATTGTGTAAAGCAAAATTTTCTATGGATTTATCTACACTAATCGATGTATAGGCATTTTCTTTAAAAAGAATATGGTCAATCATAGCCAAGTTTACAAAGATACGATTTTTGATATTTTCAATATCTTTTTCCACTATTTCATTGGTATTATTAAGTTTTAACATTCTGGCATTGAAGGTATACATAAGTTCACTAAAAGCACTAGCTACATTACGGATTGACTCAGAATCTGTTGATATATCCATACTCTCTTGTTGAAGAATTCCAACTGATGTTTTTATTGCTATCGTAGCCTTTTGTGTTCCTTTAGCAAGTTTTTTAATTTCATCTGCAACAGCACTGAATCCTTTCCCGTGTTCACCTGCACGAGCTGCTTCAATGGCCGCATTTAAAGCTAAAAGATTTGTCTGCTCTGAAATATCACTTATAAAATGTATAACGTTTGCTATCTCTTTAGCGCGCTTTTCTAAAGAGTGAGAAGAGTTGACATTATTAACTATAAGTTGATTGAGACCTTGAAGCTGATCGCCAACTCTTTGTGATTCTTGAACCAGTTCAATACTCATTTTCGTAGCACTTGTTATTTTCTCAGAAATATTTTCCAGCGCATTGCTGTAGTTTTGAAAACTTGCATTAAGGGATTGAAGTTGTTCATTATTTTTCTTAACCCTCATTAAATCCATATTGAGCTGCACGCGCATTTGTATAAGATGGTTTTGATTCATAATATCAATGCTATCATTTAATTTTTTTCCCGTAAATTCAAAAGCAGCGTTTAATCCGGTGGTATTAAATTTTCTGAAAAATTCATTCTTTCTTGCAAACTCTATGGAAGTTGTCATCTCTCGCATAAAAGTCTCTACTTGATCTAACAAATTATTAATCTGATGTGCAATTACTCCAGCTTCGCCTTTATCATTAATATATAAAATACGATTTTCAAGATTTCCTTTGACTGCATCATTTAAAATCGCAATCGCTTTATTCATAGAGTTTTTCAAGCTTGAATGATTTAATTTAAATACAATTACCATACTTACGCATAAGAACATCATGGTTATATCTACCACATCAAGGCTGTTTAAGAATAATTTTACAGTAAAGCCAATAACAAAAATGGCAAAGAAGCTGTAGCAAACAGCTTGAAGTTTAGAGAGATAGGACAAATGCATCATAACGTCCTCCATTTTTAGCCAACACCTCATTGAGTATTTCTTCAGATGCCTTAATACCACCATTGTGCTGAGCATTTAGTAACTCTTTGTAAAGAGGAATTACTGTTTTTATGGCTTTTAAAGAGGGCTTTCTTCGCACCGAGTGATAACCTATAATATTTCCATTGGCATCATAAGAGGGGGTGACATTAGCAAAAACCCAATAGAAATCACCATTTTTTGTTCTATTAATGACGTAGGCGTTAACTTCTTTTCCAAGTTGTATTTCATCCCACAAGAGTTTAAAAACAATTTGTGGCATATCAGGATGACGGATTATATTGTGTGCCGCTCCAATTAGCTCATTTTCGCTGTATCCTGACATCTTTAAAAAAAGCTCATTTCCGTAAGTAATTTTCCCTTTCGTGTCTGTTTTTGAGACAATAAACTCATTTTTCTCAAATTTCAATTCTTGCATATTATATTCCAAAGGGTATCTGTAAAGTATTTCATAACGGCTCTCTTTATTAAAATCTTTAACACTATTTTAATAAACCAACATCATATTAATATCTCATTTGTAAAATATGATGTTAATATGACGTTTCATTGCTATAATGTTACATTAAATGACAAATATATAGGAAAAAGAACACAGAAATGACTATTGACAAAAAATCTATTTTAAAAACGTTAACAATTCTCTATGCAGAAGATGATCCCTTAACAAGAGAAAACATCACAAAAACACTTGAACTCTTTGCCCATAAAGTATTTTGTGCCAAAAATGGTTCCGAAGCTCTTGAGTTGTTTAATACAAACCAAATACATATAGTAATATTAGATTACATCATGCCAATTATTGATGGAAACAGTGTGGCTACTTTAATACGAGAAAAAAATTCAAAAATCCCAATTTTAATGCTTAGCAGCCATACAGAAAAAGAGAAGCTTCTTTGTGCAATTAAATCAGGAGTTACTGAATATCTTGAAAAACCTATAGATTTTGAAACGTTACTTAGTTCCCTTTTAGAAGCTGTTGGAAAAATTATAGACTCAGGAAGACTCACTACTCGTCTTTGTGAAAATGTAACCTATCATTTTGTTCAAAAAATGATCTGTACTCAAGAATCGTGCGAAAGAGTTACTAAGCATGAATATTTATTTTTAGAGTTACTTTTAAATCGACCTATGAGTTTAGTCCATAAAGAAGAGATTGAAAATGAAATTTTCGATGGAGAAGTTGAAGCCAATTCCTTACGAAATTTGGTATATCGTCTTAGAAAAAAAATACCTGCCGATGTTATAGTTACTATTAAAGACCTTGGCTATATGTTTCGCCCCCTATGAAAACAATTTTCTTTACACTTTTCTTCTTTTACACAACTTTATATGCAGAGGCATTAAGAGTTGATGAAACATTTGTTTCACAAATGAGCGGGCAATATCAAACCAATATAGAAGATAAAGAGAAAAATTTTTCACCCGAACAAATTTTAAAAGATATAAATATTACTCACTTTCCTAAAAATTTCTCACCCTACAGTTTAAGTGCATTTTGGAGTAATTTTAATATTCATAACAGTTCACAAAAGCCAATAACTGTTGCCTTGTGTAATCTTCGTGCTGGAATTGATAAAATTGATGTTCATTTATATAAAAATGGTGAACATTTAGAAGCGATTTATTTAGGAGATATGCGTCCTCAAAAAGAGAGAGTGATACTTTCTACAAAAAGTGTTTTTTATCTCAACTTAGAACCAAATGAGACTATCACCGTAATAAGTCGTTTTGATTCTCTTGGTTCTTATGATATGCAATGGGAAGTCTCTTCACTTCGTCACTATAACTATAAAAATAGTTTAGAACTGCTACTTTGGGGATTGTTTGGGGGAGTAATATTGGCATTGATTATTTATAATCTGATGATGTACTATAACTTGCGAAAAGTTATCTATTTAGTCTATGTCGTTCATGCTTTTTTACTGTTGTTTTTTCAATACACTTTGTCTGGGGTCTTTTATTTTGCGGATATTGGTTTAGATCTTTTCACACTTACTTTAAGCACATGGTTTGTAGGATACTTTATGTTGGCGGCTTTGAGTCTTTTTACCATACTCTTTTTTGAACTGCATCTAAAAAATAAATTTTTAGCTTGGCTTCTTGGAATAACTGGAGTTATAAATAGTGGGATTGGTTGTTTTTATCTATATGGATTTGTAGATCCTACCATTTTAGCATTAACGAACAATCTTTACTTAATCTCTATTTTTTTATTAATTATCATTTTTGGTGTGGGAATTTATGCTCTGTATAAACGCTATCATGGTGCTTGGTACTATGTTCTTGGGGAAGGTCCCTATATTATCGTTTTACTCTATTCTAGTTTTAGTCTATTTGGGAAAACGGCAACAGGTACTTTACTATTTCTTATTCCTTTATCTATTTTAATAGAGATTATTTTCTTCTCGTTAGCTCTTGGATCGTGGGTTAAAAAGATCAAGCAAGAGAGTGAAAAAAGTCATCAGCTTCTTATGGATGAAGCCCGATTTACCTCTATTGGCAAAAGCATTGGAATGGCGGTACATCAGTGGAAAGATCCACTTTCACACTTAAGCTCTCATATTTTATATCTAAAAGCTTTAGAGTATAAAGGGGAAATATTTTCTGTGGAGGTAAAAAAGAGTATTAGCGCAATTGCTGATACTATCCAACATATGAAGCAAAGCATCAATGATGTTTACGAGTCCTGTACTAATGTCAATTCAACTAAAGTTTTCAAAATCACTAACGCTATAAACCTTGCACACAGTTTTCAAAAAGACAGATTTATATATTTAAATGTAGATTTGAAAATAGATTGTCAAGAGAGTATTAAAATTAATGGTTCAAAAAATGCTCTTACGAATATTTTTATGACTTTAATGGATAACAGCCTCGCTCAATTTGAACAAATAGGTAAAAATCCAAACCAAACGATAACAATCAATATTAAGAAAAATGAAAACTTCATAGAGATTTTATTTGAAGATAATGCGCAAGGAATCTCCATATCGCCTATATCAACAGTTTTCGATATTGATTACAGTTCTAAAGGAGAAAAAGGTTCAGGTATGGGATTAGCTTTAGTAAAACTTCTAGTTGAAAAACGCTTTAATGGAGTTATTGATGTGACCAATACAAAATATGGAGCGGTGTTTAAAATAAGAATATAAGGTTTCAAATAAGCTACTGTTTTAAAATATAGCGTTATAATATTTAGTAATAAAACTTATTATAAAGGCATTTATGGAAAACAAATTAATACTGCAACAAAGCTTAGAAAAACTTTTTGACAAAGGCGATTCCGTACTATTTAAATGGAGATGCGATGCTCTATGGAGCATTGAGTATGTTTCTGAAAATGTATTGAAGCTACTTGGATACACGAATGAAGAGTTTATGAGTGGCAAAGTAGATTATATAAGTTGCATAGATAAAAATTTTCTAAAAAAAATAGAGAGTGAAGTACTAAAAGCAGGGCAAAGTGGTACTTTGTTTTTTAAACATGAACCTTATAAAATTATTACAAAAGATAAGGAAGAAAAATGGGTAGAAGATCAAACCGTAATAGAAAAAGATGAAAATGGTAAGATTACTCACTACATTGGCTTTATAAAAGATATAAGCAAAACAATGGAGTTAGGCTTTGAAAATGAGTTACTGCAAGAGAGAATTAAGCTAGCTGTTGAAAGTACCCATGATGGTATTTGGGATTGGGACATAAGAAACAATACGGCATATTTTTCAAAAACATGGAAAAATATGCTTGGCTATGAAGAAGATGAAATAGCCAGTACAAAAGAGGTGTTTTTTGAGCTTATTCATCCTGATGACAAAGAAAAAACTCAACTCGCACTCCAAAAACATTTTGAAAATAAAGAAAACCCTTATTCGTTAGAGATAAGATTTTTATGTAAAGATAATAGCTATAAATGGATTCTTACACGAGGAAAAGCGATTTTTGATGAAGAAGGAAAGCCTGTGCGAATGTTGGGGTCACATGTAGATATACATGAAGGCAGAAAGATTAAAGAGCAACTTCTAAAGGCTTCAGAAGAGCTCCAAAAAATAGAGAAAATAGCACAAATAGGTCTTTGGGAACTCGATCATGAAACTCAAAAAGTAGATTGGTCTAATGAAGTTTTTCGTATATTTGAAATTGATAAAAAAGATTTTAAGGCTTCTTATGAATCTTTTACACATCTTATACACCCAGATGATAAAGAAACTGTAAATAAAATTTTTTTCAACTCTTTAAAGACAAAAAAGCCTTATGAGCTTACTCATAGACTTCAAATGCAAGATGGGCGTATTAAACATATTTTAGAGCAGTGCCATACCACTTTTGATAAAGAGGGAAATCCTCTTATATCTCGTGGAACGGTGCAAGATATTACAGAGCTTAAAATGCTTGATGAGAAAATAAAAACAGAAAGAAAGCGTTTTAAAACGATTATGAACAATGCATCGGATGGAATTTTCATAACAGATAGTCAATTAAAAATAGTTGATTACAGTAAAGTTGCAAAAGAGATGCTGGGGTACAGCGATAAAGAGATGCGCAACTTGTATATAACAGACTGGGATGCAAGTATTGGCAAAAATGAATTAGAAAAAATAATTGCTAATTTAGACGAAAAGCCTATTGTTTTAGAGACCACCCATAAACGCAAAGATGGCACTACTTATGATGCGTCAATAACAACAGTAAAAATAGAAATAGATGGAGAAAACTATAATTATGCTTCTGTAAGAGATATAAGTGAAATAAAAAAACTTCAAGAGATTGCTTTATATGAGAAAAACTTTATAGAAACCATCATTGAAAGTTCCAATGTTATTGTGGCAGTGGTTGATAGTCAAGGAGTTATGATTAAACTCAATAGCTACGGGCAGGAATTTACAGGCTACACACAAGAAGAGATAGCACAAAAGCCTTTTAAGTGGAAATGTTTTATACCCGATGCCATTCAAGATGATATTGAAGCTATTTTGAAAAATGCTAAAGAAGGACACATTGTTAAAAGCTATCAAAATGCATGGCAATCTAGAAGTGGTGAAACAAGAATGTTTGAGTGGTCCAATGCACTTGTCAAAAAAGAAGATGGATCGTTAGATTACTTTACTGCCATAGGGCTTGATATTACTCAAAATGAGGAACAAAAAGCCTTTTTGCATATGCTTATAAATTCACAATCTCATATGGTTTTACTCGCAGATGGAAAAGAACTTAAATATGTAAACAGAGTTGTTTTAGATTT
>Ga0265294_10001103_pt1 | contig 36617 bp, 34 predicted proteins | sample MunlanPumphouse3_FD_192504 | JGI IMG/M metagenome (GOLD analysis project Ga0265294, IMG submission 192504) | Groundwater microbial communities from a municipal landfill in Southern Ontario, Canada - Pumphouse #3 | ecosystem: Environmental > Aquatic > Deep subsurface > Groundwater | place...
CTGCACTCAAAAAACCATATGCCTCCATAAGAAGTAATGAAGAGTCATATTCATAATTATCATATGATTGAGAAAAACTTTGTATTTCCTCTTTCCATCCATTCTTAATAACACTATCATATATCTTATCAGCCTCTTTCCTCCATTTTTCAGCATTATCATTCCTATGAAGGAATATTGCAATTTTTGTGGCTCTGTCCAATGCTACCCAACACATCACTTTTGAAAAAACAAGATGCTGCTCTGTATTTCTAAACTCCCATATGCCCTTATCAGGATTTTTCCAATCAACACTGATTGTCTTGGCAATATTCTTCACTATTTCCCACATATCTTCAAGTTCATCCAACGTACCTGGAAAATAAATATAATACTGATAAATTACATCCATAAGGTATCCCAAAGAATCATTCTGCTTCTGATTATATGCATTATTTCCTATCCTTACCGGATAACTGTTCATAAAACCAGAAAGATGAGGCAGTTCCTCTTCAACAAGATCCCTTTCACCGTTAATACCATACATAATCTGGAATGTATCACTCTTATTTTTCAAAATATTCTTAACAAAAGAAATATACCCTCGTGCAGATCCTTGATGTCCCATATGTATCAATGTCTCTATTAACATTGAAGAATCTCTGAGCCAACAAAAACGGTAATCCCAATTACGACTCTCCCCAGGTTGCTCGGGTATACTTGTAGTAACCGAAGCTAGAACAGCCCCTGTCTGCTGAAAAGACATTAACTTTAATATTAACAAGCTTCTGAAAAGTTCTTTGTTATATTTATTGTATTTTTTTGAACGATTTATCCAGTTAAGCCAATAAACCTTTGTCCGGGAATACTCCAGATATACTCTTTCAATATCGATTGGAATTAGCTTTTGGTTATATGACAACAGAAGAAATTCATCATTTTTCAAAGTGATTTCTTTCTTCATTAAAATATCATTAAGATTCAAACTTGAATAAAGATATACAGAATCACTATTTATAACACTGGATTCCGTTTTTATATGATGGTCTATGACGGTATGAACGGCAGATTCTCTTGCGTAATTAAATATAGGATCATATTTTACTATAAATTTGGGGGATCCTCTCAAACATCTAATGTAACGGTAAACTTCAGCTGGCAAATAATAATCGTCACCTTTACCCGTTTTATACCGAGGCATAAAATCAAAAACCTCAAAAGCCCCTTCATCAGATGAAAATTTTGTATTGAGAATATTAGTCTCCTTAAAATATTTCTGATCAACAGAATAATTATCGGAAACCTCAAAACTAAAAGAACCCCCTTTATCCGTATCAAGTATTTTCGCAAATAAAGAAGGAGAATTGAACTCAGGAAAACATAACCAATCTATACTTCCTTTTTTTGAAACAAGTGCTGCTGTCTGGCAGTTGCCTATTACACCATAATCTAAATTTCCCATCACCAATATTCTTTATTATAATACATATATTCTTAAATCAATTCTGATAAAATCAAATCACATTACTATACCATTTTGTTATATCAAAATTATATTCCGGATATTCATATAATTTAAATCTTGGTTCAGTTATACCACTGGTATAATACCAAATGCTCGCATACTCTTCACTATCTTCTCCAAGTTGTTCCAATTGTCTCATGTATGCTCCTATAGATTTGTTTTCAACAATAAATACATCTTCCATCTCGTCTATTACATGACTATGAAGACGCCCCCTATCGTGATCGAACCGAAGAATTCTCTTGCCTTGAGAATCGATACCAACAACAACAAAACTCATACTTTTACCAATTCCGGGAAGATTCAACACATTACGGTCAGTTGCCAAAAAAGGTAATTTAGATTTATCAAGAAACTCTTTTATCTCTTTCTTCTTATCTCCGTTTTTTTCAAATATGTCACAAAGTACCTCTTTTTGTTGAGGTGTCATTTCTCCAAGTATTTTTTCCTCTTTTTGTTCCTGAATAGAACGGCTATTAGGTACAAAAACATCATAATTTTCTTCAAACCCCTTTACGGTAAATGTATAATAGCATAAAACCCCTATATTATTTAAGCTGTTACGAAGTTGTGCCGTATGTCCCCTTCTTGATGAGGCCACATTATAAACCAACTGATTAGTAACTATCCAACCGGCAGACAATATCATTTCTATCGCTTTTTTAGCTTCATAAGTTATTTCAATAGGAGATTGAAAATGAGTTTGCAGAACAAATTGTTTTACCCCAATTGCAGATGCTTTCTGCTTAAAATCTCGTAGGATACCTATCAATTCATCATTTATTTTCATCGGCATATATGCCGGTAATCGAGAGCCCAACCTTACCCGCTGCAATTCGGCATATTTTTCTCCATCATTCCTCTTAAGATTTGCTTTTCGTTTTTTCAGTGCCATTTTATAAACCGCTTCTAAAATATTATGCAGAGTTTTATTTTGGCTCATTAGAGCATCCCCTCCGGTAATAAGAATATCTCTAATTTGAGTATCTTTTTCAAAATAATCCATTAACTTTTTTAATTTATTATTCCAAGTTTCATGAGGTTTTAAGGTTTCAAAATCAAAATTTAATCTTTTACTTTGAAAATCATACATTCTTTGGCATGATGCACATAATCCTCCACACGCACGTCCCATTGAATCAGGAATAAAGATTGCAACATCAGGATAACGACGATGTATATTATTTCCGGCAGGTAATAACCACCCGGCAGCATTTGGTTTGCCAGCTTCTACAACATCTTCTTTTTCCCATGCTTTAATTTCACCAAAAGCGTCTACAAGATTCTGGGAATAAAAAACATAACTTCTTATTGATTCGTCATCATACCCATTATCCTCAATATTAATTAAAGAGAGATAGTATGGGGTGACAAAAAAAGGAATACCTTTCTTCTGCGCCTCATAAATGGTTTGAATCATCTCTTTTGAAAGAGAATACCCTAAAGCGCGATTTAACTTATTGGGACTTTTAATTGCAAACGTGAAATGAAACCGCCAATCTTTCCACCATTCCTCTACTAATTTATATTTTTCCTGATAAGAAATATTTTCCGGAAAAACAAAACGGCTCATCTGACTGTGCCTATTATCAATTCTGTCAATTAATGATTTTATTATACGCTCAATATTTTTCCCCCTTATTTGCAAAACTTCCTTATCAAGAGATGATGGCCACCTTTTCATCCATTGTTCTACTTCTTTTTTTGAAGGAAATTCTTTTAAAGGTGTCTCTAATAGTGAAAACTGGAAATACAAATCGAGAATAAAATCTTCATTTACATTATTCTCAAATTTTCCTATAATTACATTTCTAAGAGTAGATATTGTCTCTATTTTTATATTTTTCTCTTTTGATAATTCATATATTGACAATCCATCATTTTGAATAAGAGACAAAATATTTTTTGCAACATCAGATTCCCGATTCGGATGATTTATGATATATGAATAAAGTTTTCTCTTAAAATCCTCATTATCAATGCTTTTTCTTGCAAATTCTATAATTTTTGGATGTTGTTCAATAAACAATTCTTTCAATTGATTAATATTAAGTGATAATATCTTTTTTTGCTTCATACGCATCTGTCTTTTAGTGTGTTTTTAATAAACTAATCATTTCCAATAATTCTCTATTGGTTCTGTTATTCAAATTAATGTTGCGATTATCTTTACTTATTATACAAGTGGGGGAACATTCTCCACAAATATCTACTCCTATAACCTCATGATTTTGAAATATCATATTCAACAGAACTTTCATCTGATTAAGAGACATTGATCCCTGATCCCAATTTGTAGCTGCCGATTCTTCATCCAAGACATCTTTATCTATAGAAATATAAACCGGCCCTGAAATATGTTCCCGGGCAATTTTTTGCCATATCTGTTCATTTTTTAATTGTGATTCTCCATAGCAGATCATCTTTTCCGGATATTTGCCACTTACCTTTTCCAAATAACTGTCAGAAATGCCAAGTATGATTACTTTTTTTAAAAAAGGATTTACATCAATAACACTCTTAACCCAGCAGCCGCAAGAAATAAAATCATCAAACAAAGGTGGCTGCATATCCGGATGGTGGTCAAATATAATCAAATTAAATGGGATTTTGATTTTATCCGTCCATAATTTACTCATATAATGGTAATTTCCTGAATCGATAAAATGTATTCCATTAGGCATGAATTTATTTATTTTTTCAATCAGTAATCTACAGGCATCTTCGTCACAATAACAATTAGTTCCTTTAACATCGGTACAATCAACCCATTCAACATTTTTTTGCTCATAAAATGTCTCGTTATTATATACCTGTGAAAAATTCATAACTACAATAGAGTGATGTCCCATTGGAATACGATTTTAAAGGAATAATACCAATATAAAAAAAATATTTATATATTAGTCATATTAGTAGCATAATGCAAACATAAAACTTAATATTTATATGTACTTGTACTCTATGTTACTTGCTGTTGTGATTAATAAATATATGAAGGTAAAGTCATTTAGTTTTTTATATTTGTACTATGGAAAATTTATCATACACACCCGCAGAAAACAGATATTCGTGCGGGATGAAATACCGCCGATGTGGAAAAAGCGGTATCATGTTGCCGGAGATATCTCTCGGCTTTTGGCATAACTTCTCAGTGGAAGATTCTTTTGACAACTGCCTTGCGATGGTAGAACATGCATTTGATAAAGGAATTACCTACTTTGATCTTGCAAACAACTATGGCATCCCATATGGTACTGCCGAAAAAACTTTTGGGGACATAATGAAAAAATCATTCATGCCACATAGAAATGAACTTTTTATCTCAACAAAAGCCGGACATGAAATGTGGCCTGGACCTTATGGAGAATGGGGTTCCAGAAAATATTTAATGAGCAGCCTTGATAATAGTCTTAAAACCATGAATCTTGACTACGTTGATGTTTTTTATTCACACCGATACGATCCTAACACCCCTTTGGAAGAGACACTTCAGGCCTTGGTCGATATTGTCTGTCAGGGAAAGGCTCTTTATGTGGGAATTTCAAAGTATCCAAAAGAAGCAGCCGAGTTTGCATATAATTACCTTGAAGAAAGGGATATGCACTGCCTTGCTTATCAAGGTAGATATAATATGTACAGTTGCGAAACCGAAAAGGATGGAATAATAAAACAAGCAAATGAAAATGGTACAGGATTCATCGCTTTTTCCCCTTTAGCACAAGGACTTCTGACAGACAGATATCTCAATGGTATTCCCGAAGGGTCAAGAGTGGCTCGCGGTGGTTTTCTCAAAAAAGAGCAATTGACTGACAATGTTCTGGAAAAAAGTAGAAAATTAAACAAATTAGCTCAAAAAAGAGGTCAAACACTCGCTCAAATGGCTTTATCATGGATATTAAAGGACAACAAAATAACATCTGTAATTATTGGAGCAAGTTCCGTTTTACAAATTGATGATAATCTTAAATCCTTAGATAATTGTTCCTTTTCATTAGAAGAACAAGAAATTATCAATAAGATTGTATAAATTTACATCAATAATAATAAGATAAATAACTCCTTTTTTAGTAAATTCTTGCCATCTGAGACTAAATTTTTCCCTCTTTTAAAGATATTGACTAATATTTTTTTCAACTGTTTTTTCCCTTTGTTATAATACAATTGCTACCTTTGCTTATTAAATTTTTATTCAATTATGAACAAATTATTAAAATTCACAGCGGCTTTTTTAGCCTTGACAATTCTTTTATGTAGTTGTGCAAGTACAACTACTATCAATTCATTTCCCGAAAATGCTTCATTATACATTGATGATTCTTATGCAGGAAAAACACCTTACCAATATTCCGATACTAAGATCATGTTCAGTACAACAAAGATCGAGTTAAGAAAAGAAGGTTATTATGATTTCGTAACCTATATGCAAAGAAGTGAAAAAGTAAATGTAGGAGCAATAATAGGAGGTTTATTTGTATGGGTTCCTTTTTTATGGACTATGGAATATAATCCTGTTCACACATATACTCTTGAACCTATTGTTAAGTAGGAACCATTAATATTATTAATGAAAATAGCTTTTATTTCCACATTTTACCCATTTAGAGGTGGCATTGCTCAATTCAATGCAAACTTGTATGAGGAGTTGAAGAAGAAGCATGAAGTGGTTTCCTTCACCTTTACAAGACAGTACCCCAATTTTCTTTTTCCTGGTAAAACACAATATGTCACACCTGAAGATAAAGCTATCCCAATTGATAGTATCCCTATCCTTGATTCAATAAATCCCTTCTCCTATTTCAAAACTGCAAAACGTATTGCAAAAGAGAAACCTGACATTGTTATTACCCGATATTGGATATCATATCTTGCTCCTTCATTAGGTATGGTTGCAAAATTGCTTAGGAGAAGGGGATTTAAAGTCATTGCAATCCTCGACAATGTCATTCCGCACGAATCCAAATTTTTTGATAAACCCTGCGCAAAATGGTTTCTTAAGCATACTGACGGTTGTATTTCCATGAGCAAATCGGTCGAAAAAGATATGCTTTCACTAAGAAAGGACGTTAGACACACTCTGAGTCCTCACCCATTGTATAATCATTTTGGGGAAAAAATTGATCCGATTCTAGCAAAGTCAAAACTTGGAATTAACAGTTCTAAAAGAACATTGTTGTTTTTTGGCCTTATAAGGGATTATAAAGGCCTTGATTTATTGATTGATGCTATGAACTATTTAGATAACGATTATCAACTTCTTATTGCCGGTGAAAGTTATGGGAGTTTTGAAAAATACGACCAACAGATAAACAGTATACAAAAACCTGATCGAGTTAAAATATTTAACCGCTATATAGAGGATGAAGAAGTTCCCATTTTCTTTTCATCATCAGATGTTTGTATTCTCCCTTACAAATCTGCAACTCAAAGCGGAATCACTGCAATTGCATACCATCTTGATGTTCCACTTATTGCCACAAGAACAGGAGGCTTATCCGAGGCAATAGAAGAACCGGGTACTGGTCTAATGGTTCCTGAGATCTCATCACAATCCATAGCAGAGACAATTATGAAATTTTTCACAATAGATCGTAAATTTTTCATTGATAATATTCAAAAGCAAAAAGAGTTATTGACATGGGAAAATTTTTCCAACGATTTAATCAATTTAGTAAAAAGTTTATAATAGCTCTATATATCTGTTGATCATATCTTTTTCGTAAAATCTAAAGTTTTATATACGATTTCAAAACAGCTACATACTCGGCAAAAGCTTTTTTCCCTTTATTTGTAATTTTACAGGTTGTTTTAGGTTTCTTCCCTTTAAAACCTTTTTCCACAGTTATATATTCGGCAGTCGAAAGCTTATCTATCTGAACACTGAGATTTCCTGAAGTAGCCTGAGTCTCTTCTTTTAAATATACAAAATCAGCACTTTCAACCCCAATTAGTATACTCATGATTGCTAACCGCAATTCCGAATGAAGTAATGGATTAAGCTCTTTCAACATCTTTTTTCCCTTTACAATTTAAAATATGTCCTGGAATAACCATCATTAAAACAAACACTGCTGCAAAAATAAGACATTGGTCATAACCCTCTACTTGCAGTAACAAAAAGGATATTGCTATTGATGCAAAGCCTGCAATAATTGATGGTGAAAATCGAATAATCATCCCTGTAAGTGCTGTTCCCATTCCCATTAACAATACAATTATGAAAAGAATATTATCAATATTATAAAAAAACATGGCATCTAATGAAACTAAAAATGCAGCAACACCAAATACAATCCACAATTTTGTTATTACCCCGTCCACAAAACTCTTGACCCCTTTCACTTTTTTACGGTTAGTAATCATCTTAACTGGATAGCCGATTGCAATAATAATAAACCAAAGAAAATTCCATTGTGGATTTCCTGTTCTAGTAACAGCAAACCACACAGCTACAGCTGCAATAACAGTCAAGTAACCAAAAATTAGAAACGGCACACCTGCATTCATTTCAAATTTAGATTGTGTGTTTTTTATCATTCGAGTAATAAGCTCCAAGCTTTCTTTCTCGCTTAAATTTTTATCTTCCATTTTTTTTATTTAATTAATTTTGCACAAATATAAACTACTTTATTTTATAAACCAAATATTTATTATTTATTTTTATCTTTGCGGCCAGAAATATGAAAGCACTCTTTTTTGACATTGATGGAACTCTTGTTAGTTTCAAAACCCATAAAATTCCTCAAACTGCGATTGATGCACTTTTGGAGGCAAAAAAAAACGGAATTAAAATCTTTATTTCTACTGGACGTTCCATCCTGCAGGTCGATGAATTAGCTAATATCCCATTTGACGGATATATAACCCAAAACGGTGCATTTTGTTGTACTGCAGATAAAAAAATCATTTTTCGCAAAGCTTTCCCACGTTATATAAATGTAGCCATGGCCAACTATATAGAGAAAAGGGAATCTTTTCCATGCCTTTTCATGTCAGAAGAAAGAGTCATTCTTAATTATGTTGATCAAACAGTTGAATTACTCTCCAAACTAACCGGTATCACTTTTGTAGATATAATGCCCTTAAAAGAAATGGTACAGAGAGATGTCTTACAATATTGTGCATTCGTTGATGAAAAACTAGAAAAAAAGCTGATGGAAGAAGTCTTCTCTGACTGCATAGCTACTAGATGGAACCCATACTTTGTAGATATAAACCAAGCCGGTCTGGACAAAGGAACAGGAATCGACAGGGTACTCGAATATTACAATATTCCATTGTCTGAATCCATGGCTTTCGGAGATGGAGGAAATGACATATCAATGATCAGTCATGCAGCAGTAGGTGTTGCCATGGGGAATGCTAAAAACAACGTCAAGGAAGCTGCAGACTATATTACAGATACTGTTGACAATGACGGTATTGCAAAAGCATTAAAGATGTTTCTATAACTTACTTACTTTTCGTAAAATTAAAACCCATACGAAACAAATATTCCAAAATTCATTCTTGGCATCGGGCGTGAAAGTACCGATACATATTCTTCATTAAAAAGATTGTAAATAATTCCTTTCACACTCAATGTCCCATGAGTAAACCGTAAAACTCGCTCAAGAGTTATATCACTCATATAGTAAGCTTCCAGGGTATAAAGTTTTGAAGCTTTTTCATTACTTGAAGTAGTATATCTTTCACTAAAATAATTCCATAAGTAAATAAAACTCCAATCTCTCCATGTAAGACGGCCTGTCACTCCAGAAGAATATTCTGGAACATATACTAATTGTTTTGATATAGACTCATCAGCCCAGTTAATAGCATTCCCTAGATTTATTGAACGCGTCCATGCCCAATTTCCATCAAGACTTATATTCACTTTTCCGACAGGAATCGAAAAAGTTCCTCTTGTCTCTATTCCATAGCTATGTACTTTTTTTACATTATGAGGCTCCCAATACCCTCTGAAGGTTGGTAGCCAAAGAATCCAGTTTTCAACATTAGAATTATAAGCAGAAATCTCACCGGAAAATTTGATTTTATTACCTGAATCATATCCTGCAAATAAACGAGAGAAATCAAACTCAAGTCCAGTATCATAAGTAACTCCACTCTCAGGAAGCAGATCAGGATTTCCTCCGGGTAAAAAATAGAGATCATTTAAGGTTGGATAACGATAATTACGGGCAACAGAAGCCTTCAATACTATATCATATTTAGGAAAAAGAATAAAATCAAAATAAGCTGCCGGCATATACGGAGAAAATTTATTTCCATACATCTCTTCTCTCATATTCAAAGTGATTCCAAACCTGTCCCATGGTCTGTATTTTGCACTTAAAAAGGCCGAAATTTCCGGACGTACTTTTGAATATTCAGTATTTTCATATATTGAGCGACTTGCTACAGAGTGATAATATCCTGTAACATTTGCCGCAAAACTCCATTTATCTGAAATAAATAATTCTGTTCCAAATTGTCCATATCCGCTATTTACAACACTTTGAGTGTTGATCATCTCAACAAGAGTCTTTGTTCCATTCTCTCCATAATATTTATAATGCATATCACTCCCCGTAAATCCGATATTTGCCGATAAGTTCATTTGTCCAAATCCCTTATCAACCGTTTTTGTCCACCTTGCCACAACTCTTATAGTGCCTTCATCCTGTATGTTTTTTGATTCGTCTTCATCTCTATAATTGACATTCAACATTGGGACCCCTCTTTTTGAATCACAACCCCAAACAGACATGGATAATTTATTCCCCGATTTGGTATTATAATAAAATTCCTGCAAAAAATGTTTATCAGTATACGATCCATTTTTGTTCTTCTCCACAGGATATGTTCCATCCATATTCTTTTTATTATAATTATTGTAATTAAAATCATTTTCAGAGTCAACAAAATAAAGTCTAGTCACACTTTTGAATCCCCCATTAGAATAAGATACTTTTAGAAAATCATTGAATGTTCTGTAACTTCCAAATCCTTGAATAAATTGAGCACTTAATCCCTCCTTTTCCTGAGTCTTTCCTGTTTTTAATACAACAGCCCCTCCAAGTCCTCCTCCGGAAACAGACATTGAGCCGGCACCATGGTAAACCGTGGCCCTATCAATAAAATAAGATGGAATTAGAGAAAAATCAACCTGTCCAAGCATTGGAGAATTAAGTTTCATGCCATTCCACGTAACTTGTGTATGTGATGGTGATGTACCTCTAAAAGATGCTGTTGCAATTGATCCTCTACCATAAGACTTAATAAATATAGATGTTTTTTGAGAAAGTATCTCTGCCATACTGTTTGTTATACTTTCACGCAAAAAAAGTGTATCGATTTCACTCCTTGTAACCCCCATTTCAGAAAGCAACCTATTTGCTACTACTTTTGAGGCTGATAATTTATCCTGTATTTCAATTGGGTTGTATTCAGGAATGTCAGGAACCTGAGCAAATAAAGGTATTCCGATATTAGCCACTAATATGGATAGAATTAATATTCTTTTTATAAATATCATCCTTATTAGTTTATCGTTACCATTTTGCATTTTTAACTCCTGTTTAACTACAAATCCGTAAAACTGCGTACCTCAGTTGACAACTCCCCGGTCCATCCGGCTTTTTCACTTATAGCAGTCTGTACCTTTATAAAGTCTATATGAGAAAGAGATACTATTATTCCGCCTGGTTTTATCGCATTATCTATATCAAATCTGTTTTCCTGTTCCAAAAGGTCACTTCCATAATTATCAGCATAACCCCAATCAAAATCGTGATGTTGCCATTTTGTTCCGTTTCCGGAGACATCTTCAGTTCTTCCAGACAAACGTGTTCCTTTCAATGTATAACTTGAATTATTTATCCATAACGGATAATAAAAACCTTGTTTATGATATGCTGTCTGATAATCTATTGTTCCACTATTCCCATTATTATCTTCCCATTTCACATCCATCCCGGAAGATTCAGGGCGAAAATAGGTTACTTCGTAATCGTAATAAACAGAACTATTGCCATATTCACTCCCCTTTAATTCATACCAAGTATCATCAGGAATCCCGTTCCCGTTTTCATCCTGCATGACCCATACAATACCTGGTTCAGAATTATTTGTAAATGAATTACACTTTATTGAAAAATCATATGCCCCTTTATTATTATCAACACTATGATCAAACCCCACAACAACATAGCCACCAAATGCTCCGAGAGAAAGAATTCCATTATTATCCAATATAGATTGTGCTGCTTGAATTGCCTCTGCCTGTGTCTTTGCAGTATAGTTTTCATTTATAAACTGACCTGGAGCCGGCAAAAAATCATATACCTTATCAAACCCTGCTTTACTGGATGAAGTAGACTCTCTATAATTAGGGTCTTTAGGACCAGATTCCAAAGGATCCAACGTGCAAGAAGCCACCAAAAAAACATTGATGGCAGAAAAAAAAAGAACTATTATTTTAAATCTCATTTTCATATTATTACTAATCCTCTTTTATTAGTTCTCTTTCAATATAATTTCACTTGGAATTATTCCAACTCTTATCGTATCTTTTACTTTTCCTTGTGAAGAATACCTGTAAACAACCCCGGACTGTACATAATCTATCGCATCTGCAACATATATTTCAGAAGAGATTGGATCTATTGCCAACCCATAAAATATTGTCCCTTCATTCTCAATAAAAGGATCGGATGGAAAATACTCAGCATTCACATTCATTGCCCAAACAGATTCTTTCAATAAATATAGTGTGTCTTTAGCTCTATTAAGAACAATTCTGGAAGGACAATCACCTATTTCAAATTGATAAATTTTCTCAACTTTTCGGCTCTGCGCATCTATTTTATAAAGGGCAGGATTACCATATCCGTATGAACTTCCTTCATATCCACCACCTATAGTTACCCACAATTTATTACTACAATCCATGGCCATTGAAACAGGCTGAATGCCTACTTCTATCTCATCAATGATAGAATCAGTAGTAATATCAACAACCAATATTTTATTATTATTTGACCAGCTGTTTACAAAAAGTAAATTACCATATTGCACCATCTGCTCTGTAGAACAGTCAGTTTTTATACTCCCGGTAACTTCAAAATTCAGAGGATTTACAATAGAAATGGCATCAGCATAAAGATCTGTAACATATGCTTTACTATCAGAAAAAAAATGAATATAACGAGGTGATGTTAAACCCTTTATTAGTCCTTTCATCTTTAAAGTATTTTTATCACAAACAAATATAACTCCTGAATTGTTAACGACTATATATAGGTTCTCTCCATATATAACTCCGGACTGAGCCACATCCCCTAATTGTATCCCGTTTGAACGATAGAAAACCTGATTTTCCACACTCCTATTATCTGGATTATAATATGACAGTGAAGCATTTCCATACATAAAATTACCCTCGTTAATGATGAAAAGTCCTTTCCCCGATAAAGAGAAATTTTCCTCCTCTGCAGGACCATAATCCATACATGAAACCAAGAGCATTGCCGTCCCTATCAAAATAAAGACGGCAATGCAGAGAGATTTCGTTATATTAAAAACAAACTTCACTATATTAAAACTTATAATTTAACTAACTACTACCCTCATTTACAAAAATTTAACAAAAAACTACTATTCATTTTAACAGATAATTTCATAATTGACATCATATTCAATTACTACTCTTTTGTCATAAAAATTATTCTGCAACTTCTTTTTGAATTGCAATATCATCAATACAAAAATAAGCAGGAGTATTCATTCCATACGCACCATTATCTGACCCGCTCAACGAAAATGTTATCTTATTTACTGCACCAAATGAAGAAAGATCTACTTTTTTCCAATTTGTAATAATTCCTGAAGCCGTTGTTGTTCTGAAATCAGCCAAATAAAATTCTACAACTCCTTTTTCAGCACCTTTAGCATCATAACCCTTTACTGTCAACAAAAAATAATCCTTATCATCATAACTTAATTTTTTCGCAAAAGAATCTCCGTTTACCATCGAAATTGCAGGATATGTGGCATTTGTAATATAAATATGATCAAAAACTCTTTCCACTGATGAATCAAAAGATATTTCCGGAGCAGCACAATATGCGGAATAATTACATATTCCAAAATTATTTGAACCATTGTTTCCCCCTTTTCCCGTTGTTGCATCCTTAAAATATACACTACACTGATTTGTATAACCAGCAGTCGTCATATCATTCCAATTAGAAATTGCAATTCCTCCATTCCAAAAATCATATTTATCCTCAACACTATTCAATCCAAATTTAAGTCCGGTGACAGCATCAAGATAAGAAGTATATTGTCCAGAATAGGTTGAATAAAGGTTTTCTCCATAGACGGTTGGACCTGCGATATAGTTTTCAGACACATTTTCAAAAGTAAAAATGTCATATAAATCTTCAATTGTCGGCTCTTTTTCACAACTTACGGAAATTATACCAACACAGAAAATTAAAAGGAGCAAATAGAATTTTTTCATTTTTATATATTTAAAGCATTAAACATTATCTCCCGAATGTACTGAGAAAACAATGAAGTAAATGTCTAAACCGATTAATGAAAATGGTGAAAACAATCACTCGTTCGCCGCAAGTGTAATCTCAAAATTTTCGCCCGGCAGGTCTTCTGACTTATTCCTATTATTATCGTCTTCCCGGCAATTAAGCCAGTGACAAAGAGTGATAAAATATCTTACCTAAAAGGTAGGAACTTACAGCAGCGGGAACTGTAGTCGATTTTCACGACTTTCCCATTTAATCCCTCATACAACAAATGTGTATTTCGGAAACCGTACGATGTAAAGGTATGTATTTTTTTTTCACTTATCCAAAAATTATTATTTATCATTCTTGTCTCTGTTTTTAATTTTTTGTACTTTTATAATATCATCATTTCAAGTATATCTAAAATAATCTATGAATCATAACTTTACATACCACAAAAATGAACAACATAAAATTCTTTATTTTAATCATTGTATCTACTCTTATTTTAACAGCATCATGTACCGTTCAAAACAATTACTACCGAGTTGAAAATGGATCTTTCACAAAAGGTAAAGAACCTTATTATTTCATAGGAACAAATTTTTGGTATGGTGCAATATTAGCTTCAGAAGGGGAAGGAGGAAATAGGGACAGACTTTCTAAAGAACTGGATTATTTAAAATTTTTAGGAATAACCAACCTTCGCATTCTTGTAGGAAGCGATGGGGAAAGAGGAGTTAATTCAAAAGTAGAACCTACTCTTCAGCTATCACCAAGGCATTATAACGACACTATTTTCCGCGGTCTTGACTATCTGATGACAGAGCTGAATAAAAGAGATATGTGCGCTGTTCTTTATCTAAACAACAGTTGGGAATGGAGTGGAGGATATGGGAAATATCTTGAATGGGCGGGTTATGGCAAAGCTCCTATTCCAAATATAGATGGGGGAGAGGCTTTTATGCAATTCGTAACTCAATATCATAAATCCGATAGTGCAAAAGCACTTTTTAATCAATATATCAAAGATGTTATATCACGCAAGAACACAATAACAGGAAAACCTTATTCTGAAGACCCTGCAATATTCTCATGGCAAATATGCAATGAGCCTCGTGCATTCGCTGAAGAGAATAAAGCTCCATTTGCCGAATGGATATGGGAAACAGCAAAACTTATCAAGCATCTTGATCCTAACCATATGGTATCAACCGGAAGTGAAGGAAAAAATGGTTGTGAGGGAGATATTTCCTTATTTGAAAAGATTCATTCATGTCCAGAAATAGACTATTTGAATATACACATATGGCCATATAATTGGCTTTGGATATCAAAAACAACTATGATGGAAGATATTGATTCGGCTATATTTAAGACTAAAGAGTATATGGAAGAACATCTTCCGGTAGCAAAAAAAATAGGAAAACCAATTGTGATAGAAGAGTTCGGGTTTCCAAGAGATGATTTTAAATTCGGAATCAACACCTCTACTAAATCAAGAGATATTTATTATAAATATTTAACAGATATCATCTGTAAAAATGCAGAAGAAAAAGGATTAATTGCAGGATGTAATTTTTGGGGATGGGGAGGATTTGCTACACCATCTACAGAACATATTTTTTGGATAAAAGGTGATGAATATACGGGAGATCCCGCACAGGAACAACAAGGATTAAATTCTGTTTTTGCTACAGATTCAACTACTAAGATTATAAAACAGGCAAACAAAAAGATAAAAAACTTATATAACTATTGATTTAATAATAACTTTTGCATAGAAAACCAAGTTGATGATATAAAAATAGAGCTGCATTTGGGAAAAATGCAGCCCTTGTTACTTAACCTAAAGAAAAACTAACAAGTAGTTTTTATTTGGTTAATTAGACTAAACAAATTCAGAAAAGTTTAATCTTATATCGAAAAAATTGTCATTGAGCATAAAATACAAAATATAATTAAGGAAATCAACCATAAAATAAATATTATCAGACCCGGTTTCCATTTTGGAGATTTAAAACCAAAAGTCAATTGTATTCCTGAATATAATATCCCGATAAATGGTAAAAAATAGATTAACATTGCAGGTATTTTTATCCAAATAGAAGGAACCGAAGCATAAAATGAAGGAGCATAACAAGAAAGCCAATCTATACAGAATGTTGTTATATTTACATCCCACATATTAATCCCAAATAATACAAAAGCGCCCCCTAAAAGACCGGAGAACCCTATTATAAGCAAGATTATCCCAAAAAGTACACAAAAAATTCTTCCTATCACTCTCCATAGTTCAGAGTTATTTTTTCCAAATTCTTTTGCCCTCTCACCCAAATCGTTTGCTTCTTCTACAACCCTCTTCTGAATGTCATTCAGTCGTCCGCTTTCACCTCTCATTTCACATTTTTGCCTTACAGTTTTTGCTTCAGGAATAATTATCCACATTATTATATAAATAATAGGTATCATCCATCCCCCGGACCAAGGGAAAGCTGCTCCTATAGAAAAGAAGCCGATAAGCAATATTATGGCAATAACCCTCACCAGGGCAATATCTAAATTAAAATAAGCTGCCATACCACTGCAAACACCACCTAAAACTTTATGAACCGGATCTCTATAAAGTTTACGCTTGGGATTGTACTTATACTTTTTTGTATCAGTATCAGATTCTTCCCCTTCAATCACTTCCGGTCTTCCAAGAACAGCAATAATCTGATCAACCATAGAAATAGATGCGACACCTTCCAATCCACACTTCTCTAAAAGAAGTTCCGCCATTCTCTCCTCAATACCTTCCATTATTTCAGTGCCACCCTCTTTATCTCCATAATAATGCTCTAATTCCTGCAGATAATTCTTTACTATTATATATGCATCCTCTTCCAATATAAATGCATATCTACCTATACTTACTTTTTCAACTTTTTTCATATTATTACTTTTTAATTAATTCAACCGTGTCTACTACTTCTTTCCAGGCAATATCCATTTCGGTCAATTGCCCTCTTCCCTTCTCGGTTATAGCATAATATTTTCTTGGTGGACCTTGAGTTGATTCTTCCCAGCGATATGTCAACAGACCTTGATTTTTTTGTCTAATTAAAAGAGGATAAAGAGTCCCCTCAACTACAATCATATTTGCATCCTTCAATTCGGAAATTATTGAAGAAGCATATGCGTCTTTCTTGTTAAGAATGCTTAAAATACAATACTCCAGCACTCCTTTTCTCATTTGAGACCTTACATTATCTACACTACTGTTATTAAATTCCATAATCTCCTCCCTACTTATTATGTGAAAATTTACTCATATTTTCCGCAGTAACAGGCAATCCATGCATTTCACATTTCTGAGCAGCAGTTTCTGCTTTAGGTGCTACTATCCAGAAAATTATATATGCCCAGAACCCTACGCTTCCACAGAAAAAACATATTACAAAAAGTACACGTATCAATACTATATCTAGATTAAGATACGCAGCTAAACCACTACAAACACCACCTATGATGGTATTGTCAGAATCTCTATAAAACCTTTTTCTGACTCTTCCACTTTCTGAACTATAGGTTGTCCTGTTAGTATTTCCAAAAGAACCATCATCTGCACTTCCATCAGGCATTCCCAATTGAGCTATTACCTTATTTACAAGTGAAAGATTAACTACTTCCGATTTTGATCCGAGATCTTGCTGAAAAAGTTCAGCTATTCTCATTTCCAAATCATCCATTACTTCATTAGTATGATAACCCATATCTGTTTTAGCTCTGAATTTATTCAAATAAGCATCTAATTTCAGATATGCATCTTCATCAATAATAAAACTACGGCCACCAATCCCAACATTAACTACTGTTTTCATTTTTATGTTTTTTATCTGTTAATACCTGCTGTTACCAACAATTTGGTACTGCAAATATATAAATAAAATTTAATACCTTGTATAGCATAGTAGTAAAAATATTAAAAAAAGTGTCGTTTTTTTTAGACACTTCTTTTTATATTTTTATAAATACCTCTATATTACTCTGTTGGAGCAGTATTAGCAGGAAACTCAGGTTGTCCCTGAATTGGTATAGTTTGTTCAATTCTTTCTTTAACTTCAGATTTATTACTTTTTTTTGTTGGAATAACGAATGTTACAACAACACAAAGTACCAAAATTGTAGAAGCTAACACCCACGTTGCTTTTTCAAGAAAGTCTGCAGTCTGACGTACACCAAAAGTTTGGTTGCCTGCTGCAAAATTTGCGGCCAATCCACCGCCTTTTGAATTTTGAACTAATACGACAAGAGTCAAAAGAATACTTGCAATTACAATAATAATAGATATTGTTATATACGCTGCTTGCATGACTTTAAATATTTTTTAATTTCGTTTTTTCTATAAGAGTTGCAAAGTAAGCACTTTTTTCGGGATATAACAAAATTAGTTTATTGTATATCTCTATCGCTTTATTAAATAATTCCTGATCTGTGTAAATGTGTGCAAGTGTCTCAGTACAAATATCATCAATATAAGTATTCTCATTATTACCATCCTGTTCAATACGACTTTTGTTCTCTAAGCCTGAAGAAATATCTGCCAAAGAAGAACTTTTTCCCTCTTTCTCCAGCTCTTCAAAATCTTCTTTTCTGAAATAATCTCCTCCTACAATATAATACAGCGGTTTTGTTTCCGTATAAACCTTATAATTAAGACTTTCTACCTTTTCCTTGTCTTTATTAAGAGCCGAAACCAGCTCTTTTCTTGATAACACATGTAATCCGACTTTTTTTGCTGCTTGCCGAATATTTTCTTTACTCAATTGAGCCATACGCATAAAATATTCTCTTTGTGCTAAAGAAAACCATGGATAATTTTCTATTAATTGCTCCAATTCCGATATTGTCAAGTTCTTCATTTCCATATTAAAGGATATTACCAATTTGCAACTGTAGCATTAAAAATGTCTTCTACCAATTTTTCTATTATAGTATCACATAATGTTGCCTCAACCTCATCTAAAGATCTTTCTGAGCTATAATCCTCATAAGCTGCAAATGATTTTTCAAAGTTTTCTTCTGGATATTTTTCATTAACAAACTTTACTTTGGCAGTAATAGTCAACCTATTTTGCGCAGCAACCTCATTTGCAGTAATAGATGTTGCTTTAACATCATATGACTCAATTGTTACAGATACATTCAAATCTCCAACAGAAGAGACCTGCTCAAGACTGGTCAGTTTTTTATATTTATCAATAAGCGCTTCTGTGAGTAAGTTAGCCAAAACAGGGTTAATTTTAATGGCCTTATTTATTGTTGGCTCAATATTGATAGTTTTCACGTCAGCTTTAATGGATGTTCCGGAAAAAGAATAAATCCAGCAACCGCTTATAGTCATCATAGCAACTATCATTGCCATTGATATACAAAAAATTCTGATAATTCTTGTCCTCATCAATTTTTATCCCCTTCCATATTATTTTTATCAAATACTAGTTTTCTATTAATCAAGCCCAAGCTCCTTAATCTTCCTATATAATGTTCTCTCAGAAATCCCTAATTCTTCTGCTGCAGCTTTTCTTTTACCGGAATGTTTTTCCAACGCTTTTTTTATCAAATCCAAACTTACATCTTGAATTGAAAAATGCTCAATGTCCTTTACGTCCATATCATCAGATCCGATAAGAATAGAAGATGAACCACCTTGAGCTTTATTCTCTCTCTGTATTTGATCCTTAAGCTGATCAACTTCCTGACGTAATTGGAATAATATTTTGAAAATTATATCCCTGTCTGAAAGATATTCCGCATTTGAATGAGCATCAGCATTTCTTACCGGAAGCTTCTCCGGTCCGTCAACAGGTAAGTAATGTTGAAGCACTTCAGCGGATATCTGTCTATTATGTTCTAAAACAGAAATTTGTTCTGCTACACTCTTTAACTGCCTTACATTTCCCGGCCATCTATAAGATTCGAGCAACTCCTGAGCCTGAGGGTTAAGCCTGATAGAAGGCATCATATACTTATCGGCAAAGTCAAGAGCAAATTTCTTAAATAAAAGATATATATCTTCTTTTCTTTCACGTAAAGTCGGAACTTTGATAGGAACCGTATTAAGACGATAAAATAAGTCTTCTCTGAAACGTCCAATGCTTATTGCGTGCATCAGATTGATATTTGTAGCAGCAATAACTCTTACATTTGTTTTTTGCACTTTAGAAGAACCTACCTTTAAAAATTCTCCTGTTTGCAGTACTCTAAGCAGCCTAACTTGTGTGGATAATGGTAATTCTGCCACCTCATCAAGGAAAAGCGTTCCTCCGTCTGCCTCTTCAAAATATCCTTTTCTTGTTTCAACTGCACCTGTAAAAGAACCTTTTTCGTGTCCAAATAACTCCGAATCAATAGTACCTTCAGGTATAGCTCCACAGTTTACAGCAATATAAATATTATGTTTTCGGGGACTGTTTTGATGTATAATTTGAGGTATCACTTCCTTCCCTACACCACTTTCGCCCGTAATAAGCACAGAAAGGTCAGTACCAGCTACTTGTCTTGCGATTTCAATAGCCGTATTCAACTCTGAATTATCTCCGATAATATCAAATCGTTGTTTAATTTGTATTAAATCCATATAATGCAAAGTTATAAATTTTTATCTATTAAAGAATAAGTGTTATATTTGTAATTATTATGTACTATAGAATAGTATTAAAAATAATTAAATAACATCATGATGAAAAAAAATCTTACTAAAGTATTGTTCATAGCAATCACATCCTTTGCTATGGTATCCTGCAACAATCCTTCAAAGATGGCAGAGTATGCAGATCAGGTTAAAATATCTTGCACCCCTGAAGTTCTTGAAGTAGTTGCCGGTGAAATAAACGCAAATGTCGCTGTATCTTTTCCTGCTGAATACTTCCACCCTAAAGCTGTTTTAGAGGTAATTCCCGTTCTTATTTATCAAGGCGGTGAAATTGCAGGTAAACCTTTTGTATATCAAGGAGAAAAAGTTATTGATAACTATAAGACAGTCACAAAAGAAGGTGCAACTATTCAAGAAAAAATACATTTTGACTATGTTCCGGGAATGGAAAAATCACAACTCGTAGCTCGCGCAAAAGTTGTTTACAAGGGTAAGGAATATTCTTTCCCTGAAGACATCAAGATTGCTGACGGAGCAAACACTACTTACATGTTGGTTGAAAAAAGTGGTGCATACAGTTTTAAGGAAGATAAATATCAGGAAGTTATCCCTGAAACTGCCGAAGCACAAATATTATATCTTGTTAACAGTTCAACAGTACGTCCTTCTCAAATCAAATCTAATGACATCAAGGATTTTGAACAAACTTTGAAAAATCTTATGAATGATGAGCGCAGAGCAGTCAAAAGTACAGATATCATTGCATATGCATCACCTGAAGGAGCTATTGATTTTAATAACAATCTATCAGGCAAACGTGAAGCTACAGCTACCAAAGCATTTGAAAAAATAACCAAAAAAATTGAAATCGGTGATGTTAATACCAAGAGCATCGGTGAAGATTGGGATGGCTTCAAATCATTAGTTGATAATTCTACTATTCAAGATAAAGATCTTATCATACGTGTTCTTTCAATGTACAGCGATCCTAATGTACGTGAAAGAGAGATTAGAAACATGTCAAAAGTTTATCAATCTCTTGCTAAAACTATTCTTCCTGAACTTCGTCGTGCAAGATTTATTGCAAATATTGAATATAAAAACTATTCAGCAGAAGAACTAAAAACCCTTGTTGAAAGTAATATTGATGTTCTTGACGAAGAAGCATTGCTTCGTACTGCTTCTCTTATAAAAGATAACGACATTAAATTAAACATCTACAATAAAGCCATTAATAAATATAACAGCGAACGTGGTAAATATAATGCGGCTATTGTTTCTTTGAATAAAGGAGAAAACGCTGATGCTAAATCATATTTGGCAAAAATAGAAAACAAGGATTGCTGTTGTTATAAGAATGCAATGGGTGTTATCGCTATGCGTAATGGTAAAAATGAAGAAGCTGCTAAATGGTTTGCTGAATCAAAAGCAAAAGAAGCAAAAGCTAACTCTGCTGTCCTTGATATCCTAAACGGCAAATATGCTGATGCTGTTTCTAAATTAGCAGGTACAGGTGACGAAAATGAAGGTCTTGCTTTCATTCTGACCGGCCAACTGGACAAAGCTTCTGCAGCTATTAAATGTAAATGCCCACATGCTGCATACCAAAAAGCTATCATTGCTGCACGTAAAGGCGACGCTGCTACTGCTAACAAAGAATTACAAACAGCTGCCAAGAGAGCAGATTATGAAAAGAGAATCTTAACTGATATTGAATTTGCAAAAATTAAATAATCTGGCTATTGATATTATGAAAAACTCCCGTGAAAATCACGGGAGTTTTTTTATAATCATTTTCTGCAAATACCAATTAATCCAATTTCAACACCGCCATAAATGCACTTTGAGGTACCTCAACGTTACCTATCTGGCGCATTCTTTTTTTACCTTTCTTTTGTTTTTCAAGAAGTTTGCGTTTTCTGGTTATATCACCACCATAACACTTTGCAGTAACATCTTTACGAACAGCTTTTACTGTTTCACGGGCGATGATTTTTGCTCCTATAGCGGCCTGTATTGCTATATCAAATTGTTGGCGCGGTATAAGTTCTTTGAGCTTTTCACACATGCGTCGACCGAAATCATAGGAATGTCCCCTGTATATCAAACTTGATAAGGCATCAACTTGCTCTCCGTTAAGAAGAATATCAAGTTTAACCAGGTCGGCTCTTTTATATCCTATTACATGGTAATCAAAAGATGCATAACCTCTTGATATAGATTTAAGCTTATCGTAAAAATCAAATACTATCTCAGCTAATGGCATATCATAAGTAAGCTCAACTCTTTCGGATGTTAAAAAATGCTGACTTATCAAAACTCCTCTTTTATCAAGACAAAGTTTCATAATCACTCCAAAATATTCACTTTTAGAAATAATCTGAGCTTTAATATATGGTTCTTCAATATAGTCAATCAATGTAGGAGCCGGTAAACCGGAAGGATTATGAACATCCATCACCTCATGTTGTGTTGTATATACTTTATATGAAACATTCGGTACTGTGGTAATTACATCCATATCGAATTCACGATACAAACGTTCCTGCATAATTTCCAAATGTAATAATCCCAAAAAACCACAACGAAATCCAAAACCTAAAGCAAGGGATGCCTCAGGTTCGAATACTAATGAAGCATCATTTAACTGTAGTTTTTCTATCGAAGACCTCAGGTCCTCATATTCGTCTGTTTCAACAGGATAAACTCCGGCAAAAAGCATGGGTTTTACCTCTTCAAATCCTGAAATATGAGTTAAACATGGATTTTCAACATGTGTTATTGTATCTCCAACCTTAACTTCTGATGCCGTTTTTATCCCTGAAATAATATATCCTACACTTCCTGTTTCAATCTCATCACGGGGATACAATTTCATTTTAAGAACTCCAACCTCATCAGCTTCATATTCTTGCCCTGTATTGAAAAATTTAACCTTATCTCCTTTGTGTATAGAGCCGTTTGCAACTTTAAAGTATGCAATTATTCCTCTAAAAGGATTAAATACCGAATCAAATATAAGAGCTTGCAACGGAGCGGCAGGATCTCCTTTCGGGGCAGGAATTTTTTCTACTATTTTTTCAAGAATAGCCGGAATTCCTTCACCGGTTTTTGCGCTTGCTAGAAGAATATCCTCCTCAGAACATCCTATCAACTCTATTATCTGGTCCTTAACCACATCAACCATTGCAGAAGCCATATCGATTTTATTTAAAACCGGTATTATCTCAAGATTATGCTCAATCGCTAAATAAAGATTAGAAATCGTTTGCGCCTGTATTCCCTGTGTGGCATCCACAACCAACAAGGCCCCCTCGCATGAAGCAATAGCACGTGATACTTCATACGAAAAATCTACATGTCCCGGAGTATCAATAAGATTAAGAATATATTTTTCACCTTTGTATATATACTCCATCTGTATTGCATGACTCTTAATAGTTATCCCTTTCTCTTTCTCCAGATCCATAGAATCAAGCACTTGATTTTCCATTTCCCTCTGTCCCAGAGTATTTGTGTTTTCAAGTAGCCTATCTGCCAAAGTGCTTTTCCCATGGTCAATATGTGCTATTATACAAAAGTTCCTTATTTTTTCCATATGATTATACTCAATGTTTTCCCCGAGCAAAGATAGTGCAAGCCTCTGGTTTTTCAAATTGTTTGACAATTATGTATTTATAAATTGAGACTTTATTGGTAGGAAAATATACGTGGGTACTATATCTTTGTAAAATATATCTTAAAAACATCTATTATGTCTAAAAATAATATTCTTGAACAAATTTCTTCTCAAGTTAGAAGAGACATCATACGCATGGTAACAAATGCGAAATCAGGACATCCGGGTGGTTCTTTGAGTAGTACTGATTTTCTTACAGCACTTTATTTTAAAGAGATTAATGTTGATCCGGAAAAATGGAAACGCAATGGAGAAAACAGCGATATGTTTTTTCTTTCTGCCGGTCATCTTTCTCCTGCTTTTTATAGCATTTTAGCTCACAAGGGATTTTTTCCCGTTTCGGAACTTTCAACTTTCCGTCTATTTGGTTCCCGCTTACAGGGACACCCTTCCATAGAAAAAGGCCTTCCCGGCATTCATCAATCATCAGGTTCTTTAGGACAAGGCCTTTCTGTTGCAATCGGAGCAGCTTTGGCAAAAAAATTAAAAAAAGATCCAAATACTGTTTATGCCCTGATAGGAGATGGCGAAAGCGAAGAAGGTCAAATATGGGAAGCAGCTGCATCTGCTGTACATCATAAAGTTGATAATCTGATTGCTATGACAGACTGGAATAATCAACAAATTGACGGGACTACCGAGCAAGTACAAAGTCTTGGTAATCTTGAAGAAAAATGGAACGCCTTCGGATGGGAATGCATTGTTGCCAACGGGCATGATTTTGATTCCATTTCTGAAGCATTTACAAAAGCAAAAAAAATAAAAGGGCAAGGAAAACCTATCATGATTCTATTTAAAACAGAAATGGGACATGGTGTTGACTTTATGGCCGGGACATGCAAATGGCATGGAAAAAATCCATCCGTAGAGCAATGTGAACAAGCCTTATCTCAAATTGAAGAGACTTTAGGAGATTTTGATTAAAAAATTATGATATGAAAAAATATATTAATACAGGAAACAAAGATACCAGATCAGGATTTGGAGCGGCACTGACAGAACTCGGACGAACAAATCCAAAAGTTGTAGCTCTTTGTGCGGACCTTACCGGTTCTTTAAAAATGGATGAATTTGCAAAGGAAAATCCGGAAAGATTTTTTCAATGCGGAATCGCAGAGGCAAATATGATTGGAGCTGCTGCAGGTCTTGCTTTAAGTGGATATATTCCCTTCGCAGGCTCTTTTGCTAATTTTTTAACATCCCGCGTATACGACCAGGTGAGGCAATCTATCTGTTATTCAAATAACAACGTTAAACTAGCTGCCTCTCATGCCGGAATTACTTTAGGAGAAGATGGAGCAACACACCAAACAATGGAGGATATTGGGCTGATGAGAATGTTACCTGAAATGGTTGTCATTAACCCATGCGATTATAATCAAACAAAGGCGGCAACAATTGCGGCCGCAAACTATTTTGGCCCTGTCTATCTCCGTTTTGGACGTCCATCAGTTCCAAATTTCACCCCTGAAAATCAAAAATTAGAAATCGGAAAAGCAATAAAGCTCTCTGAAGGATTGGACGTTACCATTATAGCAACAGGACACTTGGTTTGGGAGGCAATACAGGCAGCGTTAGTCCTAGAGGCTGAAGGATTTTCTGTGGAGTTATTAAACATACACACTATAAAACCTTTGGACGAAAAAGCAATTTTAAAATCTGTGTCAAAAACAGGTGCTTTAGTGTGCGCGGAAGAACATTTAATAGCAGGAGGTATGGGAGAAGCTGTTTCTGGATTTTTGGCCCGCGTTAAACCAACTCCAATGGAATTTATTGCTGTTAACGACAAATTTGGACAAAGCGGGAAACCTGCAGAATTAATGGAAGCTTACGGACTTGACAGAGTACACATTATTTCTGCAGTAAAAAAAGTTTGTTCTCGAAAATGTAAATAAGATTAAAACTAAGCGGCACAATATGTGCTCACAAGAGATGTTTCATTATACATCTCATACTTAGCAAAACTTAAAAAAATGGAAGATACCGAAATTTTAAACCTTTACCGAGCAGGGGAAGAACAGCAAGCATTCAATCTAATTATGCGAAAGTATAATGAAAGGCTTTATTGGCACATCCGTAAGATTGTTTGTGACCATGATGATGCTAATGATTTGTTGCAAAACACCCTTATCAAGGTTTGGAATTCACTCGGTTCATTTCGTGAAGATTCAAAACTTTACACTTGGTTATACCGTATAGCAACAAATGAAGCAATTACTTTTTTAAACAAAAAGAAGCTACGTTGTGCTCTTTCTATGAGTGATTATTCATCTAAATTGGAAAACAAGCTTATTGCCGATCCTTATTTCAATGAAGATAAAATTAAAATAGCATTGAACAAGGCCATTGCAAAACTTCCCACAAAACAAGGTATAGTCTTCAATATGAGATATTTCGATGAAATGAAATATGAAGAAATATCAGAAATTCTTGGTATTTCAGTAGGCTCTCTAAAAGCCTCTTATCACCATGCCTACAATAAAATAAAAGCATATCTAAAAGAGACATTAGATATGTAACCCTCAGATTTAATTCTTTGAATTAAACCTTTAATAATCAATTTCGTCTAATAGAATACATGAAAGAAGAACAAAATAACATTTTAGAAAATCCGGGTATGAGAGAAAATCCTTTCTCCGTTCCTGAGGGTTATTTTTCCAAACTCGAGAATGATATTCATATTCTTATAACTTCAAAAAAAGAAGAAAAGAGTGTTTGGAAGATACTTAAGCCGACATTTGCTTTAGCATTCACTTTTATTATAATTTATGGAATAGGCTATGGAGTAATATCTCTGACAAACAATGTAAAGACCATTAAAGAGGTGCCTACCGATATGGCAATAATAGAATCAGGGTATATTAATACTAACTTTATTGATTATTATGAAAATTCTGATTCTTCCTTAATTTCGGAAGAAGAGACATTAGATGAAGAAGAAATTGTCTCTTATCTATTAAACCACTTATCTTCTACTGATCTGGCATACCTTTATGCCTCATTAGAATAACTTTGAAACATCAATCATAATATACACATATGAAAAGAATACTACTACTTGGGTTAATTACGCTGCTTTGTTTCAGCGGCTTTGCTCAAAATGGAAAAAATAATTTCCATCAAAAAAACAATATTCAAAGTGAAAAAATAGCCTTCTTCACTTCAGAATTAGATCTTACACCTGAAGAAGCACAATTATTTTGGCCAGTTTATAATTCCTTTTGGAAAGAATCACAAAAAGCTCATAAAGAAACACTTAAATCTCTATTTCTTTTAAAAAATCCTAAAACAGAGGGACTTTCGGATGCTGAAGTACAAAAACTTGTAATGAATTATAATTATAATACTGAAGCCGAGATGAAAATCATGTCAGGATATCTTAAAGAATTTGAAAAAGTTCTTCCTATAAAAAAAGTAGCAAAACTTTATGTTGCAGAAGAAGAATTTCGAATGAAAATGATATATAAACTCAGGAAAATGAGTCCTGATTCAAATGTACCTAAAACACAAATTCCTCCTAAATCAAAAGATGAAGATAACGTCGATTTTAATAATTAAAAATTTAAGTAAAAATCTTTTGTAAGAGATTTATATTCTTCGGTTTCTATAACTAATTCCTGATAAGGGATGTCATCAGCAACGTCAACACATTCTTGACATCCTTTTTTAATATAAAATTCCATAAGATATCGCTTTGGATCAGAATCAAGTGTCGTCTTTACTTTACATATTCTGCAAAGTCTGAATCCGAACTGACCAGATTCCGTTATAAACTGTTGAGCCTCTCCTGAAGGAAGTATTAATGCAAATCTTCCATTTGGAGAAATTAGACTATTAACAGATTTAATTATATCCTGGTGAGACAAAAGATCAGTATGTCTGGCCACGTTTCTCCTTTTTTGTGGAGCTTTAAGTGAATCAATAAAATATGGGGGATTTGTAAAAATAAGGTCAAATTTTATCGGACATTCTTTGGAAAAATCTTGTATGGAAACATTTTCTATTCTTAACATATCCCGCCATGGAGAGTTTTCAAAATTAAATTCAGCCTCCTGTGAGGAAACCGAATCTATTTCAATTGCATATATTGAACGTTCACTTATTCTCATGGCCGCACTCCGTTGCGCGGCCATAAGAGCAATTACGCCAGTACCAGTCCCAATATCAAGCAATTGTTTCTCTTCTCTTCCAATATTCATCCAAGCGCCAAGCAAAACACCGTCAGTATTTACCTTCATCGCTGACGATTCATTTTTAACTGAAAATTGCTTGAATTTGAATTCACTCATTTGAATTCTCCATCTTTCATCTCAAGTTCTCTATCTGAAAGGGCTGCCAATTCTTTATCATGTGTAACAATTACGATTGTTATCCCAAACTTGTCCCGTAAATCGAAAAATAATTGATGTATTTCTCTTTTGGTTTTACTATCAAGATTTCCTGAAGGTTCATCTGCAAATAATACAGAAGGATTGTTTACCAAAGCTCTTGCAAGTGCAACCCTCTGTTGTTCTCCTCCACTAAGTTCAGAGGGCTTATGTTGTAGTCTATCTCCCAGTCCTAACTCTTTTAACAGAATTTCCGCACTATCATGTGCCTCTTTTTTTCCTTTTTTCCCAATAAGAGCCGGAATCATTACATTTTCAACTGCGGTAAATTCAGGGAGAAGATGGTGAAACTGAAAAACAAATCCTATTTTATCATTGCGAAAAGCTGCCATATTTTGATCTGAAAGAGCAAAAATATCCACTCCATCTATTTCAACACTCCCTTTATCAGGACTTGAAAGTGAACCCAGAATTTGCAGAAGCGTTGATTTTCCTGCCCCACTAGCCCCTACAATACTTATCACTTCTCCTTTAGAAACCTGAAGGTTAATTCCTTTCAAAACTTTTAGTGGTCCGAAAGACTTCTCAATATTATTTGCTTTAATCATCATCATACAAGAACAGATAAACCTGACCTATATTTTCTTTCTACAGCTATTCTTCTTTATCTTCTTCTTCGTAAGCCTTAAGCAGCTTATCTTGAACATCTGAAGGAACTTGTTGGAAGTCAGCGAAAATCATAGAGAATGTAGCACGGCCTGAAGTAAGAGAGCTTAATGTAGTTGAATATTTGTAAAGTTCTGCAAGAGGAACACGGGCCTTAAGAACCTGAAATCCTTTTAAAGAGCTCATGCCTTCAATTATTGAACGACGATTTTGTAAATCAGACATCACATCACCCATGCAATCTCCCGGAACAAGTACTTCAATATTATATATAGGTTCCATAATCTTAGGACCGGCTTTTTTAAATGCCTCTTTGAAGGCATTACGTGCAGCAAGTTTAAATGAAAGTTCATTTGAATCAACCGGGTGCATTTTCCCGTCAAATATATATACTCTTATATCACGAGCATATGAACCTGTTAGAGGACCCTCGTCCATCTTTTCCATAATACCCTTAAGAATTGCAGGCATAAAACGAGCATCTATCGATCCTCCTACAATACAATTATAGTATTCAAGTTTTCCTCCCCAATCAAGATTATATTCTTCTTTCCCTTTTATGTTAAGAACAAGTTCACGACCGTCAACTTTAAAACGGTTAGTTTGCTCTGCTCCTTCAACAATAGGCTCAATCAACATATGTACTTCACCAAATTGACCGGCTCCACCTGATTGTTTTTTATGGCGGTATGATGCAATTGCTACTTTCGTTATTGTTTCACGATAAGAAATTCTTGGAGCTATCATATCTACTTCTATCTTCTGTACATTAGTAATGTGCCATTTCAATATATTGATATGATGTTCTCCCTGACCACTCAAAATAATCTGCTTAAGTTCTTTTGAATATTCAACTATAATTGTAGGATCTTCTGCACTTGCACGATTAAGGATTTCACCTAATTTTTCATCATCTTTTTCAGATTTAGCCTTTATCGCTGTACGGTATTTTGAAGGCGGAAAAACAATAGGGGCAATTACATCATCATTGTTTGCCTGATTTAGGGTTTGATTTGTCTTTACTGATTTCAATTTAACCGTACATCCAATGTCTCCGGCTATCATTTCGGTAATTTTTTCTTTTTTCTTACCTGCAACAGCATATATTGCAGAAATTCTCTCCTTGGAACTGGTTTCCGGATTGATAAGATCCTGGCCTTCAGTAAGCTTTCCGGACATTACCTTAAAATAGGAAACCTCACCTAAATGTTGTTCTACGCTTGTCTTATAAATAAATATAGAGGTTGGCCCATTAACGTTACATTCAACATCTTTCCCTTCTTTTGTTTTTTCAACAGTATGAGCAGGAGAAGGAGCCACACTTATAATAAAATCCATCATGCGTTTAGTCCCTATATCTTTTTTTGCTGAAAGACAAAAAATAGGATATATGTCACCATTCTCAAACCCAATCTTAATCCCTTTGTTTACTTCTTCCTCATTAAGCTCTCCTGCTTCAAAGAATTTTTCCATCAAAGTTTCATCATTTTCAGCCGCCATTTCCATAAGCGCAGTCCTTATTTCATCAGCTTGTCCTTTAAAATCGGCAGGAATTTCCATTTCTTCTCTTGTGCCATTTTCATCTTTAAACTGATACATTTTCATCTTGATAATATCAATAAAAGAATCAAATCCTACACCCGGATTAACAGGGAACTGAAAAACAACCGGTTTGCTTCCAAATGCCTTATGAAGAGAATCAAGAGTCATCTCCCAATTTGCTTTTTCTGTATCCAGTTGATTGATCCCAATAATCATTGGCATTTTGTTCTGCTCTATATATCGACCTAAAATTTCCGTTCCAACCTCAACACCTTGTTGTGCATTAATAATCATTACTCCAGAATCACAAACTTTAAAAGCAGAAACAACACCCCCAACAAAATCATCCGAACCCGGAGTATCAATTATATTAAGTTTATTATCCATAAACTCAGTATATAATGGAGTTGAATAGATTGACCGTTGATAAATTTGTTCTACTTCTGTGTTGTCTGACACTGTGTTTTTTGCTTCAATAGTTCCTCTACGATCAATAACTTTGCCTTCATACATCATAGTTTCAGCCAAAGTTGTTTTACCAGATTTTGAACTACCAAGCAAGACGACATTCCTAATGTTTTCTGTGGAGTAAGATTTCATGGTATTATAATTATAATTATTATTTTGATTTTTTATAAAATTTTATAATCGAAAGCTTGCAAATTTATATTTTTTATTTTTAAAAAGCAACAACTTAAAACAGCTTCCATTCCTCTTCCGAAAGCAATTTATAAGAGCGTCTGTGATATTTCGTCACACCAAATCTTTTGATGGCTTCTCTGTGTGATAAAGTGGGGTATGCCATATTTCTATCCCAACCATATTGAGGAAACTCCTTTGCGAGCTCGCGCATATATTCATCTCTATGAGTTTTAGCTAATATAGAAGCAGCGGCAATAGAAGCAAATTTTCCATCACCTTTTATTATACATTGATAAGGAATGGTTATGCCGGAATTACAATACGTTTTAAACTTATTTCCATCAACAATAATATATCCCGGTCTGATCTTAAGAGCATCCAAAGCTTTATGCATTCCCAGGATAGAAGCATTTAAAATATTAATCTTATCTATTTCCTGTGCAGAAACTGCTGAAACAGCCCAATCAATAGCACTTTTTTCAATAATGGGACGAAGAAGGTTTCTTTGTTTTTCCGTCAATTGTTTTGAATCATTTAATAATGGATGATCAAAATCATCGGGCAATATTACAGCTGCAGCAAAAACAGGTCCGGCAAGAGAACCACGACCGGCTTCATCACAACCAGCCTCAATGATCAACCTCTCATAACTATCCACACTTTCAATTATTGTACAATATCTGTTTTTTAATTTCATAATGAAAAATGTTTTTCTATCAGTTGACGGGCATTACTGATTGCCCTGTTCCTGTTCGGTTCTATTTCAAGAATAGAAAACACACCGGAAATACCTGCATCCTTAATCTGTTCTTTACTAAGCATATTTTCTCCACATACAACATAAAGCTTCCTTTTATATTTTCTGCATAAAAAAGAAATCCCGTCAACAAGTTTTCCATTAAGACTTTGTGTATCAAGTCGGCCCTCTCCTGTTATTACTATATCTGCTTTGTTTATCTTTTCTTCTAAAGACGTAATTTCTGAAAATAACTTCCAACCTGGGACCAAATCAGCACCAAGAAACCCGTAAAATGCAGCACCAACTCCACCAGCAGCTCCTCCTCCAGGTATAGTTCCAAGTTCTTCTACATAATTTTTTGATGCCCTAACATATCTCTCCATTCTCTTTTCTAGTCTTTCGATCATTTCTTTATCAGCCCCTTTTTGCGTAGCATATACCATTGTAGCTCCATTTATACCCAACAAAGGATTTGTAACATCACATGCAACTTTGATATCAATTTTTATATTTCTCTTTACTCTTTCAAAGATCTGTTTTAAATGCCTCTCATCATAACCATCCATATGTTTTTCAGAAACAAGAGCTCTCAGCATACCTTCTCCTCCATCATTTGTGGCACTTCCTCCTATTCCTACAATTATTTTTTCTGATCCCAATTCAATAGCCCTACGAAGCATAATCCCCAATCCAAAAGTAGTCGTCTTTTCAGGATTTTTTTCCTCATTCTTAAGCAGCACCAATCCACAACACTTCGCCATCTCAATAAATGCAGTTTTAACTCCATTTTGAGTAAATAACAGCATATCAGCCTTCATCGGTCGCATAAGAGGATCAAACGTATCAACAGCAATTACATTATATTCCCCTGAAAGAGTACCTTTCAACACATCATAAGAGCCATCTCCACCATCTGCCAATGGAAGTTTTACAATATGGTTTTTTTTGTTTTCCAAAGCAACTTCTATTGCATCAGCAACTTGTGATCCGCTTAGCGATTCCTTGAATTTATCTGGGACAATGAGTATTTCTCTTTTTAAATTCATTTAATTACATTTGTAATGTATTATAGCTACTTTCAAGTAATTATAAATGTTCATCATGTTTTTATAATTTATAAATATATTAAACTTTAATAAAAAAATGAAGAAAATAGGCTTGTTAATCCTTACGGCTCTTCTTTTTGTTACAACACCAGCCAGTGGAGATGAGGGAATGTGGCTTTTACCTCTTCTCGAGAAAATGAACATAAAAAAAATGCAGGATTTAGGATGCAAACTTTCTGCAGAAGACATTTACAGCATCAACAACTCTTCTCTTAAAGATGCTATCGTCCAATTCGGCGGCGGATGTACTGCTGAAATAATCTCTCCCGAAGGACTGCTTGTTACAAACCATCACTGCGGATATGGCTCAATACAGAACCTCAGTTCTATTGAACATAATTACCTTGAAGACGGATATTGGGCAATGAATAGGTCAGAGGAACTTCCGGCTGAAGGGCTTTCTGTAACATTTCTTGAAAAGATAAAGGACGTTACCGCTATTATAGAAAAAGCCCAAAAGAAATATTCTACTCAAAAAGAAAAAGACAGTATATTTAAAAGCATTTCAAGTGATCTTGTATTTAAAGCTATTAATAACAATAAAAACCTGAAGGCACGAGTTCATTCAATGTATGGAGGAAATGCATTCTACCTTATAGTTACAAAAACGTATAATGATATACGTTTTGTAGGAGCTCCCCCTTCTTCAATCGGAAAATTCGGTGCAGATACTGATAATTGGATGTGGCCACGTCATACTTGTGATTTTTCAATGTTTCGAGTATATGCAGACAAAGATAACAACCCGGCTGATTATTCTCCTGATAATGTTCCTTACAAAGCAAAAAAGCACCTTACCATATCACTTAAAGGAGTCAATCCAAATGATTTTACAATGATTATTGGGTACCCCGGCAGAACCAACCGTTTCATGACAAGTTCAGAACTGGATGAGACAGTAGCAACAAATACAATAAAAATTTACGTTAGAGGTGTCCGTCAAAAAATCATGATGGAAAATATGCTTGCTGATCCAAAGGTTAAAATTCAATATGCAAGCAAATACAGTGGTTCTTCAAATGGTTGGAAAAAATATATGGGGATGAATGAAACCTTTGAAAAGCTTAACGTAAAAGAGCGTCGTATTGCAGAAGAAAAAGCATTTAAAGAGTGGGTTGACCAAAAATCATCCCGAATAAAAAAATACGGGAAAGCAATTGAACAAATAACTACAGCTGTTGAAAATAGAAAAAATTTAAATTGCATTTATGCTTTTCTGACTGAATCAGTAGGAAGAATTGAAATTTGCCAGATAGCTGAAGAAATAAATAGTATTATCAGTGACTCAAAAGCTGTTAATCCTGACAAAGTGAAAGAAATTGAAGAAAGCCTTGATTCTTTTTACACTGACTATTCTGTTAAAACAGACAAGAAAATAGCCAAGGAAATGATTAAGATATGTATGGATAATGTTCCTCCCGAATATTTTACTACAACCTTTAATGAAATAAATACAAAATTTAAAGGGGATATCAATGCTTATGTCGATTATGTTTTCGACAATTCTATCTTCACTTCAAAAGAGAAAGCAGAGCAATCCATTAAAAAAACTATTTCAAATATTCAAGCAGAAGGGAGAGACGAAAGTGTCCCTGCTAAAAATTATGTAGCAGAAGATCCTGCTTTTCAATGGAATAATTCAATATCCAAGCCTATAAGAACTCTTTCTTTAGAGCTAAGAAAACAAGGAATCACATATGCTGAAGGGAAAAAAGCATTTATAGGGGGACAATTGGAAATGCGTAAAGGACAAGCAATATATCCGGATGCAAACTCAACTATGCGTTTAACATATGGAACAGTTATTCCTTATTCACCAAAAGATGCTGTAGTATATAATTATTATACAACTTTGGATGGAGTAATGCAAAAAGAAGATCCAAATAACTGGGAATTTGTAGTTCCAGAAAAACTAAAACAGCTTTATGCCTCAAAAGATTTCGGCAAATATGCTATGCCAAACGGTAAAATGCCAGCCTGCTTTATTACAAACAGTGATATTACAGGTGGAAATTCAGGAAGTCCAGTAATGAATGCCAACGGAGAACTTATCGGATTAGCATTTGACGGTAATTGGGAGGCAATGTCTGGTGATATAATCTTTGAACCTACACTTCAGCGTTGTATAAATGTAGATATAAGATATGTACTTTTCATCGTAGATAAGTTCGGTGGTGCAGGCTACCTTCTTAATGAAATGACAATAATGGAATAAGTACCATATTTACTTAAAACAATTTAAACAAAATATCATGTCACTTGAAATACAAATACAGCAAGATTTAAAAGCCGCCATGTTGGCAAAAGACAAAGTGGCTTTAGCCTCAGTCAGAGGAATAAAAGCAGCTATTTTAATTGCTAAAACATCGGAAGGAGGACCTTCCGAGTTAACCGATGGAGATATTATAAAACTTATACAGAAGCTCGTAAAACAACGTAAAGAAAGTGCAGAGATATACACTCAGCAATCACGTCCCGAACTGGCAAAAAACGAATTGGACGAAATAGCATGTATGGAAAAATACCTGCCAAAACAAATGAGTGAAGTTGAGGTTGAAGCCACTCTTAAGAATATTATAGCACAGTTAGGAGCAACCTCTCCCACTGATATGGGAAAAGTAATGGGTGCCGCAACAAAAGCCCTTGCAGGACAGGCTGATGGAAGACTAATCTCAACATTAGTGAAAAAATTACTTTCCTGAACACGTATAGGTAATTAAATAGATAAAAAAATAGTCGGTTACAAATAACCGGCTATTTTTTTCATTGCTTCTAATACAGGCCCCTCTGTGAGAGCAGACGGTTCACCATTATCTCCTCCCTCTCGTATACTTTGAATAAGAGGTATCTGCCCCAATAAAGGTAAATCATATTTATCTGCAATCGCCTTACATCCGTCTTTGCCGAAAATGTAATATTTATTCTGAGGCAATTCAGCCGGAGTAAACCATGCCATATTCTCAATTATTCCATAAATATGTTTTTTTATAGCATCATTACGAAACATATTTACTCCTTTTTCTACATCAGCAAGAGCTACAGCCTGTGGAGTACTCACTATAATAGCCCCGGAAAGCGGAATATCGTGAACCATAGAAATATGAATATCTCCCGTTCCCGGAGGAAGGTCTATTAATAAGTAATCAAGCCGGCCCCATTTTACTTGCAGAATCATTTGTTTAAGAGCATTACAAGCCATAGGGCCTCTCCATATCAACGCTTGTTCTGGACGAGCAAAATATCCTATTGACATCCATTT
>Ga0265294_10001105_pt1 | contig 36614 bp, 33 predicted proteins | sample MunlanPumphouse3_FD_192504 | JGI IMG/M metagenome (GOLD analysis project Ga0265294, IMG submission 192504) | Groundwater microbial communities from a municipal landfill in Southern Ontario, Canada - Pumphouse #3 | ecosystem: Environmental > Aquatic > Deep subsurface > Groundwater | place...
GCAATGAAATAAAAGACTATTATGATAAAAACGAATTTACTAAAGATGATGTATTTGATATAGCAATAGACACTACTAAAGAAGAAGACTTATTTGATTATGCTGATATAGACAAAAATTATGAACAAATTTATCAAAAAGATGATGATTTTGATATTGAAATATAAATATGTAGATCATGTTTGATGAAGACAAACACTTTACATATGAAAATTTAAATTTATTCCAAACTATTAAAGAAAAACTAATTATAAGATATAATAATAGTATAGAAATGTCTTTTAGGAGGGAATAGAATGGTAAATAGAAATGATATTCTTGATAAATTAAAATCTAATACCAATTTAACTATGGAAGAAACTCAACATTTACAACAAACTTCTTTAACTGACAAAGAAGCCTTTAGAATGGTAGAAGAAGATCCAGAGAAAATTGCTCAATACGAACATTATTGTGATTTAAGAGAGGCAGTTAAAGATGGGACACTAACTGAACATCAATTACAAGGTTTAGTTGATACACTTTTTAGTGGAGAACAAACACAAGATGAGTATTTTAATTCTAATTCTCTTTATAATTCTTTAAGAACGAAACTATATAATGATTATCGAGCAAATACAACTAGGTTGATTGACCAAGAAAGAGAAAATGGTGCTTATGTTAGTTCACGATATACAGTTGAATATGGAGATAAACCAGCATGTCATCATCAATTAGAAAGTATAAGTGATAATAGAAGAACAGTTTTACAACAACAAACTTGGGATTATAATGATACATTTAGAACAGAAATGCTTGAGCCATCTATAGTTGATTATGCACAACGAAGTCCGATGATGAATGTAGAAGTTAAACCAAGTGAAAATAACCCTAATGTTGCAGATTTTCAAACATACTCAGAAAACAATAATATGCTTAGTATAAATAATATCGATATTAATTATGCTAACAATATATCTAATGCAATACAACAAATTGATCCAGTTGTATTTAATCAACAACAAGCATTAGCTATGCAATCAGTAGCACCAGTAATGACAAAAACTATGGGAGGTTTTGTAAATGTTCTAGTATTATCAGGTATAGTAGGATTTATTTGTGGATTAGGTGTATTTATTGCAATAGTGTTGTGTAAATAATTTAAAAAAGAGGATATTTTAATCATAAATGCTAAAATTATGATAAAATTTAAATAAGAGGAGGAACGATTTAGATGAAAAATCAATTTGAAGAAAGGTTTTCAATCAAAATTGAGGGAGAATTAAAAGAAATATTAAGCCTATGTAAGGATGAGCCAATTTTCTATGAAGAAGAAAAAAGATTATTATCAATTGGTGAAATATTAAACAGTAAAGAGGAATTGAGTCTTAATGAAAATGTAATTCCGATTATCGATTTATATGATAATGAATTTTTGGTTTATGATATTGCAAATAGTCAGTTTACTAAATTTGATATTTCTACAGAAACTAGATTTGGTAAAATAGAATCGACTAGAGAATATATTGATAAGATTAGAAACTATTTAGATATGTAAGGAGTGATGAAAACATGACAAAAGTTATAAAGAAGAATGTAAAATGTATTAAATGTGGAACTGAAAGTGAGCAAATGATAGTTCATAGTGTTAATTATTTGCTTGGTAAAAAAGAAGATAATGATAAATTAAGAGAACATCAACAAGTTTGTCCTAATTGTAATTATACGAATTCTGACATTTCTATAGAAATAAGTGATAGTAAAAAAAAGATATGATGGTGTAGTAGAAGTCCAATTATTTCTAAAAAGAAAAGTTCTATCTCAAGATTAATATTTATAAATATCTATTGATATAGTCCAATAGAGTAACACACTACGCTATTGGCAGAGCCAATAACGGTGTGCAAAGGGACTAGCCCCTTTTGAAACCCCATAAAGCATAATTTTGCAAACTATCGTAAGCGAAATTATGCCAAAAATTGCGTTTGCAATTTTTAATATTTTATGCTATTATTAGTATGTAAGCAAGACAACTTGCATAAAATAAAAAAAGGGAACATTCAATTTCGCTAGTTGAATGTCCACCCGATTTAATCGTATGGCACTAATTCATCGCTGAATTGAGTGCCTTTTTCTTATATAGCTACTGCAAACAGTAGGGCTATCAGTAAGAAGATAACTATGAATAAAGAGCAGATTAAAAAATCTTTCTTATGCATACTATCAGCCCCCTTTCTTGCGAAAGTATGGGCAGACACTCAACAATTAAATGTTCCTATAAATAATATATCAAAAGCATAAATTTCTTTCAAGCGAACAACACAAAATTTTACAAAAATCGTTCCATTTTAGTAAATATTAGTTTATAATGAATATAGAAATTAACCAAATAAAAATTTCCAAACGTCCTTTAAGGTCGCACCAATAATTTTAAAATAAATGATAAAAACAATGAAGAGAAATAGTAATAAATTTATTGCTTAAAAGAGAGTTAGCGGCTGGTGCAAGCTAATAAGGGTAGTTTATGAACGTGTCTTGGAGTTGAATATTGAATTAAGTAAATATTCCGCATAGCTGTGTTAAAGTTTTGAGAGATAGTATTCATATACTATAATTAAGGTGGTACCGCGTTATAACGTCCTTTCAGGATTTTTATGACGTTTTTTTATAGAAGGAGAGATAAGATGATAACGGATGAATTAGAGGAAATATTTAGTAAAAATATAAATGAATTAGGTTATATTGGTGAGTATGGTAAGATAGCTACATCAAACCGAGCAGAGCTTTGTGATTATCAATGTAATGATATTTTTAAAATATCAAAAGAATATCATGAGAATCCAGTAGAAATTGGTGAAAAGATAGTTGAAAAAATAAAATCATTAACAAATTACAGTGATTATTTTGATAATGTTGAATTTTCAAAACCAGGATTTATAAATATAACATTAAGTAATACTTTTATAAATAAACATGTTTTAAATATAATAACTAAAGATAATTTAGGTGTTGAACAAAGCAAAAGTGAAAGAATATACTTTTTAGACTATGGTGGTCCAAATATAGCTAAGCCGTTACATGTTGGTCATTTAAGAGCTGCAATAATTGGTGAATCACTTAAAAGAATTATTGAGTTTAAAGGATATAAAACAGTTGGCGATGTTCACTTAGGTGATTATGGCTTACAGATAGGTCAGGTTATTTATGGCTTGTTAGATGATTTTAAAGGTACAGCTTCAAAGGATATTGTTTTTGATTTAGCGTACTTGGATGAGTTATATCCTAGAATGTCTAAATTATGCAAAGAGGATGAAGAGGTATTAAAGAGTGCCCAAAGAATAACTAAGGATCTTCAAGATGGTAATGAAGATTACCAAATATTATGGAAAAAGATTTGTGAATTGTCTTCTGCTGATATAAAGGAGATATATAAATTTTTAGATGTATCATTTACTTTGTGGAATGGTGAAAGTGATAGTTATCCTTACATACCCAAAATTATTAAATATTTAGAAGATAAAAACTTAATAGAATTAAGTGAAGGCGCTAAAATAGTTCAAGTAGGTGAAGAAACTGATGCAAAGGAAATGCCTCCATTCATATTACAAAAAAGTGATGGAGCATTCTTATATAGCACCACTGATTTAGCTACTATTTATGAAAGAATGGAAAAATATAATCCGAGTCATATTCTATATGTTGTAGATGCAAGACAAAAATTACATTTTGAACAATTGTTTAGAGTTTGTAAAAAATCATTATTAGTAACTGATACTTCATTAGAACATATTGGATTTGGTACTGTAAATGGTGTTGATGGTAAACCTTTTAAAACAAGAGATGGTGGATCTCTAAAACTTACTGATTTATTTTTACAAGTTAGGGAAGAATTTATTAATAAAAAAGAATCTAATCAAGAAATGTCATTTGAAGATGTAGATAAGATCGTTAATGCGATTATAAAGTTTGCTGATCTACAAAATAGCTTGGAAAACAATTATATATTTGATATAAAGAAATTTTCAGATGTGATTGGAAAGACAGGGCCATATATTTTGTATACTTATTTAAGAATTAATAAAATTCTAAGTAGTGAAAATTATAATATTAATTTATCTAATCAAATATATAACATTCATGATCGAAACTTAAGACTTAAATTATTAGAATTAAATTCATATATAGACAAAGCTTTTAATGAGAGAAAACCAAGCTTTGTAGCTGATTATGTATATGAGTTATGTGTAACAGCAAATGCTTTTTATCAAAATAATTATATAGTTAATCTTGAAGATAATGAAAATAAGAGCGATTGGCTCAGTGTATTAAATATTTCAAATCAAGTAATTAAGAAGATGTTAGAATTATTAATTATTGAAATTCCTACTCAAATGTAAATATAAGAAAAAGATCTTGATGTTCAAGATCTTTTATTTACTTAAAATGTCCACTCCATATATCAAACACAAGAGCATTACTACTTTGTGGCGGTGGAGTTGGAGCCTCCAATTTGATAATCATTGGAATTTTGAAAGCTTTTCCTAAACCAACACAGTATCCTGGTTGAATGCTTCTTTGTTTCTCAATGATATCGGTATTTATGTTTGGTATTGCTTTTTTCATATATTCTAAGTCCCTAGGATGATTTGTTCTAAATAATAGGAAAGAAGAGCATTGTGATAAAACAGTTTCAGAAAGTTCTGTTGGTCTTTGTGAAATTAATGTTAAAATTATTCCATATTTACGTCCTTCTTTAGCGATACTTTCAAAAACATTATTTCCATATATGATATTATAATCGTCTTTAACAAAACGGTGAGCTTCTTCTAAAAAGATATGAACAGGGATAGAGGCTCTGTTTTTTAAATTTGCAACAAAATCAAACATTAATTTAGAATACGTTCGTGTAATAAAATATGCAAATTGGTCTTCAAGACCCTCAATATTAAAATCAATTATTTGTGTTCTTACTTGACCGTTTTCGGTCACCAAGTCTGCAATATACCCTTCTAAATTAACATAATTTTGGTATTCAAAGTATTTGCTATATCCACCTACAACAAGTGCGTGTAATCTCATCTTTAGCATCATTGCACTATTATAGAGCTTTTCGTTACTTAATATATTTTCTGATATTATTACAAAATTAAGTGCATCTTCTAGATCTGTCAGGCTACATTTACCAACCATTTTAGTGGCTTGTTTTTCTAAATCATCATTTATAAATTGTTCAATATATTCACTTACTAGAATGTTTTCGGCAAATGTTCCTGTTTTATTAATGTCAAAACATTTTCTAAATTCTCTTGTGTAGCCTATGCCTGGGATTTCTATATTCATTGATAATTCATTTGTTGAACAAATACTAAGAATATCAAATATTTCACTTCTAATTCTGGTTGCTGACAGATTTGAATACATTAATGTTTGGATAGATTTTGCAATAATATGATTTTTGTATTTAGCAGCATTATCATTCCCTTGTGTTAAAATAGCTAGAACAAAAATTGTTTTCTCAATAATAGATAATTGGCTATATTCTGTCGCTCCAAGGAGGCATGCAATATCATCTATATCAAGTAGCCATAAAGGTATTGACATTAAATTTGCCTCATCGCTTGTATCTGTAGAATAACGTTTAACTTTATAATTTTGATTAATTGTATTTATATTTTTAAATGCAGATGTATATTCCCCATGAGCATCAAAAAGTAGAATCATAGAGTTAAGTGCTATATTATTAGGATTCTGGTATAAAGATTGTAATATTCTAGCAACTCCATAGGATTTACCACTACCTGTATTACCAAAGATTGCAACATGGCCGCTAAACAAATCATCAACATTAACATTTACAGGACGATTATATAAGACAGATGTACCAAAAGAAAAACTCTTCTTATCGTTTGTATTCATAATGATATTTAACTCATCATCAGAAATTAATCTAACACTTGAATTTAACTTTGGCTTTCTTATTACTCCGGGTACTAAAGTATTATCTTTAAATTCGCCTAAAAATTGTACATTAACAATGTCCCCATCTATTTCTTCTATTTCACCTAAAATTCTGCGTTCTCCGTCATCAAAAATAAGGTGTAAATTCATTAAATCTTTAGAAAAGGTTTCATTTGTTGTAATTTTCATTTTAGCTTCATTATCGTTTATAAATATTATCTTTTCTAACATAGTAATCACCTCTATCATCTCTTCCATTATAAAGTAGATTTGTATTTAAGACAATATTTAATCACAATTTAATTATTTATAGGTTTATCTCTTAACAAAAAACAAAATCTATAAAAATGTCAAAAAGCAAAAGTTTGTTAGAATAACATAATTATTAGTAATATTTAAATTCTTAGGCTATAATATAATAAGGGTGATAAGATATGGAAATAAGGCTAAAAGAGCGTAGTGAAATAGAAGAAAAATATAAGTGGGATTTATCAATAATGTATAAAGATGATATGGAGTGGAATAACGATTTTGATAAATTGCGTAATGATATGCAGGAGTTTTCAAAATATAAGGGAGTGTTAGGAAACAGTTCAAGTGATTTGTTATTAGCATTACAGGAAAAGGATAACTTAAATAGAAGGTTTGAAAAACTGGCTTCCTACGCAATGAGGAAAAGTGATGAAGACACTAGGGATATGGATGGAGCTAAGCTAAAAAATATGATCTTTAGTTTAGGGGCTGAGTTTGTTGAAATATCTTCATTTTTTGATCCTGAAATAATTAGTATTGGTAGGAATAAAATAGAACAGTTTATAGATGAAAAAGAAGCTCTTATGACTTATTGTCATTATTTAGAAAATATTATTCGTTTTAAAGAACACACTTTATCTTTGGAAGAAGAAAAAATCATGGCTAATGCGAGTGAAGTTTTATCTGCCCCTAGCAAGATCTTTACAATGCTTAATAATGCAGATATTAAATTTGAAAACATTAAAGATGAAGACGGTAACGTTGTTGAATTAACTAATGGCAATTATAGTAAGTACATTTCATCTCATGATAGGAATGTTAGAAAGGATACTTTTAAAGTCTTGTATAAAGGTTATAAAGGTCTAAAAAATACTTTTACTGAGGTTCTTATTGGGGATATTAAAGCTCATTATTTTGAATCTAAAAACAGAAAATTTTATAGTCCTTTAGAAATGTCACTTTTCAATAATAATATTGATATTAAAATTTATTATAATGTTATAAAAGTAGTAAATATGAATTTAAATAAAATGCATAAGTATGTCAAAATGAAGAAAGATCTTTTAGGGCTAGAAGAGCTACATATGTATGATTTTTATGTTGCATTAATTAAGGAATATGATATTGAATACACATATGATGAAGCATTAAATCTTGTTTTTAAGGCACTTACACCATTGGGGGAAGAATATATTAAAAATACTAAAGAGGCTTTTGATAAACGCTGGGTTGATGTGTATGAAAATAGGGGAAAGAGGACTGGTGCTTATAGTTCTTTCGGTTATGATACCCCACCATATATTCTCTTAAATTATAATGGTAAGCTTCATAGTGTGAGTACTATTGCTCACGAGTTAGGACATTCACTGCATTCATATTATTCGGCTTTAAAACAACCATATATATATCATGAATATTCAATTTTCGTTGCTGAAGTAGCTTCTAATGTAAATGAAGTACTTTTAAACATGTATATGATTGATAATGCTAAAAACAGGCAAGAAAAGATGTCTCTTATAAATGATTTTTTAGAAAGTGTAAAAGGATCAATATATCGTCAGACTATGTTTGCTGAATTTGAGAAAAAAATATATGAGCTTGAAAAGGACAAAAAGCCTTTAACAGAGCAAGCATTTAGTGATTTATATTACGAATTAAATAAAAAATATTATGGAGAGGACATTATATCTGACGAAGAAATAAGATATGAATGGATGAGAATACCCCATTTTTATTATCAATTTTATGTTTACCAATATGCTACTGGTTTAGCAACTGCATTCTTTATAGCGAACAACATTTATAATGGTGATATTGCTTTTAGAGATAAATATATAAAATTTTTATCTAGTGGTAGTAGTGATTATCCAGTAGAACTCCTAAAAATACTTGGCGTAGATATGAAAAACGAAAAAACAATGCAGTGTATTCTTGATTACTTTGATACACAAATTGAGGAATTTCTTAAACTAGCAAAAGAAAAATAAGCGTTTTAGGAATGCTTATTTTTTGTGTTGAAAATATTTTTCAAAGAGCTTAGTCTTAAATATGTATTGTAGGTTTGTTTGTTAATAATTAAATTAAATTCTCCAATATATTCTACAACCTCTACGTTAAACCCTTTTTTAAATTCGTATAGTCCATAAAGAGGATCGCTTTTGTCAAAATTGCCTGTTATCCCATTGTGGTGAACAGAGGAATACCCTTTTTTTGTGAATTCATTTATTACAGCCCATTTAATTAAATGATTTGCAGAAAATGATTTAAACTTTTCGTTGTATCCATCAATTAAAAAGAATGCCTCTTTATTATATTTAATAACGGCAGATGTAGCTATTACAACTTCATTTGGGTAGGCCTTAAATAAATTGTTAGCATTAACAACATCGTTTTTATATACACTAAGTAATCTATCTGAGCTCATTTTTAAACTGATATATTTATTTTTCTTTTTACTCTTGGTGTTCTTTTGAACTAAATTTGTTATTTCACTGTTATATTTTAATTCATTTTCATATAAATCCTTACTTGTTTTCATATAAACTGCAGGATCTAATTTAGCAAAATAAATGTCAAACATATCGTTTTTTGAGAATATTTCGTAATAATCAAAATAATAATTTAATTTTCTTGAATGTTTTTTACCAACCAAACTATAAAAGAGTTTTAAATCATTTCTATTACCCTTATATATTGTGACACCTCTTTTATAACTTTTTCTTATTTTATTTCTTGTTTCTTTATTAAATGAAGAAAAGGTTTGAGTAGATGAGTTGTTTAACTTTGTAACAATATTCCATCTTGGTTTTGCTGTTTCAAAATTAAGATTAAATCCAAAATGAATATAATTCAGTTTTCCCAGAAGCTCAATTAGATTTTCGTTATTAACACCACTTGGAATTGGGTTGCCCTTAATATCTCGCTCAACATGTATAACGTAGGGATCGATTGTAATATATATATAGCCTAGGCGAAACAAATAATTTTTAAGTAATTTTGTAAAGGTAGCTACTAAATTAAAATCATTAAAATCAATCAAAAAACCACGCGGTGCATAGCCAACTTTAAAATTTCCTAATTTTTTATAACTTAGGATAAGGGTTGCTCCAATCAAATTATTACCATCATCTAACAAACCAACGTAAATATCAATATAGCCGTGACGATTCATCAAAGCCCCATATTGACTAGTTTGGTAGAAATTATGATTTTTATGATTAAAAGCAAATTTATCAAATTGTTCTTTAGTTAATTCTATTATTTGCATATTCACCATTCCTATTCTTTATTATAACAAAAAAAGCTTTAAAAATAAAGGAATATGTTTTACATTTTTTTGCTCTATGTGATTAACAATTTAAAGCAAATATAGTATACTGGATATTAGGAAAAGAGTTGGTATGGTGGATAATAAAAAAAAAGCTTTTGTTTTAGGGATGGCAAGAAGTGGTTATGAAGCCGCTAAATTTTTAATTAGTAAGGGATATGATGTTACACTTAACGATTCTAAAGCTGAACAGGCAAAAGACCAGATGGAGGAACTTGAATCTTTAGGCGTAAAAATGAATTTAGGTAGTCATCCAGATGACTTATTTGATGATACTTTCGACATCATAGTGAAAAATCCTGGTATTCCAAATGATCATAAATATGTTGTAAAGGCTCATTATTTAAATATTCCTGTAATTAATGAAGTTGAGCTTGCTTTTCGTTATTTCAATCCGGGAGTGAAAATTGTTGGGGTTACAGGGACGAATGGCAAAACAACAACGACAACAATAATTTATGAAATCTTAAAATTTGCTGGAAAGAGTGCATATTTAATGGGAAATATAGGTTATCCAATATGTTCATTTGTGTCCAAATTAGAAGATGGTGATATAGCTGTTATGGAGATTTCAGATCATCAGCTATGTAATCTCTCTGATTTTAAAACTGACATTTCAGTTTTAACTAATTTGTCAGAGGCTCATCTTGATTTTCACGGTTCTTATACTGCTTATAAAGAAATGAAAAAAAGGATTTTTAATCATCATGATAAAAGTGATATAGCTATTCTTAATTTGGATGATAGTGAGGTTTTAGATTTAACTAAAGATATTAATTCTACTAAAAAATATTTTTCGTCTCAGTCTCCTAATGAGAATGGCTGCTCAATTGTCGATGGATACATTTCTTATAACGATGAAAAAATAATAAATGTTGGGGAAATAAAAGTTAAAGGAATGCACAACTATGAGAATGTAATGGCTGCTATCGTTGTAGTTAAAGAATTTGACGTATCAAATGAGGTTATAGTTTCAGTTTTAAAGAGTTTCGGTGGTGTTGAACATCGTATTGAATATGTTAATAAAATAAATAATAGAGAGTTTTATAATGATTCTAAAGCCACTAATGTAACATCTACCCAAATAGCATTATCTTCATTTACTAAACCAACAATTTTATTGCTTGGTGGTTTGGATAGAGGACATAGTTTTGATGAATTAGAAGATTATCTGAAACACGTAAAATTAATTGTTGCTTATGGTGAAACTAGATATAGGATTAATGACTTTGCTAACGAACATAATATTAAATGTGGAAATGTCGAGACATTAGAAGAAGCTACTAATATAGCTTATGAAATGTCTGAAGAGGGTGATGTCATTCTTCTTAGTCCGGCTTGTGCTTCATGGGATCAATTTAAATCTTTTGAAATTCGTGGTAAAATGTTTAAAGAGTATGTAAATAAGTTATAAAGGAGGAATAAAGTGATAATTAAGGATATTAAAGCAAGAGAAATTCTAGATTCGAGGGGGAATCCTACAGTTGAAGTTGATGTTATATGTGAGGATGGTAGTTTTGGACGTAGTAGTATACCAAGTGGTGCTTCTACTGGTATAAAGGAAGCTTTAGAATTACGTGATAACGACCATCGTTATATGGGTAAAGGTGTTTTAAAAGCAGTAGCGAATGTAAATGATGTAATAAGACCTAGAATGATAGGAATGGATGTTACTAAACAAAGAGAAATAGATAATTTTCTTATTTCGATTGATGCGACTGAAAACAAGAGTAATTTGGGTGCAAATGCTATATTAGGTGTATCTTTGTCTTGTTTAAAAGCTGCAGCTGATTATAATGATGTGCCATTTTATAAATATTTAGGAACTGGTAATACTTTGCCTACACCGATGATGAATATATTGAATGGTGGGGCACATGCTGATAACAATCTTGATTTTCAAGAATTTATGATTGTTCCTTCTGGCAATACATTTAAAGAAAAATTAAGAAAAGGGACTGAAGTATTTCATACTTTAAAGAAAGTGCTTAAAAACAATAACTATAATACTTCTGTAGGGGATGAAGGTGGATTTGCACCTAATTTAAAAAGCAATACTGAGGCTTTTGATTTAATTGTTGAAGCTATAATAAAAGCGGGATATGAGCCAGGTGTTGACGTTTCTTTAGCTATTGATGTTGCTGCTTCTCAATTTTATGCTGATGGTAAATACAATTTAAAAGGTGAGAGTTTAGTACTTGATAGAGAAGGATTGATTAACTTTTATGGAGAATTAATAAACAAGTATCCAATTATTTCGATTGAGGATGGGTTGGAGGAAAACGACTTCGAGGGTTTCAAATTATTAACAGAACGCCTTGGAAATAAAATTCAATTAGTTGGTGATGATTTATTTGTAACTAATACTAAACAACTTCAAAAAGGAATTGACTGTGGTGCATGCAACGCTATTCTTTTAAAAGCTAATCAAATAGGTACAGTAAGTGAAACTTTAGATACAATCGAACTTTCTAAGAAAAGCAATTATAAAACAGTTATTTCTCATCGAAGCGGTGAGACAGAGGATACTTTCATAGCAGATTTTGCTGTAGGCTTAGATTTAGGACAAATAAAAACGGGTTCTTTATCTAGAACTGATCGCGTATGTAAATATAATCAATTACTTCGTATTGAAGAGGAGTTAAATAGTTAACAAATATAAAAGTGAGATTGAAAAAGCTCACTTTTTATCTAATAATCATATATAAGGGTTATATTATATCTTTATAAAAATTTTAACTCGTGTTATAATTTAAAAATAAGGGTGATGAAAAATGAAAAATGTTAAGAAAAAGAAAATAACTAAAGTTATTGTTATTGATGAGGAATCCTCTGGTGATAAAATTGGAATAAACAAATTTATTGATTGGCTAATATATATGTTTGGCTATACAGTGATTTTGATTTTTGTATCTATAATATTTAACGAAACATTTATTATTGATAATAGTTATTTTGGAATTTGGGCCTTTTTAGCTAGTATTATTATTTATATTTTAAATAAAACTATAAAACCAATAATATTTTTATTGACACTTCCTATTACCGGTATAACGTTAGGCTTATTTTATCCTTTTATAAATGTGTTTATAATTAAAATAGCAGACTTTATTTTAGGTAGTTATTTAGATACAAATAATATATTTACTTTATTTTTTGTTGCTATTGCTATATCTTTAATGAATTTTCTTTTAGAAAAAACAGTTATTGAACCACTAAAGAGAAGGGAGAATTAACATGAATCCATATTTAATCGACGTTGGTTTCTTTCAAATAAGTTGGTATTCTGTTTTTATATTGTTAGGGCTTTTTGTTGGTGGAACACTGTTAATTTGGGAAGCTAGAAAATTTAGAATTAATGAAGAATTCCTTTCAAATTTAATATTTTGGACTTCCATAATATCGATTATTGGAGCTAGGCTTTATTATGTAGCTTTTAATTGGGATTATTATGGAGCTAATACAATGGATATTTTAAGGATTTGGGAGGGAGGTTTAGCTATTCATGGTGCAATCCTCTTCGGTTTTATCTTTATTTGTTTTTATACAATGAAATATAAAGTTAAGTTAGTTCGCATTCTTGATATTATCGCGCCAAGCCTTATAATAGGCCAAGCTATAGGTAGATGGGGTAATTTCTTTAATCAAGAGGCCTTTGGCAGTGAAGTAACAAGAGGCTTTTTAGAAGGATTGCATATTCCTGAATTTATTATTGAAGGAATGAATATAGGTGGTATTTATTATCATCCAACCTTTTTTTATGAGTCGTTGTGGTGTTTGCTAGGCTTTATTATCTTATTGTTTGTTAGAAGATTTTATAAATATCTTAAAAATAGCCAACTAACTGGTTTATATTTCATGTGGTATTCCTTTGGTCGCTTCTTTATAGAAGGCCTTAGAACAGATAGTTTAATGATTGGTGAATTTAAAGTTGCCCAATTAGTTTCGATAGGGTTATTTATAATTGGTTTTATTATAGTGATTTCCAAATTCAAAGGTTCAAAATTTGAAGGACTTTATAAGGAGGGGGATAATGCAAAATCAATTAATTTTTGATGTAATAGTTGTAGGTAGTGGTCCAGCTGGTATAACAGCAGCTATATATCTAAAAATGGCCAATCTGAATGTTTTAATGATAGATAGCAACGCCCCAGGTGGTCAAGTGAATAAAATATCGGTAATCGAAAATTATCCTGGTTTTTCTCATATTTCTGGCGCTGATTTAGCATATAATATGTTTGCTCAAACCCAAGATTTAGATATACCATATAAGTATGGTAAAGTTGTTGATATTATAAATGATGGAAATCAGAAGATTATAAAAACTGAAAAAGAATCTTTACAATGTAAGGTTGTTATTATTGCGACAGGTCGTAAACCTAAAGAATTGGGTTTGCCAAATGAAAAGAACTTAATTGGAAAGGGAATAAGTTGGTGTGCCATTTGTGACGGAGCACTATTCAAAAATAAAGATGTTATTGTTGTAGGTGGTGGAAATAGCGCTTTAGAGGAAAGTTTATATTTAAGTAATATAGCTAATAAAGTTAGTATTATTCATCGTTCAAAGGAACTATCTTGTGATGAAATATTCAAAGATCGTGTTCTTAAAAGTCCTAAAATTAATATATATCATAATGCTGAGGTTATTAAATTAAATGTTTTTGAAAATAAGCTTGAGAGTGTTGAAATAGAACAACTTGGTGAAAAACAAAAAGTAAGTGCCTCAGGAGTGTTCATATATATTGGTTTTGAACCATCTATTTTTTATGCAGAAGGTTTAGACCTTGATGTTCATGATGGCTATATCAATGTAGATAAGGATATGAGGACGAATGTTGCTGGTGTATATGCCTGTGGTGATGTGATAAAAAAAGATTTATATCAAATTACAACTGCTATATCCGATGGTAGTGTGGCAGCTACTAGTGCTATAAAATATTTAAAAGAAATTGAATAATTATAAACAATTTTTGGAAAGGTTGATGTTATGTACAACTATGATAAAGATTTTATTAATGTATCCCAAAAAATGTTTTTTTCTGAAGAGGAAAGACAAGAGTTATATCCGATAATAGATGAGATATTAAACCACGAGCGATGGGAAGACATGAGAATTTATAAACATCATTTAGAAACGAGAGCAGTTCACTCTCTGGAAGTTTGTTGTATTGCATGGCGAAAAGCTGTTAGGAATCCTAAATGTGATGCTTCATCGGTTGCAATTGGGGCCTTACTTCATGATTTTTTCTTTTATGATTGGCAAAAGGAGAAATCCGATCTTGATCAACATGATATTAAACTCAAAGTATATTCCCCAAAATTACATGGTTTTGTCCATCCTTTAATTGCTTATGATAATGCTAGTAAATTTTTCCCCCATCTTATGAACAAAACGATTAAGGACATCATTATCAAACATATGTGGCCGCTCACAGTTAATCCGCCTAGATATAAAGAATCATGGCTTGTTACCTTTGCTGATAAGAGTTGTTCCTTAAATGTATTAAAGTCTCCTAGAGAATTACCGTTATATATAGGAATCAAAATAAGTAATAGAAATTGACAATATTGGTAGTTAAAAACTAATTTGGTCAAATTGGCTTTAATTAGTTTTTTTATAGTATAATGATTATGGAGTTGGTTTGTATGCAAAGAGTAGTTGTTTTAGGTGGTGGGCATGGTTTATCCGTTTTACTTAAGGGCTTAAAATTATTTCCAGTTGAACTTACTGCTGTAGTAGCTGTCTCTGATGATGGTTCATCAACAGGAAAATTACGTAAGGAATATAATATTCCTGCTGTTGGTGATTTGCGTAACGTTGTTATTTCTCTCTCTGAATCAGAACCATTATTTGAAAAGTTATTTCAATATCGTTTTAAAGGTTCTAGTGATTTAGCGGGCCATCCAGTTGGCAACTTGTTACTTGCTGCTCTTACTGATATAAATGGCAGCTTAACCGAAGCGGTAGCTTCTTTTAGTGAAATTCTTAATCTTAAAGGAAAAGTATTGCCTTTAACAGAAGATACGGTAACACTCGTTGCTCATACTAAACAAGGAGAGGTGCTAGAAGGGGAAGAGCACATTCGTAAAAGTGGTAAGGAAATTGAACGTGTTGAGTATAAAGAAAAACCTAATGTTTTAGATGAAGTAATTACTGAAATAGAAAATGCTGATTTAATTATTTTGGGATTGGGTAGTCTTGTTACTAGTATTATCCCAAATCTTATTTGTCCTGAGGTAGTACAAGCTATTAAAAAGAGTCAGGCAAGAGTTCTATATGTTTGCAATGCTATGACAGAACACGGTGAAACAGACAATTTCACTGTAAGTGATCATATAAAAACACTTAATAAATATTTAGGCGAAGGTGTTGTTAATGCCGTTTTAGCTAATTCTAAACATATAGATGTTGATATTCAAGAAAGATATAAAAAACTTGAACATAGTGAGCCTGTTGTTGTTGATGATGAGGAAATGGAAAAACTGAAAACAAAATTAATCAAAGAAGATTTAATTGTTATTCAAGATCAAATGGTAAGACACGATCCGATGAAAACAGCCTTTGTAATTTTTTCCTATCTTTTAAGGGAGTGATAACATGTCTTTTTCAACAGATGTAAAAAATGAGGTTGTTAGAATAGATAACACAAATTTAGAAAATGTCGCTTTATTATCGGCATATATTAGGCAAAATGCATATATAGATAATAAAATAATAAGAATACATACTGAAAACGCTGCTATATGTCGCTACTTATTTAAAATTGTTAAAAATGTTTATGATGTTACAAGTAAAATTATAATAAGAAAGAATTTTAATTTTAAAAAGAATTTAGTATACATAATGGAAGTTAGTGATAAAAAAGACTTTATTTTAAAGGATTTATCTCTTTTAAATGATCAAAGTTATTTTATTAACATTCCAAAGGAATATATTATAGGTGATGATGAACTAAAAAAAGTTTATTTAAGAGGTTGTTTTATAGCTAGTGGTAGTATAAATAATCCTAAAACGTCTAGATACCATTTAGAGTTTTTAATTGATGATGCTGAATATGCTGCTTTTATTAACGATTTGTTAAATGAGTATGAGCTTAATAGCCGTATAATTAAAAGAAAGAATGGATATATGGTTTATATTAAGGAAGCTGAAAAAATCAGTGATTTTTTAAAAATTATTAAATCCTATAATGGTGTTTTGTATTTTGAAAATGTAAGGATTTATAGAGATCAGAAAAATACAACTAATCGTCTTAATAATTGTGAACAAGCAAATATTGAGAAAACGATAAATACTGCTCTAAGACAAATTGATGATATAAAGGTTATATCTGATATGATTGGTCTTGATGCTATAGATGAAAAATTAGCCATAGTAGCTGATTTTCGTCTTAAATATCCTGAATCATCATTATTAGAACTTAGTGAAATAATAAGTCATGAATCATCCAAAAAAATTACTAAATCGTGTTTGAATCACCGCTTTAGAAAGTTAAAAGAAATAGCTGATAAAATGAGAGACCAATAAAAGATATTTAGAGAACATTTGATAAAAGCATTCAAAAAGGACATTATTTTTGATAAAATAGAAATATATATATAATTAGTGAAAGTAAGTGATTGCAATGGGAAAGGTAATATCAATTGTCAACCAAAAGGGTGGCGTTGGTAAAACAACCAGTAGTATTAATTTAGCGTCTTCTTTAGGGCTTTTAGGCAAACGAGTTCTACTTATAGATTTAGATCCTCAAGGAAATGCTTCGACTGGAGTTGGTTTTGACAAAGGTGATATTGATAAAAGTATCTATGATGCTTTAATAGGTAGAGCAGATATTAAACAAGTTATTTTTAAAACAGATTTTAAAAATCTTTATCTGACACCAGCAACAATTAATTTAGCAGGTGTTGATATTGAACTTATCGAACGAAGTAGAAATGAAGAGGGTTTCTCTAAAGCTGGACAATTAAAGAAGTGTTTGGATTCTATAAAGGACAAGTTTGATTACCTTATAATTGATTGCCCACCGTCTTTAGGAATTTTAACGACTAATGCTTTAACTGCTTCTGATTCGGTTATTATCCCTGTACAATGTGAGTTTTTTGCTTTAGAAGGTATAACCCAATTGCTTAACACTATAATGCTAGCTCAGCGTAACCTTAATCCTGAATTAGATATAGAAGGTGTATTGTTAACAATGTTTGATTCCCGTACAAATTTAGGTTTAGAGGTAGTTGAGGATATTAGAAGTTATTTTAAGGAAAGAGTATATGATACTATCGTTCCACGTTTGATTAGGTTATCGGAAGCGCCATCACATGGTAAACCAATAGCTGAGTATGATTCTTCAAGTAAAGGACACCATGCTTATTTAAATTTAGCAAAGGAAGTGATTATTCGTAATGGAAAATAAAAGAAGAGCTTTAGGTAAAGGCTTAGAACAATTATTTAATGCTGAAAATCTCGATTTTAATCAACTGGAAACTAGCATTGTCGAAGGTGCTGCAGAAAATGAGATTACAAAGGTAAAATTAACTGAACTTAGAAGTAATCCATATCAACCACGAAAGGTGTTTGATGAGACCGCACTAAAAGAGTTATCTGATTCAATAAAAGAGAATGGTGTTTTTCAACCAATAATTGTTAAAAAAAGTATTAAGGGTTATGAAATTATTGCTGGAGAACGCCGTGTAAAAGCTAGTATTATGGCGGGTCTAGAAACAATCCCAGCTATAATAAGAGATTTTACTGATGAAGAAATGATGCAAATTGCTCTACTTGAAAATCTTCAAAGAGAAGATTTAAATGCAATCGAGGAGGCTAATGCTTATAAGTCAATGATTGATTCTCTTGGTATTACACAAGAAGAACTAAGTAAAAAGCTCGGAAAGAGTAGAAGTCATGTTACTAATATGCTTGGTTTACTTCGCTTATCAGATTATGTTCAAAGTTTAGTTTTACATGGTAAAATTTCAATGGGACATGCAAGAGTTTTAAGTAAATTATCTGATAATGAGAAAATAGAAAGTCTTGCTAATAGAATTATAAGAGAAGATTTAAGTGTTAGAACATTAGAAACGTTAGTTTCTGATGAAGGAAAAGAAATTGAAAAGAAAAAGCCTAAAGCTAACAACAGACAATATTCTTATATAGAGGAAACTTTAAGGGAAAAATTAGGTACCAAAGTAACTGTTAATAATCATAAGGTTCAAATTTCTTTTGCAAATGATGAAGAGTTAGAACGTCTATTGAAAATATTAAATGTAAAAATAGAGGAGTGATTTAATTGATAAATATTTTTGCCTTTTTAATAAGTAAAAAAATTATTTACACTATTCTTATTCTTGTTGTTGGGTATTTTCTGTATAAAATATTATCAAATGTTATTAATAAATCTTTTAATCTTAGAATGAGGTTAATGAAGGTTGATAATTGTCGTCAAAGAACAATAAATGCAATAATACACAATGTTTTAAAATATACTTTTGTTGTCATCGTGTTTTTTTCTTTATTGGGAGTGTTTGGTGTTAATGCCGGTGCTATCGTAGCAAGTATAGGTGTTATAGGTTTGGCTATAGGTTTAGTTGTTCAAGATATTTTGAAAGATATACTTGCTGGTACATTTATTCTTATTGAAAATCAATATGCTATAGGTGATATTGTTATGATTGGTAATTTTAAGGGTGAAGTAATATTTCTTGGTTTAAAATCAACTAAACTTAGAAGCGCAACTGGTGAAATTAAAATTCTGTCTAATCGTAATATTTCTGACATAACTAACTATAGTTTAAATAATTCGACATTATATATTGATGTTGATTTGGCTTATGACAATGATGATACCTTAGTGGATAAAACTTTATCATCTTTAGCAACTAAATTATCAAAAAAGATTAAAAATTGTAAAAGTGATTTCCAATACTTAGGTATTGAAAAGTTAGGTGATAAAACGACTTACCGTTTTAGTGTTGAGGCTGATATTAAATACCAAGAGGATATAAGACGTGAAACTTTAAGTGAAATAAAAAAGCTATAAATGGAACTGATATTAGGAGATAATCGAAGTGAAAAAAGATTATAAACTCAACTCAATTGTTATGATGAAGAAACCACATCCTTGTAAAAGTAATACTTTTCAAATAACTAGAATAGGGGTAGACATAAAGATAAAATGTTTAAATTGTGGTAGGAGTATCATGCTTGATAGGGTGGATTTTGATAAAAAAATCAAAAAAGTGATGGAGGAGTAGTAATGAATACACCAAAAAAGAAACGAATATTTAGCAATATAATAGTTTCGTTTTTATGTTTAATATTTCTTATTATGCTTATTAGTTTAATAGGTAATAGTATGGGATGGCAAGCAACGTTTACAAGAGTAAATTCTGTAACAGGAGCTCTAGAAACAAATATTGTTACTGTCTCTAACCTTTTTAGTGGAGATGAAATCCGAAATATTTTAGGTAATGCTATAACAAATTTTATTTCGTTTGCCCCCCTAGGATTTCTCCTAATTGCAGCAATAGCAATAGGTGTTGCTTATAAATCCGGTTTCTTACCAATTGCTTTTACAACCATGGGCCGTCGTCTAAGTAAATTTTGGATAACATTTATGTTTGTTTCTCTAGGAATAATAACTAGTTTTGCTGGTGATTTTGGATATGTTATGCTAATTCCTTTAGCAGGTATTTTTTACCTTGTTAACAACCGAAACCCTTTAGCAGGTATTCTAGCAACGTTTGTTGCGGTATCAGCCGGGCAAGGTATTAGTTTTTTACTTTCTAGTTTGGATTATGGTTTAGCTCCATATACTGAGTTAGCGGCTCAATTGACAGATAAGAGTTTTAAGATGGGTGCGTATAGCAATATTTTCTTTACTATAGTTGGAACTATTTCTTTGGCATTTATGATAACCTATATAACAGAGAAAATTATTATTCCAAGAATTCCTAAATATAAAAGGGATGAGGAAATTATAGAGGAACTGGTCATTGGTCGTAAAGAAAAACGTGGTCTTGTAGTATCAGTTCTCGGATCGCTAATAGTTTTTATTACATTTATATATATGCTTATACCAGGATTACCCGGCTCAGGTTTATTACTTGATAATACAGGAAAAGTATATAGCGCAATGTTGTATGGCTCAGGTTCTTATTTTAGCCAATCTATTGTTTATCTTTTATCGATAGTTTTATTAGTAGCTGGTTCATTGTATGGCTTTGCAGCTAAGACAATTAAAGTAAAAGAACAATTTAGTAGAGTTTTATATGATTCGCTTAATAACATGAGTAGTTTTATAGTTTTAATTTTCTTTGCATCTCAATTAATTGCTATATTTAAACGAAGTAATTTAGGAACAGTTATAACTGCTTGGCTTGTAGAACTCGTCCAGACACTTAATTTTACTTCCATACCGCTTATTCTATTAGTATTTGTATTTTTGGTTATTGCCAATCTTTTCTTACAAGCATCTGTTACTAAATGGACCATTGTAAGTCCTATTGTAATTCCTTTGTTTATGAATGCTAATATGACACCAGAATTTGCACAAGCGGTATTTAGAGTTAGTGAAGGTGCTGCTAATATTATGACACCGCTTTCGGTATACTTTATAATTTTTGTGGGTTTTTTAGAAATGTATAACAAAGGTGAAACGAGAATTTCGTTAGGTGATTGTTACAAAATGCTTTGGCCGTATAGTGTTGCTATAGCATTATTATGGATGTTTATTCTAATTACTTGGTATATTATAGGTTTACCAATTGGATTTGGAGTATATCCAACTGTTTAGGAGGGTTTATTATGTCATTAACGGCTGGTATTGTGGGATTACCTAATGTAGGAAAATCAACATTATTTAATGCAATAACAAAGAAAAATATTTTAGCAGCTAATTATCCTTTTGCTACAATTGATCCAAATGTAGGAATTGTATTTGTACCAGATAATAGGCTTAGTATTTTAGAGAATATATATACTCCAGAAGATGTAATTTCTACATCTTTTGAGTTTAGAGACATTGCAGGTCTTGTGAAGGGAGCTTCATTAGGAGAGGGACTTGGAAACAAGTTTTTATCACATATTAGGGAAGTTGACGCTATATGTGAAGTAGTAAGATGCTTTGAGGATGAAGAAATTATCCATGTTGAAAATTCGGTGGATCCAAAAAGAGATATTGAAATTATTAACTTAGAGCTTGTCCTTGCTGATTTAGAGGTTATTGAAAATAGAATTGGTAGAATTGAAAAAAAAGCACTTACAACAAAAGACAAGGACTCTTTAGCTGAACTTTCTGTTCTTAATAAAATTAAAGATGCTTTACTGAATGATATTCCTGCTAGAAAATTGGAATATACTGAGGATGAAGAACTTATTATCAAATCTTTTCATCTTTTGACGATGAAACCTATTATTTACTTAGCTAATATAAGAGAAAGTGATATTGGTAAAGCGAATAAGTATGTTGATATAGTTAAGGATTATGCTAAAAAAGAAAATAGCGAAGTAATAGAGATGTGTGCTAAAATTGAATCTGAGTTAAGTGAATTAAATGATGATGATAAAGATTTGTTTTTAGAAGAGTTAGGTATTAATGAAAGTGGATTAGATCGATTAATCAGAGCTACCTATCATTTGTTAGGTTTAGCTACATTTTTTACTTGTGGTCCTAAGGAAGTTAAGGCTTGGACATTTGAAAAAGGAACAAAGGCTCCTGGATGCGCAGGTATTATTCATACTGACTTTGAACGTGGCTTTATTAGAGCAGAAGTTATAGGCTATGATGATTTAATAGCTTGTGGTAGTGAAAAAGAGGTTCGTGAAAAAGGAAAGATGAGACTTGAGGGAAAAGAATATATAATGCATGATGGCGATATCTGTCATTTTAGATTCAATGTTTAATTAATATTAATTAGGAGGAAAAATGATGGAAATTTTTGAAATAATAAAGGCGTTTATTCTTGGTGTCGTTCAAGGTATAACAGAATGGCTACCTATAAGTAGTACTGGTCATTTAATAATTATAGAAGATATTTTTAAATTTAATTTGTCAGATTCTTTTGTTAATACTTTTTTTGTACTTATTCAGTTAGGCTCTATAATTGCAGTAGTTGTTCTATTTTTCAAAAAATTAAATCCTTTTAAGAGAGAAGAGAAAGAACGCAACGATACTATAAATTTGTGGTTAAAAATAGCTGTTGCAACAATCCCGGCCGGAATAGCTGGTTTCTTGTTTGAAGAGCAAATAGATACGTTATTATATAATTCTGTAACTGTTGCAATAATGTTGATTTTTTATGGTGTTATTTTCATTCTTTTGGAGAGCAAAAACAAAAAGCCGCTAACAACAGAGTTGCCTCAAATATCATTTAAATTGGCCTTAGGTATTGGATTATTTCAAATGCTAGCTTTAGTACCTGGAACTTCTAGATCGGGTGCTACTATAATTGGCGCAGTATTTTTAGGTACATCACGTTACATTGCTTCGGAGTTTTCATTCTTTTTAGCTATACCAACAATGTTAGGAGCTAGTTTTTATAAGCTTATGAAATCTGGATTTGTTTTTAGTTCACTAGAAATAATGGTTTTAGTTGTCGGTTCTATTACTGCTTTTGTAGTTTCACTTTGGGCTATAAAGTTTCTTCTAGATTATATTAAAAATCATGATTTTAAAGTATTTGGTTATTACAGAATAATTCTTGGTTTATTGGTATTATTTTTCTACTTTTTTATATAAATTTAAAGGAGGATATTTAAATGAATGAATTTAAAGTATGCGACATATGCGAGGCAGTTGATAGTGAATCAATGATTAAGAGGCTTAAAGAAATAGACCCTGAAGCAGAAATAGTTGTTGGTTGTACTGGTTTCTGTGGAATTGGTGCTACGAAGCCTTTTGTAATTGTTAATGGTATTCCTGCTATTGCAGTAACAGAAGATGAGGTTATTAATAAAGTGAAGGAGATACTTAATAATTAGTATCTCCTTTGCTTTACATACTTTCTAAAAAAGGACTTAATTATTATGACTTTTATGGCAAAACATAGTATATTGTATAGTGTATGAGAGAGGTGATTTGTTATGGAATTGATGAAAGATTTATGGCTTAGGGTTACTCAACAAAAAAAGACAATCGTTCTTCCTGAAGGGGAAGAAGAAAGAACAATAGAAGCTGCAGCCATCATTTTAAAAAATAATTTGGCATCAATTATTCTTATAGGTGATGAAGAGATTATTAGGGATAAGGCTTTAAAATTAGATGTTAATATAGATAAAAGCACTATAATTAATCCTTTAATTTCTGATAAAAGGAATTTTTATGCGGAGAAACTATATGAATTAAGAAAAGCAAAAGGAATGACAATAGAAATTGCGAAAAAACTAGTTTTGAATAATATTTATTTTGGTGTAATGATGTTGAAATTAGGAGATGCTGACGGCTTGGTAGCAGGTGCAGTTAATTCCACTAGTGATTTGCTTAGAGCAGGATTACAAATAATAAAAACAGCTCCAGGCACCTCGCTTGTTTCAAGTTATTTTTTAATGATAGTACCAAATTGTAAATATGGGAGCGAAGGTGTATTTTTATTTGCAGACTGTGGGTTAATTATAAATCCTAATGCTTCTGAACTTGCTTTAATTTCATTACAAACAGCAGAAACTGCCAGAAAATTATTTAATTTAGATCCTAAAATAGCGCTTTTATCTTTTTTAACAAAAGGAAGCGCTGAGCACGAATTGATAAATAAGGTGAGAGAGGCATTAAGTATTGCTAAAACTGTCGCTCCCTCTTTAAAAATTGATGGGGAGTTACAATTAGATGCTGCTATTGTTCCTAGTATTGCTAATAAAAAAGCACCTAACAGTAAAGTTGCAGGTGACGCTAATGTATTAATATTTCCTGATTTAAATTCTGGCAATATTGGATATAAATTAGTTGAAAGACTAGCTAAAGCGCAAGCAATCGGGCCATTATGTCAAGGATTTTCTAAGCCTATTAATGATCTTTCAAGAGGTTGTTCGGTTGACGATATTGTTAAGTCAGTTGTTATAACTGCAATACAAGCACAGACTGATAATTAGTGGTTTTAAAATTGAATATGACACCTTATTATGCTATTATTTTAGTTAGAATTAGGTGAGATTATGCAGTTTAAAATAGGAAATTTAGTCATTGATAATCAGGTCTGTTTGGCACCTATGGCCGGTATTTCTAATAGTGCTTTTAGACGTATTGTAAAAGAAATGGGTTGTGGTTTAGTTTTTGCTGAAATGGTTAGTGATAAAGCCGTTATTTATGATAATGTAAAAACAAAAAAGATGTTATATTTTACCAAATCAGAAAGACCAATAGCCCAACAAATATTTGGAAGTGACAAAGAGTCATTTGCATCAGCTGCCAAAATAATTTATCAAGAAATGAAGCCGGATATAATAGATATAAATATGGGGTGTCCTGTACCTAAAGTAGCGTTAAGGGCTCAAGCTGGAGCAGCACTTTTGAAAAATCCTAATAAAATATATGATATTGTTAAGGCGGTTAGAGAGGTAGTTCCGTGCCCAGTTACTATTAAAATTCGTAGTGGTTGGGACGCTAATAGCATAAATGCTGTTGAAGTGGCTCAGGTTTGCGAAAAAGCGGGCGCTAGTGCTATTACTGTTCATGCGAGAACTCGTGCTCAAGGATATAGTGGTTTAGCTGATTGGAAGGTCATAAAAGGCGTTAAAGAGGCTGTTTCTATTCCGGTAATTGGTAATGGCGATATAAAAAGTCCCCAGGATGCTAAAAGAATGATTGAAGAAACTGGGTGCGATGCTATTATGATTGGCCGTGGAGTTTTGGGTAATCCTTGGCTTATAAAAAATGCCGTTAAGATTTTAAACAATGATTCTTTTGAAGAAAAGGTTGATAATAAAACCAAAATTTCTATGGCAATAAAACATTTAGATTATTTAGCAGAGACAAAAACAGATAAGCAAGCTGTGTTAGAAATGAGAGGCCATATTGCTTGGTATTTAAAAGGTATCCAACACAGTAACGAGATTAAGGAACAAGTTTATATGACAACTAGTCTTGAGAATCTTAGAAAATTGTTATATAACTATTTAGAGGAGATGAATTATAATGAGTAAAATATTATTAAAATTAAGTAGTATAGTAGCTTTTGTTACAGCAGGAATTTATTTATTTATTTTTGTTGTTGTTCATTTAGCTATACCATATAATTATATATCAAATAACTTCTATGATTATAAATGTATATTAATTATAGGAGCATTATCATTAGTAATTGCTTTTGGAGGTATCCTATTTAATCATTATAAGGAGTTGCCTTATAATAAAATTATAAAAAAGAAAAATTATATTCTGGCATGGTCAATTTTTCTAACGATAGTAACTGGCTTACCTGGAATTTTAGGACTTGCAGCTTATGTTGGTTTGACAGAAGAAAAACCAGGTGATGGCAAAGTTATTTATATTGAAGAGATAAAGAAATTGGATGAATTAAGAAAAGAAGGCTTAATAACGGAAGAAGAGTTTGCACTTAAGAAGAAAAAGATATTAGATCTTTAATTATAAAAATAAAGATTTACGGTATGATAAATAAGGAGGTTAAAATGGAAAAGAGTTTATTAAAAATATCAGGGATAATTGCTATTGTTTTAGGAATATTTATGTGTATTACGATTTTTTTAGCAATTGTTGGAATCTTTCTTATTATTGGTGGTTCTACTATGATGGGGTACACAAAATTGTCAGATAAAGAGATTGTAAATAAGAAAAACTCAATTTTAGGTTGGTCAATTTTCTTTTTATTCTTTTCATTTATATCTGGGGTATTAGGTTTGATATTTTATTTTACAATGGATAATAATGTTTTTCAAAAGAAAACGGATTATGTTACGGAAATTAAGAAGCTTGCTGAAATTAGAAAACAAGGCCTTATTAGTGAGGAAGAGTATACAGCTAAAAAGAAAAAAATCCTTGATATATAAATATTAAAAAGCGATCATGACATTGAGTTATTGATTGCTTTTTTAATTCATAAAGGTCTTTTTCTCTTTACTTTACAAGGAATATGTTATAAAATTAAATTAGGTGATAGAATGAGGGAATTGACAGAACAAGAAATTGTAAGAAGAAACAAATTAGTTGAATTAAGAAACCATGGTGTTGATCCTTTTGGAGAAGCTTACAAAGTGACTTCTAATTCTAAAGAAATAAAGGATTTATATGACTCTTATACTATTAAGGAATTAGAAGAGAAAAATATTGAAGTCTCTGTTGCGGGTCGAATTATGACTAAGAGAGGCAAGGGTAAGGCCGGCTTTATGAATCTTCAAGATAAATTCGGTCAAATTCAGATATATGTCAAATTAGATAATGTTGGTGAGGATAAATATCAGATATTTGATAAGGGAGACTTGGGCGATATTGTTGGTATTAAAGGTAAAGTATTTAGAACACATATGGGAGAACTTAGTGTTAAAGCTCTTGAGTACACTCATTTATCTAAAGCTTTAAGACCCCTTCCAGATAAATTTCATGGTTTGGTTGATGTTGAGGAACGTTTTAGAAGACGTTATGTTGATTTAATTATGAATGAAGATTCTAGAAGAATAGCTTTTATGAGACCTAGAATTATTAGGGAAATTCAAAATTATTTGGATAGTCAAGGTTATGTTGAAGTAGAAACCCCAATTTTGGGTAGAATCTTAGGCGGTGCAGCTGCAAGACCTTTTGTTACCCATCATAATGCACTTGATTTAGATATGTATTTACGTATTGCTACTGAATTACCATTAAAAAGACTTATAGTTGGTGGTATGGATGCAGTTTATGAAATTGGTCGTATCTTTAGAAATGAAGGTATGGACCGTAAACACAATCCTGAATTTACTACTATTGAGCTTTACAAAGCTTATAGTAATATGGAAGGGATGATGGAAATTACCGAAAATATATTTAAGAATGTAATCTTTAATGTGTTAGGAACCTACGAAGTTGAGTGGAAAGAGCATACACTTGATTTTAGTAAGCCGTTCCCAAGAATACATATGGTTGATGCTATCAAGAAAGAATGTGGGGTTGATTTCTTTGAAGAAATGAGCCTAGATGAGGCAAAAAAACTTGCTAAAGAGCATAGAGTTGAAATAGAACCACATTTTAGTATTGGCCACATAATTAACTCATTCTTTGAAAAATATGTTGAGGAAACATTAGTGGACCCTGTATTTATATATGGGCACCCCCTTGAAATAAGCCCGTTAGCTAAAAAAAGCAAAGATGAGCGCTTTACCGAACGTTTTGAAATGTTTATTTGTGGTGATGAATATGCCAATGCTTTTACTGAATTAAATGATCCTATCGATCAACGAGAAAGATTTGAGGCACAATTAGAAGAGCGTGACCTTGGAAATGAAGAAGCTAATGATATGGATGAGGATTTTGTTGAAGCATTAGAATATGGTATGCCACCGGCTGGGGGACTAGGAATTGGAATTGACAGAATGATCATGTTAATAACAGGTGCACAAACGATTAGAGAGGTAATTTTATTTCCTCATATGAAAGATAAGAAAAAAGGAGTGGATTCTGATGAAGAATAAAAATTTATGGTTATCGTTACTTATTTTTATTGGAGTTATGTTTTTGTTGACATGGGTTATCCCTTCAACTAGTTATAATGACTCTGGAGCTTTAGTACTTGGAAACATCAAACCAACAGGTATATGGGATGTGTTCTATTATTTATCAATGTTACCAGCATGGTTTGGACAAAATTTCATATTTGTATTGATTGTAGGAGTATTCTATGGAGTAATTAATAAAACTGGTGCACTGAGATCATTAGTAGAAAGAGTTTCTGCATATTTCAAAAAACGCGAAAAATTATTCTTGTTAATAAGCTCAAGTTCATTTATATTGATTGCTGGATTAACTGGAATTGATTTTCCACTGCTAGTATTTGTTCCATTATTCATGGCTATTATTTTAAAAATGGGATATAGCAAAATAACTGCTTTAGTGGCTACTATTGGTTCTATCCTAGTTGGTATCATGGGTAGTTTATATTCAGTTACATTATTTTCTGCAATAGCTAGTTATGTAGATGCTGGTATAACGTATGGATGGTATAAGTTTGGTCTAATAGTTGTTGGATTACTTATTACTGAATTATATTTATATTTCAAGGCTGACATTTTAAAGGGTAAAAATAAAGTAGAACTTAACGAAGAAATGTTATTTATTGAAAAAGAAGAAGGTTCAAAAACACAAAAGATATGGCCTCTTGTTACGACATTTATTTTAATTTTAGTGTTCTATATTTTAGGGCTAACTCCTTGGAGTAATATGTATAGCTTCGCTGGATTTGAAAATTTTCATAATTCTTTAATGGAAGTACATATTGGAAACTTTGCCGTATTTAAAAGTTTTCTAGGTAATAGTTTAGCTTCTTTAGGAACTTGGACTATTGCTGATGCTTGCTCAATAATTTTAATTTTTGCAGCTGTTTTAGTATTAGCTTATAAAGTTAAATGGGAAGAAGCATATAAAGGAATTATTTCAGGACTTACTAAAATGTTACCAACAGCAATGTTAGTTTTAGTTGCTAGTTTAGCTTTTGTAATAGTTTCACAATCAGGAGCTCTTAATACTGTAATCAAAGTGTTAGCAGAAATAACAGAGGGTATAAATGTATTTACATACTCTTTAGCATCGTTTATTGGAGCGGCATTAGTTAATGACGTTTATATTACTAGTTATATTACAGGTATTTTAAGTACTGTTCTAGGTGAATCTGCTAATATGCCATTGCTAATATTGATTCAACAAGTTATGTATGGTCTTGCAATGTTAACAGTTCCTACTAGTGTTATTCTATTAGCTGGTTTATCTTACTTAGAAGTTGGATATACAGAATGGTTAAAAAACATCTGGAAGTTTTTGTTAATCTTAGCAGCAGCGTCTATTCTAATATTAGTTTTAGCAGTTGTTCTATAATACAAAATTAGTTTAGAATCGTTTTTAAAAAGAAGAAAGAATATTTCTTCTTTTTTTGTTGATTAAAAAATAGTTATTTAGTTCATTATAAGCATAGGATATCATGAGAGGAGACATATAAATGTTTGGTAAATTTGACGAAGATGCTCAAAAAACATTGCTTCTTGCAAAAAAGGAAATGATTGAGTTGAAGCATCCTTATGTTGGTAGTGAACATTTACTTCTTGCATTATTGAAATTTGATAATGAAGTTAGTAGGAAATTAAAGGGTTTAGATGTAACTTATAAAGCTTTTAAAAATAAATTAGTATCTGTTATAGGAGTCGGGTCTAAAAAGAGTGAATGGTTTTTATATACACCATTATTAAAAAGAGTAATAGAGAATGCGGTTATTGATAGTAGGGAAAATAACGCTGGTGAAGTCACGAGTGAGCATTTATTTTTTGCTCTCTTAGAAGAAGGCGAAGGTGTTGCAATTAGAATTTTACTTAGTATGAATGTAGATATCGATAAGATTCATAATTCGTTTTCAAAAAAAATCATAGGTAAAAAGAAACAGAAGAAGAATTTATTAATTGAAGAGCTTGCAGTCGATATTACAAAGAAAGCAAAAGATGGTGAACTTGATCCTGTCGTTGGACGTGAAATGGAAATTAGAAGAATTCTTGAAATTCTTTGTCGAAGAACAAAAAATAATCCTTTATTAATTGGCGATGCAGGTGTTGGAAAAACAGCTATTGTCGAGGAACTAAGTAGAATGATTATTGACGGAAATGTGCCTGAGGTATTAATGAATAAACGTATTTTATCACTTGATATGGCAACAATGGTTGCGGGAACCAAATATCGTGGCGAATTTGAGGAACGAATGAAAAAGTTGTTAACTGAACTAGAAGAAGTGGATGACATAATATTATTTATTGATGAAATCCATACTTTAGTTGGAGCGGGTGGCGCTGAAGGTGCAATTGATGCTTCAAATATATTCAAACCGGCCCTAGCTCGTAACAAAATAAGATGTATTGGTGCAACTACAACAAGTGAATATAAAAAATATATTGAGACTGATGGGGCCCTTGATAGAAGGTTTCAGAAAGTGTATGTTGAAGAACCGAGTGAAAACACAGTGAAAGAGATATTAACTAAATTAAAGAGTACTTATGAAACTTATCACAACGTTCAAGTAGGCGAGGATATCATTGATTTAATAATAAAACTATCAAATAAATATATATATGATCGTAATCAGCCGGATAAAACAATTGATATAATGGACGAGGTATGTGCCAGGGTATCTCTCCAACAAACTACTAACGGTAAACAATTATATAGATTACAAAAAGAATTAAACAGAGTTAAAATCAATAAGAATAGTTTAATAATAGAACAAGATTTTGATAGTGCGTATGAATATAGAAAAAAAGAAGAAGAATTAATGGATGAAATAAATAACATGGAATTAAAATTCCTTAATACAAAAACTGTTCGGGAAGTAAAAAAAGAGGATGTAGCGGATGTTATTCATCTTAGAACTAAAATTCCAATCTATGAAATCTTAAATAATGATTTAAAAATATTTAAAAATATTAGTAAAGAATTAAAGGGAACTATAATTGGTCAAGATGATGCGATAAAGACATTAATTGATTTAACAAAACGCATAAAGATGGGACTCAAAGACAAAGGTAAATGTTATTCATACCTTTTTTGTGGACCAACTGGTGTTGGAAAAACAGGTCTTGCTAAAGCTTATGGTAAAGCTTTAGTTGGCGAAAATAATGTTTTGCGATTAGATATGAGTGAGTATTCAGAAGCTCATACAATTAGCAAAATAGTAGGGGCTCCTCCAGGGTATATTGGTTATGAAGATAATAAAAATGTTTTAGAAAGCATTAGAAATAAGCCGTATTCTGTAATTATATTAGATGAAATAGATAAAGCCCATCCAACTATTCTTAATTTATTTTTTCAAATTTTGGATGAGTCTTATATAAAGGACGCTAATGATAAAACAATTAGATTTGATAATGTTTTAATCATAATGACAACTAATATTGGCTTTAATAAAAATACAGTAGGGTTTAATAATGATGATAATGAAAAAATATTATCTAAGTTGAAACGTAATTTAAGCCCAGAGTTTGTTAATCGTATTTATAAATATATAATTTTTAATAAATTAAACAAAAAGGAAATTATTAAAATAATTAATAATCGCATCAGGATTTTAAAAGAGCGTTTTGATAAAATAAATATAAAAATTGATAATCATGTCATCGATGAAGTAGCAGAGTTATCAAATTACAATGATTTTGGAGCTAGAAAGATCGATAAAATAATAGAGGATAAAATAGAGGGGATTATTATCGATGCAATAATGAAGAATGAAAAAGAAGTTGTTATTAAAACTGTAAAGGAGTATGTCTAAAAATGTCATTTAAACAAAATTTTCTACACTAATTATGAAATCTTGCTTAAAGATATTGTCTTACTATTTTTTTAGAGTTATAATGAAGAAGAGCTAAGAGTTCTCGAAAGAGATCTCTTATTTTATTTTTATTAATTATGGAGGTATAGAAGTGGTAAAGTATGTTTTTGTAACAGGAGGGGTTGTATCAGGATTAGGAAAGGGGGTAACAGCATCTTCGTTAGCTCTATTGCTAAAATCCAGAGGATATAAGGTGTTTATGCAAAAGTTTGATCCTTATATTAACGTTGATCCTGGGATGATGTCACCATATCAACATGGAGAGGTTTTTGTAACAGCTGATGGTTCTGAAACCGATTTAGATTTAGGACATTATGAACGTTTTATCGATGAAGAATTAAATTATACATCTAATATAACAACAGGAAAGGTTTATTCTTCAGTTATTAATAAAGAGCGTCGAGGAGATTATTTAGGAGCTACGGTTCAAGTTGTCCCTCACATAACAAATGAAATAAAAGCTAAAATTTTAGAAGCTGGTAAGTCATCTAATGCTGATGTTGTTATAACTGAAATTGGTGGAACAATTGGCGATATAGAATCATTACCATTTTTGGAAGCTATAAGACAATTTAGAGGAGAGGTAGGAAAGGAAAACACTTTATATTTACATACGACATTGATTCCTTATATTTTTGGTTCATGGGAGCTTAAGACTAAACCTACCCAACATAGTGTTACTGAATTAAGATCTCTAGGTATTCAACCTGATATTTTGGTTTGCCGAACTCCAAAACATCTGGATGAGTCGATTATAAATAAATTATCATTATATTGCAGCGTTGAGAGTGAGGCTGTAATTGAAGCGATTGACGCTGAAAATATATATGAAATACCAATTAACTTTTATAATCAAAAAATGGATGAGACAGTGTGTCGCATGTTAGGAATGGATGTTAAAAAAATTAATTTGAAAGAATGGAAAGAGCTTATAAATACCGTTAATAATTTAAATGAGGAAATAAAAATTTCTTTAGTTGGAAAATACGTAGAGTTATATGATGCTTATTTATCTGTAGCAGAAGCTCTTCGTCATGCAGGTTTTAAATTTAACAAGAAAATTAATATTGATTGGGTTGACTCTGAGAAGCTTGAAGATATAGAAAATCTTGATAAAGTATTTAAAGATTCTAAGGGGATATTGGTCCCTAGTGGTTCTGGTAGTAGGGGTATTGATGGAAAAATAAAAGCCATTGAATATGCACGAACAAATAAAATATCATTTTTTGGAATTGGCTTAGGTATGCAGCTTGCTGGCATTGAGTTTGCGCGTAATGTATGTGGACTTAAAGAAGCGGATTCAACAGAGTTCGATGAACTAACAAGTGAGCCTATTATTGATTTGATGATAGATCAGAAAACAATTCCTCAAAAGGATGGAACCTTACGTTTAGGCAATTATCCATGTTCTATAGCTAAAAACACTAAAATTTATAAAGCCTATCAATGTGATAATGTTTTAGAACGTCACCGTAATCGTTATGAATTTAATAATAAATATTTGGACTTATTATCTTCACATGGCATGGTCTTCTCTAGTAAAAGTCCTGATGGCAAGCTTGTTGAAATGATGGAATTGTTCGATCATCCTTGTTTTATAGCGTGTCAGTTTCATCCGGAGTTTAAAAGTAGACCAACTAAAGCGCATCCGCTATTTGCCTTTTTTGTTAAATCTTGTATTGATTATAAGTGAAAACTGTATAAAAAAGTTTCAAAAACATATCATTAATTAGAGTAAGTATTGCAAAAAAATTATTTTGATGATATTCTTAAAATAGGAGGAAGAATAAATGGGAGATATTTTTAATGAAATGGTGATATTTTTAGAAGACTATTATGTCTATGTAATAGGCGTTGGTTTAATTATTGTTTTGATGCTAATTGGTTTTTTAGCTAGTAGCAAAAAATCAAGGAAGGAATCAGGCGAAGGAGAAACAATGGCCAATATTAATGATGTTAATACTGGTAGTATAAATGATGTAGCTAATACGTTACAAAATGACAATATGCAACCTGTTGATGTTGTTACGTTTCCAGAAACGAACAATTTAGACGTTAATGTTAATCCAAGTGAAACGGAGATAAATCAACTAGCTGGGAATGTTGAATCAAGCGTACAACAACCTGTTGAACCAATTGCGCCGCAACCTGTTGAGCTAACATCTATATTTGAGCAAAAAGAAGTTGAACCAGTTGCTCCAGCTATAGATCCAGTTAGTATTATATCAACTGACACTGCTCCACTTATTCCTACACCGGGTGTGGATAATGTGGATACTAAGCCAATAGTTGAAGAAATTACACCAATTAATGAAAATAATTTTGATAAAACTGAAATTATTGATTTGTCGACGGTACAACCAGAAAAATCTGTCGAGGTTAAACCTACTGATTTTACACCTTTTGTTGTTAATAACCCCCAAAATGCTGAAACTGATAGTATTTTGAACGGTGAAACAAGTCCTATTGATAAACCTGAAAACCAACAATAATTATTCAAAAAGTTCTTAATTAAGAACTTTTTTATTTTACTATAATTAGACTCCTTATTATACTTTTAGATATTATTTTTCTATTTTATGTGGTATAATTTTTATGTAGAAATATATTATACAGGAGGATATTATGACCATAGATTTTATTGTCTCAACCCTTATGAAAATTATAGATGTTGCATTAGTGTGGTATTTTTTATACTATATATTTAAGAATGTACGTAACAATGTTAAAATGAGTTTGTTATTTAAAGGAATTTTGTTTATTTTAATTGTTAAACTTGTAAGTGACTGGCTAGGTTTAGTTACAATTGGATTATTGCTTGAATATGTTATTATGTGGGGACCATTAGCTTTAATAATAATCTTCCAACCGGAGATTAGGAATGTTTTAGAGCAATTAGGTAAGACACAATTACTTGGCAGACATAAAGTTCTTAGCGTTGGTGAACGTGAAAAGCTAGTTCACGAAATAACTCTTGCAGTCGAATATTTAAAAAAGACACGTATTGGTGCTTTAATTGTTATAGAACGTGATGTTAGTTTAAGAGATTATATTGAAAGATCAAAGAAGATTTATGCGGATATAACTAGTGAGTTATTAATAGCTATATTTTTCCCAAATAACCCATTACACGATGGTGGTGTTATTATTCAGGGTGATAGAATTAGTTGTGCCGGGGCTGTTTTTCCGACAAGCGTTGATATGAAGATTGTTAAACGTCTTGGAACAAGACATAGAGCTGCTTTAGGCATAAGTGAAGAAACGGATTGTATCTCAATTATTGTTTCTGAAGAGACAGGTCGTATTTCTATCGCTAGTAATGGTGAATTAAATTATAATCTAACTATTGATGACTTTACTGAAATTCTTCTTGATGAGTTAAAACCCAAAAATGACATCGTGGTTGAAGAAGAAGTGGAGGGCATAAACGATGAAGATAATCAATAAAATTAAATCCATTTTTAAAGGCATCGGTCATTTTATAGATCGATATATCATTGTCCCAATTACTAAATTTGCATTATTTATAAAAGACGGCTTTTCTACTGATAATAAAAAATTAGAGAAAGTAATAAATAGAAAAAGCAGCTTATTAATACTTACTTTAATTCTTGCAATTGGAACATTTATTGCGGTTGATTCTAAGTCTATAGAGATGATTGAGACATCAGCTGAAGTATTATATAATCAACCAGTCATAGTACAGTATAATGAGGAAGCATATGTTTTGGAAGGTGTTCCAGAAAAAGTAGATATCACATTAATTGGTCGAAATTCTGATTTATATTTAGCAAAGCAAATTTCAGTTCATGAAATAATTCTTGATTTATCAGGCTTAAAACCCGGTGTTCATAAAGTTGCTTTAAAATATAAAAGAGCGCTTGATACAATTGACTATAAATTAGACCCTTCTGTTGTAACGGTCACAATATATCCGAAAATTTCAGAGGCTAGGTCTGTTTATTCTGATTTATTAAATACTGATAACCTTGATTCTAAATTGGTTCTCGAAAAAGTCGAACTAGAACGTGATGAGGTTATTGTAAAAGAATCAGAAGAAACTATTAAAGAAGTATCAACAATAAAAGCGTTAATTGATGTTAATAATTTTGTTGATCCTAAGGTTGGAAACTTAGAATTAAGAGATATACCTTTAATTGCTTATGATCAAACTGGTAATGTTATTGATGTTGAGATTGTACCATCAAAGATAAATGCTATAATCACAATCACATCACCACAAAAAACAGTTCCAATTAAATTTGTTCCAACTGGTACATTGAACTTTGGAAAGGCGATAAGTACTATTAGCGGTAACATTAATGAACTTACGATTTACGGAAAAACCGAAGTCCTAGAAGGCATTTCAAATGTTCAAGTTGAAATACCTGTTAATGGGTTAAAAGAAAGCAAGACTTATAATTTAACAATTAAAAGACCAATTGGTGTTGGTTATATGAGTGAAGCAGTAGCGAATGTTGAAGTTACTGTTGGTGATGAATCAACAATAGAGTTAAATAATATCGATGTGGAATATGAAAACTTAGGTAGTAATTACACGGTTAATGCTAAATCAGCAGAGGATCGTAGTATTCCTGTAATTGCT
>Ga0265294_10001107_pt1 | contig 36590 bp, 39 predicted proteins | sample MunlanPumphouse3_FD_192504 | JGI IMG/M metagenome (GOLD analysis project Ga0265294, IMG submission 192504) | Groundwater microbial communities from a municipal landfill in Southern Ontario, Canada - Pumphouse #3 | ecosystem: Environmental > Aquatic > Deep subsurface > Groundwater | place...
GTCCGTCGGCGAATTCCTCATAGCTTTTAGTCCTCATCCTGCAATCGGTGATCGGACATAGAAGAGCCATTCCTGCAATGTGCGGGCCTTTGAGATCACGAGCCATCTTGGAAACTCCGATTGCAAGGTTGCCGCCGGCACCCTCGCCCATGAGATAGATCTTGTCAGGATCGACGCCCCAGTAACGGGTTCCCTTATCCGCCCAGACAAGCGTTGCATAGCAGTCATCCAGAGCTGTCGGGAACTTGAAAGCAGGCGCAAGCCTGTAGTCGACGCTCAGAATCGAAGCTCCTGTTATGCTGCACACATGATTGCAGAAGATGCTGTTCCCGTCCATGTTGCCGAACGTCCATCCGCCGCCATGAAAGCAAATAATCAGGGACTTAAGCCCGCCGCCAGTGTTGTTCACCAGCTTTTCAAAGTAATAGCCTGTGACCAATCCGCCATCTACCGGGATAAGGAAGGTCTTGGTATACACATCCGAATCAGGGCGCGGTGAAATGCTCATCAAAACCTTGTTGTCCAAAAGCGGCTTGTGATTGTAATCCTCAATCTGCTCCTGAGTCATCTCTTCCGAGAAGCAATCCACACCGGCTTTTCTGCAAAGCTTGAGAACTTTATTGGTCCTGCCGGAAAAATTCAAATCATCCACATGCCTATACTACTATAAGTTATGCATTAATATCAAGAAAAGAGAAACGGCCTGCTGTCTTAGACAAAATTGGGGTTTCAGAATATCAGATTATTTCTATCTGGCAGCTTCTCATGACCTTCAGTGCAGCCTTGAATGCCTCAGGATCGAATGAAGCTGTGGCCGAGGAATCAACCACAATGCGAGCTTCAGGCAAAGCCGCTTTTGCAATCAGTGCATTGGAAACGACGCAGATGTCGCATACAAGACCGCATAGCTCAACCTGATCATAGGCTCCCTCAGAGAGAATGCGCCCAAGTTCAAGAGAACCGAACTGTCCCTTCTTCAGAAAAGAAGCATGGCATGACGAAGCCTGCTTTGCAGTCTCTCCGAACAGCTGCCAGCCCTCAGTGCCTTCTATGCAATGGACAGCAGGAAGATGCCGGCCTTCGCTTGTCTTCAGGTAGTCGCTGTGATGGGTATCCAAAGTGAAGATTACATCATCACCTTCTGATGCTGCTCTTTTGATCTTCGATGCTATGATGCTATCGATCTTCTCTGCACCTGGAAAGCCAAGAGCTCCGTTCACAAAGTCATTCTGATAATCCACAACCACTAGGGCTTTCTTCATAACAATAGCCTCTTTTATAAATATTCTCTTGAATAGTTACCCAAAACCTTGAATCAAGACTCTCTTGTTGCCTTAAGCTCACGAAGAGCCGGAACCTGCCCGAGAAGGAGTCCCACTGACTCCTCGGTTACTCCGAGGCTGTTCTGCCGGTTTGCTGAATAGTAGCAGTACCAGCAGTTCTCAGATGCCTTGTATCTTGCATCGCAGCCCATTATGTAGTCGCTTGCCCAGCCTTTCTCCGGAGGGAAGAATATGGGTCGTGACGAGACTCTCTTCCAGCGAAGACCATCGGGAGACGACAGAAGGAACATGGCAGTGCGGGAACGGCTATGCTCCTCGTCCCAGAATGCACTGCATTGAAAAGCGGAAAAGCCATCCTGACCTTGAAGCACCCTTATGCTGCCCACTCCGAGGTTCATCAGAGGATCGTCAGGAACCGGGGACAGGAGCGGGCCGCGGTCTGAACTCTTGTAAAGTCCGTCAATCGTCTGTGATTCTGCATATGAAAAATAACGGGAGACTTTCTGATAAGTATCGGGAAGATGAACGTGCGAGACTCCGAAATAAAGCCTGTAGGTATCACCGATCTTCACAAGCTGCGGCCGGGAGATCCTCGGCGAGCGGTTGTAATCGGCAGAATAAGAGACCGAACGGCTGTCCAGCAGGATCCTCGGACGGCTCCAAGTCACAAGATCTGTGGAAGAACACATCTCAATCCGGCTTGAATCATCATCTTTCTCGTTGCTGCGGTACGAGTGCTTCTGACCGACAAGCGGGATCTTGCGGTCATGCTTTTCATAAAGCAGATAGTACACGCCTCTCTCGATATAGATGAAAGGCGAATGGGAACGGACCTCAATCATGTTGCGTGGCTCCCATGCGATGCCGGAGTCGCTTGTATAGTGATGAAGTCCAATCCATGAATGAACGAACAGATGCCACTTGCGATCGATGGATTCTTCAGGAAGCAACAGCTGCGGGTCGCAGAATGCAGGAATTATGAACTCACCGTGCAGAAGTGGCTCGTCACTGAACGGAAACCATGAAATGCCATCAAGTTTCTCAATCGGCTGCATTGCTATCCCTTCACGCTGGGGTCATCAGTACGGACAGGCTTCTTCTTTCGGTTGAAGATTGGAGCAAGCTTGTCCTCGAGATGGAATTTCTTGGATAATATCTTTATGAGGAAGTTGTAAAGAAGCCAGCTCAGCACCACAGGAAGGATGAAGCATAGCCCGAACAGCGCTACAGGCATCCCTACTCCTGCTTCCGCTGATGTATCAGGGAAGATCAGGCTGAATATATAAAGCCCAAGGATAGCAAACAGGATGATGAACACAAGGTTCACCACTGTCGCAACTATCATGAAGATGGCAGTATTGGCCTTCTTGTTCATCGGTTTCTTTTCAGATTTCTCATCCATTATCTTTCCTTCTCCTTATCACCTTTCTTCTCAAACAGCATGGACAATGCCAGCAGGATGACGAATACCACAACGCAGCTGTCGCTTACATTGAAAGTAGGCCATCGATCCATTCCGAACAGCCCATATACATTGACGCTCACAAAGTCCACAACGCCTTCGTCGAACCGGAAGATCCGGTCGCAGATAGTACCCATGCCACCGCCGAGGATTCCTGCTGCAAACCAGCGCTGTGCACCATGAAGAATCATCTTCTTAGAGGCGATAGCCCATGATACCAGAGCCATCACTGCAAGCGGAAGCAGAATCAGGACAATGATCCTCACAGCAACGCTGCTGTCCGCACCTATGGAGAACGCCGCGCCTGTGTTGCGTACATGAACCAGCCAGATGAAATCACCGAATATCCGCTTATGGATCACCCCGATGGGCATCTTCGCAACAACTATGGCCTTGGTGATCTGATCGAGGATCAGCAGGCCGATGCTCAAAGCAAACGGCATCAGGCGGTATTTCAGGCTTGTTCGATTGGTTTCTGACATAGAAACAATATACTACAGACCAGTCGGAACATCAACAAAAGCCGTCTCAATCCCCATCTTGAGAACAATCTCCATAAGCGCCTTCACCCCGAAGGTTTCAGTATTATAATGGCCAAGACAGAGCATATTCATATGGCTTTCCTCGCAAAGATGATAGACCTGATGGCTTATTTCGCCTGTTATGAACAGATCCAGGCCATCATCTATTGCCTGCGAGACATCATCTGCGGCACTTCCTGAAACTATTCCGACTGTCCGGCAGAGCTTTCTGCCAAACTCGATCATATAGCTTTCCTGGCCAAACCCAAGCACTTCGCCGACCTTTTCCATGGGCATAGGCTCCGGGAGGATGCCTTTGAATCCGATCATCTTCCCATGGTACTCGGCAAAAGGCTCAACATGCTTCAGTCCAAGGGCAGATGCAATCTGGGCGTTGTTCCCAAGAACAGGATGAGCATCAAGCGGAAGGTGGCATGCATAAAGAGCCAGATTATGATCCATGAGGAACTTCACCCTCTCATAATGGGTTCCGGTTATTGCAAGAGGATGCCCCCAGAACAGCCCATGATGGACGACAAGCACATCGGAGCCAGCTTGCGAAGCAGCTTCGAAGCTATCCATGCAGGCATCGACAGCAAAGCACGCCTTGTGCACTTCGCTCTCGCGATTACCGACCTGAAGGCCGTTGAGTGAAATATCCGCAGCTTCAAAATCCTCAGGCCGCAGCGTCTGGTTAAGCAATTGCTCTAGATTCTTGAGTTTCATGCAATCGATTATACACGACAAATCCTTTTTCATGAAGCACAGAGACGCAGTTGACAGACTCTTAAGCACAACCTAATATTCAGTCATGGAAAAAAATGAAGTCAAATCAGAGCAGCTGGAATTCTCATATGATGAATCGATATTCAGCACGCAGAGAAAGGATGCAGCCCAGAACAACAAGTTCATAGGCCAGCCTCGTGCAATCGATGCCTTGAAGATGGGAATGAGCCTGATGGCACGCAACTACAACATCTTCCTTTCAGGCGACCCAGGAAGCGGACGCCATGAAGCAATACGCCAGGTTGCGGCTTCGCTTCCATCTCCGGATCCTGCCACTCTTCATGACATAGCTTTCGCTTTTAATTTCATCAAGCCCCAGTCACCACTATCACTGGTACTCGAATCTGGAACAGGTCCATCTGTTGCAAGAACGATGGACGAAATCAGTACTTTGATACGTAATACTAAGCCGGAAGAGGCTATTTCGGCCATCGAAGAGCTTCAGAAACAAACCTCCACGGGCTCAGATCTGGCAGCATTCCTTCAATCCGCATCAAAAGCGATTCAGCATGGCGAAGTCAAACCATTGGAAGCAGACCGCATCAGAATCAACCTTGTATGCAGCAAGGCGATCTCACCGGTGCGCCCGCTGGTATTCGAATCACATCCTACCCAGGCTAACCTCTTCGGGCAGGTATCAGACGAAAGCCCGCTTGTTCATATGTCGCTATGCCCTGGATCGGTAGTCGATGCAATTGATGGCTTCCTGGCAATTGACGCCGAACAGCTGCTCTCACAGGCCGGGCTATGGGACAACCTCAAGAAATTCCTCGACTTCGGAACCATTCTCATACATCGGAGCATTTCCAGTCCCGAAGGCTTCATAATCAAGCCTACAGCAATACATGCGCCGCTCAAGGTAATTCTCATCGGAACCGATGCAATCTATGACAAGCTCTGCGAAATAGACGAGAGCTTCCTCGACCTGTTCAATATCTCGGCCGAATTCGATTTCTCAATGCCGGCGACTCCTGACAACATCATCGCAACAGCCGGATACATAGACCGGACTGTCCGCTCGGACAGCCTTCTTCAAGTCACCGACGATGGCATAGCACGTCTCCTGTTCTACAGCAGCTGGTATGCCGAACTCCGCGGCGAGCTCACGACGAAGCTTTCATTCCTCGGCGATCTGGTGCATGAGGCAGACTATTGGGCACGGCAGGCATCGCAGAGCTCAATCAACTCAAAATCCATCGACAAGGCAGTTTCGATGCGGGACTACATGAACAGCCTGACAGAAACAAAGATAAACGAGGAAATAACAAGCGGCGAGATGATCATCTCGCTCTCCGGATCAAAGGTCGGTGTAATCAACGGTCTGGCAATCATGGACCGTGGCAATGCCTCGTTCGGAACACCGACGGTGATTTCGGTTTCTGTAGCACCCGGAACAGAAGGCATAGTCAATATCGAGCATGAGGCTGGACTGTCCGGTGAAATACACGACAAGGGGCTTTTGATTCTCGAAGGATATCTTCGCAAGCACTATGCCCGGAACTTCCCACTTTCGATGTATGCGGGAATATGCTTCGAGCAGTCTTATGCGGAAGTCGACGGAGACAGCGCTTCTTCGGCTGAGCTGTTCGCTCTTCTTTCGGCTGTCGGCGACATCCCACTTAGGCAGGAGATTGCCGTAACAGGTTCGGTGAACCAGCTCGGTGACATCCAGCCTGTCGGTGGGATAAACGAAAAGATAACCGGATTCTACAGAATATGCCGCCTAACCGGCCTGACAGGACGACAAGGTGTGATAATCCCACGCAAGAACCTGCCATCGCTTCTTCTGCCCTCTGATATGCTTTCATCGATACGCGAAGGCAAATTCCACATCTATGCCATTCAGACAATAGACGAAGGAATGGAGATCCTCACAAACCGGCCAAGCGGTGAACGCAGCGTCCGTGGCACGTTCCCTCAGAACACTGTGAACAACATCATCGAGACTCATCTGAAGAATCTCTGCACCCTATCGCGTCCTGCCAGCTGATTAAGTTGCATATCAACCACATATTCTGCTAAGATTCACCTATGAAACAAGTCATCCAAGCATTCAAGACATTAGAAGAGGCAGAGGCTCTTGCACTCTCAGGCTCAAAAGGACAGGGGGACCTGATCCAGGATCAGCTGTCGGATTTCGATCTGTATGTTTATTCATCAATTCCGGTTCCTCTCGAAAAGCGAAGGAAAGTGCTTGAACCTCTGTTTGTGAAAAGCTCGCTGGGCAACTCAATCTATGAAGAAACAGACAATGGAGTCACTTCCGAAGGACTGTTCGATATAATGTACCGTTCCTTCGATTGGATTGAGAATGAAATCCGTGACGTCTGGCACAGCCACAATGCACGAACAGGCTACACCACATGCTTCGTTTTCAACCTTCAGCACTCAGAAATTCTATTCGACCGAAACGGCAGGCTCACTGACCTCAGAAATGAAATCATGACTCCGTATCCTGATGCCCTTGCACACAACATAATAAGCAAGAACTGGCCTTTGATCGATCCAAAGGAAGAGGATCTTCTGCTTGCCCAGATCAATTGCGCCATCAAGCGTGGCGACAGGAACAGCATAATTCACAGAACTGCCACATACTTCGCCTCTTACTTCGACATTCTCTTTGCCGTCAACCGGCAGCCGCACCCCGGGGAGAAGAAGCTTGTGCCGTACGCCAGGAAACTATGCCGGATCCTGCCGGACCACTTCGAACATGATATCAACCTAGCCTTTGATTCAATCAATACAGATGGCATCGCAGCAAGCCTTGAGAAGCTCTCAGAAGAACTGCACCGGATCATGGCTTGAACCGGAAAAAACATAGCTTCACGCATATTTTCATCAAATTTCATATAAAAGTGTGCAGAAAACTGCTCTGCACTATTTACTATTTTTTAAGAAATCTAAATACTGTTTCTTGTAAATTGATTCAATACTAGAAATAGTAAGGAGCATAAAAATGAAGAAAAACACAGATTCTCTGAATAAGAAACTGCTGACAGCCGCTGTTTCCGCTGCCAAGGCAAAGGAAGTGAAAGACCTTCTATCACAGGGTGCTGAAATCAACTGCAAGAACGAATGGGGTCTTTCCCCTCTGATGCTTGCAGCTCAGTACAATCCATCTGTTGCAGTGCTCAATGCACTGATTGCAGCTGGAGCCGACATCCATGATCAGGAACCGAAGTACCGCTCCAACGTTCTTCTTCTGGCCTGCAACAAGACCACCAATCCGAAGATCGTCGAAGCCCTGCTTGGTGCAGGCGCAAAGCTTGATGAGCGCAACTACCTCGGAGAGACAGCCATAATCATGGCAGTCAACACCAATCCTGAAGCAAGAGTCGTCACTGCTCTGATCAAGGCCGGTGCCAACATCAACGACAGGGATTACCAGGGTCACAGCGTTCTTGAGTATGCAAAGCTCAACAAGCGCACATACCTGATCAACACACTCAAGCAGATGGGTGCAAACTAAGCATTCAGTCCTGCATGATGACAAAACAAAACCAGGTTGCAGAACGTGCAGCCTGGTTTTATTTTTGCTATATGAAAAAGGGATAGTTATCTTGCGAACTTGATCTCAATTCCGCCTGAGGACGTCTCTGCCTTCACGACAGGACCTGCAGTCTCCAGGTGAACCTTTGAGCCATAATCCTCGCCGTTTATCTCAACCGAGCCGGAAGTGCTGGACGCGACAACCGACGGAGCAGACTTGCAGCCCACCTCGGCATCTATGTGACCGCTTACGGATCTGAGATCGAGGCTGTCGAAATCACCTGAATCATACAGATCGACATGACCTGAAGTCGATGACATAGTAAGCGAACCGCCATCGAACCATCCAAGCTCCACAGAACCGCTTATCGAGACAACCGAAGCTTTATCAGCCTTGATTGAAGCAACATCGATGCCGCCGCTTGTAGAAGCGACCGTGACATTCTTCGCAGCAAGAGGATCTGCATCGACAGAACCTGACACGCTTGAAACGTCAATGCTGTCATCCGCTCCGACCGATTCGACCACAACTCTTCCGGAAACCGATTTCACAGTAAGGTTATCAAGAACCATAGAAGAAGGAATCATCACCTCAAGAGTCCTTGACTTGAGCCCCATCTTCCAGAACTCCCACCAATTGTTCTCTGTATCTATGCTTATTCGAATGGTATCGCCGTCACGGCTGGTGGAAACCTGATCAAACGACCTGCCGGATCCGTTCGCTGCGGCCACGATTTCAGTCACCTGACTGGAAACCTTCACATCTATTGAATTGAATTTTGTGGAAATCTCCACATTCTTTGCTGTCCCTAATTCCATGACTTCCCCCTTGGCCGACTCGCCTACCTTGACATTGCACCCAGAAGGAGCAAGCCACAAGATCCAGACAACCGCCAGGACCACAAGCAGGGCAACCTTGAACCAGATTGAATCCTTGAATTTCTTGCTCATTGCCTACTTCTCTTCGTCCTTGAAACGCTGGTCCCAGTCGTTCTCCTTGTCCAGGACAGACTCTTCCATCTTCTCGACCTTCTTCTTCAGCTCCTCATATCTCTTGCGCAGAGCTTCATCGCTTTCATCTGCATCCTTCGAATCTGAAACATCTTCGTACTCATCAGGAGATGCATAATCGGAGGACTTCCTCGAAGACTCATAATCCGAATAGAAGTGACCGCTACGGCTGCCTGAACCTCGCCTGTAATTATTGCCGTCGCCGTTCTCATCGGCCTTCGAAGGCCTCTCGTCGGGATTGGCCGGCATGAAGATTCCAAGAATCACATATGCAATGAGGCATGGAAAGACAGCAGTGAAAACCGCAATCAGAATGACCACGAGCCTCACCCCTCCGACCGGGAGGTCCCTCCATTGGGCAAAGCCCTTGCATACACCGAAGATCTCACCATAGTTAGACCTATACAATTTCCTAGTTGCCATTTTTGTTCCGTTCCTTAAGTATGATATCCATATTCTCGATCCGCTCGTTGAGGCGGGCCATCTCCCTCAGGAGATCTTCGCGGCTCATGTCCGAAGGATCGTCTTTCTCTGCTTTTTTCTTTTCGGCAAATGCCTTTGCCTTATTTCTGACCGTACTGTCGTCCTTTTTCTTCATCAGAAGCTGATGAATATTGTGAATGATCACAAGAATAACAACAAAAGTCAGAACAACTGCCACAAGTCCAATAAACTGTTCCATCAAAAACTCCCCGCTTTATTTTCCCGACTTGCGCCTAAGCTCATCAAGTTCTTTCTCTATATCAGCAGAATCTTCCAGGTCCTTGAACTTCTCCTCAGTCGACTTCGACGCCGGTGCAGTCCTGTTCATGTCATTGTCAGCATTCATACGATCAATCCTATCTTCCATGTCCCTGAAGCGCTTGAGAGTCTCCGATTCGGAAGCCTCACGGAAAGCCTCATTGGCCTTCTGCTCCTCGCGTGCTCTCTGAGCCTTCTCGAGAATGCTCTGATACTTGAGTTTGACAGCCCCGAGCTTATCCTCAAGCTTGACTATATCATTCTTGGAAAGCTGAATCAAATCATCACAGCGAGCCTGTTCTGCCTTGAGCTTGGAAAGCTCTTCATCGGCATTCTTCTTCTCAATCAGCGCTTCACGGGCAAGGTCATCGAATCCCTTGTTCACTGCAAGCTCAGCCCGGCTCTGCCACCGGTCCGAAAGCGCCTGCTGCTCTTCAATTGCCCTGTGAGTCTTCGCACGGCGAGCCATCTTGGCGGCGCATGAACTCTTCATCTCGATAAGCGTGTCTTCCATTTCCTGAAGCATCAGCTTTATTGTCTTTTCAGGATCTTCCGCCTTGTCCAGCATCGAATTGATATTGGCATTGACGATATCCATGAATCTAGAGAAAACTCCCATAATCTACTCCTAATTTTCCACGCATTCAATGTTGCAAAATCCATGCCAACACGTTTTTTCCTTTATTCTGGCCAAATCCCGATGCTTCGCCTAGCAGAATTGCCCAACAAGTGGTATATTTTACCTATAATGGATGAAGGAAGCATAAAGAACTACATAGGAGAGTCGGAGATATTCCTCGACTTCCTCAATCGCCTCTCAGATGCTGCAAAAGTGGACAGGAGCGTTCTTGTCATCGGCGAACGTGGATCAGGAAAGGAAATAGCAGCCGGAAGGCTCCATTACCTCTCCTCACGCTGGCAGAACCCGCTGGTGACAGTCAACTGCGCAGCGCTTCCTCAGTCGCTGATCGAATCCGAGCTGTTCGGCTATGAGGCCGGAGCCTTCACCGGAGCACAGAAGCTTCGAAAAGGCCGCTTCGAGGAAGCCGAAGGCGGAACGATCTTCCTCGATGAGATAGGTCTGATCCCGCTGGAAGTCCAAGAGAAGATCCTCCGCGTGGTCGAATACGGAACCTATGAAAGAGTCGGTTCATCCAAGACCCACGAATCAAACGTCAGGATCATCGGAGCGACCAACTCGGACCTGCCGAATCTATGCAAGGAAGGCAAGTTCAAGCAGGATCTTCTGGACAGGCTGAGCTTCGAAGTGATCTTCGTCCCTCCTCTCAGAGACCGCGGCGATGACATCCTGCTGCTGGCCAATTACTTTGCAGCGAAAATGGCAATCGAATGCCACCTTGAATTCACCCCGTACTTCAGCCAGGAAGCGATTGAAATCATGAACTCCTACAGCTGGCCAGGCAACGTACGTGAACTGAAGAATGCAGTGGAAAGAGCCGTGTACCGAAGCAAGGAACCCGAGATCAGAACGCTGCAGCTCGATCCGTTCTTGAATCCATTCAATTCCACTCCGCCGGTTTCCAAGGAAGTCCAGGCCGCCCCGAAGGCAATTCCAGCTGCCACGACTCTGGAATCATTGCTGGCCACAGTCCCGCTTTCAGACCTCGATGCAGTGAAGAACAGGACCGAAGTGCTGTTGCTGAATCGTGCAATGAAAGAAGCCGGAGGAAACCAGAAGGAAGCGGCAAAGCTAATGGGACTTTCCTATGACCAGATACGAGGGCTTATTAGGAAACATTCGAAGAAAACTGCCATATAATACAAAACAAGAGGCCATCATTTGCAATGAAAGCCTCTTGTTGGTGTGGATGGTATTCTAATTTGACTCGAATCTGTCGGATATCCTTATTTTCTCATGCCCCTGGCATGGAAACTGCTTTGATCAGTAAGCTGAAGGGATCAGAATGGAAGCCAGAACATAAACCCCGACTGTCTGGAAGAATCCCCATGAGAACATCATGATGATGAAGATCACCCGGAATATCCACGGAGCGATTCCGATCCAGCGTCCAAGCCCTTCGCACAGGCCGAAGACAAGTCCTCTGCCGCGCCTGAGCTTGCAGGATCCTCTCTGCCCTTCATAATAGTCCCTCGACATTTACTTGCTCTCCTTGGCCGGCTTTGCCGGAACACTGTTCTTGCCCATCTTTGACTTGAGCGCAGCAAGCTCAGCTTCAATCTGTGAATCCTGCTCCATTGCCGTGAACTTCGATTCTGAAGTCTCTGAGCCATGGAAGCTGGTCATCTCGGCCTCGGCCTCAAGCTTGTCAACCTTGTTCTCGAACTCCTGGAACTTGCGGATGATCTCGGAGCCGTCGGTCTCGTTGATCTTCTTCTCGGTCTTGATCTTCTCCTCGGCATTCTGGGCACGGGCAGTGATCGTATTGGACTTGTCCTTCATCTCCTGAAGCTTGGTCTCAAGCTTGGAAATCTGCTCCTGCTTGCTTGAGATGATGCTCTCGTATGTAGCAAGCTCCTTGGCAATCGCATCTTCCTTTGCGAGAAGGTTCTTCTTCTCGGAAAGCGCCTCGCGGGCTAGGTCATCAAGCCCCTTCTCCACAGCCATGCTTGCTCTGTTCTCCCAGCGGATTATGCTCTCATCGAGAACCTTTTTCTCGCTCTCGCAGCGCTTGCGGCTTGCCATCGTGGCGGCCAGAGAGGTTCTTGCCTCTACCAAGGTATCGCCCATTTCGTCTATCATCAGCTTGATCATCTTCTGCGGATCCTCAAGCTTGTCCAGCGCGCTGTTCACGTTTGAACTGACGATGTCTCTGATTCTGCTGAAAAATTTCATATCTTTGCTCCTTGAAAAGTTGTTTTCTTCACACAGACCATAGTTGCAAGACCCGTGCCAACTTTAAAAAAGCTACCGTCCTGCTATTACCTATTAATAGCACGTGTCACAGAAGAGACAGATATGACTGAATTTGCCACCAGTTGGTAAATTTTACCAACTCAGACTATCTTGGAAAACCAGCTATAAAGGAATATTCCTGTTGCTACTGAAACGTTCAGCGAACCCTTGCAGCCGCCAAGCGGAATGCTTGCCCTAATCGATGCAGCCTTCAGCAAGGCAGGTGATACTCCGAACTCTTCGCTGCCGACAATCCCGACACCTGAAGAGGGGAAATCAAGCTTGCCAATCGGTGTTCCTCCGAGCTCAAGGGCAATCACTGGTCTGGCCAAACCCGTGATCTTCGCCACAGCATCCGCTTCGGACATGAAAAGCCATGGAACAGTTTCTTCAGTGCCTCTAGAGGTCCTGATAGCCCTGCTGTGCTCCGGCGAGGCAGTCCCGTCAATCAGTATGATCTCCTGAACACCGAAGCTGTCCGCTGTGCGAAAGATAGAACCTACATTGAAAGGCGAGCGCACCCTATCAAGCACAAGAGTAATCGGAAGCACCTGTCTGGCGCCAGAGTCAAGTTCTGTTCCATCGCCCTCATCGGTAACGAAGTCCCAATCGGCAGGCTCGGCCCCTATCAGATGCAGGATCTCATAGCAGATATCTGCACATACTGTGCTGTCATAAGGCTTCAAGCAAAGCATCTGCAACCTTCTGGAATCAAGATTCAGCTCAGACGCAGTCTCCAATGCTACCGAAGAAACATCGCAAAGGTAAGGCTTCTCCTCTTTTCCAAGTGCTCCATAGTGGAAGATTGCAGCGCACTTTCGCATTCTTCCCAGAGGGCTAAGTGTCCGGAGCTTGCGGACCGTGATCATTCCTCATCCTCTTGCTCGGCGGATTCGAACTGGGGATGCACAAGCATTGCAAACTCGCCCTTGAAGCTGCGGATTCTTCCACCAAGCAGCTCAGAAGCCGTTCCAGTCTCGAATTCCTCGAATGCCTTGGTCATCTCGCGTCCGGCGGTTATGATCCTGTCAGGAGCCATCTCGGCCAGAAGGGCAAGCGTTTTCTCCACTCTATATGGAGATTCATAGATCACAAATGCCTCTTCACGTCCCAGTAGCTCGGTGAGCCTGCTCTTGCGCCTTCCGCCCTTTGGGCTGAGAAAGCCTTCGAAAGTGAAGCTCTTGCTACAGCAGCCGGCTGCACTAACCAGGGCAGCCACTGCACTCGGTCCGGGAAGCGGAACCACAGGAAAGCCCGCCTCGCGGACAGCCTTGACGACCCTGCTGCCGGGATCGCTAATCCCTGGAGTGCCAGCATCGCTTGCATAGGCAATGTCATGACCTTCTTCCAGCAGCTTTACGATTCCAGCGGCGGAATTGGCCTCATTGCGGGCATGGCATGCAATCAAACGCTTGCCTGTGATATTGTACTTGCTCAGTACAATCTGGGTATGTCTGGTGTCTTCGCAGGCGATGGTATCCACTTCGCCCAGAATCCTGACGGCTCTGTATGTGATATCTTCAAGATTGCCAATCGGCGTTGCAACAACATAGAAAGTGCTCATGCTCAGATTGTATCCGTTTCCCTTCTCATCTCCAAGCCCTCAAGCATTCATTATCGAAGAAGCCATCATCCCAAAAGTCCGTAACAGAATGCCCCAAAAGTCCGTAACAGAATGCCCCAAAAGTCCGTAACAGATATTGACAACTCTTTAACAATAAAGTAATAATATCTATGGATACCTTTTATGTATTATAAACGAATTGCAGATGATTTATTGTGTTTCAAATTAGAGACCTTCGGAGCCGCATGCATAGTCGGACCAAAATGGTGCGGCAAGACAACGACTGCCATTCAACATGCGAAAAGCATACTGGATCTTCAGGATACAGACATGCGTGATCAGTATCTGAAGACTGCTGAAACAAAACCTTCGCTGCTTCTAAAAGGGGAGAATCCAAGATTGATTGATGAATGGCAGGATGCTCCAATTCTTTGGGATGCGGTAAGAAAGGAAATCGATTACCGAAAGGCAGATGGCCTTTTTATCATTACTGGATCAACATCAAGGAATATCAAGACAATGCATACAGGCACTGGAAGAATTTCAAAGCTCAGGATGTATCCAATGAGTCTGTTCGAATCGGAAGAATCAAATGGGTTGATTTCTTTGAAAGAGCTTTTCGACAACCCAAGGATGGATATCGATGGAATCCAGACTAATTTGTCTTTTGAAAAGATGGTATTCGCAGCTTGCAGAGGTGGCTGGCCTTCATACCTTTCAAAAAGAACCAGCAAGTCGAAACTGGAAGTTGCAAAAGACTATTTGAGGCAGATTTATGAAACTGACATTTGTGCTATCGATGATGTTAAAAGAAATCCCAAATGGGCCAGAGCAATCCTCAGAAGTTACGCCAGAAATCTCTCTACTCTTGCAAAAAAGGCCACAATACTGAAAGACACACAATCAGATGCGGAGACATTTTCAATTGAAACCCTTGATTCTTACATCGATGCACTTGAAAGACTCTTCGTAATTGAAGACCTTGACGCTTGGTGCCCATCAATCAGAAACGCGACCACGATGCGATCGGGAAAGAAGCGAGAATTCACAGACCCTTCCCTTCCGGTCGCAGCTCTCGGTATGTCTCCTGAATATTTTCAGACAGACCTAAAGACATTCGGTTTCATTTTTGAATGCATGTGCATAAGAGACCTTCGTGTATACAGCCAAGCTTTGGGCGGAGAACTGTCATACTACCGTGATCGATATGGACTAGAAGCTGATTCTGTTCTACGGCTTAATGACGGCCGATACGCTTTGATTGAATACAAGCTTGGATCAAAAGACATAGAAGAAGGAGCAAAGCATCTTCTGAAAATAAAAGAGCTGGTCAAGCAATACAACATCACAGAGAGGCAATGCCCTCTTCGAGAACCAGACCTGCTGATGATCATCACTGGAGACAATATGGCCTATACACGTACAGATCAGATCAAGATAATTCCAATCGGATGTCTCAAAGACTGAAAAGGCCATGCAAAAAGCATGGCCCGTCCCACAGATTCAAAGCTTACTGTCCACGTCTGGACTGCTTCACAATCCTCTGATGATGATGCTCGGAGACTTTCTGCTTTGGAAGGCTGCCTTTCATAGCAGCAAAGCGCTGTCTTTCGAATTCCTTGCGTCCTTTCTCGAAAGCATCATGATGCATCTGAACATGAATCTGGTTCTGAATTTCATTGACGATATTCTTCTCATCGTCCTTCTCATTCTCATTGCTATCGGTCAAACTCATCTTCCTCGCCTCCTGTAACCTAAAATAACAAATAACTGCCCATGTATCAACACTGAAAGCAATTTTGCTGTCAAATGACATCGGAAAACAAACAGTCATGACCTTCGGCGACCTTTTCATACCTTCAGGCACCTTCGGCATGACCTTTTCATACCTTCAGGCACCTTCGGCATGACCTTTTCATACCTTCAGAGACCTTTTCAGACGTTCAGGCACCTTCGGCGACCTTTTCAGAAACTGAACCTTTTCCGCATTCAATCTGGATTGATGATGAAGTCTCGCAGAACATTCTGAAAAGCCCCAGCTGCAGGATTGAAAGAATCAAGAACAAATGAAAAACCATGCCCTCGAACCTCAAGTCCAAGGGCATGACATAAATCATTTAGATTGAAAGAAGCTATTTCCTATCTTCCTTCGGATAGTTTATTGCCAGATGAAGCTCATCGAGCTGCTTCTGATCCACACTCTCAGGGCTGCCATCCATAGGATCGACGCCTACTGTGTTCTTCGGGAATGCAATGACCTCATGGATCGAATCCTGACCTGTGATTATCATCACAAGACGGTCGATGCCAGGGGCGATTCCTCCGTGTGGCGGCGGCCCGAACTTGAACGCATCAAGCAGGAACCCGAACTTCTCCTGAGCCTGCTCATCGTTGTAGTTGCAGATTCTGAAGATCTTCTTCTGAAGCTCGACATCATGGATTCTGATGGAACCGGATGCAACTTCATAGCCATTGAGCACGAGGTCGTACAGATCTCCGAGAACCGAACCTGGATCTGATTCCAGAGTCGGAAGGAACTGCGACTGAGGAGCCGAGAACATATGATGCTCCGCTTCCCAGTGACCTTCTTCCTCGTTGTAGCAGAACAGCGGGAAATCCACTATCCAGCAGAACTCGAATCCCGGACGGATCAGATTAAGATCCTTGCCAAGCTTGCTTCTCACAGCTCCGAGGCTCACGCAGCATTTCTTCCACTTCTCGTTTGCAATGATGCAGATCAGATCTCCATCATGGGCACCGAGCGTGGAGATGACCTTTTCATCCATTCCGGCGAAATACTTCGTCACACCGCCAGAAAGCTTGCCATCGGCGACTTTCATCCATGCCATTCCCTTGGCACCGTAGATCTTTGCAGCAGCTTCAAGCTCATCAATGTACTTGCGGGTGAACTCAACGCCTTCAGTCTTAGGAGCAACCAAAGCCCTCACTGCACCCTTTCCGGAAGCAAGCGCCTCATGGAATACAGTGAAAGATGAAGCAGCAGCCAGCTCATCGAAATCCTGCATCAGGACATCGAATCTGAGATCAGGCTTATCGCAGCCGTACTGGTTCAAGGCATCCTTGTATGCGATTCTCCTGAAATGAGCAGGCAGATCATAATGAACGACATCCTTGAATACCTGACCGAAAAGCTGCTCCATCAGAAGCAGGATATCGTCACGCTTGACGAAGCTCATCTCAAGGTCGAGCTGTGTGAATTCAAGCTGCCTGTCTCCACGTGCATCCTCATCGCGGTAGCAGCGGGCGATCTGGAAGTACTTGTCGAACCCAGAGCACATAAGCAGCTGCTTCATCAGCTGCGGGCTCTGCGGAAGAGCATAGAACTTGCCAGGATAAAGACGGCTCGGCACCAGGAAATCCCTGGCTCCTTCCGGCGTGGAACGAATCAGAGTCGGCGTCTCGATCTCATAGAAACCTCTGGCGCTTAAAAAGTCCCTGATTGCCTTCACGAAGTAATGCCTGAGAGCAATCCTCTTCTGAATTCCGCCGCAGCGAAGGTCAAGGAACCTGTAGCGGAGCCTCAGATCCTCCTTGGTCTTGTTGTCTTCGTCAATCATGAACGGCAGAGTCGCGCAGGTGGAAAGAATCTCGATCGAATCGGCCTTGACCTCAACCTCGCCGGTAGCCATCTCAGGATTGATCATCCCTTCCGGTCTGAGCCGCACCGTGCCAGTGACGGCAATGCAGTACTCCATCTTGAGCTGGGCAGCTGTCTGCTGAAGCTCGGAAGAAGCATCATCATCGACAACAACCTGGGTTATTCCATACCTGTCTCTCAGGTTGATGAAGAATATAGCCCCATGATTGCGCTCACGGTGCACCCATCCGTTGAGGACGACCTTCTTGCCATTGTCGGCCTTTCGAAGATCGCCGCACGTAACTGTTCTCTGACTAAACTCCATATTGTTACCTACTTAGCCTCCGATAGTATCATCATTGCACCCTATTTGCAATTATTCCCCGCTCTTTTCTTGGGGATCCGGCCAATCCCTCATGCCTCAGCAAATACTGAACATTTTCACTTTTCGTGCATAATCAATGCAAAACATTTTCACTTTTCGTGCAAATTCAGCCTAAAAGATTTGAACTTTTCGGTAAAAAAAGGAGGTGACACAATGGTATTCAAAAGAAAGAATTACGAAGCTATGCTTGAGTGGAAGAGATTGTCTGATGGCAAGACTGCACTGCTCATTGAAGCAGCTAAACGAATCGGAAAGACTACTCTCGCGGAGGAATTCGCAAAAAGGGAATACGAAGATTACTTGATTCTGGACTTCTCAAAGGAAAGCAAAGATGTCAGAGAACAATTTTTGGAGAACATTGGCAATTTGAATTCGTTCTTCCAGAATATCTTCCTGCTCAAAGGTAAGAGCCTTGAAAAACGCAGATCTGTAATCATCTTCGATGAAGTCCAGCTTTTTCCTCCTGCAAGGCAAGCAATCAAGCATCTTGTTCTCGATGGCCGCTTTGATTATATCGAAACAGGTTCTCTCATTGGAATAAAGAGGAAATCGACCGAGATACTGATTCCTTCTGAAGAACATAGAATCCATATGTATCCTATGGATTTCGAAGAATTCCTATGGGCCCAGAACGACACCGTTACAGCAGAAGCAATCAGGCAGTCATTTGAGAGCCGTATTCCGCTCAGCGATGCAGTTGATTTCATTTCAAATTCAATGATCGGAAACAAATGCACCAATGTCACGGAACCTGAAGTTTCCCTGGATCTGCATGCAGAAAAAAACAATTTCAAATTATTCTTAGGCGATACCGGACTGCTGGTTTCACAGATTCTGCAAAACTCGAAGAAAACAGGGCTTGACATTTACAAAGCGCTTCTGTTCGACCGTCTTTCGATAAATGAAGAAATAATATTCGAGAACATGGCTGCACAGATGCTTCGAGCAAATGGATACAAGCTGTTCTTCAACGAATACAGATTCAAAACAGATGGAAACAAGGAAGAGCACAAATACGAAGTCGACTTCCTAATTGTCCGAAACAAGCGCATCTGTCCGATTGAAGTTAAATCATCAAGTTACTGCAGCCACGAGTCGCTTGACAACTTCAATCGCAAATTCCAGATCAAGACTCCTGAAAAATTCATCATCTATTCAAAGAACCTGAAACAGATTGAAGGCATCACATGCATTCCGATATATATGACCATGTGCCTTTGAAGAATGTTGTGCAATCCTTTGATTGCTGGTAAAATAAGGACATGGCAGACAAGAAGAAAATATCTGATTTCAAGCTGTTTCAGCATTTCACCGAGTCCCTTGCTCAAGTACAGAACGAGGACAGCATGATCTTCGATTGGCAGAAGCCCAAGATGGCATTCTGCTTCCGCCTTGCTCTGCACCTTCAGCTCCGGATGCCGGAGTTTCATGTAGACCTCCAGCCCAACCCTGAAAGCAAGGCGCTGCCTGTATGCGACATCCTCGTACACAGCCGCGAAGAACAGGATTACCGTCCTATGGCATTGATCTGCAAGCCGGACTACCTTTCGAATTCGGAGCAGGATCATCTGATAAGTCTTGCCTCCGATGAGAATACCTTGGTTCTTGCTGTTGCCTTTTTCCCCAAAAAAGATTATTTTCTCGTCTATAGGGCTCTGCAGGACAGAATCGAATACTATCACTTCGACAGAAGCACGCTTTCATGCGAACCTCTGAAGAACAAAGACCTGCCTGACCTCAAGGGACAAGAAGCACAGTACAGCCTCAAGCTCCCTAGGGTGAAACCTCAAAGGCGCTCAAGAAAACCTACGGCAGATGCCGCGCAATCCCAGCCCCTTTCCGGCGATTCGGACAACAAGAGCAAAAACTGAAAATGAAGTACGAACTGCAAACCATCCCTGTCTGGGATGCGCTGCGAAAGGGTTCAGAGTGTCCGATCTGCACCCTCATGGAAGCCGCAGAGGCTGACAGCGTAAATTTCTACCTTGGATCTTCGGTGATGAACCCTGAGACACGGGTCCAGGCGAACACAATCGGATTCTGTCCTCACCACATGGATCTTCTTGCCCAGGCACGCAAGCCCCAGAGCCTTGCCGTGATGCTGCGCTCTGTAGTTGACGAACAGGTCAGCCGGCTTGCAAAACCATTTGCCATGGCTGCTTCGGCCAAACCCGGACACTCCTGCGACAAAGCCGTTTCGGCAATAACAGATGCCATAGCTTCAGAAGAGAAAGGCTGCCTGATCTGCCGCCGGATGGAAGCCCGCCTTGTGCGCTACTGCTATACAGTGGCAGTGCTGTGGGCCACCGACGAGGAATTCCGCAAGGCCCTTGAATCCTCAAGAGGCTTCTGCCTCAATCATTTCGCCCGTATTCTCCAGATCTCTTCCGAAGCCCTTCCTGCCCGCGACAGAGTCCAGTTTGTCATGAACATGACCGAACTCGAGACCAGAGGCCTGAAGGACGTCTCATCCGATGTTCAGTGGATGACACAGATGTACAAGAGCGAAAACGAAGGCGCAAGCTGGAATGGCTGCGAAGACGCCCAGATCAGAGCCGCATACAAGCTCATAGGCAAAGCAAGGATCCAAAATGAAAGCGATAAATAAGATCCAGCCACGCCTTCTTGCAAGCGAAGAGCGCAAGGTGGTTGTCCGTGTTTCTGTGATCATGATGTGCTGCAACCTGTTTCTTGCCGCACTCAAGGCAACAGCAGGATTGCTAGGCCATTCTTCGGCAATGGTATCCGATGCAATCAACTCGGCATCCGACGTATTCAATACCCTGATTGTGATAATCGGCATCAGTCTTGCTACCAAAGACTCTGATTCAGACCATCAATATGGCCACGAACGCTTTGAATGCATAGCTTCGATAATCCTCAGCGTCCTCATCGCCATCTCAGGCGTGACTGTCGGCTACAGTGCGATAATGGCAATCATCGAGCCATCAGGGGAAACAGTTTCACCTGACAAGCTCATAATAATTGCCGCCATAGTCTCCATACTGATGAAGGAATTCATGTATGCTTTCACCCGCTCATCCGCCCGCAAGGTCAACTCCTCTGCCCTGATGGCCAATGCGATGGACTACCGCACAGATACTCTAGGCTCGCTAGGCGTCCTGATCTCAATCATCGGAGCCCGCCTCGGCCTGCCAATCCTCGATCCTATCGCAAGCCTTATCATCTGCCTGTTCATTCTGAAGATTGCAGTCGATATCTTCCGTGATGCTGCAGACAAGATGCTGGACAAATCCTGCGACAACGCAACTCTTGAACAGATAAAGACCACTATCCTGACCCAGTCAGGAGTAATCCGGATCGATGACCTCAAGACCCGTCTGTTCGGAAGCAAGATCTACGTGGATGTAGAGATTGCAGTCGACTCGAAGATGACTCTGATCGATGCCCACGATGTATCAGAATCAGTCCATCACGCCCTTGAAGAGAGCAATCCGGACATCAAGCACTGCATGGTCCATGTGAATCCATACGATCCCTCTACCAATACAGAGCCCACCGATCATCCGCAGCCCGCCTCGCCCACCCCGTAGCAAATAGGAGAAACCAATGAAGCTGTTCTTTGAACAAACCGGATCAGGGAAACCCTTGATCATGATCCATGGAAACGGAAGCAGTCACCAGTCTTTTGAAATCTGCATTGAGATCCTAAAGCAGCATTTCACAGTATACGCTCTGGACAGCAGAGGACAGGGAGCCAATCCCAAGGAGAAAGAGCTCCATTACACCGACATGGCCGATGATGTAATCGAATTCTGCCATGACCATGATCTGGATCATCCGGTAATCTATGGCTTCTCGGACGGGGGAATCATCGCGCTGCTTGTGGCTATCAAATCGCCGCAACTGCCTTCTCATCTGATAGTCTCCGGAGCCAATATTGTTCCAAGCGGTCTTAAAGCCAAATTCCAGATACCAAACAGATTCAAGTACTGGAAAACAAAGGATCCGCTTTACAAGCTCATGCTTACTGAACCGCACATCACAGAGGAGATGCTTCACGCAATACAAGCCCCTACGCTGATAACAGCCGGAGAGAAAGACATTGTGAAGGAACGAGAAACAAGAAGAATCGCCCAGAGCATTCCAGGAAGCAAGATTATCATTCTCCCAGGCGAAGGCCATGGCACCTACATTACCCATGACAGGCCGGAGAAGATAGCCAGCATCATCCTGGAGGAGACTAGATTTGCTGAAGATTGAAAATGAAATAGAGAGTAATCAGGGGTAACTGAAGGATTTCAAGGAAGCAACATGCAATTCTCAGGAATCTTCAAGGTCGGAGTGCAGAACTTCATCATGTAAAAGAAAAGGCCGCAACCTGATCTTTCAATCAAGCAGCGGCCCGGATTCTTAGATTCTAATGGAATTTGTATGCTTAAGAATCCATCATAATTCAAATTCAGTCATGCCAGCCTTTCGCCCTGCAGTGAGCCAGCATCATAGCAGGATCATCTGCCATGAGAATCCTGCTTCCATGCTCCACGGCATCATCATAGAACTCAAGGTCATTTGGAAAAGTCACAGTCAGAGGAGCAATGTCCTTGGCCAGCAGCGAAGCAAAGCATTCAGCGGAATCCTTGCTTGCCATGATTCTTCCATCTTCACCTCGCGTCCAGTTGAGCATGCACACCACATCGCAGAACTGCGATGGATTTGTGACCATCTCCCCCATCTTTGTCCACGGGAAGAACCCATGGTAATGGAAAAGCGTTCCATAATGCCTGCAGATCCTTTCAACCAGTTTGCCTGAAAAGGAATTGATCCATGTTCTTGCAGCAAAACCCTTCTCTGCAAGAACCCTGGCAGTCTTGTCGGCACATTCAAAGGCAAACTCCTCATCCCCATCAGAAGGTCTGTCCTTGAGCTCTATGTTCAGCATCAGATCAGGATAATCAGCAGCCAGATCAAGCAGCTCATCAAGAAGCGCTATCGGCTGAAACTGATCATCAAGCCTGAATTTCTCATCTGGATTGAAATCCCTGGCTGCATTCATCTTCCTAAGTTCTTCGAAAGAATGCTCGCGTACTACACCAGTTCCATCAGTGAGGTCTTCAAGACGAAGGTTATGCATCAGGAACAGATTGCCATCTGCAGACATGCGGACATCTGTTTCTATCATGTCAACGCCAAGATCCGCTGCGTATTTCATCGCCGCGATTGTATTCTCTGCTCCATGACAGCTGTCTCCTCGATGTCCGCAGACAGCTGCTTTATTCCGGCATTCAAATCTCCGTTTCATTTCAGGAATGCATCAATCGGCTTGCCATCTGCATCAGGCAGCTTGACTCCAAGGAGCTTGGCCAATGTCGGCGCTTCATCAACCGTCGGAAGACGCTTGATGATCACGTTCGTATTGAAATCAGGTCCTATTGCGTTGAACACAGGCTGCGGACCCAAGTCTGGGTTATAGCCATGCGTCGCTCTTCCGAAGCGGTAGTCGTCAGTGTCATATGGCTTGATCACAGGCCTTATGCATGAATCGCTGAATGATGTATACCCATCCGATTCAAGAACAAACGAGAAATCACCATTCAGATGCTCCTTCTTGTCAATCTCATCCGCAGTCAGCACTTCATTGAAACCGTAGATTCCTTCTTCGGCCATAGCCTTCAGAAGGCTGTATACAGCATCGTATGTCACTTTGTCCGACGGATCCTTGAGATATACCAGATCCGACATTGCATCAGACAGGCAGAAGGCTTTCCAGTCACTCACGTTTCCGTTGTCATCTGCTTCAATGAATCCATGATCACGCAGGTATACATTCGGCTTGAGAATTCTCTTTGTCTCCATCTGTCCATGATCGCTGAGGACGACAATATTGGTTTCATCCTTCACGCCGGCATCTTCCAGAGCCTGCATGATCATTCCGAACTGCTCGTCTACAAAGCCAATGGCCTTGTCCACTTCGGCATTGAATACGCCATACTTGTGTCTTGTTCCATCAATGATTCCATCATGTATGAACATCACCTCTGGCGCAAATTGACGGATGATATCGCAGGAGCAATGGATAAGGAAATTGTCGATATACGGTTCCACCATGAAGTTGGCTCGGCCGGTCTTCTTGTAAGTAGGTGGAAGATACTGTTCGTTCTTTAGAATGATCTTTATCACTTCTTCGCTTGAACCGGCTCTCCGGTACGATGATTCCAATGTGTCATCAGACAGAGGCATCCAGTATTCATTCATCAGGTAGTCGATATCAGGATGATTTCCGGTCACAGGCCAGTAAACCGAACCTGTGGTGTAGCCGCCTTTCTTCGCAGCAGTGAAGATATCCTGCACTTTCACATGCGAGTGATCCCAGACCCAGCTCTGTTCCTTGTCGGCAGTAGTCAAATCGAAGTTGCTCACAATGCCAGTCTTGTTCGGATAGCATCCGGTAGAGATAGAGGCATGTGCCGGATAGGTAATGGAAGGATAGATAGTCCTTGCATGGGTAATCTGGCAGCTGTCTTTCATGACCGGGCCGAAGTGGTGAAGCTGCATGAGCTTGTCCACATCTTCACGAACCATTGCGTCAACAGACAGAACGAGAAGTCTTTTCTTTTTCATTTCTTCACTCCGCAGCTTTCATGTCTGCAGCATTGCTTATTGTATAATGGCAATTTGCAGCTGGTTCCCCGTAGAATGTTTTCTCACGGAGCATCTGGCATTGAACATCATACGTTCCATCTCCAGGAGTAGATACCCGCACGGCACCATCTTGGCAATTGTAGAACGTTAGAGCTTTGTATTTCAAGGAATACATCATTGCAACAGTCTGGCTTGTTATGCTTTCATGCATCCCCACAACCACTTCCGGGCTGATTGCTGCGATGAAATTCTTGTTGTTTGAAGTTTCATATCCGTGATGGTTCATTTTCATGACATCCGAATCAATTGCATCGCCATATTTTTCGACAACACGAAGCTCGCCATCCATGTAAAGGTCTCCAGAAGTCCAGAAACTGGAATCACCATATGTAAGCTTCAAGGCAAGGGAGCAGTTGTTGGAAGAGGCTGTGTTCTGATTCGCCCATTCACCCAATCCTGTCGGAGGATTGAAAACATCGACCTTCACCTGTTCTCCGAACATAAAGGAATCACCTTCATAAAGAACGGTGCATGGAATATTGTTCTCAAGTATGTAATCCATTGCCTCTCTGTATGTGACAGAATCATAGACCTGATTATTCTTATATACCTGATGAATCGGGTATTTTCTTGCTAATTGAGCTAAGCAGCCAATATGGTCTGCATGCGGATGGGACATGACAAATATATCGATATCAGTAACGCCCATCATCTGAAGCTGCTGATCGATCTCATCAAAGCTGTTTCTGTTGCTGCAATCAACCATCATCACAAGTCCTTCAGGAGATGTATAGACAGTGCAATCGCCTGCATTGATCTTATCCTGCGAGCCAATGTATACGGCTTTCAAAGCCAGATATCTTGCCGTGAGCTTTCCAGAATCTTCCGAAGTATCGAAGACATAGGATGTAAAGAGCCCATTTTCATCTGGCTCGATGTTCTTAGAAGCAGTCTGGCAACTGGTAAGAAGAACCAGCACAGCAAGAATGCAGAGAAGCAGTCTTTTCATTTTCTTTTTCCTTGGTTTAAATTATTTATTTTTTCTTTTTTTTACAAGCAATGGAAAGGCATAACACCTTTCCATTGCATTTCTTGAATCAAAATCAGTTGTTTGAAAGATTGTAAAGATCAATCGCATCCTGAATAGTCGCCTGAGCGGTCTGAATTGCCTGAGCGATTGAAGCGTCAGTTGGTTCATTGGCTACGGTTTCGATAGCAAGCTTGTTAGCAGCCTTGATGGTAGAAGAGATGGCGCAGAGCGGCATCTTTGCAGAATCATCAGACTTGGCAAGGCTGTCATAGACAACAGAGATTGCCGGGAATGTGTTGGTCATGTAGTTCTGATACACTTCGCTGTTGTAAGCATCTGTGTTCGGAGCAAGATAACCTGTAGCTGAAGCAAAATAGCCAGCCCATTCGCCCTTGCTGCAGAACTTCATGAATTCATATCCACCCTGCATTTCCCACTTGTCTCCATTGTTTGCAATGAACAGACCAGTACCGCCAGAAGGCTCACCGCCGCGCTTTCCTTCAGGAGTTACTGACGGACACGGGATAACGCCGACTTCGAAGTTTCCAGCAACACCGGTAAGAACCTTTGTTGTCATGGAAATAACACCCATCATCATTGCGCAGTCGCCTGAAGCAAGCAGAGGAATGATTTCTGAGCTATAGTTGGAGCCATAGGCAACAGCAAGCTTTTCAGAATAAAGCTTCTTGTAGAACTCAAGATACTTGGTCACAGATTCCTGGACTTTGCCGCCATCGGTGTAAAGGCACTTTGTGATGTCACCGGTGTATCCATCAGTGTTATCAAATGCCAGAACAGCTTCACGAGCAAGGCTTGCGTTGAAATAATAACCACCATCTGGATGGAATCCAATGCCGTATGTGCAATAACCTTCGGAAACGAGCTTCTTGCAGGCCGCATATACTTCTTCAGTGGAAGTCAGTGTCATCGGGTCGATTCCAGCCTTTGCGAGCAGATTCTTGTTGTAATAGATTGTAGGATAGCTGACTCCGTTAGGATACCCGACGAGGTTTCCTTCCTTGTCGCTGTAAGCTGATCTGAATGCTGCATAGGTCTTATCCAGTTCCGGCCAGCCTTCCTTGTCTTTGTCAAGGAATGTCTGAGCTTCGATGCAGTAATCAGCAGGAATAAGCATGCCGATGTTCTCGATTGCGCAGTTGAACAATGCTGGAAGATCTTCCGACCTTGTTGACTGGATCTTGGCGATCATCTCAGCCTGGCTTCCCTGGTACTCGATTGTTACATGATAGTCAGTCTGGCTAGCATTGTAAGCATCAATAATCTTCTGAAGGTAGCTGACATTGGCCTTTCCAAAATAAGTCCACCATACGACTTCAGTAGTCCCGGCAGGCTTCACCTCTTCAACAACCGGCTCAGCGGCTGGAGCAGTCTCAGTAGTCCCGTTTGCAAAAACGAAGCTGAATGAGAACAGCAGAACAAGCATTACAATTGAAAGTTTTTTCATTTCTTTCTCCTTTTTATTTTTTAACTGCGGAATCCGCAATTATTCACAAGTCAATCAGCCCTTGATTCCGCCGGAAACCATACCCTTTATGATATAGTCCTGACCGAATATGAAGGCGAGCATCGTTGGCAGAAGCGCAACCATTGCAGCTGCCAGAATCTTTCCATATTCCTCGACATCTCCGGTGACGAGATATGAAATACCTACCTGAATAGTTCTCCACTTATCCTTGTTGGTAACAAGCAAAGGCCAGAAGTAAGCATTGTAGATATGCACGAACTGGTATATTGCCAAAGCTGAAATCGTAGGTATTGAAAGCGGAATTGCAATTCTGCCTAGGAACTGGAAATCATTGCATCCATCAAGAATTGCCGCTTCCTTGAATTCCTTTGGAAGCTGCATGTAATACTGACGCATCATGAAAATCGATGTACCTGAAATCAATGATGTCAGGAACAATCCAGGATAAGTGTTCACAAGCCCCATGTTCTGAATCGTAACATAGTTGGTTATCACAACCACTTCTCCCGGGACCATCATGGTTGCGAGAATAATCGTCCAAAGAAATCCTTTCAGCGGGAATTTGAAGAAAACAAACCCATAAGCTGCAAGACTGGAAATCACTACCTGTGCAATAATCGCAATAACACAGACAATCAGAGTATTCTTCAAATAATGGAAAATCGGCACTGATTGGAATACTTTTGCATAGTTTTCCAATGTCGGATTCGGAGTGAAAAGCTTAAGCGGAATCTGGCTCAATTCAGTTTCAGTATGAATAGAGAACAGGAATCCAACAATCAGAGGGAAGATGAATATCAAGCCAAGAACAAGCATCAAAACATAAAAGAGGGTCTTGTTCAGCATTTTTTTATTTCTATCGGAAATCATTGATAATATACCACCTTCTTCTCAAGAGCAAATTGAATCCTTGTTATGACGAATATCATCAGGAACAGGAAGATTGCCTGAATGCAGGCTGTCTCGAACCTTCCGTTGATCATTGCATTCTTATATATATAGTAGATAAGCGTTGTCGTTGAATTGACAGGACCGCCCTGAGTGAGCAGCTTGATCTGGGCAAAGCTCTTGAAGGCATTGTTGATATTCAAGAACAGAACAAAGAAGATCTGCGGCGAAGCTACCGGAAGCAGCACATTCCACATCCTCTGCCAGCCATTCGCACCATCCAGAACAGAACTCTCGATCAATTCATCAGGAACATTACGGAATCCGACCAGAAGGAAAATGAAGCTGGAACCTATATGAAGCCAGATAGTCACGAAACAGACCACCCATATCGCGGTATTCATGTTCTGAAGCCATGCTATACTTGTTCCAAGCACGCTGTTCAGAAGACCGTTCTTCTGACGGAACACAAACAGGAATATTGCAGCTGCAGGTGAAGATGCTATGGCCATAGGCAATGCAAACATGGTCTGATAGACTTTCCCGCCTCTGACTGGTTTTGCACAGAGCAATGCAAAAATCATTGCCATCAGGAAAGTTCCCACCAGCGTTATGCCTGCGACTTTCAACGTGGTCAGAATCGTATCCCAGAACTCTGCTTTGGAAAGAACTCTCTGCCACATCTTGAAACCAACGAACTTTGTCGGGTTTCCATATTGGTTAGTCAAAGTAAATGAAAGGATAATCGTCCTTATGAACGGATATATCGTGAAAAGGCCAAACAGGACCAAGGCTGGCGCAATGAAAAAATACGGAAGCGGTGAAACGCGCAGTCTTTTCCTTTGGATCAAATCCTTCTTTTTTGATTGAAACATCAAATTCTCCTAAAGCTGAATACTGGAATCTTCCACAACAAGCAATGTAATTTCATTCTAAATATTCCACTTTTCTCATTATAACATGTATTTTTGAAGCGTCAACCATGAAATTGCAGTGTTTTACAGAAATTTTGCTTGTTAGAAATATGTAATTACATCACATTGTTTGCAAAAGCATCTTTCTATGTTTATTGGTTTCATACTCATTGCAGTTTAATTACAATCCAAAATAAGAATCCTTTTGATGCAAAACCATGGAAAAAAAACAAGTCAAACTGCTTTATTGATGTTGATTCATTATTAATTTCAAAATATCCAACATTTTTGTTTCTCAATTAATGAATACTTGTGTTATAATTCACCCATAACTCATTTTGAAGGAGTTTGCAGAATCGATTCTGCAAGAATTATGTAATGAGAATAACACTGGCTGATATTTCAAAACAGATCGGAGTTTCGACTGCCACAATTTCAAGAGTGATTAATAATGAAAAAAACGTAACTCAAGAAACAAAGAAGACAGTAGAGGAAGCATTGAAGGCCTGCAATTATCAATACCGTCCGCGGAGCAAGACTGCAGAGACTCGCAACACTGACGCAATTCTGATCATTGCCGGACAGATTACAAATCCAATCACAATTTCTTACATTGATGGCATCAGAGAAGTTCTGACCCCCCTTTCAAAGAAGATCTTCATATCGATAAGCGACTACTCTGGGCAAGCAGAGATGAATTACCTGCAATATGCGAAAGACAATGGCTTTGCTGGCGTATTCATGCTGAATGTCATTGAGAATGACAAGCTCATCAAGCTGCTTCAATCAATGTCGGCTCCTGTCATCCTCGTTAATAGATATCTAAGATCAATGGATGTCGATGTAGTCACTATAGACAACTACAGGTGCGGCTACATGGCTACACAGTACCTGATCGAGCACGGTCACAAAAGAATAGCTCATATTGCAGGGCCACAGAACTCTATCACATGCCAGAACCGAACTCTTGGATATATGGATGCCATGGAATCAGCAGGCATTCCGGTGACAAAAGATTCGATCTATTACGGGGACAGAACTTACAACAGCGGGTTCGAAATCGGAACCAGGATTGCAAAGCTTCCTGCTGATAAACGCTGCACGGGCTTCTTCTCGACAAGCGGCTTAATGGCAGATGGATTCATTGATGCCCTGACGAATAATGGAATAAAGGTTCCAGATGATATCAGCGTCATCTGCAATGATGACTCAAGCAGGGAATCCAGAGGAAAAGCCAAAGTCACTTGCGTGGAGCCGGATCAGCACAAGATGGGCGTTGCCGCCGCAGAACTGTTCCTTGATAAACTGAAAACTCCCAATAGCTCGCCCAAGAGAATAACGTATCCGCCTATCCTGTCCGAGCATGGGAGTGTGAAGACAATTGCTCCTGAAGAGCCAGCTACAAACTAGCGAGTCATATACAGGCCGCCGTTGACTTCCATGATGTCACCTGTCACATAGCTTGAAAGGTCGCTTGCATAGAAGAGAACAGCATTCGCAATATCCTGAGGTGTGCCAAAGCGGCAGAGAGGGATTGTAAGCTTCGGATCGTCTTTCGGATCATGAAGCCAGCTAAGTCCTTGAGCCATCTGGGTAACGGTTCTTCCTGGGCAGACTGCATTTGAAGTGATATTGTACTGACCACCCCAAATAGCAAAGCACTTCATCAGGTTAAGCACGCCTGCCTTGGCAGATGAATAGCTTGGAGAAGAGCTTCTTCCTCCACGTTCGCCAGCCATTGATGATATATGAACCAGCTTTCCGTAGTTCTGCTCTTTCATTATCTGAATCACAGCCTGAGTGCAGAAGAAAACACCTTTGAGGTCGATGCTCTGGATCTTGTCCCATTGTTCTGTGGTGATATCTTCAATCTTTGCAGCCTGAGTTATTCCGGCATTGTTCACCCAGATATCGATTCTTCCAAAAAGGTTCTTGATTTCATCAACATTCGCCTTCATGTTTTCAAAATCAGCGACATTGAACTTTATGGCTTTAGCTTCCATGCCTTTGCTGCACAGGTCATCGGCAACACCCTGTGCTGTGGCAATATCAATATCAGTGACCACGACCTTTGCACCTGCATCAGCAAGTGTTCTGACAATGGACTCTCCGATTCCTCTTCCTGAACCAGTGACTACGGCCACTTTGTTATTCAGTAAATTCTCCATATGCACCTCCTGGTACATTCTGAATTATCGGCTGCGCTTGGCAGCCAGTCAAATACAAAACCTCACCTTTGACAGGTGAGGAACATGAAAAAGAACGCCTGATTCACGAAACAAGCACTTATTCCAATCATTCTGCAAGGAGTGTCTAACAGGAATTCTCTGAAAATGCAATTTCCGCAAACCACAGTCATTCATACTATATCAAAGCTTCGGAAGCATATGACGGCCTTTGACAGATGATACATCGAAAACTGGTTTTTCGTTCTCGGTGAATCCGGCAATCTTGACCGATGTGTTCCTCAGGTCCATAGGAAGATGGCTGTCTTCTCCCCATTTGACGATCTCGAAAGAATTATCATCAAAGACTTCCATCGTTGTTATGGAAGTGTTTTCAAGATTAGTCATTCTCCAGACATCGTTTCGTGAGATATCAAACAGACGCGCCATTATCAGCTGAATAGTAAGCATATGCGATACTATTGCAATTGAGTTTCCGCGTTCGTTTGCAATGATGTTCATGAACGACCTGACAGCCCGATCCTGAACTTGCTTAAGAGTCTCACCTCCTGGCATATGCAGCTTATCAGGCTCAAACTGCCAGAGATTGATCATTCCAGGCCATCTCGCCTCGATTTCGGGACGATTCAGCCCTTCCCATTCACCGCAGTTGATCTCGCAAAGCCCATAGTCACGGATTATATCGATGCTTCTTCCGGCCTGAACTTCCTTAGCCGTCATCATAGTCCTCTGATAAGGGCTTGAATAAATCCGGTCAAGACCGATTTTGAGAAAAGGCTGGTTGAGGCTTCTGGCTTGAGCCATGCCTCTGGCATTAAGAGGCATGTCAGTGCAACCGATGAACCTGTATTCGACGTTGTTTGCAGTCTCTCCATGCCTGACAATGTAAAGTTTTGTAGTACTCATCAGCTCTCCCAATCAAATTTTATGCACTGCAAGCTTGAAAGCATCCAGCGCTGCTTCCTTAACCATCTCTGAAAGGGATGGATGTGCAACTATCTTTTGTTCCCACTGATCCAAGGTCGTATGATTTGCTACTTCAGAAGAGGCGAATGAAACCATTTCAGAAGCATTCTCACCAACAATCTGGATACCAAGAGTAGTCTTTGTCTTCCTGTCCATGATTACAAAGACTGAACCGGAAGCTCCTTCGGCAAGAGCCATCCCATTCCCCTGATAGTTGAACGAGCCTACAACCGGATCGAATCCCTGCTCTTTTGCCTGCTCGGCTGTTATGCCTACGGCAGAGAAGCAAGGAATCGTGAAAATACATCTTGGCATTATGGAAACATCAAGGGTCTTGGCAATCCCAAGGATATTGGATACAGCAACTTCTCCTTCGGCATAAGCTGCATGAGCAAGCTGGTATCCACCGCAGACATCCCCGATTGCATATACGCCTTCAAGGTTGGTCTGCATTTTGTCATTGACCGAAATGAAACCTTTCTTATCAATCTCAAGTCCGATTGCCTTGGCATCGATTCCATTAAGCGAAGGCTTTCTTCCAATAGCCATCAGCACTTCATCTGCTGCGATAGTCTCGGTTTTTCCATCCTTCTCATAAGAAACTGCCTTTTCAGCGCCATTCCTGGCTGCTGAAAGAACCTTTGCGCCGGTTATGACATTCAATCCATGCTTCTTAATGGCAATCTTGAGAACCTTGACCGCCTCTGGAAGTTCTTTTGGAAGAAGATCGGGAAGCATTTCAAGCACAGTCACATCGCTTCCGAATGAAGCAAATGCACTTGCAAGCTCAAGGCCTATCACCCCGCCTCCAATCACGCAGAAACGTTTTGGAACCTGTTGGAGCGAAAGAGCCTGGGTGCTGTCGATTGTATTCTCAACGCCGGAAATCGGAACCATGAACGGATGAGATCCTGTCGCAATGATGACATTCTTCCCTTCGTATTCAGATCCATTGCATGATACCTTGCACCCCTTTTCAAGGGCTGCCTCGCCTTTGACAAGCTGGATCCCGTTCGCCTTGAACAAAGCAGAGACTCCGCCGGTGAGCTTTCCCACAACAGCGTCTTTTCCTGCCTGAATCTTCTTGTAGCTGAACAAGCCTGCATCCTTGAAGATGCCGTCTCCGGTCAGGTTGCGGATCTTGTCCATGGCAAGAGCCTTGTCAAGAAGGTACTTTGTAGGTATGCAACCGACATTAAGGCATGTTCCACCTACATTGTCTTTCTCGAAAACTGCAACCTTAAGACCGGCTTTTGCCGCTTCAATCGCACTTGAGTAGCCACCGGGGCCAGCCCCGATGACCAAAAGATCAAACTGTTCCATTGAAAATCAGATCCTCCTGTCCTAGAAAAGAAGCAATGATGGGTTTTCCATATATGCTTTGAACTTCTTGAGAAGCTTTGCACCATATGAACCATCAATCATCCTATGGTCGAACGACACTGTTACATTGCACTTGGAGCAAGGAACAAAAACACCTTCTTTGAAGACCGGTTCAGTCCTGATGCTGCCGATTGCAAAGATGCAGCTTTCTGGAGGATTCACGATAGCAGTGAATTCGTCAACATCGAACATTCCAAGGTTTGAAAGCGAAACGCTTCCGCAGCCCATGTCTGAAGGAAGAAGCTGTCCATCGCGAGCCTTGCCGATGTTGGCCTTGTTTGCAGCAGCAATATCTTTCAGAGACAGCTGGTCGACATGCTTCACAACAGGAACGACAAGTCCGTTGTCAAGCCCGACAGCAATGCCGATGTTTGTATGGTTGCAGACTCTTATCTCGTTGTTTTCATAACGTGCATTGAGCAGCGGGAATTCCTTCGCAGTGACAGCAAGCGCCTTGCACATGATGTCATTGTATGAAATCTTTACTCCGAATGCATCCAGGACTTCATTCTTAAGCTTGATTGCACCAGTCATGTCAATATTAATTGAAATCTGGAAAGAAGGAATCTCGTTGCAGCTCTGAAGCATTCTGGCAGCAATGGCCTTCCTCATCCTGGACTGAGGCTCAACCGCATAGACATCTTCATCATCAGAAACCTTTACAGAAGAATTCTTCATGAATTCCTCGACATCGGATTTCTTGATAAGCCCGCCATTGGCAGAAGTCACTTTTGCAAGATCAACATTGTTCTGCTTGGCAAGCTGCTTGGCATTCGGCATCGCCTTGACTTCGTTCGGAGCTGCAGCAGAAACCGCAGGCTCTGCTTTCTTCACAGGAGCCGCATTCTTGTCAATCGGCTGATACTCGTCTTCTTCCTTTACAGCAGGAGCCGCAGGAGCTGCAGCCTCTGGTGCCACAGCTTCGGCTTTGTATGATGCCGCATCAGCGGCATCCCCGATCACCATAAGAACAGTTCCGGCATCTACAGTGTCGCCTTCGCTAACCTTGATGTCGATTACCGTTCCATTGGCAAAGCTTTCAACAGGAAGAGTAGCCTTGTCTGTTTCAGCTTCAACAAGGATATCGCCTCTTTTGACGATATCCCCTTTTTTTACATTAACACTGCAGATAGTAGCCTGATCGGTTGTCTGACCTGCACTTGGCATCTTAATCTCTTTAATCATAATCAAGCCTTCATCAGATTTCTTGCAGCTTCAATGATTTTTTCCTTGGAAGGAATCACATAGCTTTCGAGAACTGGTGAGAATGGAATCGGAACATCATAAGCGCAGACACGTGAAATCGGTGCATTGAGTTCATAAATAGCGTTCTCAGCAAACCAGGATGCAACCTGAGCACCCCACCCGCAGTTGTAATGATCTTCATGGACTATCATCAGGCGTCCTGTTTTCTTGACAGACTCAAGCACTGTATCATAATCGAACGGAACCAAGGTTCTCGGATCAATCACTTCACAGCTTATGCCTTCGCCTTCGAGCACAGCAGCCGCTTCCAAAGCCTTGTAGCTCATAAGAAGGTTTGCAACAATTGTAATGTCCTTGCCTTCCTTTCGCACAGCAGCCTTTCCGAATTCTATTGTATAGTCATCTTCTGGAACTTCGCCCACGGTGCTGATTGCATCCTTCTCCTTGCGTTTGCTTCCATAAAGAAGCTTGTGCTCGAATACAAGAACAGGATTGTCATCTCTGATAGCCTGCTTCATCAGTCCTTTCGCATCATATGCAGTAGACGGGCAGATAACCTTGAGTCCTGGAACATGAGTGAAATAGCTTTCAAGGCTCTGGGCATGCTGGGCACCGCGGTTGCTTGCACCGCAAGGAGCTCTCATGACCATAGGAACATGGACTTTTCCGCCAGACATATAGCACATCTTGGCAGCCTGGTTGCAGAGCTGGTCCATCATGCAGAACAGGAAGTCGCCATACTGAAGGTCGGCGACAGGTCGCATTCCCATCATTGCAGATCCAACGCAGACTCCTGAAATCATAATCTCCGAGATCGGAGTATTGATTACTCTATCGAAACCGAATTCATCAGCAAGTCCCTTGGTGACAGTGAAAGCTCCACCCATTCCTCCGGGGATATCTTCATCCTCGCCAATGCAGTATACATTCTTGTCGCGTCTCATCTCTTCTGCAATTGCAGTCTTGAGCGCGTCAGCAATCGACATCTTTGCCATTATTTGTTGCCCCCTTCCCAGTAAACATCATGCAGTGCGCTTTCAAGCGGCGGGAACGGCGCTTTCTCAGCGTAATCAACAGCAGCCTGCACATCCGCTTCCTGCTCTTTCTCAATCTTCTGAAGTTCTTCTTCTGTTGCTACTTTCTCAGCAAGAAGCCTCGCTCTGAAGAGCTTCACAGGATCTCTATCCTGAATCCAAAGCTTCTCTTCATCCTTAGGCCTGTATCCGCAGGCATCATTTCTTGAATGCCCGCCATGGCGGTATGTCTTGAGTTCAAGAATTGTCGGACCATCGCCCTTTCTGGCTCTGCTTATGGCCCTCGTTGCCGCTTCATTGACAGCAAGCACATCATTGCCATCAATTATTTCGGCAGGAATATTGTAGGAAGGAGCTCTGTCCGCAGCAGGATTGTCCTTGTTGCAAGTGAGCTTGATGCTTGTTGTTGCAGAGTAAAGGTTGTTCTCGCAGACATAAACCACTGGAAGCTTCCAAATGGCAGCAGCGTTCATAGTCTCATGGAACGAGCCTTCGTTCGTTGCACCATCACCCATGAAGCAGACTATTACATTCGGCTTGTTCTGCATCTTGAATGCAAGAGCAACACCAGCAGCGATTGGAATATTACCGCCGACTATTGCATTTGCAGTCAATGCACCAACGGAGAACTCTCCAGTATGCATAGCTCCGCCTTTTCCATGGCAGCAGCCTTCTTCTTTTCCGAACATCTCACACATCATGCTCTTCACTGAAACACCTTTTGCGATGTCGTGCCCAGCAGGACGGTGCGTCGATGCCATGAAATCATCCTTGGAAAGATCAAACAGCATTCCAACTGCACAGGCTTCCTGCCCAGTGCTCTGATGAATAGTTCCTGGCATGATTCCCTCAAGAAAGAGATAATAGATTGTCTCTTCATACTTTCTGATAAGGTACATGCGCTCATACATGGCCATTGCCTTTTTCTTTGATGGCATTTTACTCATTTTCCTTTCGACCTTCCCATGTAATTACATTCCGCACGAAATTCAATCCACCACATGAATAGTATTTTGCGGAATATTCATTCTTATTTGTAGTATTGCATGTGTCTCAACCATTGTCAATCTAAATTACATAGCTTTTTCAATGTAATTACAACAATCCTAAAACACAAGAATATTCTCTTTCCCCGATGAAGCATCAAGGCTTTCAAGCCTATCTGTTTACAAAGTCCCC
>Ga0265294_10001108_pt1 | contig 36556 bp, 33 predicted proteins | sample MunlanPumphouse3_FD_192504 | JGI IMG/M metagenome (GOLD analysis project Ga0265294, IMG submission 192504) | Groundwater microbial communities from a municipal landfill in Southern Ontario, Canada - Pumphouse #3 | ecosystem: Environmental > Aquatic > Deep subsurface > Groundwater | place...
GGCTCTGAGCTTGGAGCTGACCTTGGGCAGGTTAAGCCCATACATAGAAAGATGACAGACTTTGCCGCCTTCAGCTTTCCATTTCTTAATTTCTTCTTTAAAATTCACATTATTTTTAACATAAAAAGCCCCGCCCCAGCGTTCAACGACATCTTCAAGAGTCCTGGTAATTCCAGGATCATTTGAGGCCAGCAGCATACCTTCGGCTCCTAGCAAGCGGGCCGTAAGCCCCACATGAGTCGTTATCCGCTTATCTCTTTCAGGCCTGTGCCCAAGGCGAAGTAATACTATCCTTTTCATAAAGGGCTAAAATCGGGGCAAAGTATTTAAAGGGTTTTGCCAAAACTCCGATTTTACCCTCTGCCCCAGAAGGAAGGGAGAAAAGATTCAGTTACTGAAGCCCATATGTGGCTCCAGGAACCCTTCGAAGCAGCATCCCCTCAACAACGATTGGATTTGTCCTCTGAGCAGTCGTTATGGCAGTTTCGAGCTTAAATTCCTTTTCCGCATAAACAGTTAGAATTGCCTCGCCTTTCTTTACGACTTCTCCCATTTTCTTATGAAGAACGATTCCTGCTCCTTTATCGTTTGGAGCTCCGGCAAGCCTTGCAACTTCGATGAGCCATTTGTTATCGAATTCGATAACATATCCGTCGGAAGAAGCACATACATCAGCGGTATATTCTCCAATCGGAATTTCTTCCGGAATAACGTCTGGATTTCCACCCTGGATTTCAATAATCTCTTTCATCTTTGCCAGAGCTTTTCCATTTCTTAGAGTCTCCATTGCAAGTTCTTTTCCGCGCTCTCTTGGAGCTGCGCCTCCCATTTCAAGCAGGATACCGGCAAGGGCAGTACTCTTTTCTATAAGGCTGTTTGGACCTTCAAGGCTTTTAAGCACCTTCAAAGCTTCTCTTACCTCAAGGGCTGGGCCAATAGTTCGCCCCACTGGAGAAGAGCCATAGGTAAGGGCACATTCCACGTTCATGCCGAGTCTGTGTCCCAGATTGATCAAATCTCGAGCCAATTTTTGCCCTTCTTGGACATTTGCAACTTTTGTGCCAGAGCCTGTCGGAATGTCAATTACTAGGTTATCGGCTCCAATTGCTCCTTTCTTTGCCATGATTGAGGCTAGCATCTGACAGTAAGGATCAATTGAGAGAGGATATTCGGCCCTGATGAGCTTGTCATCTGCAGGAGCTATATTTGTAGAGCCTCCCCACACAAGAACTCCTCCGACCTTCTCAGTCATTTCCTTTACTTCCTGAGCGCTGAATTCTACGTTGCAGAGCACTTCCATAAGGTCGGCCGTTCCTCCGGCTCCAGTAATTGCCCTGGAACTGGTTTTTGGAATTAAAAGCCCGTTTGCAGCCACAATAGGAACCACAAGGAGAGAGATTTTATTTCCTGGAACGCCTCCTATGGAATGTTTGTCCATAATTGGGTGGGTATCAAATTCGATTTTTTCGCCGGTATCGATCATAGCTCGGGTCAGCCATTCGATTTCGTCATCATCCATTCCATGGATATAAGAGGCTGTCATGAAAGCGGAAAGTTCAATATCACTTAGGTTTTCGTCCACAACATCTTTTATAAGCTGATTGATTTCTTCCCGGTTTAAGTGTTCCTTATCCATCATTTTTTTAATGATCTTTCCGGATTTGCTGCGCAGAGCAGGAAAAACCTCTACTGTATAAGCTGTGAGCTCTTCAGCTAGGGGTTTTAGATGTTCGTAAACCTCGGTAAAAACCCCTAAAGTTCCAGCTTCTACCATGTCCGTTGTGAGATCCACAATGGCAGAAACGCTTTCCCGCCCTCGGATGCGCACCCTGTCTCCAGGGTTTACTCCCAGTTCTTTTGCGTCCGCGAGATTGAAGAGCACTTTATGCTGCCCAATTTTTATATCAAAATGCTGCAGTTTTAACTTCATGGCTACCCATCTTTTCTCTTTATACTCGACTTTAGTCGCTGCTTTTTAGCTTTTATTTCTAATTTTTTATTTTTTAGCTTCTGCTTTTAGTTTCTTATCTTTTAAGCTTCAAGAAATAAATGGCTATCGAGACCTTAGTAAAGAAAACTGGAATTGGGCTTCAAAAGGTCTAAAAGCTTAAAAATCGGAAAAGAAGAAGAAAGAAGAAGAGGCTTTCCGCTTAAGCTTGCCCGGGGAACAAAACGGACTCCGGGCTGCTGGAATTCCTTGCAACTAAAAGAAAAATCAAAGATTTTTCGGAGCTTGGAGCGGAATTTGGCAAGTAATACTTAAAAGCTAAACCCAAGGAAACAAATGGATTATATTTATTTTATTCTTTCAGGTAGCCTTTGCGTTCCAGCCATTCTACCTGAGGTCTGGTGTATTTCCAAATAACATCGGCTTTGCTGTCCTGAATATCCCAGGGAGTTGCAATTACGACGTCCCCTTCCCGGATCCACATCCTTTTTTTCTTGGAGCCCGGAATTCTTCCCATACGAGTAACCCCATCCATGCAGCGCAGATGAACTCTTTTTGAGCCCAGCAGACTCGTAACTGTTGCAAGAACTTCTTTTTTATCCTTTCTGGGAGTGCGAACTCTTGTTACTTCCGGCGTACCCGGAGATCGGCCGGACTTCGATCCATTTCTTCTCTTTCTCATATTGCTTCTATAATTAGCCAGCTTAAGACCTCGATTGTTTCTTATTTTTAATTTATAAATTCAGTTTTGTTTTTCCTGTTTTCAATAACAGTCTTAGGGATACTTCAATTATAAAAATCTTTATTTATCTCTTTTGGCCTCTTGTTTCTTGAAGCCTAAAAAGGGAAACTTCCACATATATTATGGACTGTTTTTGAGACCCCGGCGGACAAGACAGAATCCGGAATAAAACAAGATAAAATATAATTCATTATTTAAAACAAAAATAAAGTTTTCAATGTTTCTAATAACAGATTATAAATTATATCCCTATATTTTTCCTGTTGATACAAGCAGCCTAAAGCTATATAAAAGTATCCAAGCTCTCAAGCCCCGGCTTTTATAGAAGGCTGCATAAAACCTCTGGATTTTTATTTTGTGAGAATTCACATTTTTGGCATCCCAACCCCCACAAAAACGAGTTTTGTCTCTATAGGCAAAGCTCCTACCTCGCTTAAAGAGACTTCTTTTTTGCTCATATTGATTTGAACTTCTGCTCTCTCAAGCCCAGCTTCGCTCATGTAGGCCATGATAAGTTCAGATCCCAGTTTTTCCGCAGCAGAAAGAGCTTCAAGATAATTTCCAAATGTTTCTCGACCTCGAGGAGAAAAAAGGAGAACAAGTCGTTTTTTATCTTTTGTATAAGTGTTTTTTATAAGGATTTCAACTCTTTTAATCCCTTTTCCCACAAGAGCTCCGACTGCATTGCCCACGTTTGCAAATTCTGGAACTCTTATCTCAGCATCCAGAACTTTTTTAAATTCCTCTGAAAAAGCAAGGACTGGGCCTCCAATTAGCACAACCGGGATTTTTATTTTAAATTGTGAGACTTTATCGGAAAGCAGGATTTTTTCAAGCTCGAAAGCCGGGACATCTTTTTGGAGAAATTTCATAAGGTTAAGCGCCATGTTTCTTGCAAGTTCTTCTTTTATCTGCCTGCAAAGGTTTAGATAATCCAGATTCATGTAGCGTTCTAAAAGTTTGGCTCCAACCCTTGAAGCTTCCCCATCCCAAGCCCTATATTCTCCAAGCACATGCAATGCATCGGTCGGAGTAAAACCTATTGCTTGCACGAGCCGTTTTCTTATAAGAGCATCTAAAAGTCGAGGAGAAGGCAGCTGCTCAAACTTCCAAAAAATATCGCTAAGTGAGGTTGGGGTTTTGCCTATTCTTTCCAAGATTTCTTTTTCAAGCTTTCCAATTTCCGCAGCTTCGGCTCCAGTCCTTATGAAAAATTTGGTGGGTTGGATGTTTTCTTCAAGCCGCACGTTTGCAGGCGTCCGGCCAGCTTTTAAAGTTTCCAAAAAACCAGGAAACTTTACGGAAGCCACACAAAGGGGCATTACCCTTCTAGGACCAAGATTGAGTTTTGCGTTTTTAACCCAGACGTGGCTGTCTCCTCCCATTGCAGAAGTTTCCATCCGGATAGCCTTGACTTTGGTCTGCCAACCTCCAACTATCGCCCCTTCAGAACAGAGTTCCGGAAGCCCATTTTCGATCATAGAAACATCTGTACTCGTGCCTCCGACATCGATTACAGCACAAGTTTTTAGGCCGGAGAGATGAGCTGCCCCTACAAGACTTGCTGCAGGCCCTGAAAATATAGATTCGATGGGTTTTTCCAGAGCTTCGTGGATTCCCACAACTGAGCCATCACACTTGAGTAGGAGCAGCCTGCCCTTAATTCCTCTCCTCTCGATTTCTTCTTTAATAGATTTTATGAAGCGTTGCGCTATTGGGATAAGCTGAGCGTTTAAATAAGCGGTCACGCCTCGTTCATAAGCTCCGAGCTCAAGGGATAATTCGTGTCCGCAGACTACGGGAAGCCCTGTTAATTCCTCAAGGCATTTTTTTACTTTCAGTTCATGGACCGGATTTCGAATACTGAAATAGGAAGAAACCGCAAAAGCCGAAACTTTTTTTCCAACTCTCCTGACAAAAGCTTCAACAGCTTCCATATCAAGAGAAGCTAGTTCCGCTCCGTGATGATCGTGTCCTCCTTTTACAAAAGTATAGTAGTCCAAGGAAACTTTTTCAGGAATTTGATAGTCTCCCACAAGAAGTAGGCCCACAGGATAGCCTGTTTTTTCAAGGATGGTGTTGGTAGCAAGGGTCGTGGATACTGATACGAGTTTTATCTCTTTGAGATATTTTGCGTCTAGCCCATCAATTGAATTTCGAATGCCCTCAAGCAGGTCAGGGTAAGTTGTAAGGGCCTTGTTTGAATCTACAACTTTGCCATCTGAGTCCCTGATAATGATAGAGTCGGTATAAGTGCCGCCCGCGTCAATTCCCATACTGTACTGCATTTAAAAAATCTCCTGAACTCTTTTCTTGACCTACTTGATTTTAAGGCTTTTATTTCTCAAAAAGGAATGGGTGGAATTAGGTTGTATTTCTGGATATATAATATGGCATGTACAAGTTCAAAAGGCTTTCAAAATTTTAAGATAAGCCTCGTCTCTTATATTATCTGAGAGGATAAGGGCTCTAAGTCAAATAATTTAATTTAAGTAAGAATATAACATGCTTGACTTTGCCTATGAGATCTGAAAAACTTCAGCTTTAAAGCTGAAGTTTGTCCTCTATGAGTTATTCCAAAAAAATTGAACGCTTTTTGATAAGGATATGAAAATCATCTCTAAAAAAATTGGCCAAGGTTTGGAGAGGCGTTCTTAAAAAAGGCTTTAATTAAAATCTTATCCTTGACCCCTCAGCTTTTTTCTTTGTGTTTCCTTACACAATTTTTCAATTATTCCAATATTTATAAAACGCAGCGTAAAACCCCTGAGGCATTACTCGAGGCGAGTTCACGCTGTTACCTATAGAAAAGGAGAAAGGATGTATTCTAAAAAGCTTACAATTGTTACTTAAATATTAGTGTATATATATTTTGCAAACCTTGGCATTTATTGTTTGTGAGCGGGTTTCTTTTTTACGCACCCCAGCAAAGCTTAGCAAAAACAGACAATCCCAACAAGATCGGAATGAAAAATTCATTCTCTCCCGCTCACAACCCCCAAATTATGGATCAAGGAATTTATCCTTGGAAAAAAACCCTAATTGGATTAGAAATTCCGCTGTTCAAGGGACATACCCTAAAATTTTAAACAAGTGCTTAAAGCAAAGCGAAAGCTCCTGAGGATTTGCCTCAGGATTAGGTTCCTTTTACCGCAAGCATCCTCTCAAGGGCTCGTTTTGCTCCAACTCTTACGCTTTCTGGAACGGTCAATACAGTTTGCATTTTTTCAAGAGAATCCAGAAGTTTTTCAAGATTCACCATTTTCATGCTTGGACAGTAGGCGTAGCCAGACACGCAATAAAACTTTTTCTCGGGGTTTGCTTTTGAAAGCCCATGCAGAACTCCGCACTCAGTTCCTACTATAAATTCCTGGCTTTCGGATTTTTTTGCATACACAATCATTCCTTTGGTGCTTGCCACATGATCGGCAAGTTTGAGCACTTCAGCCCTGCACTCAGGATGAGCGATGAACTTGGCTTTTGGGTATTTTGCTTTCATACGCAGGACATCAGCCTTTAAAATCTGGTGATGACTGGGGCAGTGTCCTTCCCAAGGAATGATTTTTTTCTCTGTGTGAGCCGCAACATAGGCTGCTAGATTCTTGTCAGGTACAAAAAGGATTTCTTCGGCTTTAAGCGAATTTACGACTGCTACTGCATTTGCGGAAGTACAACAAATATCAGACTCTGCCTTGACTGCCGCCGAACTGTTGACATAACAGACAACTGAAGCCTCCGGGTGTTTTTTCTTTTCTTCCCTTAAAGGACCTACATCCGCCATGTCGGCCATGGGGCAGCTTGCATCAATTTCTGGCATAAGCACCGTTTTATCGGGGCAGAGGACAGCTGCGCTTTCTCCCATAAAGTGAACTCCGCAAAAGACTATGACTTTCGCTTTCTGCTTTACGGCTTCCTGGCTTAAGCCAAGGGAATCCCCCACAAAATCCGCCACATCCTGAACCTCTGGCCTAGAATAATAGTGGGCAAGAATTACTGCGTTACGTTTTGCTTTTAACTCATTGATCCGGTCTATAATTTCTGCTTGCTCCATTGAACCACCCGGAAAAACTTAAAACGGAAACGGAATCGGCCGGGTTTTTCCGGTCATTAAATAAGATATGTTATTCAACTCCTGTCGCCATGAAATAAATTATTCTAATAAATTCTAATAAATCTTGATTTTAAAATCCCCTTGATTCCAAAACCGGAACCTGCTAATCCCGAGAAAACAGGGAAAAACTTTGGATTTAAAATTCCGGGTTTCCCGGGCTGGGTACAGGAAGATATATACCATAATATATAAACATTTGACACCGATTAGAAAATACATTTAAGTTCAGCTAAAGTGTAGCTGAGTTTCCTTTGGCTTGGAGGATCAAAAGAAACTATTAAAGCTTTCAGGTCCCGATCTTGATCGGACTTGCTAGTTTTTTCAAAGTTGAAACCGCCGAAAGAGCGGCAAGGTAACTTGTTCTTGGATTTTCAGGAGAGGGAAGGTTTTCAACCCGGGTTGTAAACTTTCCAAAAACGCCTTCCACAGTGATTTCATGGACATTTCTTGAAAGTTTGGGATCTGCTATGACTTGGACTTCCGTCCGCTCAAACCCGATTCCTGCAAGGCTTAAAGTTGCGGCCACGTTTACATTTGCCGGAAAAGCCCTGACAGCTTCGGAGGCAGATCCTTTGAAAATAAGAGTTTCTTCCTCAAGCTTTTCGAGTTCTATGCCCTGCTCAAGTACAAAAGGAGCTCCAAAAAGGCCTGCAGGAGGTTTTCTTGTGGTCAGGGAGACTCGGAAAATTTCAGCTGCAGAGGCTGAATTCAAGCCATCAATTCCCACAACTGCTCCCGAAGGGAAATAGATTTTACAGTTTTGCTGGCGAGCAAGTTCAAAAATTTCTGTCCTAAGATCCGGAGCTGCAAAAGCTCCAACGCTTAAAACCATCACATCACAGCCAGCTTTGAGAGCTGCAGGAAGAACACTTTTGACCGCTTTTTGGGAGGCGCATTCCACTACAAGGTCCACAGCTTTAACAAGCTTTTCAAGCTCCATACAGGAGGGGGTGCAGGTTTTAAGCGCTGAACTTAGTTTTAAAGCTTTTTCTTCTGTGGCATCGCAAAGAGCGTACAGTTCCATGTCAATATCTCCGCGCTCAAGAGCCCTGCAGATCTGGCCCCCAATAAATCCACAGCCGACAATTCCTACTTTTAGCATAATAAACTCCTTTTTATATATATGAGTAAATGCAAGGGGTGACTTAAGATTTCCATGAAAAGATCGCCCCTGTTCTTGAAATATAGAGAAGCTTTTCGGAATATATTCCGAAAAAATCTCAGATAGCCTCTCAGGACCTTGCTAATTCAGAAACTGCTGTATATCTTCCACAGCTTTAAACTTTCTGTTAGGAAAAGCTTTCTAGTAAGAAATATTGAAGCTTTTTGTAATTTTTCAGCCGAAAAGTAAGCAGGCTATGAAATTGTTCCCAAACTATAGAACCGATAAGGCAGCCCAGAAAGGTCCGCGCCCCTTATAAAGGCCTGAAGCTTATAAGCTAGCCGGGGTACGCATTATGCTTATCAAAGAAATCGAAAATTTCATAGAAGAGGACCTGGGTCCTGATGATATTTCCTGCACCCTAGTTCCGGACAGACCCTCAGAGGCAATTGTTTTTACAAAAGAGGCCTGCACACTTGCAGGACTTGAGGAAGCCCGAGCAATTTTTAATTATCTTGGAGTCAGGGTCAAAACGGAGCATAGAGAAGGAGAGGAAGTGGAAGCCGGAGCCACAATTTTCAGTTTAGAAGGAGGAGCAGTCTCCATTCTCAGAGCCGAGAGGGTGGCTCTGAATTTTCTAGGGCACCTTTGCGGAATTGCAAGCCTTACCCGCACTTGTGTAAAACTTGTAAGGAAGCATTCGGAACATACAAGGCTTGCCTGTACCCGAAAGACTACACCCGGGATAAGGAAATTCGAAAAAAAAGCCGTTGTTGCGGGAGGCGGAGATGCGCACAGGTTTTCCCTTTCTGATACAATCATGATTAAGGACAATCACATCCAACTTTTGGGAATAAAAGCTGCAATAGAAGCCGCAAAAAAAGCCAGTTTTACAAAAAAAATTGAGGTAGAAGTCGAATCCGTAAAAGAGGCCATCCTAGCCGCAGGCTTGGGAGCAGATATTATAATGCTTGACAACATGGATCCAGAAGAAATTGGAAATACCCTTAAATCCTTGGAAGAAAAGGGCCTTCGAAAACAAGTACTTATCGAAGCCTCAGGCGGAATTTCCCAAGAAAATCTGGAAGCTTATGCAAAAACAGGAGTAGATGTTATTTCAATGGGAGCGCTTATCCACAAGGCCAGGTGGATCGACCTAAGCCTTGAGATTAGCAGCTTTAAAGTCAAGGCGTAAAAACTTGAGAATTTAAAAATCCTTTCTAAAATAGAAGGATTTGCCATAGTATTAGTTAGAAGATTAAGAGGATATACAGCGCAAAATAAAATAAAATAAAATAAAATAAAATAAAATAAAATAAAATAAAATAAAACCACAGGATATCCCCTGTGGTTTTTTAAAAATATTACTCAGCCTTTTTAATACTTATACCGCCCAGAAGAGTCCAACAGCGAATAATTACTTTTTTTCTCGAATTAACTGAACCTATATGTTCAAACTTCTTCGCAGCCAGTATACCCCCAACTCTTCATTGTAAAAATCTACCCCCCAAGAAACGCACTCCCATAGCAGAGAACATTTAAATCTTCAGGGACTTTAATATCAACGCCTCCCATGATAGCAGTGAGATCAAGATAGATCTCTCTATCGGGAATATCGGCTACAGTCAAATCAAGGTCTATGCCCCCCATTAAAGCAAGATAACTCTTATCTTCCAACTGCCAGCCTTTTTTTCTACTCTCCAGCCCCCTCAGAATTGCAAAACTACTGCTCTTAGAACCCATGGCTCCGCGCAGTATATTAAAACCAATAAAATATCCAAACCTCCGACTATTAAAAGAAGGGCCCAGAAATTAGCAAAAAGAAGATCTGTACTAATATCAGTTATCCCTAAATTATTGAGCAAAAGCACCGCACCAGTGACTATAATAAAAGCACCAACAAGAAATGTGAATTTACTAAAAGAACCCAAGAAAACCCCCCTTTTTATTTTATAAGCTTTACTTAATATGTAAAAACCACTATTAAGTATATTCAATAAACTAGTTATTAGTTGCTAGCGGTCTATTTAAAATAGAAAAGTTTGAACTAGAAGGTTTGAGCTAGAATATTTTCAGAAAATTGAGAGAAAAAAGAAAAAAACAGGTCTATTAAACTCAAAAGACCTGTTTTCAACGGTTGGATTGTTGAACTGTTTATCTTGATATAGAAATTGAATGATAACTGTATGATATAATATATGAAAGAAGTCAAATGTTAATTATATGACATAATGTATGAATTTGTAACTAATACTCTATTATTATGAATATCTTTTATAATATTAATAAGTATTGATCATACAAAAAAGAGAAGATACATTTATAATAGGGCAATGTACATAAAAATAGATTAAGTGCGAATACGCAAATATAAAACCGAAAACAAACAAAAATTTAATAAAAAGCCGCCTGCCCGGAAAGGCTAAAGCGACTTATATTTATTAAAAAACTATACCTGATACTTATCTGGTAATCATCATTTCTGCAGTCTCTGGGTTGTAGACCCATTCGACAGGCAGTACTTTTGCTTTATGGTAGTACTTTACAAGCCTGCGGATCTTTGATTCTGTTAAGATCAGAGCCCGCTTGTTGTGCACATCTTTTTTGTTGAGGGCCATATGTTTTCTGAGCTTTAGAGCCTTTACGATCAGATTATAAAGGTCTTCAGGAACAGAAGGAGCTACGTTGTTTTCCTTGAGAATTGTGGTAATCTTCTTTCCGGTAAGGAGCTTGACATCGGGAACTCCATAGCGGTCTCTTAAAATCATTCCAATCTCTGCAGTTGAAACTCCTTGTTTCCAGAGGTCAAGTACAACGGAATTTACTTCCTCTGCGCTCATTTTGCACCACTCAGGAACTTCGGTCCTTTGCGGCCTTGTAGAAGAAGACTTACCTTTTCTTCTGCTGTGCATTTTTGCCATATATCATTTCTCCTGATATCAATTGATCAACATCCGGAAGAAAAACTTCCGGACTGAAGTTATATCTTTACCGACTATAACGGAACAAAAGACGGAGATTTTACACACGTTACAAAAGTAACGCGGCTTATCCAATCTCTGGCAATTAAAACCATATCGGTGAAAGTGTCATTAGAACTCACAGCATTGTTTATATAATTTGTGTTGGAGCAAAGAAGCAATTTTATGCCTTGAGAGTAGACTTTTTAATCTTTCAAACCTTCAGCACTTTTTCAAGAAGCTCCTCTTCGCTCAGGAAATACTGCTCTCCTGAATCCATCTCTTTTAGAGTAAGCTTTCCGGCCTCGAGTTCTTTTTCTCCCAGGATGAGCACGTAGTCCGCTTTGATATTGTTTGCATAAGAGAGCTGGGCTTTGAAGCTGCGTTCCATTAAATCAAGATAAACTGGAAAATGCGTCCGCAGCCGCTTTGCAAGTTTTACGGCCTCAAGATGGGTCTTGGGTTTTGAGACCAGCACAAGCTTTTTACTGCTTTTTGGTTGAAGAGGACAAATTTCCATAATCCTATCAAACCCTATTCCAAAACCTGTCGAAGGAACATCTCCCCCTCCGAAAAGCTGTATAAGCTTGTAGGAGCCTCCACCGCAGACCTGTTTCTGGGCGCCTAAGCCTTCGGCATAGACTTCAAAGACCATGCCAGTGTAGTAATCAAGTCCCCGAGCAATTCCAAAATCTAGTGAGTACTCGACCCCATAGGCATTAAGAAGGGTAAGGGTCTTTTCAAAATTGGCCAGCTCAGGAAGATCCCCTACAATTTCTCGGGCTTTGGGAAGAAGCTCAGCCCCTTCGAGTTTGATGAGTTTGAAAAGGTCAGCCTTTAATTTTTCTCCGGCCTGAATTGCCTCAAGAAAAGCTTCAAGCCCCTCATAATCTTTTTTGTCCACAAGTCTCATGACCTTGCTCACGTTTTCAGAATCGAGGGATTCCAAAACCTTGCGAATTACAGCAAGGTTTCCAATCTTCAGGTTCCCTTTTACCCCAACGGCCTTTAACATGGCCTGAGCAAGCGCTATTGCTTCTGCATCGGAGTCTGGCTTATTGCTTCCTATAAGCTCGATTCCAAACTGCCAGAACTCTCTGAATCGGCCTTTCTGAGGGCGTTCATAACGGAAGCAATTCTCAAAATAAAAAAGCTTTAAGGGTTTGGGAAGAGGCTGAAGTTCATTTACGTAAAGGCGCATAACAGGAGCCGTAAGCTCGGGCCGAAGAGTCATTTCTCGGCCGCCCTTGTCCGTGAAATTGTAAAGTTCCCCTATGACTCCTTCTCCTGATTTCAGGGTAAAAAGGTCCAGATGCTCAAAAGTGGGAGTGAGAATTTCCTCATAGCCCCAGCTCAGGGCGACCTTTCGCATAACGCTTTCAACGTATCGTCTTCGGGCGGTTTCTTCCGGTAAAAAGTCCCGGGTCCCTCTTGGCCTGTTAACTGTCATTTTTAAATGCACCTGGTATCAAAACATATTAAATTCAGACAAATCAAAAATAATATTTGGCCTTTTTACGGGCTCATTTTAAAGCTTTTCGCTATTTCGGTTTTTGACTTGTAGTACTTAAAAGCAAGCTATTTTACTTTTTCGATCTTTCCAAGGATTATTTCTCTTCAATTTTCCAAGCCTGCTGCAAAATTCTTCTCCAAATACTCTTCCCTTCGTAAAACTGATATTATATATTCCGAATGAATAATAAAGTAGAATGGATTCCAAAACTCATTTTTTTCGAGATCAAACAGCGCTAAAGCAAATAAAAACACCTTTAATTGGAGAAGAATAATAAACAACTTAATATACCATACTGGCTTTGAATAGTTGGGATCTAACGTGTCAGAGCAAACTATACCTTTAAGGGAACATCTGGTAAACCTGAAATCCTGCAGGCACGGAGGATTGATTCAGGAAACTTCAGAAAAGTACGGAATTCCGGAAGCGGAGATTCTGGACTTCAGTGCTAACTATAACCCTCTTGGAAGCCCCTTTGAGTACCCGAAAAGCGGGCTTGACCTTGATACCATACTTCAGAAAACTCTATATAAACTTAGAGAATACCCGGACAATCGTTACTTGGAATACAGGAAAGCTGCAGCCGGATTTGTAGGAAAAGGGGAGGTCTCTGCCGAAAATATCATTCCAGGAAATGGATCTACCGAAATAATCAGGCTTGTTGTAGAATGCATGCTGGAAAAAGGAGACGAGGTCATAATTCCGGCTCCTACCTTTGGAGAATACGAAGTGCAATGCCGGATCTTAGGAGCTAAAATACTCCAGCCGGACGTGGAAACTCTTGAGGCTGTTTCGGATGAAATGCTTGAGAGAGCAAAAATACTCTTTCTCTGCAACCCCAATAACCCTACCGGAAAACTGCTTTTGCGGGAAAAAGTCGAAAAACTTGCAAAGCGTTGTGAGGCTCATAAAACCCTACTTTACGTTGACGAAGCCTTTATCGACCTTTCGGACCCGGCTCAAACTGTTGCGGATCTGGCCACAAAAAGCAATTATGTCTTTGTAATGCGCTCCCTTACCAAAGCCTTTTATATGCCCGGAGTCCGGATGGGCTTTGGAATCGCATCCTCTGAAATGGCAAAAGCGCTTGATAAAGCCCGGCTTTCTTGGAATCTAGGAGCCCTTGCAAATACAATGGGTACAACTTTTCTGAATCTAGAAGGGGGAACTCAAAACCCCTATTTAAGGGAGGCTAGAACCCTCATTCTTGAAGAAGGCAAAAAACTTAAAGCCAGACTGGATCGGATAAGAGGCTTTGAAGCCGGAGAGGTAAACGTCAACTATATCTTGGTAAACATAAGCGGCTGCATGATGGATTCCGTAGAACTTAGTGAAAGGCTTGCAAGCCACGGGGTTCTGGTAAGAGATTGTTCCTCTTTTCCAAGCCTTGGCAAAGCTTATATAAGAGTTGCGGTGCGCCCGGCCGAGGAAAATAAGAGGCTTATTTCCGCAATCGGAGACGTTATCACCGAATGGGGACAAGACCGCTCAAAAGAAGAACTTCGCCAAGTTATAAAAAAAGCATCCGAAAAAGGCACATCCGGCGGAAGACAGACCTGTGAATATTACCCCTGTCATTTTGAGGGGCAAGATTGCACTTTTTGTTTCTGTCCCTTTTATCCTTGCAAGGACCCTCGCACAGATGGAAAATGGGTCAAAAGTTCGAGAGGAGAACAAGTCTGGAGCTGTGTGGACTGCTATTATGTCCACAAAAAGGAAATAGTCAGGCAGATTCTGGATTGTCTTATGCAGGATGGAGAGACAGAAGAACTCCTTAAACTCGCCTGGAAAAAAGTCATGGAACCCCTCCTTGAAGGCAAAAATTAAGGAGCTTAATTCATGCTTAATCCGGAAAGCCTGCACCTTGCTCAGGTGCTCCTGCTTGCAGTTGCAATCGACATCTTTTTAGGCGAGCCTCCCGCAGCTTTGCATCCCGTAGTCTGGATAGGAAAACTCATAGGCGTCCTAAAAGCCGCAGCTCCTGAAAAACACAGGACCCTGTATGGGATAGGAATGGCTCTTACATGCGTATTCTTTTCGGGAAGTCTTGCCTACCTTGTACTTTTCATATCCCGACTTTCCCAGGTTCCAGAAATTTTAGGGCTTTTTCTTGAGGCCTACTTTCTAAAAGCAACCTTTGCAATTCGCTGTCTACTCTCTCCGGCTACAGAGATCTATGAAAACCTAATAAGCGGAAAACTAGACGCTGCAAAGCAGCTGCTCCCAATCTATGTCAGCCGGAATCCAAAAAGCCTTACAAAACCTCAGATAGCTTCGGCTGTGGTTGAATCTGTATCTGAAAATTTCGTAGACGGGATTCTAACCCCGATCTTTTTCTATGCGCTTTTCGGAAATTTCGGGCTTGTTGCAGCCTATTGCTACAAAGCCATAAATACTCTTGATTCCATGGTGGGATACAAAAATGAACCTTATAGAGAGCTTGGGTTTTTTTCAGCCAAGAGTGATGACGTCCTAAACTGGGTACCCGCAAGGCTTTCAGTCTTCATAATAACAGCTGCAGCCTTCATAGTAGCCCCAGTTCCGCAAAAGGGAGGAAAAATCCGGCCCCTATCCTGCCTGAAAACTGCTTTTCAGGAAGGAGCAAAGACGCCTTCTCCAAATTCTGGCTATCCTATGGCTGCAGCTGCAGGGGCTCTTGGAGTCAGCCTTCAAAAACCTGGGATCTATGTACTTGGGAAAAAGTTCAGGCCCACTGAAATAAGGGATATAAAAAGGGTATCTGGCTTGATAACAGCAGCCTCAGGGCTTTCCGTGCTTCTCTTTACATATATTACCTGGGCACTTGGCGCCTAATTTTCTAAGAAGCTAGGATTTTTCAAAAAGGAGAATTCAAAAGGAAAATTTAGATCATTATTAAGCGCTTGTAAAGCATTTATAATTTCATTTTCATTTATGATTTCATTTATTTTACCCGAGTGAGCAGTATGAAGTTATCTGATATTGAAAACAGGGACTTAAAAAAAGACCAGCCTGAAAAGCTTGAGGGTAAAGCAAGCTATGACATTCTGGATGCCCTGGCCGAAGAAGGTATAAGCGTACAGGCCCTCGTTGATACTGGCCTTGAAATGTATGTTCCCCATCCCGGACTTGAGACCCGGGAAAAAGCCGAAACCGTATTCAAAAGAGAACTAAAATTTGCCCTTTCCGACCCTAACCTCTGTCTTCTGATCTACTCCGGGATTTTGCTTGAACGAGAAGGCAGAGCCGGAAAACTTCCTAATCTCAGTAAAAACTCCTACGAAAAAGACCTGACCTTTATAATCGCAGATGAGGTCCTTGGAACAAGCATCGCAAACTATGTGAGTGGCTCAAAAGGCACTTTTGAATTTGTCAGATTCGATAAGCAAAAACCCGGAATCCTTGGCCAGCTCGGGCCTTTTATGGATGATGTAATCGGAGGGCTACTTGGAGGAGTCGCCTCTAATATGTACTCAAGAAGCCTGGCAAATTTTGAAAACAATGAATAAAAAACGGGCGGTTAAGCAAATGAATTCCTATTTACTTGCTTTAAAATCGGGATTTGGATTTTTGTCCACGATTCCGGTCGGACTTTCCATGGAAGGAATCGACCAGCTTATGAAAAAAATCTATTTTTATCCCGTGGTTGGAGCCGTACTCGGCTTGCTCGTAGGGACAATTGCATATCTTAGCCAGATCTTTTTACCAGACTCGATCAGTGCAGCCTTAATTATAGGCTTTGTATATTATATCACCGGTTTTAATCATCTGGACGGGGTTGCAGACCTTGGAGACGGGATGACCGCTCATGGCTCCCTTGAGAAAAAACTTAAGGCTCTAAAGGACATGAACCTCGGAATTGGAGGCGTAGCTTTTTGCGTCCTGCTTCTGCTTATGTTTTACAGTGCGCTTCGGGCTGTCCAGCTCGAAGGCAAAACCTTTTCAGATCTGGGACTCTTAGAACTGGGGCTCCCTAAAATAATGTTCCTTAGTCTGTTCGTGGCCGAAGTCAGTTCCAAACAAGCCATGCTCACAATTGCCACTTTTGGAAAATCCATCCACGAAGGCCTCGGAGCCATGACCATAAACGGGGCAACAAAAGCCAATTTTTCAATCGGCTTTCTTTTCGGGGCTCTAAGCTGCACGTTAGCCTTTGGCAGTATAGGGCTTTTTGCGTATCTTGCAGCCTCTATTTCGGCACTTTTCCTGCTTCAGCGGAGTAATTCTCACTTTGGGGGCCTGAATGGAGACGGCATAGGTACAGCAAACGAACTTGGAAGGGTAATTGCCCTGATAAGCATTGCCATAATTTTTCAACTAAGTAATAAAGGAGATGCGGGAGGACTTATATGGATGCTATTGTAATGGCAGGTGGGCTTGGGCAAAGGCTTGGAATGGGAGAAAAACCCTGTGTGGAGCTGCTCGGAAAACCCCTTATTACCTATGTGATCGATACTCTAAGAGCTGCGAAACATATTGATAGAGTTTTTGTTGCAGTTTCTCCGGTCACTCCGAAAACCGAGTTTATGCTTCAGAAACGCTATGGGGGAGAAGTAGGAGTGATTCATACATTTGGAGGAAATTATGTAGGTGATATGATCTATGCCGTGGAAACATCGGGAACAGAAGGTCCGGTAATGATTACCATGTCAGATTTACCCCTGCTCACCTCCGAGATGATAGACTCAATAATTGAGACCTATGAGGAACACGAAGAGCCGGCTCTTTCGGTTTATGTTCCAATAAAAGTTTGCAGAAAAATTGGGGTCAGGCCAGATACCGTTTTCAATAAAAAAGGAAAACTGATCGTCCCATCGGGAGTTAATATCCTGGACAGTAATAATATCCAGGAAGAACAGGAAGACTTTAATCTTATACTGGACAATCCCAAACTGGCAATAAATGTAAATAACGTAGAGGACCTCCGGCGTTGCAAGGAATTGCTGGAGTGTAAAAGTGCGGAAAATTGCTTGTAAAAATAACAGAGGTGTTTCCTATGCTTTGCTTAAAAAACCTTATCCTGAGCCGCGACGGAAAAAAAATCTTGACCGGAGTTAACCTAGAGGTAGGAGACGGAGAAATCCATAGCATTATAGGTTCAAACGGGGCTGGAAAAAGCACGCTTGCCTATACACTTATGGGCCTGCAAGGATACGAGCCCGAAGAAGGAAAGATCTTCTTTAACGGAGAAGACCTTACCTCCCTTTCAATAACAGAAAGAGCAAAAAGAGGCATAACCCTTGCCTGGCAGGAGCCTGCCCGTTTTGAAGGGCTGACAGTTAGAGACTATCTTGCAATCGGAGTCCAAGACCCCGACAAAAACCTGGAAAAGGAAATCTGGGGCGCCCTTGAGCAAGTGGATCTAAAACCTGAAAAATATATTGATAGAGAAGTTGGAGAAGCTCTAAGTGGAGGAGAGAGAAAAAGGATCGAGCTTGCCTCTATTCTTACCATGAAACCAAAACTTGCAATTCTTGACGAGCCGGATTCCGGAATCGATGTGGTTTCCTTAAAAGAAATCGTAACTCTTATCCAAGCCCTGAAAGAAAATGGGGCTTCCGTGCTTGTAATCACCCACAGAAAGGAAATTGCTGAAGCTTCGGACAGAGCCTCTCTTATGTGTGAAGGAGCGGTGCTTAGAAGCGGAAACCCCAAAGAGATTAGCCAGTTTTTTATAAACAGGTGTATTCCTTGTGACAATAGGCTTTATTCCCTGGAGGACCGCTCATGACTGTGAAAACGTTGAAAGTACTATCTGAAGATCTTAAAAACATTGACTCAGCCTATGCTGCAGCTGGAGGAAATACAGCTGCTTTGCATGATCACGAGGTCTCAAGCCTAGTGATTAGCGGAAGCAAGGTGCTAAGTGCAAACCAGACCGAAGGAGTTGTGCTCGAAAAGGAAGAGCAGGAAAACGGGGTAAATATAAAACTGACAATCAAAAAAGGATATAAAATCCCAAATCCTGTTCACCTTTGCTTTGGAGTGGTCCCTGAAGATGGGTTGCAGCAGATAAATATGGATTTTGTAGCTGAAGAGGCTTCAAGTGTGGAACTGATTGCCCACTGTACCTTCCCAAACGCTGTGAAAGTAATTCACAAGATGGAGGCAAAAATGCATATCGGGAAAAACGCCTCCCTTATTTATAATGAGACTCACTTTCACGGATCTTATGGAGGAGTTCAGGTAAGCCCAAAGTCCTTTATCAAGGTTGAGGAAGGCGGACGTTATCTTTCAAACTTTACTCTTGTCGAAGGCCGAGTTGGGTGCCTTGATTTCGATTACGATGTGGCTGCGGAAAAAGACGCTCTTTGCGAGATGATTACAAAGGTTTACGGAAAAGCCGAGGACCGGATAAAAATCAAAGAAAGGATTTCTTTAAACGGAGAAAATTCAAGAAGTGTTATCAAAAGCCGAATCGCTCTGACAGAAAAGGCTTCCTCCGAATTCATAGGAATTACCGAAGGTCATGCACCTCAGGCTCGAGGCCATGTGGATTGTATGGAAGTAATCCAGGATGAGGCAAAGGCTGAAGCGGTTCCGATTGTCAGAGTAGATAACCCTCTTGCCAAGGTTACCCACGAGGCTGCAATAGGGTGTGTGGACAAAAAAGAAGTGGAAACCCTCATGGCTCGCGGGCTTGAAGAAGACGAAGCAGTTGATGTGATCGTAAAGGGAATGTTGGCCTGAATTTCTTTTTTCTTCTATTTCATTTCCCGCAAAACTTTTTTTTCAGGCTAAAAAGGGAGGGAGCAAAACTATTTTTGCTCCTAAAAATCTACTACCCACACACAACAAATAAAAAATAGGAGTTGAAACTATCAACAAAGAAATTCTCATCTCAGGAAGAAAATATTCTGAAAAGGTCCTGCAACTTATCTTGGGCAGGGAAAATATAAGGGCTGAGTCCGAAAATATCTCAGAGGAGATGCTACTTTTAAGTGAAGTAATAGAAGCTCCTTTTAGACTTCCAGCCTTGTTAGAAACGTTCTACAGTATGAAAATAAAAAATGAAAAAGCCTTTCATTTTGCTCTTCTCAGAGTCCAGGTCGACTCTGATCTTCACATGCATGAAGACATTTTGAAATATCAGCAACGCAAATACGTAGCCGAAACCCTTGAAAAATTGCTCTATGCCGAAATGATGCTGGCCGGAGAAGGACTGGGCCTGGAGGTCGAAGATTTTTAAGTGATCTGAAAACAGGTTAAACAAATTCCATTGGTATATAAATAGATATATAAATTTGAGGGGAATATGATATTTAGGAAATTTCTAGAAAAAAAAGCTTTCATAGGAATTTTCCGAAAAAATAGGAAAAGGGTGGGAAAAGAAGCAGGGGGATGAAGCTGCATAAATAGCTGTTTTTAGATTGAATTCTTCAATAAATATTCCGGAAATAAAAAAGGGGGTTTAAAATGGGAAGCAAAGAAGAACTATTATCAGAACTTTCTGCTGCGATTGTATCCTGCAAAAAGGATAGTGTAATTGCAGCTGTAGAAAAAGCCAAAGGAAAGCTTGAGCCTTCCGAAATAATCGAAAAAGGGCTTGCTGAAGGCATGAATGAGGTTGGGCTTCTTTTTGAGCGGGGAAAATTATTTCTGCCACATGTTATGATGGCAGCTGAAGCCATGACTGCTGGGGTAAAACTTCTTGAATCGGAGATGCCCTTAGGAGAAAAGAGCAAGAAACTTGGAGTCATTGTAAATGGCACTGTTGAAGGAGACGTGCACGATATTGGCAAATCCATAGTCTCTACCATGCTTCAGTCCGCAGGCTTTGAAGTGCATGATATTGGCCGAGATGTGCCTACCCGTACCTTTATTGAGAAAGCAAAGGAAGTAAAAGCAGATCTGATTGGGCTTTCTGCTTTAATGACTACTACTCTTCAGGGTCAAAGAGATGTAATTGAGCTTTTGAAAGAAGAAGGTATGAGGGATAAGGTTAAGGTTATGATTGGAGGGGCCCCTGCAACTCAGGCTTGGGCTGAGAAGATCGGAGCGGATTGTTATGCTGAAAATGCAAGCGAAGCCGTTGCAAAAGCAAAGGAACTTCTTCAGTAAATTCCTTTGTTGATTTTTAGGAGGTAAACAAACGATGGCAATAGATTATGCTTTACGTATGGGAGATGGGAAAAAGATCTTCCTTAGTAAGGATCAACTCCTTGAAGAAATCGAGGCTGGTTCCGCCGACGCTGCTGATCTTGGGGAAATTCCAAGTCTTTCAGGGGATGAGCTTGCTAAGCTTTCTGAGATCCTTATGATGCCTGGCAAGACCGTAAGTGTTGAGCAGGGTATGGAAGTTCCTGTTACCCACGATATCGGAACGCTTCGAATTGATGGAGACCAAGGAAACAGTGGAGTTGGAATTCCTTCGAGCCGGCTTGTAGGCTGCATGATGCATGAAAGAGCTTTTGGCTCAGATACAATGGAGCTTGGCCATATTGATTACAGTTATAAGCCAGTTAAGCCTGTTGTTGCAAATGAGTGTCAGGCTATGGAAGTTTGCCAGCAGAATATGATTGTGCCAATGCTGTATGGGGCAATGCCAAATATGGGGCTTTATTATACCCCTGATGGGCCTTTTGAAAATCCTGGAGATCTTATGAAGGCGTTTAAGATCCAGGAAGCTTGGGAATCGATGGAGCATGCAGCAGAACACCTGACAAGGGATACGGTCTGGGTTATGCAAAGACTTTTTGCCTCTGGCGCTGATGGGATTAATTTTGATACAACTGGTGCTGCAGGGGATGCGGATATGTATGGAACTCTGCATGCGATTGAGGCTCTGAGAAAGGAGTTCCCAAATATATATATTGAGGCAGGAATGGCAGGGGAATGCGTTCTTGGAATGCATGGACAGCTAGAGTATGATGGAAAAACGCTTGCAGGACTATGGCCGCATGAGCAGGCCCCTTTGATTGAAAAGGCGGGAGCAAATGTATTTGGACCGGTTTGTAATACTAATACAAGTAAAACTTCAGCCTGGAATTTGGCAAGAGCTGTAACTTTTATGAAAGCAGCAGTTAAGGCTTCAAATATTCCCTGCCATGTGGATATGGGAATGGGGGTTGGAGGTATTCCAATGCTCGAAACACCTCCAATTGATGCTGTTACAAGGGCAAGTAAGGCAATGGTAGAAATTGCGGGAGTAGATGGAATATAGATAGGAGTTGGAGACCCAATGGGGATGCCAATTTCACATATTATGGCCTCAGGTATGACTGGAATTAGAGCAGCAGGAGATCTTGTGGCAAGGATGGAATTTGCAAAGAATATGAGGATTGGAGAAGCAAAGGAGTATGTGGCAAAGAAGCTGGGAGTAGAAAAAGCAGAGCTCTCAGATGAGTATGTGATGAGAGAAATTAGAGAAGAGTTAGATATTGGAGTTATTACATCTGTTCCAAGGGCTGCAAAAGGAATTGCAGCAAAGATGAATATTGAAAAATTACTAGATATTAAAATTAATTGCTGTGAAAAATTCAGAAAACAGATTGAATAAAAATCTGAAAACATTCTGTGCCTCAAAAAAACATCCGAAAACTAGTCTATAAGACAAGGAGCTTCCCTATTTTGATTTCAAATTAAGGGAATATTAGGGGAGCTTCCTCCTCTTTTTCCGCTCTTTCTTTTTATACGGAACCGATTTATTTTCGTAATCAAAGAGCTCTGCGAATCGAATTCTAATCCCTGTCTAAATGCTGAAGCTTCAAATCGGAGTGTGTAAAAATGAGTGAAGAATATCATTCTGAAGACCTGAAAAGGTCTATTGACTGGAAGCAGGGGCTTGCAATTGCACTTGGGGTTCCGGTGCTTATCCTGCCTTCTATTGGCTACTTCACAAACTATGTCTGGGCTTTTGCAATCTTAATCTGGACCCTTTCGGTATTTCAAGGTTTTATGCAAAATTTTGCTTATGGGGAACTTGCAACAATGTTTCCGAAAGCTTCGGGCTTGCCAGGTTATGCTCAAAGCGTTTTTAAAACGAAAGATAAAAACTCAAAGTATGATAAAAGCAAACTCCTTGGAGGATTTAGCGCCTGGAGCTACTGGTTTGCCTGGAATCCAGTGCTTGCAATTTTTGCTCTTCTGATAGGAAGCTATCTTCAGGGGCTGGTTCCGGCTTTTGCGGGGACTTCTAAACTCATACTTTCTTTTGGAGTAGGGGTTTTTGTCTATCTTTTCTTAATCCTAATCAATTATAAAGGGCTTTCAAAAGGCGCTACCCTTGGGTATATTCTTGCAGGGCTTGCTCTTGTCCCCCTGCTTCTAATTACAATTGCTCCTTTTGTTACAGGTCATTTTGAACTGAGTAATATAAGAAACGCTTGGCTTCCGACAGATTGGGCTTGGGATCTCCCTCACATCCTGATTCTGCTCGGGCTTTTTGCAATGGCCCAGTGGAGTGCCTGCGCTTGGGAAACTGCAGCCATTTATGGACCTGAATACAAAACTCCAAAATCTGATGTTCCAAAAGCCCTTTTTGTCTGCGGTTCTATCTGCCTTGTTACATTTATTTTGGTTCAAACTTCCTGCACCGGAACGCTTGGAATTAAAGGAATTCTGGCCGAACCCTTTTCACCAATGCTGCCCCTTGCACAACTCACATTGGGCCCAGTAGGAGGCGCAGTTGCGATACTCATGCTGATTGCGGCAATGGTGCTTATAATCCAAACTGCTTTTTTAGGAGCTTCTAGAGCTATGTACTCTCTTTCCAGGGAAGGTAACCTGCCTGAGTTTTTCGGGAAAATGAATTCTTATGGAACTCCTGTAAATGCTATGGTCGTTATTGCTCTCTTTAACCTCTGCTTGATTTCGCTAAAAACTCCTGCTGCAATTCTGGCAGCATCTTCTATAGGCTACGTTTTTGCAAACGGAATTAGCCTTTTTGCTTATGTTAAAGCCAAAGTGAATCCTGAATTCGCTTCGCTTGCAAGACCATTTAAGGCTCCAAGAGGCTGGCAATACATTGCCATGTTTTTCGGACTTTTTAATCTTCCCCTTTGTCTTGGGGGCGTGATCTATCTAAACAGTCTTGAAGTTGGCTGGACCTCGACTATAGTTGGCTTTGTGGTACTTTCTCTTTATGTTCCCCTCTGGCTCTACTCTCAAAACGAAGTTTCAAGTAAAAAGGCTGCACTTCAGTCCGAATCCATACTTTCAGACTAAACCAGCACTTAAAAAAACAGGAAATTAAGCCTTATTTTTAGGCTTATTATCTTTTTTATTTTTTAGCATTTATTTTCTAGGGCCTTGAATATTCCTGCAAAATTAGCAAATCCGAATTAATTTTTAAGTTCATTTTCCAAAGTTTCTACGACCGTTTTTAGAACTTTTATCCTTGAATAGCGTTTGTCATTTGCTTCTACGACAGTCCAGGGGGCATATGAAGTGCTTGTCCTGCGAAGCATTTCATCGATCGCTTCTTCGTATTCTTCCCATTTACTGCGATTTCTCCAGTCTTCAGGAGTAATTTTCCAGCATCTGGAGGGGTCATCTTCTCTACTTTTAAATCTTTTATATTGGGTTTCCGGGTCAATATGAAGCCAAAACTTAAGGATAATCGTCCCACTGTCAACCAGTATTTCTTCAAACTCGTTAATTTCTCGATAAGCCCGTTTCCATTCCTCTTCACGGCAGAGTTTTTCTATTCTTTCTACCATGACTCTTCCATACCAAGTTCGGTCGTAGATCGTGATATGTCCAGCTTTTGGGATTCCTTCAAGGAAACGCCAGAGATAGTGGTGAGCCTTTTCAAGATCGTTTGGAACTCCAACCGGAACTACTTTATAGAGTCTGGGATTCAATTCTTTAACAAGCCTTCGAATATTTCCTCCCTTTCCAGCTGCGTCCCAGCCTTCAAAAGCCAGGATAAGGGGGCGTTTTTTCCGGAAAAGTCGGTACTGGAGTTCTCGGAGTCGGTACTGTAAATCCTTTTTTGCTTTTTTGTACTCTTCAGCTTCCAGATTTTTTGATAAATCGACTTTCTCAAGAACAGAAGCTGTGAGTTCGGGTATTTTTGGAGAAGTGTTATCAAGGTATCTAAGAGTATTCTGAGCTGGGGTACGAGTTACTTTTTCTATCTGCTCTTTCATTGCTTCCATTACGGTTGTAACTACTTTTGCGGAAGCGAAATTATGATCCGTGGCCTCAACAATAGTCCAGGGAGCATGGGAAAATTCGGTTTTTACAAGCATATGTTCAATGATTGGCAGGTATTTTTCGTATTTATTTACGATATCTAGATCCTCTTTTTTGCAACTTATATAGCCTTCATATCCATCTACGATTAAGGGGATATCGTATTTCATTAGTTTTTGAAAGCGTTCTTTCTGATAAGTTTTGTCAATATGTAGGAAAAATTTGATGATTAGGTAGCCGTCATCGGCAAGCTGCCGCTCAAAATAGTTTATTTCATGCAAATATTTTTCAAATTCATTTCTTGCTTTTTCGGGGCTATATTTTTCCATAACTGCTCTTGAATACCAACTTCTATCAAAAATAGCAATCCTTCCCCAGGCCGGAATTTTTGTCCAGAAGCGCCAGATAAACGGTTTTAGAAGTTCAGTCGGTGCAGGATCGTTGATGGCATGGTATTCATATCCTCGGGGATCGAGGGGTAAGATAAAGCGGTTTATTATCTCCGCAATGCCACAAGCATGCCACCCTTCAAAGACAAGAATAATTGGGATTTTTAATTCCCAGGCTTTTCTTTGAAGTTCTCCAAGTTCTGAGCCAAGAACTTTCATATTTTTATTAAATTCTTTGTCTTCTAGTTTTCTTGTTAAATCAATATTTTCAAGCATGGCTATTTCCACATTTCCAGTTTACTTATATAGGAGAGCTTATCTTTATTAATTATATCATTTGTGGTAATTTTTATATGTATTTCTGGAAAACTTATTAGTCCCGCGTCGAGTATATATATTATACTATACATAGGTTTTACGCCCTTCATTTATGTACATAGTGCGGAGATAGTAATCTAATGTATATAATGAACTATAATATCGAATATAAATTACATATACGCAGACCCGTATATAGTACAGTTGATTATATATAATATCTTATGTACACTTTGGAGCCGTCTCTGAGTATCGTATATATAAAGGAGATGTTCATTTATATGTAGTTGTTATAGTGGGTATTATCTTCTATAGTACTAAATGTTGAGCCTGTGACCTACATACAATATACTGATGTATATAATATTCTGAATACTACGATAATAGATCTAAAAAAGATGGAAATTACTATAACCTGATATATATTCTTAGTGCCACTACTGTCTGTAAAAATGCACATATAGGTGCTATATCTAGTTTAAGAAGTACTTTGCGTGAGTTAAAATCAGCCTATGTTTATAAATATAATATTGACACGTTTAGTCTAGCAGTGGTAGTGCGATTAGAGATAACTCCACATAAGGAAAATTCCATATTTTTTAATACAAAATGTTGTCTCTTTATCCGATATTAGAGAATTAATCCCTTTTTTCTCTTGGTTTGTTCATATATATTATAGGTACAGACTTTTCCAGTCCATTCCTTTTCCTTGAATATGCGTTTCTCTATGTTTTTTTGCATTAAAGCCCCCGGTAATCGGGGAGATCAAGCTTATTCATATATGATTTGGAACGATTGGCTTTTAAAAAATAGACCAGAATTTGGATATTTGAATTTGGAAAAGTCCATTCATATATTATACATGAATACTTCTAGATATGTCTACTTTCAAAGTCTCAAATTCCATATTTTTTAAGATTATATAGGCAAATATGACTCAGATAAATATTATTATTAGAAGTAATAATTAATCCGTGAAATTATTATATATCTCACAGAACTTTGAAGCTCCTTTTAAATCTAGATTCTATGAGGGTCTTTTTCAATTTTTTGGATTTAGTTTGGCCCCTTTGTCCATAAACAAGGAAACCGTTCCATAAAAAAATTCAAGTCCGCATCACATAGGAGAATACGGGAGCTTATCTCAAAACTATGTATTTTATAGGGAGGTTGTATCAATAATTGTTGACGATATAAAACATATCAATCCTTTAAGAAATAATATATTTTATCAAAAGTGAAACTGAGATTCTGATTATCCTTATGTATTAATATAATAGTACATAAATGCTTAATTAGACTTGCTCCTGTTAAAAGCTAAAAGCTAGCGACGCCCTAAAAGGAGCGTCGCAATCATTATTACACCTTTTCTTTAATAGATTCCGCAATTTTTAACATTTCAGCTTTTTCAATATATCCAATTAGGCTAAATTCAACTTCTCCTATATTCCATTTTAAGAGTTTCATATCCCCAAGTATTTCCAGATATTCTCCCTCCTTTCCATTGATACTAACCGTTTCAGCTATCTCATCTCTTGGAGTGGCTTTTAGCTTTTCCTGAGTTTCAGCATCATATATACATTCTATAAGGAAAAGAGGATCATTCTCTAACTGATATTGCAAGGAAACGCTTTCTAAAGGTTGACCTTCCAGCTCAAGCTGACTATATTTGTGAACAGAGATTGAAGAGTCTAAAACATACCCTTCTGGCAAATATTCTGGAAACAGAATCTCAAAACTTACCTCAGACTTGGCTTCTTCCAGACTAACTTTTTTAGGCATCTCCATCTCTTTTAGATCTTTTATCGTAGCTCCTTCTGGAATTTCAAATACGAATTCTGAGTCCGGAATTCCGGTATTGACTTTCAGATCTTGAATCTCAAATTTGTGGGTAAGATTTCCTTTACCATTATAGATTTCACTTCTGAGATTCATCCAGGTTTCCGTATCAACCCAAGCCTTTACCTTTGAGCAGCCCAAGAAAAAATCCTCATTTGAACTTATTTCTAAAATATAAGTAGGCCTTCCGTCAATTTCTTCTGTGCCCAGAAGGGAGACTTCACTTCTGTTCATGTAATTCTGCACCATACTTAAATAGTCGGTTTCCGAAGTCCCTTCTATATCAGGCATCTCCGATTTTATAACAATGTTTGTCTCAGGAGTATACATCCACATAAACTTTCCGTCTATAACAGATATAACTCCTTTACCATCTCCTCCTGTTACAATGCCTTTTGAGAAGTTAGGCTTCTTATAAAAAATCTGGATTACACTTTCAGTAGCTTTTTCTCCATTGGCATAAAGAGTAATATACTCCGTGTATGAGTAATCCTCAATTCCCTCATACTTTTCCTGCATAGTTGCTGCGATTTCTTCTGCACTCATCTCTTCCTGACAACCAGATAAAAAAAGAGATATAGTTATCAGGCATATCAGGATAAAGTTCTTTTTTGCGCTCATTTTGCCTATTCCTCCAAAATAGTATTTTCCCCTATCCCCTAATTAGAAGGAAGTTTATGTACTAGTAAGTATTCTGTAAATATTTTGGATTAGTATAGCTCAATAATTCCCAAAAAATAAGAGTTCAAAATTCAAGTTTAAGCTCAAAAAGCTCTTCAAAATAAGCGTATTTTTTACGAGCTCTATAAAGAGATTGGCGGATTGGAGTTTCTGCTCTAGCTTTTGTAAAAAGAGCAGTTATCTCACCCTCTGAAAAAACGGCTTTTAATTTTATAGGGGAAATTGCCTCAAGCCCTTTCAGATCATTTACGCAAGGGTTACTCAAAGGAATTGGAATAGGAACTAAACTTAAAGGCGCTTCAGCTAGCCAAATCCAGCCCAAACTATAAATATTTACATGAAAAACCCCGCAAAAATCACATTTTGTTGGGACTAAAATTCGATCTTCTGAGGAGTGATAGCTAAGGCTCAGCAAAGGCAAATCGCAGATACTACAGGAACCTACTTCATTATTTTCCAGACTGTATGCAGGAAGTTTGTTTTCCCCGACAAAGAGAATCTTTTTTTGGAGATCATACTTATAATCCATGCTTTCTACCTGTTAATATTACAGATCTCTTTTATTTATAACATGTTCTCTCAATACCTGAAAAAATTACACCTATAATTTCGAAAAGCTTGAGAAATATAGTACTTAAGAGATATTATATACAAAATCATATATTCCAAAAGGGGCTAATAATAGTACAATAAAAAAGCAAAATTTGTGATAAAAAGAAGGAGGCTCTTTCCTAAATAAGAAAATAGGTGCCAGTGGGCGCCTTAATTTCCAAACGTATATATAGAGTTAGAACTCAAATAGATATCTAAATCTGTAGAGGTGGTAATGAATGGTAAGTATCCGTGCCAAAATAAAAGCAAGAGTGGAAAAATTTATCGAAGTTGACACCACCGGGTATCGCAGAGCCATACTCTGTATCTTTGTCAAACTTAAAAAAGCAACTGTTGACGAAATTCATGAGAAACTCACTATAAAATATAATGTTTCCCGGAATACAGTTGCTTCCATGGTAGGCTACATTCATTCAAAGCTTGGGATCTTACGTTCACATAAGGAATCTTACAAAACACCAATTGTCTATTCTCTTCGGGAAGAGTACGTAGACCTTATATTAAAAATTGTAAATCCTCAAGCTAAAAAGCCTGCAAAATCATCTACTTAAACCCTCCTCCTTTAACTACTTATTTCGTGAGCTTTTTATGTCTCTTGTAAAAAACGCCCCTAGAACCTCGACAACAATAATAGTCCGGTCCGATGCTAATTATCGTATAAGCCGCAGCCGAGACCCATACTATAACCTTATGCGGCGGATTTTTCAGGAAGATGAAACGGCGGTACGGGGTCAGAAATTTCTACTTTTGATCGAAGAGCGCCAGGCAGCAGGAAAGCCTCTCCGCACAGAAGAGTGGAAATACCTGTTAGAAGAACTAAATACGGGTCGAGCTTCCTTTTATGCTATGCGCAATAAATTACTCGGAGCCGGACTGATTTCTATAACTAACCAAGAGTATAGACTTTCTGGTCAATTTTCAAAAGATCTTCTGGACATGGCTCGCTGGTGGTGGACCGCCGTTTTGAATCAATCCGAAGAAACGCTCTAATTTTTCTAAAAAATAATTTCGCCGAGGCGGCCGAAAGCTTTATATTTCAGATCTTCCTTTAGAAGATACGCTCAAAGCACAGGGATCTGTGCCTGATTATTTGCTTCATCGAAGCCCGGTAGTGTAGCGGTCAATCATGTGGGACTCTGGATCCTGCAACCTCGGTTCGAATCCGTGCCGGGCTACTAAACTATTTTGTTTTATAATTTCTTCAATTCCGGTATTTTTTAAAAGCTCTTGAGGAAGGGCTTTTTTGCGGAGTAGAAAGTTACTTAAAGGAAAACCCAAGCCTAAAAAGCGTGGTTAAAGTTCTTTCTGAAGCTTGGCAGTCTCCTCGCTAAGCCCGCACCAGATAACTTTATATCCAAGAAAATCAAGCACAGGATAATAAAGTTCGGAATCCAGTTTAAATTTTTCAAAAACTTTGAGAGCTTCCGCATAGGATCTAAGCTTTTTAAGTTGGCTGTCAAGCTTTTCAAGCAGACTTTGCTGTAACGCAAAATCTTCAAGCAGCACATATCCATTTAAGCTGGGATATTCTGCCGAGTTATATTCCAAACTTCTTTTTGAAAATTCTTCTCTTAAGGCCTCGATCCAGACTCCCTTCCTTTCCGCAAGCTCCTCAAGCCGAACAAGCTCTCCTGAAAATTCAAGCTTTGCCCCTTGAAGTTTTTTCAGATCTTTCTGAAGCTTCTTTTTTTCGGTTTTCCGGAGAAATTGCATAATTTCTCTTGCAGGCAGTTTTTTTTCGTAAAAAAGCACCTGCCTGCCTGGAAAAGCTTTTTCGGAGCAGCTCAACTTTTTGTTTACCAGCAGGAGTACATTTTCCTGTACCTGCTTTAATTTTCCAATTTTTTTCTCAAGATATTCCGGAGTCCAGAAGCCTACAATTTCCACATAAACAAGAACTCCATCTCGTTCAAGAGAAAAGTCCGGCACAAATGCGTAAGGGCCAGCTTTTAAAATTGTAGGTTCTCGGCGGGTTTTCCAACGGCCAAAGCCAAGCGCTGCAAACTCTTTTTCTACTTCACTGTCATAAATTTCCTTTCCGGAAAAATTATATTCAGTTTTCTCCTTTCTCTCACTTTCTTTAATTTTTCCGGGACTTTCAAGAGCCTTGATCCCATAGCTTTCCTTTGTTTCCTTTGCTTTTCCTAGGCTTTCTAAGACTTTGGATCCAGATAGAGGCCTAAAAACCTCGGCCCTATCCTCAAGTGTAAACTCAAGAATTCGTTTTCCTCGATATCCTTTATATAGAATTCCAGCTCTAAGGCTCCAGCGTTCACAATTTAAAAGAACTGGAAAGACTTTTGCAAGAGCAGTCCCATAACGGTCAGACATTCTGAATAAAGATGCCGGGCCTTCAAGGTGCAATTTTACTGTTTCTTCATTTCCGGAATTTTCCAGAGTATACATAAGTTTGGTTCTGACTATTGTCCGAAGCAGCTGCTGGTAATTACCCTTTACCTGAAGATCCATATCCACGGCTCGAAAAAGCAGTGTCTGAGTCAAAGAAATATTATATTGGCCCAGAAGTTCGGTTGGGAGCAGCGTTTGAAATTCGGTTAAGATCTGCTTTTCTTCAAGGTCGGCCCAGAGCGCTTTTTCAAGTTCAGGAACTGAGATCGAAAAGCTTTTTGCAGCTTTATTCAGCGCTGCTTTCCTTTCGGCAAAAGTTAGAGCTAGTCCTCCGCAAGCTTCAAAAAGAGCTTCTCTTGCCAAAGAAGGCTCCACAGCCGAGACGGTTTTGATTTCGGCTCTCCGCGTAAGCAGTTGCGAAAGTCCCCGAATAAACCGAAAGTTCATTCCCTCAAAACCTTCTAGCTCTTCAGTAAGTTCCCCATAAGGTCTTCCTACATGCCGCTTAAAGCTCTCGATCAAAAGTTCGGCCAGCTCAAGCGTTTCAGGCTCTAATTTTGCATAGATTGGGTGGATTTTTCCCTTTGAAATCCGGCTTAGCAGTAGATCCGAACTGAGCATTTTTTATTTGTCTCCTTTTGGTTTTGCAAGAGCTTTTTTTCTCCGGCGAGCAGTTCCGATCTCAGAGGTTTCAGCTGCGATTAATTCGTAAAGCACGGCTTTTTTTCCTGTTTTTTTCCGGAGAAGTCTTCCCAAGCGCTGAACATAAGCTCGCTTGCTTCCTGTTCCACTTACGATTATTCCAACTCCAGCTTCCGGAACATCTATTCCCTCATCCAAGATTTTTGAAGTTACAACTGCTCTGTAGGTTCCGCTTTTGAATTTATTAAGAATAGATGTGCGCTCTTTTGTAGGCGTTTTATAGGTAAGGGCCGGGATCAGGAATTTTTGGGAAATCCTGTGAACAAGCCGATTGTGTTCGGTAAAAATAAAGATGCGCTCCTCTTTATGTTTTTGCAATATTTCGGCCAGTTTTTCAAGTTTGGCTTCGCTGCTAAAAGCCAGATCTCTTGCTTTATTTTTTGCCAGAAGAGCTCTTCGGGCGGCAGGATCCTGGCCGCTTTTTAGAACAAGTTTTTGAAAATCCTGTGGGCTTTGCATTCTAAGGCGAGTTTTTTTTAGATAATTTAGAAAAATTGAGTTTTGTTCATCGTAAAGTTCTCGCTCGCTTTCTGGAAGTGCAACCGAAATTCTTTTTATCTTATAAGGAGCCAGGTGCTTTCCTGCAAGTTCGGGCGCTGTCTTTTCATAGACTTTTCCCCCAAGAAGCCGGGAAAGTTCCAGATGTAATCCATCTTCCCTTTCGTAAGTTGCAGTAAGGCCCAATCTCCAAGGAGCTGCGGAAAACTCGGCAATACTTTTATAGCCTGAAGCTGGGAGGTGATGAACTTCATCAAAAATAAGAAGCCCGAAAAGATTTCCGAGGCTTTCGGCATGAAGATAAGCTGAATCATAGGTAGAAACCGTAATCGAAAGCAGCTTTTTTACTCCGCCTCCAAGTTTTCCGATCTCGATTTCAAAAGCTTGTGAAAGCTGATTTTTCCACTGCTCAAGCAGATCAAGAGTTGGAACCAGAACAAGAGTCGGAGTGTTGCAATCAGCAATGGCTTGGATTCCAACAAGGGTTTTTCCACTTCCTGTAGGAAGGACTACAGCTCCTCGTTTTTCGTTAGCTTTCCAGGCAGCAAGAGCTTCTTGCTGATAATTCCGGAGCTTTTTTTGAGCTCTGGAAGTTAAAAAAGCCCTTTTCAGGTCCGGACAGGGAAGGAGCTCAAGAACAGAATCTTCAAACTCAATTCCAGAGTTTTTGAGATAATTTATAATCTCTGGATAATACATTCCTTGAGCCCGAAAAGCCTTGCTCCGCTCATCCCAAAGAGTATGAGGAACTCGCAAATTTCCAAGAACCAAAAGAGTGCCCTGCCTGAAAGTAAGTTTAATCATTGTCCAGTAAGATTTCGGACCTTGTATATAAATCACTCTAGATGGAGGCTCCAAACATTGGAAAGTTTAAAAAATATCAGAAAAGTAGATCTAAAGCCGAAGCCTATAGAGAAGTATTAAAAGCAAAATGAGTGAAAAGAGAGTTTTTATATGCAATCAAAGCCTGATGCGAAAGCTAATTTTTCCGAAAAAAGCACGCCGAAGCCTCTTTCCCTTGAGACTTTGTATCATAAATACGGAATCGAAAGAAGCCACGCTGAGAATGTGGCTCAAAATGCACTAAAACTATTTGACCTGCTGGCCCCTTTACATGGCCTAAGTAAAAAACATAGAAAGCTGATGGAAATTGCAGCTCTTGTCCATGACATAGGGATTTCAACAGCTCTTGAAACACACCATCAGGCAGGGCAAGCGATTCTTTATAGGAATCCTCCCGCTGAAATTTCAGAAAAGCTGCAGCCAGTTGTGGCTTGGACAACGTTTTTACACCGAAAGAAAGCTGGAAAAAAGAAAGTAGAAAAACTCCAAAAAACAGCTTTTTCAGAGCTTTCCTCTGAGGTGCAGGCGCTGACTTTAAAACTTGCTGCGCTCCTCAGGCTTGCCGATGCCCTAGACTATAGTCGAATGGGAAGCCAAATCGGAAACGTAGCCTTTAAGGAAGGAGCTGTTAAGCTTGAAATCAAGGGCCCAGGGGCGTACATCGATTCGGAAAGAATGTATAAGAAAGGAGATCTTTGGGCTTTGCTCTTTAAAACAAAACTTGAATTTTCTCCGGTAACCACTTAAACTTTTTACTCTGATCTCCTTTCAGATTCGTCCCAATGGCAAAATATAAAGGGGAGCATCGTTTATAGGAAGTTTCAAAATTTTTTGGACTTCTTCGTCTTCAAAAGCTCCGATTGGACAGGTTCCAAACCCTAAATCTGCAGCCAGGAGACAAACGTTTTGAGCTGCATGTCCGGCTTCCATGTGGGTATAGCGAATTCCCCTTTTTAGGTATTTGCTTGTGATCCGCGGATAGATAGCCGAGATCAAAAGATTTGCAGGGGCATTTAGAATCTGGGGCTGGGAAAGCGCAGCTTTGGATAGATCAGCCCGAAAATCCCCTTTAAGTTCCTGAAGCAAAGCTGCATCGTTTGGGAGATATCTATAAACTCCAGACTCAAGGCCCTGGACTTTGCCTGCGATAAGCCGGATTTCTAGCGGATAAAAAGCCCCCGCAGAAGGCGCAGTTCTGAAGCCTTCAGCCGAACTTATTCCTTGAGCCGCCCACAAAAAACGAGCAGCATCCCTCTCTGTAAACTCTTTTTCCGAATAAGAACGCACTGACCTTCGCTTTGCAAGCACTTTTTCAATTGGGCTTCTTGCAAAAGTTTGCTGTATAGGTAATTTAAGTTTCATCGGTAGGTCCGAAAGACCCTGATTTCCCATATTTTAGTCCCCCTTTTAGATGTATAGTTATAATTTGCTTTACTAAATAAATTTCTAAAGCAAAAAAGAAAGAGCTAAAAATCAATTTTGAAGCTCAAATCTCTCCGATTTCAGAGCAAATTCTTGAAAGACCCTGTAATGTGGAATAGCCTTTTTGAGTTATAATATAGTCTCCGCGTTCGCTTCTTTGTAGCACCATTCCGGTTTCAAGCAGTTTTTGTAAATGGAAAAGCAGATTTCCTCCTCGAAGCCCGGTAAGTTTTGAAAGCTCAGAAAAGCTTTTGCTTGCCCCTGAAAGAGCTTTAAGCATCAAAAGTCTCTGCTTATTGGCAATTGGCTCACAGATTTCTAGAACCATTTTTTCAGGTTGGATTTTACTGATGTCTGCTTCCCGGGTTCCCCTTTCCCAGGGTTCATAAATCGGAAGAGCTCGAATTAATTTAATCTGCTTTTCAAGCATTGTAGAAGCTTCTGAGAAACACTTGTTACAATTTTCGGATTTAGCCTCTTTATTTAGTTCATGCAATTTTTTTCGATATATTTGTAAGGTTTTTTCGTCCACTTTTCCCCGCCCAAGAAGTCCTGTAGTTTCCTGGAAAAAATCCAGAAAAGCAGCTTCGCAAAGTTCTTTCATCTCACAGTGAGAGGTCATGCCAGTATGCATTTTTTCCTTTGCGTCTTCACAGAGATAGTCAAGCATGGGTTTCATGAAATTTTTTTTCATTTCCACAAGCATAAGATCAATATATTGTTGATTGGCACGCTGTAAAAAACGGGAAAACTCGGATCTTAAGGAAGAAACTTCTTCTTTTATAGAATTCAGTTCTTCCTGAATATAAGGGGTTTTTTGAATATCTGCTCTCGCAGAAGGCATTTTTTTGCTCCTTGTTTCTTGAAAATTTTGCAGTTTTTTGGAATATGTATAGAATAATGACGCTTATGTATATAAATATATACAAAATCCAAATAAAATAACAGAAGCAAAATCAAAAAATCAAAAGCTTTGAAATAAGGCCCTCCAAAAAAATCTATTTAAGCCATTATTTCAAGAGCTCGCTTTGCAGCCTCAGCCGCATTTTCCGCAGTTGCATCTGCTCCAATTTCTTTTATCCAACTCTCCGAAACTGGCGCCCCCCCAAACATTACTTTTACCGAATCTCGAAGCCCTTCTTCTTTAATTCTTTCCATAAGGTCTTTTTGTCCCAACATGGAAGTCGTCATAAGGGCAGAACCTACAAGAAGAATTTTTTCTCCTTTATGCTTTTCGGCCTCTTCTACGACTTTTTCGTTAAGGACATCCACTCCAAGATCCAGAATCTCAAACCCGTTTGCCCCAAGCATGGTTGTAACAAGGCGGTGTCCTATATCGTGAATATCCCCTTCAGCAACAAAAGTAATTGCAAGCCCTTTCTTTTCTCCGGCTTTCGCTTTCTGAAGTTCCGGAGTCAGAATTTCCATTGCAGCATTCATTGTTTTTGCAGACATCATAATCTGGGGCAAAAAGATCTCCGCAGCTTCAAATTTTTCCCCTACGACCTTCATTCCTACTGAAAGCCCTTTTGTGATAATATCGATTGCAAAAAGCCCTTCCTCAAGAGCTTTTTTTGTAAGCGTTACGCAGCTTTCAACATCCTGGTTTATGATTGAATCCCTTAGTTTGTCAAACATTTCCTGGTCAGTCATTTTAAACCTCGCTTTGGCTCAGATATCCCTAAAATCCATCTTCCATCTTCCATCTTCCAGGCTTAATTGGCAAGAGCTTATTTCTATAGAAGTGTATTAATAATTATTGTTCTAAAAAAATAGAAAGGATTGCTTATTAGAGAAACTTAGTTCTTTTTTTTGGAACCAAGCTCTGGATTTGAGAGGTATTCTTCATTAAACATTTTTACAGTGAGTATGAAATACGAAAGCAAAAGGGGTCCTATAACAATTCCTATAAGTCCAAAGAGGGAAACTCCTATAATTATTCCAAGTAAGGACTCAAAAGGATGCATTGCTCCAACTTTTTTTTGGATAATTGGCCTGAGGAAGTTATCGATTGTGCTGATTATAAGCCCTGATACAAAAACCCCTATCCCTGCTAGATAATCCTGCTGGAGCAGCTGTATAAGCCCTGCTGGAATCCAGATAAAAGAAGCTCCTACAACCGGTAAAAAGGAGAGAATTGCAGCAATGGAACCCCATAAAAAAGCTCCTTCGATGTTGAAAATAAGAAAGGTCAGAGCCAGAATACTCCCCTGAACAAAAGCAATAGCTCCACTTGCGATCAGGGTTGTGCGAACCACATTTTTAAATTCGGTCAGGAGAATTTGGGTATTTTCCTCATTGAAAGGAATTGCAGCCGAGATTTTTTTCATAAAACCCGAATCTTCTCCGACAAAGAGGTAGTAAAGTAAAAAATACATAATGGTAAGACTTACAAATTGTTTGCCCAGAC
>Ga0265294_10001109_pt1 | contig 36548 bp, 38 predicted proteins | sample MunlanPumphouse3_FD_192504 | JGI IMG/M metagenome (GOLD analysis project Ga0265294, IMG submission 192504) | Groundwater microbial communities from a municipal landfill in Southern Ontario, Canada - Pumphouse #3 | ecosystem: Environmental > Aquatic > Deep subsurface > Groundwater | place...
GAACTAGTATTAGAAACTGGAGTGAGATTTATCCTCAACTTTGTATATTTTTCAGTGAAATTATGGAAAAATACACAAAGTAATATATAGGACTAGAGGTGATTTACACAGTTTAATTTACAGTCCCAACTTTGAATTTTTTCTATTTTCTTTTGTTCATCTTTAAACTTTTGATACTCTAATTCACTTTTTGCTTTTGCGTTTATCTGGCTTATTTTTCCTGCATGAGTTAGTAACTCTCTACCATTTAAAGATATAACAGCATCAAGTCTAATAATCCAATCCTTCATATACATAGGTGTTTGTTGCATTGCCATAGTCTGCGCAAATGCTAAATATTGCTCAACAAGTAATCCCAAAATTGTTTTTTCATCTTTTGGATCATAGTCAATACTTGTCATATAGATGTCTTTGATTTTTTGATAAAAAAACTTTTCAGATATTCTAATATCTCTAAGTCTTTTTTGAAGTTCATCAAAATAGCTCATAGAGTTGCCATTTTTAAATCGCTCATCATTTAGTACAAAACTTTTTGTGATGTACTCTTTTAGTTTATCATTTGCCCAAATTCTAAATTTGGTACCTGTACTTGAACGAACTCTAAAACCAATGGCTATTATCATATCAAGGCTATAAAAAGCTACATCATTTGTTTGTGTTTTACCCTCAATAGCACCATGTTTAGTGGTTGTTCGGTAATTCCGAACAACCACTTTTTCATCTAATTCACCTTCTTCAAAAATAGCTTTTATATGTTCACTAATAGTTGATTTTGCTTTACCAAAGAGTTCACAAATTTGAGCTTGAGATAGCCATATTGAGCCATCTTCAAATCTTACATCTACTTTGATATTTCCACTTTCGTTTTGGTAGATTAATATTTCACTCATCTGTAAACCTTTCTTTTTTACTAAATTACTTATCTTACTTTTTCTAACTTTCTAACATATTCACGGCTTAAGATTTTCATCTGCTCTATTGCTATTTTATTTAACTTTTGAAGCCTATCTTTTTGAGATAATCCCTCATTTATAAAATGTGCATTTAAAGACTCCATATTTGCCAAACATACAAGCTCTTTTACATTTGCCGTATCTCTTATATTTCCTTTTTCATCTTTGTTTTGTTCTCGCCACTCTTTTGCAGTCATTCCAAATAGTGCAACATTTAAAATATCTGCTTCACTTGCATATACAAAATTTATTTGTGAAGAATTTAGCTCTTTTGGGATTAGATTTTCTTTTATTGCATCTGTATGGATTTTGTAGTTTATTTTTGTAAGATTTCTTCTAATATCCCAACCTAATTGTTTTAACTCTTGTTCTTTTAATCTTTGAAACTCTTTTATAAGATAAAGCTTGAACTCAACAGAAACCCAAGAAGCAAACTCAAAGGCTATATCTTTATGTGCATAAGTCCCCCCCATATCTTCCAGATTTTGCAACTATTCCTATGGCATTTGTTCCTTGTATCATTTTGTAGGACTCATTGTAAAGCTATTTAATCCTGCTTCTTTTCTAAACCCGTCGAATTCGACGGGTTTAAAATCTGGATTATTTAATTGTTCCCAAATACCTAAAAACTCTATTGTATTACGGTTTCTGAGCCAATTTTTGATTATATCGTTTGCAAGAATATTGTCTTTATATTTTGCTATATCAGTAATACAAATATAATCTTCATCTTCAATCTTTAAAACTGTTATTTCATTTTCTAAGACTTTTATATTTGCCATTTTTATCTCCTATTTGAAATTAAAAAATCTTATCTATTTTATCGTTTTGTAATTGTGCAACAACTTGTTGACTATTTGATTTAATATTTGTCAAAAACTCTTTATATCTTGAAGTTAAAAAAATTTTAAATTTATGAGATTCATCTATTATCACTATCTCATAATCTTCTGTATCTTTTATTTTTTCTAAAGCTCCATAAGATTTAAAATCAAACTTTCTAATACTTCCTATTTGAAACTCTTTAAAAGTTTCATTTCACTCTTTTTCAATAGATGGTGGAGCAATAATAAGTATTTGTCCTTTTGTTTGATAACACAATCTTTTAACTATCATAGCACTTGTAATTGTTTTTCCAAGACCAACAACATCTGATAGAAAAAAACCACTATGTTTTTTTATTTTTGATAATTCCTCATTTACAGCATCTATTTGATAAGCTAATTTCATATAACCTTTTGGCAAATCTTCTGCAACAGAAGCATCATAATCAACTCTATCTTCAAAATGTTCTATTAAAAATTTTAAATATAGTTCATATGGAGTTATCTCTTTTAGATAACTATTTTGTTTTATGGTATCTATATCTTTTTTGGTAATCTCAACTGATTTTATCCATAAATCATTAAATTCATTTAGTGCAAACTCTATATCTTCACTATATTTCAATTCAACATTAAACTCATAATTCTTTGATAGCCCATTTTCTGTTAGATTTGAACTTCCTGTTATAACTGAACCTCTATACTCAGTAGTATCATTATGTCTTTTTATCTCATTTTCTCTAAGTATGTATATTTTTGAATGAATATTTTTATCTTGAGAAATTCTAATTTCCAATCTATTTTGTGCAATTAATTTTATAAACTGATTTACACTCTCATCAACTTCTTGAGTATACTCTTCATTTGTGAGACACTCTTTTTGATTTTCTATAAATTCTTGATTAAATTTTTCATAATCAAATAGATTGAACTTTTTACCTCTTGCTTGAGCATCATGAGTTAATTTATCGATATTTATTCCTACTAATATCTTAACTTTATCAACATTACCAAGCAGTTTAGCTATTTTTTTAAATCCACTAATTCTAAAATAACCAATTAAAAATTCTAAATTTTTAATATCATAGTGAGTAAGTATATCTTTTAATCTATTTTCTAATGTATTTGTACCTTGATTGGTAAAAAATTTTGAACTCATATTATAGTTTATCCGTTTGAAATTTATTTTATAAAAGCAAGATTGTACCCTAAAGAGTTTTAAACCAAAAAGTAATTAAAAATATACTTATTTTATAAAATATGTATGAAAAATATCTGCAAAAATATATAGCACTAAAAGCGAAAAAATAATCATCTTATAGTTCATCATCAACTCTTTTTATTATAATATTTTTGAAATATTCTTCATTTATAGTAAAAATCTTCATTAGGTAATTTACCGCCTATTAATTTTGAATCATTTTGCATTAAAATATCAAAGAAAAATTCTAAATCTTTTTTACTATTTATTGCATTAATATTTTCAAATCTAACATGCTCTATTGAATCAGCTAAACCTTTTTCTTCAAGCATCGGTAATGTTTTAACTACAAGTTTACTAGCTTCTTCTTTATTGTTTTTATACCAAGCTAGTGATTTATCATATTCTGCTAAAACTTTGCTAATTAACTCTTCTTTACCATTTGTATCACCTATAATTGCAAGTCCAGCTTGTGGTATTTTTGCTTCAATTTTATATAATCTTCCCCACTCTTCTTGTAAATTAATACTTCTATATAAATCTGGAGCAATTAATTTAACAGGAAATGAACCCGTTTTTCTCAAAGCAATAGAAATTGCAGGTTCTGCTAAAAGTGCATGATCAGCTCTTCTTAAAATCAACATTTGCATAGCATCAACAGGAGTTGCAACATATTGTAATTTAAAATCATTTTTTATATCCAGTCCAGATTTTTTAATTAGTGCTTGTATAACAATATCAGGCATATCAGCTCTAAATGGAACAATAATCTCTTTATTTTTAAAATCTTCAATACTTTTTAAATTTTTATCTCTACTTACAAGTCCTAAAATTCCCCATATTGAGACATTTAGAAGCTTTAAATCAACACCTTTGTTGTATAAATTTGCTGCAACATTTGTAGGAAGTGCTATAAAATCAACCTCTTTTTTTAGTATCAATGCTCTTAATTCATCTGGATTATTCCAAAGTTTAAACTCAACTTTTTTTCCAATATCTTTTAAAGCATTTTGCTCAACCATATGTATTATTGGATGTGATACACTAGCCATTGGACCAGCTATTACTATTGTATTTTCATCTTTTGCAAAAAGATTATGAACTAATACAAATATTAATAAAAAAATTTTACCTAAACTAATTTTTATCATTTTTCCTTCCCTAACCTTTTATTCCATCTGCTCTTGGTTTTAGCAAAAATGGAAAAAATATTTTTATATAAATTACAAATGGTATTGCCCAAAGAATCGAAGATAATATATATAAAATCATACTGTATTCAAAATAATATGGAATAAATGCTCTAATAAATGTTGAAATAATTATTAACATTAAACCAATTGTTAAATATAAATTTGTAAAGATTTCTCGTCCAGTATGAATAGTTGATACAATTATCATAATTACATAAAAAACCATCCCAAAAGTGCCTGTTGTAATAAAATGCCTAAAATGATTTGTAACATTTAACTCAAACAAATAGTTAAATCCTAAAAAAAAGAATCCAATACTTGTAAGTAAAATAGTAGTTACAATATAAAGAACAAATGGTTTAAATAAAATATTGTTATCTTTTAAAATAAAATCATTTAAAATTGCTAAAACAGAAGCTCCACAAGCGAAGCAAATATAAGCTAAAGTTGAATTATTTGGAAAAAAGAATTCAACAAATCCATATAAAAGCAGACAAAAAATAACAAGATTATATCTGAAAGATTTTGCCAAAAATGTATCATCAATTTTTTCTTGTTCTAAAAGCTCATTTATTGACTCCATACTAACTCTTCTTAAAGCTAAAAAAATTAAAACCAATACTAAAATCAAAGACAAAAGTAAAATTTTATATGAATTAATTTCTAAAATTTTAAGTTCACTAGCGAAAAAAAAAGCTTGTATAATCACAATAGAAACCATTGAATAAGCTAATGAAACATGCTTTTTATTTCTATCTTTAAAAGCAGGAATTGCGGCTAAATAAGATATATAAGCCATCAATCCTACATTAATAATAGCTGTAAATAATACACCAAAATAATCCATAAACCAAAAACTAAATCGTCCCAAAACCCACCATAAAACAATAAGTGCCAATTTTTTACCAACGATAGGAACAACACTTGGAAAAAGTTCTGGTAAACCAGTAAGGAAAAATGCCACAATCATAGCAGTTCCTACTCCAAAAATCATCTCATACATATGCCAATTTAAAGTATTTTCAATAGGTAAATTTATATAACCACCAAAAACAAATGACCATAAAATAATATTTATAATAATATATGGAGCTAGTAATAAAAATATAGGCCTAAATCCATAAGCTAAATATGTTGGAAAATAACCTTTTGGGTAGTATAAATAGTGTCTTGAAGCATACTGTTTTTCAAGTTCTGTCATTTTAACTCCAATTCAAAGCTTGAGATAATATCTTTGTCTTTTAAAATTTGTACAGTTTTATTATAAACAAACTCATCATCTCTTAAAATTCGTTTTTCATCTATTTTAAATATTTTTTTAATATGTCCTACAGGTTTGGCTTTTAAAACAATAATTTCATCACTTAATTTTATTGCTTCCATTAAATCGTGAGTAATAAAAAGTACACTCAAATTTTTCTCTTCAATATTTTTTATAAGAAGATTTTGAAGCTCTTTTTTAAGTCCTATATCCAATGCAGAAAATGGCTCATCAAGAAAAAGTAAGCTTGGATTTACAACCAATGCTCTAGCAAATGACACTCTTTGCTTCATTCCACCACTTAAATCTTTTGGGAATTTAGCAAAATCATCTTTGTTTAAGCCAAATTTTAAAGCTATATTTTGAGCCTCTTCATTACATATTTTACCTTTTAAACCTTTCGCTCTAAGTCCTAATGCAATATTATCTATAACATTTTTCCATGGAAGAAGTCTTGCTTCTTGAAAAGCAAAAGAGCTTGAAATAAAACTATTTTTAATCTCTCCTTCATCTAATTTCAAAAGCTTTGAACAAAGATGTAAAAGAGTAGTTTTACCTCCGCCACTTGGACCAACAATCGATATTATTTTGCCTTTTTCTAAAGTAAAACTTATATCTTTTAAAATCTCTTTAAAACCAAAAGAAAAATTTACATTTTTTACAATAAGTTTTTCTATATTATCTAATTTCTCCATGCCTCAATCTCCTTTTTTATAGGCTCTAAAATCAGATATTCAATTAAAAGTAAACTTCCAATCATTATACTAACAATAGCTAATGCAGTTGATGTTTCAAGTTGACTTCTTGCAATAGCCAAGGCTGAACCCAAACCATCACTTGTTGCTAATAATTCAGCCATTATGACTATTTTCCATGACATTCCTAAGGCACTTATATAAGCTGGGAAAATATATGAAAATATATGAGGTAAATATAAATCAAAAAGTTTCATAGAAAAAGGTAGATGAAAACTATCAGTCATCTGTTTTAAATCCCCTTCAATAGTTCTAGTTCCTTGCAAAGCACCTATAAAAACAATAGGAAAAGAGGCTATAAATACTGTAAAAATAACTGTAGTATCTCCCATTCCAAACCATATCATTGCTAATACAATCCAAGCAATTGGAGGCATTCCAAACAATATTGTAACTATTGGTCTGCTCATTATTGAAGCTGTTGTAAATAATCCCGCAAGAAGCCCTAAAATCGAACCAACAAGCACTGCTAAACCAAAACCAAATATTGCTCTTTTTATTGTAATAAATATCTCTTTTTGCATAGAAGAGTCACTTAAAATTGTGCTTAATGCAATAAAAGTCTCTTTTGGACTTGGAAGAATTAAATCTCCATATATTTGATGACCAAAATCCCACAAAGCAAAAAAAAGAAAAATAGATGCAACAGAACCCCACCCACCCCATAAGTAAGAGGGGAAATCTTTTAGAATTTTTATAAATAGTTTCATTTTTTTCCAAATAATAAATTTTATTCTATTATAGTGAATTGATATTAATTATCATTGATTAAAGTCAATCATTATATACATTTAATTTTATCTTAGATAATATTCCAAAAGTATACAATATAGGACTTACTTAATATATTAATAGAGTATTTTAAATAACTAAAGGCATTTTATGGAAAAAACTATTGCAACAAAAAATCTTGATAACTTAATTACAAAAGTTGAAGCAGCAAGACTTAGAGTTAGTGAACATCACATAGTAAAAATTGTTGGTATTTCAAAATACTCAACTGCTGAGGATATTAAAACTCTTTATGAAGTTGGTCAGCGAGCTTTTGGAGAAAATAAGGTTCAAGATTTAAAAGATAAATCTCAAGCTTTAGATGAACTTCCATTAGAGTGGCACTTTGTTGGTACTTTACAAAAAAATAAAATAAATAACCTAATAGATTTAAACCCTACTTTGGTTCACTCTTTAGACTCGCTAGAGCTTGCAATTGAACTAAACAAAAAATTAGTTGAAAAAAATAAAAAACTATCTTGCCTTCTTCAAATAAACTCAAGCTATGAAGATAGTAAAAGTGGAGTTGATCCAAAAGATGCAGTAGAAATATATAAAAATATTACTAATATATGTCCAAATATTATTTTAAAAGGTGTTATGAGTATTGGAGCAAATAGCGAAGATGAGAAAAAAATAAAAGAGAGTTTTATGATTACAAAAGAGATTTTCGATTTATTAAAACCTTTTGATGCAAGATACTGCTCTATGGGAATGAGTGGAGATTTTGAGCTTGCAATTGCATGCGGCTCAAACTTAATAAGAGTTGGCTCAATTTTATTTAAAAACTCTTAAATATATATCTTGTAATAATTGACTAAGTTTTATTTAAGATATCTTTAAAAGTTATTTATCTATACTTTCAAATCTTACAAAAAAAGGCTTCTAAATGCTTTTACACCTTTCTTCAAAAAAACGTTTTTTTCTAAATATGCTACTAAGCCAAGTTGGTTTTGCTGCTATTAGTACTGTTGCTATCTTAAGTGATCATAAAATATCTGCTATTATTGCTGTAAATATTGTATTTGCTATTATAGTTGGGTATATAAATTATAACTCTATGCAAAGAGTTGTTGGTGGTATTAATAGAATAAAAGAGTATATAGAAAATCTTATGGATTATATGTTTTTCAAAACAAATAATATTAGAAAAGCTGAATATATAAAAAATGATGATATAGGAGCTATTCTAAAAGAACTGAACGAATATTTTGATAAATATGACAAAATGAGAAAAGATGATATGCATGTTTTGGGAGAACTTGTAATTGCTCTTGATAAAGTAGCTCAAGGTATTTACTCAACACAAATAAATTCAAGCACTTCAAACTTCATGGTACATACTTTAAAAGAGGTTGTAAACAAAATGTTAGTTCGAGCAAATACAAATATTGAAGATTTAGTTGAGATTATAGGACTTTACTCTGAGCATGATTATAGAAGACAGGTAAATATAAATCCTATTTTAAAAGGTAAAATGAAACTTGCTATGGAACAGATTAATCAACTTGGTTCTGAATTAAATAGCAATGCTAAACACAATCTAGAAAATGGGGCATTGTTAGAAAAAAACTCTTTAACTATGAATAGAAGTGTTGAAAATTTAGCAAACAAAGCAAATGCACAAGCAGCAAGTCTTGAAGAGACAGCTGCTGCTCTTGAAGAGATTACAGGTATAACAAAAAATAACACTCAAAATGCTCATAAGATGTCAAATTTAAGTAAAGATGTAAAAGATAGTGTAGTTTTAGGTGAAAATTTAGCAAATAAAACAGCTTCTTCTATGGATGAGATAAATGCAAAAGTTGAAGCTATAAATGAAGCTATTGAAGTAATAGACCAAATAGCATTCCAAACAAATATTCTAAGTCTTAATGCAGCAGTTGAAGCTGCAACTGCTGGTGAAGCTGGAAAAGGATTTGCAGTTGTTGCACAAGAAGTGCGAAATTTAGCAAATAGAAGTGCAGAAGCTGCTAAAGAGATAAAAGATTTAGTTGAAAATGCTACAAGCAAAACAAATGATGGTAAAAAAATATCTGATGAGATGAAAGCTGGATATAGTAACTTAAATAAATTAATTTCTGAAACTATAGATATTATTCAAGATGTAAGTATTGCTTCTAGTGAACAATTAAAAGGAATAGAGCAGATAAATGATGCTGTATCTATTTTGGATAGAGTAACTCAAGAAAATGCTAGCGAAGCTAGCAATGTTGCGATAATTGCAAATGAAACTTTAGCTATGGCAAAAATTTTAGTGGAAGATGCAAAAACTAAAAAAGTAAGTTAAATTAAGGAGTAGATATGTCAAAAGAGATAGTGCTTAATGATTACACTTTTTTAGTGAGTGAAACAGATGAAAAAGGTATCATATTATTTGCAAATGATGATTTTTGTAAGATTGCAGGTTATGATATAGATGAGTTAATAGGAAAACCACACAATATAATAAGACACAAAGATATGCCAAAAGCAGCCTTCAAAGATTTATGGGAAACTATAAAAAAAGGTGACATTTGGACAGGATATGTAAAAAATCGTGCAAAAAATGGAGATTTTTATTGGGTTTATGCAACCGTATTTCCAACAGTTACTAGTGAAAATACAAAAGGATTTTTATCTTGTAGAAGAAAAGCTAGTAGAGTTGAGATAGAAGCTCATGAAAAGCTTTACAAAGAGCTTATAGCTAAAGAGAGTTAAGCTCTCTTTTACTTTAATTTATCAAAAAGATTATACTCACTCCAATAAATGTCCAAAGTCTCTTTTAATTCATTATCACTTAGTCTTGTTTCTTTCTTTAAATTTGTAATATTAACATTATCTTATTAAAAAGACTTATATTTGTTATATCAAATGATTTTTTTATTATTTAATAAATTTACAAATTAACAGAAAATTAACACCTCTTTTCTAAAATAAATTAAATTTTTAGTGAAGGAATTTATTGTGAATAAAAAGAGGATTATTTTATGTTTATCTTTATGTACAAGTTTACTCTTATCAGAAGAGAAAGCTACTGAAAAAAAAGAGACATCTGTTTTAGAAAAAATAGAAGTTGTTTCTATTGTTGAATCTGACAATCCATTAAAAGTTATAACGGATCCTAAAAATCCAATTCAACCAATTCCAGCTAGTGATGGAGCTGATTTTTTGAAAAATATACCAGGTTTTTCTGTTAAAAGAAAAGGTGGAACAGATGGAGATCCAATATTTAGAGGAATGTCTGGTTCTAAACTTGGAATATTCTCAGATGGACAAGAAGTATATGGAGGATGTGGAGGAAGAATGGATCCACCTACTGCATATATTTTCCCTGAATCTTACGATAGTGTAGTTATTACAAAAGGTCCTCAAACTGTATTAGCAGGTTCTGGTTTTTCTGCTGGTGTAGTGCAATTTGAAAAAAATCCTAAATATTATTCTACTCCAGATTATGATATATATTCTTCTTTCAAACAAGGAAGTTTTGGAAGAAGTGATCAATTTATTGATGTTAGTGGAGGTGGACCTTTAGGATATGCTCAGTTAATTGCAACTCGTTCACATTCAAATGATTATAAAGATGGTAAAGGTGATATTGTAAATTCTGAATATACAAGATGGAATACAAGTCTTACTTTAGGATATACACCTACAGATGATACTACTATTGAAATTTCAGGTTCAAAAGGTGATGGTGAAGCAAAATATGCTGATAGAACAATGGATGCTTCAAAATTACTTAGAGAAAATATAGCATTAAAAGTAATAAAATATAATCTTGCAAAAAATGTAGAAAAAGTTGAGATGCAAGTTTATAGAAACTATGTTGACCATATAATGGATAATTACTCATTAAGAGAAGCTCCTATTAGTTCTATGACAGGTAAAAAAGTATATTCAGGTATGAACCCAGATAGAACAACAATTGGAGGAAATCTAAAAGTTACTACTGAAATACCATCTCTTTTATTGACAAATGTATCTGGTATAGATTTTAAAGAAGATGAACATACAGCAAGAAGTGCTATGATGAAAACATCTTCTTCAATAGCAAATAATGATATGCTTTCTGCTCCAAGACAAACAGATTTTGATTTTTCTCAAGTTGGATTTTTTAATGAATCTACAATTGATATAAATGAAGATAATAGGATTATTGCTGGGCTTAGATTAGATAAGCATGAAGTAACTGATAAAAGAACAAAACTAGGAATGTTAATTTATAACAATCCAAATTATAACCAAAAAGATAAAAAAGATTTGATAAGTGGATTTTTAAGATATGAAAAAGATATTCCAGATTATGGTTTAAAAACATATATCGGATTTGGACACTCTGAAAGATTTGCTGATTATTGGGAAAGAACAAAATATAACCTTGAAGGTATAAATAATTCAAATAAAGCAAATCCAAATGCGATAACTTCTCAAGATATTCCAGAACCTGAAAAAACAAATCAAATTGATGTTGGTGCTAGTTGGACAAATGGTGATTTAACAACTTCAGCTTCTATGTTTTATAGTAAAGTTGATGACTATATTTTAAATAGATGGTTTGATGAAAATGGAAATACAATGACTGTTCCATATGGAATGGGTAGAACATCATATACAACAGTATCTAATATTGATGCAACTATTTATGGTGGAGAGTTAAGTGCAAGTTATCAAATAACAAGCGATTATAAAATTATAGGATCATTAACACATGTTATTGGGAAAAATGATACAGATGATAAACCTTTAGCACAACAACCACCGCTTGAAGGTAAAATCTCTGCTATGTATGATAATGGAAAATATTCAGCTGGAATTCTTGCAAGATTTATTTCAAAACAAGACAGATATGATATTGGAGCTGGAAGTATAGTTATGAATGGTGTTGATAAAGGTGAAACTCCAGGTGCTTCAATCTTCTCTATAAATGGTGGATATAAATATAATAAAAATGTTTCACTTAATTTTGGAGTTGATAACTTATTTGATAAAGCATATATGGAACACTTAAGTAATTCAGATGTTTCAAGTGCTACAACTTTTATGGCTCAAGAAAGAATATATGAACCAGGTAGAAATTTTTGGTTTGAATTAAAAACTAAATTCTAAGATAATCAATCAAAGTAAAAGAGAGATAATCTCTCTCTTTTACTTTAATTTATCAAAAAGATTATACTCACTCCAATAAATATCCAAAGCCTCTTTTAATTCATTATCACTTAGTCTTGTTTTTTTCTTTAAGCCAAATCTTTTTATAATGGATTCAGACATCAAACTCTTCTCTTTTGTAGGGTTTTTTAAAAACTCAAACATAGCTTTTTTAACATCTTCTTCGCTACTATATTCAAGTAAATATCTATAAAAGTATTTATCTATAGTAACAGGAATTCTATTGTGACAAGTCACACAATTTCTTTCATAAATATTTTTTGGATTAGAAAAAGCAAAAATAGATGTTAAACATAAAAAAATCACTAATCTTGCCATCTTATTTTTATCCTTGTTCCTACATCAATTTTTGAAATAACATCAATTTTCAAATCATACTCTTTTGCTATAAGAGATACAATATTAAGCCCTATTCCAAAGCCACCTACACTTTTATCAAATCTTTTATATCTTGTAAAAAGATTTGATAAATTATCTTTACTCATACCTTTTCCACTATCTTCAATTATCAAAATTTTATCTTTTAAAGTAACTTTTATAAATCCTTGAAACTTATTATATTTTATTGCATTAGAAAGAATATTATCTATTAGTTTTGATAGTTTTTTTATATCACAAACTATAAAAACATTATCTTTTATATCTAAAATAAACTCAATTTTTTTACTATTAGCAATTGATTTAAAAAAATCAACTCTTTGATTTAAAATTTGAGAAAAATTCAACTTTTCATTATTTGAGATTATCTGATTATTTAAAGAGACAAAAGTTAAATCTTCGTATATATTTGAAATTGTTTTTGCACCTATTTCTATTCTATTTATCTTTTTTGCTAACTTTTCATCAATATTATCTTTATTTATCATCTGTATATTTGATAAAATTGCAGCAATTGGAGTATTTAACTCATGCGTTGTATCTTTTATAAATCTATCAAGCATTTGTATAGACTCTCTCATTGGTTTTAAAAATAGTTTTGCAATAAAATATCCAACAAATAGAAGCAAAATAAATGAAAATAGAAACCAAAAAAGCATTTTATATTTAATATTTGCAAACCAAATATTATCATCTTCTATTTCAACAATTACATATTTACTACCTAAATAGTAAGATTCTGGCTCTTTGATTAAATGAATATACCCATCTTTTAAATATATAACTTCATCTAGTTTTACATCACCCATAAGTAAAGTTGAAAAAATTTTCTTTTTTGAGCTATCATAAATAGCCGAATTAAATCTTTCATCTCTTGGATATATATCTGATTTATCAATATTAATATGTAACTCTTTTAAATTTGCAATTTGAGTATTTGAGTAGTTTTGAAGAGTTTGTCTAACATCTTGAAGCATTAAATCTTTTTTAAATTGATAATATAAAAAAGTAATAACACCCAAAATAACCAAAACTAATATTGAGTAAATTAAACTAAACCCAATAATAGTTCTAGTTTCACTCTTGGATAAATCTATACCCGAGCTTTTTAAAACTAACAATTTTATCTTTTCCCAAAATCTTTCTAAGGTTTTTTATATAAGTTCTTAAAGAGTTATCACTATACTCTTCATCATAATCCCAAACAAAATCATAAATTCTCTCATGTGAAAGTAGCTCATTTGGATTTTGAAGAAAAAATTTCAAAAGCTTTAACTCTTTTAAATTTAATTTTATCTCTTCATTACTTGATTTTAGTTCATTTGAAATTGTATTAAATGTAACATTAGGCGAAATTTCAACTACTTCATTTTTATTTGAAAACTCTTTTTTTATTAAAGTTTGAACTCTTAATAGTAGCTCTTTTATCTCAAAAGGCTTTCTAATATAATCATCACAACCACTAAGAAATCCCTCTTCTAAAGAACTCATAGAGTTTAAAGATGTTATAAATATCGCTGGAGTTGTTTTTCCACTAGCTCTAACTTCTTTTAAAATTTCAAATCCACTTTTTTTTGGAACATTTACATCTAAAAGAAGTAAATCAAAGTTTTGTTCATATATTTTTGATAAAGCTTCATCTCCATCATAAACACAAACTACATCAAAACCCTCTTCTTCAAAATATTCGCAAACTGTTTCGCTTAAGTTATAATCATCTTCAAGCAGTAAAATCTTACTCTTCATCTTCAATTATCTTTCTTTCAGGTGTTTCAACTAATCTTTTTTCATATTGAGCTTTTTCATGAGTATTCATCTTTCCCAATCTTATTTCTAGCTCTTTTTGAAAATCTGCCATATCTTTCTCATCAACAAACCCTATAATCTCTATTAGCTCTTGATTACTCATTTGGCTAAAATTCTCTTTTGAAAAACCAAAAGTAATTAAAATAAAAAAACACAAAATTAACTTCCGCATATCCAACTCTTTTTTTATTTTTACTTTACTCAAGAACTGTAGAATAATTGTTTATTGTAGCTAAAAATTGATATAATGATTCCATGAATAATCAAATATCTTTAAAATCTATATATAAACTTCTATTAAAAAACAAGAAAGCTCTTGTTTTTGGACAAATTTTCACAGTAATAGGAATTTTAATAAGCGTTCCTATTCCTCTTTTACTTCCACTTTTAGTTGATGAAGTTTTACTAAACAAACCAAGTTTTTTTGTAAACAACATAAATGAGTTTTTTGGTAGCGGAACTGCTTTTTATTATGTTGCCATTGTTACTGCTGTTGTGATTTGTTTACGAGCTTTTCACTTTATTTTTGCAGTTATAAATACAAAAATATTTACAAAAATATCAAAAATAGTAATTTTTGATATTAGAGTAAAACTATTAAATCATCTAAAAAAAGTAAATATGAATGAGTATGAAAGTTTAGGAAGTGGAAGAATATCTGCAAATTTAATAACAGATGTAAACACTCTTGATAGTTTTATTGTAAATGTTTCAAGCAAACTTATAACTTCTTCTTTAACTCTTTTAGCTGTTGGTTTTGTGATTATAAAAATAGATTTAATGCTTGGGTTAATGATACTTTTAACTCAACCAACAATTGCAATAATATCAAGAAGAATTGCTAAAAAAACAGGCGAACTTAAAAAAGAGGAAAATGCTACTATTGAAGCTTTCCAAAATAATATAAATGAAACTTTAGATCTATTTTCTCAAATAAAAGCAAGTAATAAAGAAGAGAATTTTTTTGATACATCTATAAAAAAAGCTGAAGATATAAAAAAAGCTTCAAATGAGTTCAACTACAAAAGTGTAGCCTATGAAAAGTTTTCATATACAATTTTTCTTTTTGCTTTTGAAATATTTAGAGCGACAGGACTTTTATTAGTAGCTTATAGTGATTTATCAATTGGTCTTATGTTTGCTATGTTTGGATATATTTGGTTTATTATGACTCCTGTTCAAGAGATTTTATCTATTCAATACTCTCTTGCTAGTGCAAAAGCAGCTATTGGAAGAATTAATAAAGTTTTAGAACTAAAAACTGAAAGTGATGGAAATATAGAGCTAAAAGATAAGAAAATAGATATAACTCTTAAAAATCTTACTTTTTCTTATACAGAAGATAAAACAACACTAAAAAATATTAGTTTTTCTATAAAAAGTGGTGAAAAAGTTGCAATAATTGGAGCTAGTGGAAGTGGAAAAACTACTATTTCACAGCTTATTGCTGGATTTTATGCAAAAAATAGTGGTGATATTTTATACAATGACATAAGTATTGACAATATTTCAAAAAAGAGCTTAAGAGAGCATCTATTTTTAGTACTTCAAATGCCTATTTTGTTCAACAACACTTTACGATTTAACCTTACAATGGGTGAAAATATAAGTAATGAAAAGATAAAAGAGGCTTTAAAAATAGCTCAATTAAACTCTATGCTTGAAAATTTACCAGATGGTTTGGATACTATTGTTGGGAAAATGGGAATAAGACTAAGTGGTGGTCAAAGACAAAGATTATCAATTGCTAGAATGATTTTGGCAAATCCTAGTGTAGTTATTTTCGATGAATCAACTTCAGCTTTAGATGTACAAACAGAGACAAAACTTTTTGAAAATCTTGAAAATATTTTAAAAGATAAAACAGTAATTACAATAGCTCACAGATTAAGCACTGTAAAAAATGCTTCAAAGATTTTTGTACTTGAAGATGGAGAACTAGTACAAAGTGGAACACATATGGAACTTGAAGATGAAATAGGACATTATAAAGAGTTTGTAAAACATCAACTACTAAATTAGATTTTTTTGTGTTGTATGAAATTTTATATTTTTTTAGGGTATAGGGTATAGATAAAACTACTATACCCTATTTTATTTTTCAAGCTATATTAGTATAAACAGCTTGTACATCGTCATCATCTTCTAATTTTTCTATAAGCTTTCCAATATCTTCTTGTTGGGCTTCAGTAAACTCTTGTGGATTGTTTGGAATTCTTTTTAACTCTGCTTTTGTAAGAGGAATTCCAAGTTCTTCAAATTTTTGGTTCATATTTCCAAAATCAGTATAATTTGCATAAGCCAAACACAAACCATCTTCTTCTTCAAGCTCTTCAAGCCCTGCATCTATTAGTTCCATTTCAAGCTCTTCTAATTCATAATTAGCTGGTTTTGGGAACTCAAAAATAGCTTTTCTATCAAAGAAAAACTCTAAAGAACCAGTTGGTACAACTTGTCCTTGTGTTTTATTAAAATACATTTTTATATTTGCAACTGTTCTTGTGTTGTTGTCTGTTGCTGTTTCAACAAAAATCAAAACTCCATGAGGTCCTTTTCCTTCAAAGTTTACTTCAGAAAAGTTTGCAGAATCTTTTCCAGATGCTCTTTTAATAGCTGCATCTATATTTGCTTTTGGCATATTTTCAGCTTTTGCATTTAAAATAGCAGTTCTTAGTGCTGAATTTGTATCAGGATCTGGAACTCCTGCTTTTGCTGCAACTTCAATAGCTCTTGCTAACTTTGGAAATACTCTTGACATATTTCCCCATCTTTTCATCTTTGCTGCTTTTCTATATTCAAAAGCTCTTCCCATAAGAAACTCCATAAATTAATATTTTTAGCAAATATTGTACCTAAAAGTATATTAATAAAATAGTTAAAGTTTTCTCTTTATAAACTTTGGCTACAATTTTACTTTTATTATAAAAAGGATAGTTTTGAGAAAAATATTATTTACATTATTATTATCAATTTTTTGCTTTGCAAATGAAGGAAATTTTCCTGAAGATTTAGAAAATGAGTTTAAACCAACCAACAGCGTGGTTTTTGACCCACTAAGCGGTTACAACAGAGTTATGACATCTTTTAATGATAGTTTTTATACATATGTTCTAACTCCAACAGCAAAAGGTTATGCTTATGTTGTACCAGAAGTTGCAAGAACTGGTATAAATAATTTTTTTACAAATCTATTTTTCCCTATTAGATTTGCAAATAATCTTTTACAGTTTAAATTTGAGAATGCAGGAAAAGAAGTAGGAAGATTTCTAGTAAATACTATCTGGGGATTTGGTGGGTTTATGGATCAAGCAACAAATACCTTAGGCATGAAAATTTATAGAGAAGATTTTGGACAAACTTTAGGATATTGGGGAGTTGGTCAAGGTTTTCATATAGTTTTACCACTTTTAGGACCTTCAAATCCTAGAGATATTATAGGGCTTGCGGGTGATTTCTTATTATCGCCAACTGATAGATTAGGACACAATACATTGGATTATAAAATTCCTCAAAATATAGGACAAGCAATAGCAATTGACTCTTGGTATAAAGTAAATGAGTACTCTTTTAATCCAAATATGTATGAGATTATTAAAAGAGATGCTATTGATTTATACCCATATTTAAGAGATGCTTATAATCAAAAAAGAGAAAGAGAGATAAATGAGTAATATATTTAAAGATAGTTTATTAAAAATTTTAATAATTTTATTAACAATATCTTCTAGTAGTTATGCACTTAAAAAAGAGGATATAAAAACTCAAATGGAAAATAAAATAGACAAAGTATTGTTGATTTTAAAAGATAAAAGCTTGTCAAAAGAGGAGATGAAAAAAGAAGTTATAACTATTGTAGATGACACTTTTGATTTTGATCTTATGGCAAAAATAGCTCTTGGAAAAGATGCTTGGAATAGTATAGATGAGGCAAAACAAAAAGAGTTTAGTGAAGTATTCGAAGATAAGATAAAAAAATCTTATAGTGATAAACTAGAGCTTTATAATGATCAAAAAGTAAAAATCTTAACTCTTGAACCATATAACAATACAAGACTTCAACTAAAAACTGAACTTATAGGGAAAGAGGGAAATTATAGTATAAACTACAATTTTTATGAAAAAAATGGTGAATGGTTTATATATGATATTGATTTAGTTGGTGTTAGTATTATACAAACTTATAGACAACAATTTGCTGGACTTCTAAAAGAGAAATCTTTTGATGAAATGTTTAAACAGTTTAAAAATCAGTAGTTTATGTATAAAAAAATATATGATACTTTAATTTTTAAGTATCCTTTTTTATTTTTAATAGTAGCCACAATTTTTGTGAGCTACCTTTCTTATAATGCAAAAGATGTGCAAATTGATGCAAGTGCAGAAACACTACTTCTTGAAGATGATGAAGATTTAAAATTTTTTAGAGAGAGTTTTAAGAAATATGAAAACTCAAACTTTTTAATAGTTACTTTTAGTCCAAAAAAAAATCTTTTAGATGATGAAACTTTAAATACTATAAAAAATATCTCTAATGATTTTGAAAAAGTTGAAAATATTGCAAAAGTTGATTCAATTCTTACAGTTCCACTTCTTCAATCTCCAATTCGCCCTATTTCAGACTTAGTTGCAGGAGTTGATAGTTTAAGTACAAAAGAGTTTGATAAATCTTTAGTAGAAAATGAGTTTTTAAACTCACCTTTATATAAAAATGCTCTTGTAAGTGCAGATTTTAAAACAACTGCTTTAATCCTTCACCTAAAAGATGATAAAAAATATTTTGAATTTATTGAAAAAAGAGAGAATCTTTTAAAAAAACAAGATGTTCAAGCTTTAACTAAAGAAGATATAGAAGAACTAGAAAGAAACAACTTAGAGTTTAAGGAGTATAGAGAAACTTCAAGAGTAAAAGATAGCAAAAATATTGAAGATATTAGAAATATTATAAAAAACTATGAAGGTGATGCAAAGATATTCTTAGGCGGAGTTAGTATGATAGCTAATGATGCTGTTCATTTTGTCAAAAATGATTTGTTGATTTATGGCATTAGTCTTATTTTTATTTTTATCTTTGTTTTATACTACATTTTTAGAAGCTTTAGATGGGTTTTTATAGTTCTATTTATCTGTTTTATCTCAATTTTAAGTACATCTGGGATTTTAGGAATATTTTCTTGGGAAGTTACAGTAATATCTTCAAACTTTGTTGCCTTACAACTTATAATAACAATGTCAATGGTAGTTCACTTAGTCGAAAGATATAAAGAGTTGTACTTCAAATACAAAAATGCAAGTCAATATAAACTAACAATAAACACTGTTTTATCAAAACTAATTCCATCTTTCTTTGCAATTATTACAACTGTAGTTGGTTTTTCATCTTTGGTTTTATCAAATATTGAACCTGTTATAAATCTAGGGCTTATGATGAGTGTTGGTATTTTGGTATCTTTAGTTTTAACTTTTATATATTTTCCAATCTTTTTAATAATTATTGGCAAAAGAGCGGAAGTTGAAAAAAAAGAGAAAATAACATCTTTTATACCAAAATTACCAAATATTATAATTAATCGTGGAAAAATTATAATTACTTTGGCAATTTTAACTACAATTTTTTCTATTGTTGGAAGTTCAAAAATTTTTGTTGAAAACTCTTTTATAAACTATTTTAAATCAAATACCGAAATTTACAAAGGTATGAAAGTAATTGATGAAAACCTAGGAGGTACAACTCCGCTTGATGTTATTATAAAATTTAAAGAAGATAAAAATATAGTAAAAATAGAAAAAAATAGTGATTTTGATGATTTTGAAAATGAATTTATATTAAAAAATGATGATAAACAATACTGGTTTTCTCAAGATAAAATGGAGTTAATAACAAAAATACATGACTATCTTGATAATATTCCTGAAGTTGGAAAAGTTCAATCCTTAGCAACTTTACTTAAAATTGGAAAAACTTTAAATGATAATAAAGATTTAGATGGAATAACTCTAGCACTTATTTACAATCAACTTCCAGAAGATTATAAAAAACTTATTTTAAGCCCCTTTGTAAATATTGAAGCAAATGAAGCTAGAGTTAGTATGAGAATAATTGACTCAAATGATGAGTTAAGAAGAAATGAACTTATAAAAAAGATTAATAGAGACTTAGAAGATATTATCACAAACAAAGATACAACTTTTAGACTTACAAACCTTATGATTTTGTACAATAATATGCTTCAATCACTATTTGAATCTCAAATTTCAACTGCTGGAGCTTCTATTTTTGTTTTAGGAATTATGTTTTTAATACTATTTAGAAATATAAAAATGGTTTTAATAGCTTTAGTTACAAATTTAATACCTATTTCCCTTGTTTTTGGAATTATGGGTTGGCTTAAAATACCACTAGATATAATGACAATTACAATTGCAGCCATTGCTTTAGGAATTGCTGTTGATGATACTATTCATTTTATGCATAGATTTGATTTTGAGTACAAACTAAGTCATGGAAACTATAAAGTATCAATAAATAAAGCAATAAATACAGTTGGTCACCCTATGTATCATACAACAATTATTGTTGTTATTGGATTCTCAATATTAATGCTTTCAAATCTAGTTCCAACTATATATTTTGGGCTTTTAACAGCAGTTGTAATGATTAGTGTTTTAATAGCAAATCTTATTTTACTTCCAAGATTGCTATTTATATTTAAACCATTTAAAACAAAGAATTAGGAGAATTAATTTATGAATGTAGCAATTTATTGTGGTTCTGCTTTTGGAAATAGTAAAATATATGAAGAAAAAACTATAGAACTTGCAGAAAAATTATATATAAATAATATAAATATTGTTTATGGTGGTTCAAAACAAGGATTAATGGGAGTTATATCAAATAAATCTTTAAGTTTAGGAAATAAAGTAACAGGTGTAATAACTTTTGATTTAGTTGGAAAAGAGCTTGAAAATACAAATATTTCAAAAATCTATAAAGTAGATAGTATGAAAGAAAGAAAAGCAAAAATGGAGAAGCTAAGCGATGCTTTTATAGCTCTTCCAGGTGGTTATGGAACATTTGAAGAGATTATTGATGTAATTGCATCTTCACAAATTGGCTACCATAAGAAACCTTGCGCTTTTGTAAACATAAATGGATATTATGATAAATTAATTGAGTTTTTCTACTCTTGTTCAAACAGTGGTTTTATGGATAGAAGATTTGTTGATATGTTGATTGTTAGTGATAATATTGATGAAATTATAGAAAAAATAAAAAATTATGAAGCTCCAAAAGCAAAATGGGATAAATAAGATAAAATTGCTCTTATTTACTATCTATTAATTTTGTATTTATAAGAGGTTAATGATGAATTTATATAATTCTTTCGTAAGTTAATTAATTTTAACTTTTTCTCCTCCTATAAAACAAAGGAAGCTTTAAACCGCTTCCTTTTTTTATTCTCTTTTTTAAAGGTTAAAAAATGAAAAATTTAAAAAAATATATTCTTTTTGATAATGATGGTGTTTTGGTTGAAACTGAAAAATGGTACTTTGAAGCAAATAAAAAATCTCTTGCTCTTTTAGGATTAAATCTTGAGATGGATTTTTACCAAAATATTATGGTAAAAGGTGGAAGTGCTTTTGAACTAGCACTTATTTATAATATTGAAAAAGATATCATAGAAAAACACCGAAAATTAAGAGATAGTTTTTATCAAGAATTCTTACAAACAAAAGATATAAAGATACCAAAAGTAAAAGATATTTTAAAAAACCTATCAAAAAAATATAAAATGGCGATAATTACAACTTCAAGAAGAGTTGATTTTGAGCTAATTCATAAAAATAGAGGAATTGCTGATTTTATGGATTTTGTACTTTGTGTTGAAGATTATGAAAAAGCAAAACCAAATCCAGAACCATATCTAAAAGGTTTAGAAAGATTTTGTTCAAAACCTTTCGAAGCGATAGTTGTGGAAGATTCTCAAAGAGGTTTAGAGAGTGCAAAAAGAGCAAATATTGATTGTATTGTTGTAAAAAATGAATTTACAAAAAATCAAGATTTTACAAAAGCTGATTTTTTTATAAATAAGCTAGATGAGCTTGAAAAACTCCTATAAATTACTCTCCAAACAATTTTGATTTAAAACCTTTTATAAATTCTGCTGATTTATCTTTATCCATATCCTCTTTTTTATCTGTAAGGTAGTATAAGAAACTACCTGTTTTAATTTTTCCAACAATCATTAAAGAGAGTAAAATAATAAATATAGGAATCAAAATATAAATAAGCAATTTTGTTTTTCTATTCATCTTGTTTTTTGGTTTAAAAAATTGTCTCTCTATTTGAATTTTTAAATCTTGAAGTATATTTGTAGGAAGATTATTTATAGAAAATAGTTCTGCTCTTTCATCTGTTTGGCTTTGTAGCTTTTTTATTTCACCTTCATTTAAAGTAGTCAAAAAATATACAATCTCTATACCACTTGATGATATTTCACTATCTAACTCTATCCAATTTGAAATATTTACACCTAACTCCTCTTGACATTTTTTTATTATTGTTTCAAGTGGAGTTGTATTTAATTCAACTTTTCCACCTATTCCATTGTATAATCCTTTTTGCCAGTCTGGATTATTCTTTTTTAATAATAATATTTCTTCATTGTCAGTTATTATGCCTACAACTACTCTCATTTAGACTCTTTGTATTTAAAATTTTTCTATAGTTTTAAGAAAAAATAAAAAGATAATTTTTTCGTATTGTGACATATTAAAATATAATTAAGATTAAAAAAACTTATTTTAAGACATTTTAAGATATTTTTATTTTATACTAAAAAAGATTTTATCTATTTTTTATTATATTTTCAGCCTTATTTATAAGTTTTTTCTTATGTAAAAGCTCAGTTTCTCTTTGAGTAAAACTATTTTTAGTTTCAACTTTATCTTTTTTTACACTGCTCTTTTCTTGAATTTCACTATTTTTAAAAAGTGTTAAAATTAGATAAATAGATAATAAAGAGTTAAAAATTATTATAAACCATTTTAGAACTAAAACATATTTTAAATACTCAATATTTTGTGTAAGTTTTAAATATTCAACAACATCACCATATATAAATCCAGAAAAAAGTGCCACTAAAAGAAGAAAGAAGATAAAAATAGCTCTTTTTCTAAACTTATATAAGTAGTACCAAAAAAGAGCTGATTTCATCTGTTTAAACATTTATTATCCTTACACAAAAAAGTTTATACCTAAAGCTGCAAGAGCTACTACTAAAGATTTTGTTTTTAAATCATCAACTATTTTTCTCTCTTCATCAGCAATAATTATCTCTAAATCTTCATCGCTAAAATCATTTATATTTTTACTATTTTCAATTAATCTAGCTTTTGTTGCTATTATTGCTTTTTCTCTAATCTTTAAATTTATCATATCTTTTAGTTGTTTGCTTTTAATTTTTGGATAGTCAAAAAGTTTTGTTGTATTTTCACTTGCTATGTTTACAAGCTCTTTTGATTTTGATTTTAAAATATCTTTGATTTTCATCTATTTTCCTATTTGTTAGCAATTTATAGGAGCATTTTAACCTTTTTTTAATTATACTTAACATAACAAGTTTTAAATCAACTCGTTGATTTCTTTAGAGTTTTCCTACTTTTAGCAATTTTCATAAATTGCGTTAAAAAGTAGTCAAAAATTATAGGTTCCTTTTAAATAAGGAATACGAAATTTAAAAGGCAGAATATGAAAATAGTTTTAAGCATAGCAGGAAGTGATAGTAGCGGTGGAGCTGGTATTCAAGCTGATATAAAAAGTGGATTTTATCACAAAGTTTTTATGACAACAGCAATTACAGCAGTTACAGTACAAAATACATTAGGAGTTACTGATGTAGTTGTTTTAAAACCTGAATTCGTAGTAAAACAGATAAAATCTGTAATAGAAGATTTTAAAGTAAATTGTATAAAAATAGGAATGCTAAGCTCAAAAGAGCTTATTATTGAAGTTTTTGAAACTATAAAAGATTTAAATATTCCAATAGTTTTAGACCCTGTTGCTATTTCAAGAGCTGGTTCAAAACTAATTGATGATGAAGCTATAAATAGTTTAAAATCAAACTTTAAATATGCTTATTTAATAACACCAAATAGTTTAGAAGCCAAACTTTTTTTTGATGTAGAAAATATAAACGATATAAAAAACTTAAAAGATATTCCAACAAATATTATCTTTAAAAATATAATAAAAAGTGATAATCAAACAGTAGATGTTTTATTGAAAAAAAATGGGAAAATTAAAATATTTAAAGGTAAAAAAGCTGACGTTTCAAATACTCATGGAACAGGTTGTAGTTTTAGTGCCTCTATTGCTTCACTTATTGCAAGAGATAAATCTCTTTATAAAAGTATAAAAAAATCAAAACAATATATCTACAAAGCTATAAAAAATGCTCCAAATTTTGGAAGTGGAAATGGACCTATAAATCACATTTTATAAACAAAGCCTATACAAAGCCAAACTTTAGTATATTTACACAAAATTTTTAGGAAAAATCTATGAAAGAATTTCTACAAAAAGCAAAAGAAAGTAGTCGTGTTGTAGCAACTTTAAGCACAGCTATAAAAAATAAAACTCTTCTAGAATTTGCAGATGCACTTGAAGAAAACTCTTGTTTCATTATTGAAGAAAATATTAAAGATATGAAACTTGCACGTGAACTTGATTTAAGCTCTGCAATGCAAGATAGATTATACTTAAACGATAGTAGAATTCAAGATATGGCAAATGCTATAAGACAAATTGCTTCTCAAACAGAACCAGTTGGAAGAGTTTTAGATGGTTGGCTTACTAAAGATAACTTAAATATTCAAAAAGTATCAATTCCTATTGGTGTTATTGCAATTATATATGAGAGTCGTCCAAATGTAACAAGCGATACAGCAGCACTTTGTTTTAAAAGTGGAAATGTTTGTGTTTTAAAAGGTGGAAAAGAGGCTGAAAACTCAAATAGAGCAATAGCTAAAATAATACAAGATGTTTTAGAAAAAAACAATCTTCCAAAAGAGATAGTTTCACTACTTCCTGATAGTAGCCGTGAAGGTGTTGCAAAATTGATTGTTGAAGATAAATATGTAGATTTGATAGTTCCAAGAGGTGGTGAAGCTTTAATTAAATTTATCACTCAAAACTCTAGTATACCTGTGATAAAACATGATAAAGGAGTTTGTCACACTTTCATAGACAAAGATGCAAATGCAACAAAATCTATAAATATTGTAATAAATGCAAAATGTCAAAGACCAAGTGCTTGCAACTCTTTAGAAACTCTTTTAGTTCATGAAGAGATAGCTTCTTATATATTACCAGGAATTCAAGAAGAACTTAGTGCTCATGGAACTATTTTAAAAGGTTGTCCAAAAACTTTAGAGTATATAAAAATTGCTCCAGCTAAAGAGGAAGATTTTTATATTGAGTATTTAGAAAATATTTTAAATATCAAAGTTGTAAAAAATATAAATGAAGCAATAGAGCATATATCAAAGCATGGTTCAGGACACTCTGAAGCAATTTTAAGTGAAAACTATACTGCAATAAACAAATTTTTAAATGAAGTTGATGCAGCTTGTGTATATGCAAATGCAAGTACTAGATTTACAGATGGTGGAGAGTTTGGGCTTGGTGCTGAAGTTGGAATTTCTACAAATAAACTTCACTCAAGAGGACCTATGGGAATAAATGATTTAACAACATTTAAATACAAAATTTACGGACAAGGACAAGTTAGAACAAAATGAGTACAAATAAACTTTTTTTAATATTTTGTAGTGTTATTGCAACACTATTTTTTTGGCACTATTTAGGTGAAAAGGCAATTTTAAAAGACAATGCAAATAGCTTTGATAAACTTCAATGCGTATCTTATGCACCTTATGGAAAAGATGAGTCACCATTTTTCTTTGAAAAAGGGATGGTTTTAAAAGAAGAAAATATAAGAAAAGATATGGAACTTCTTTCAAAATATACTTCTTGTGTAAGAACTTATTCGACTGTTGGGCAAGAACTTGTTCCAAAAGTTGCAAAAGAGTTAGGAATGCAAGTTTTAATGGGGATTTGGATAGGTAAAGAAGAGAAGCAAGCAGTTGCTGAAATTGCTACTTTAAAAGAGTTAGCTGCACAATATCCTGAAGTTATAAAAGCAATTATTGTAGGGAATGAGGTCCTTCTAAGAGGTGATCAAACTGATGTACAACTATCAAAATATATAAAAGAGGTAAAAGAAGCTCTTCCCCAATATCCAGTAACTTATGCAGATGTTTGGGAATTTTGGCTTAAATATCCAAAAATAAAAGAGCTTACAGATTTTGTAACTATTCATATTTTGCCATATTGGGAAGATGAACCAAAAAATATTCATGATTCAATTGAGCATGTAAAAAATGTAAGAATTGAAGTAGAAAAAGAGCTTGGAACTTCAAATATTTTAATTGGTGAAACGGGATGGCCAAGCGAAGGAAGAATGAGAGAAGATGCAGCTCCTAGCAAGATAAATCAAGCAATTTATATAAGAGATTTTGTAAAACTAGCAAATGAACATAACTGGCAATACAACATAATAGAAGCAATAGATCAACCTTGGAAAAGAAAAAGTGAAGGTGCTGTTGGTGGTTTTTGGGGAATTTTTGATAAAGATAGAGCTGACAAAAATGTATTTAGTGGAGATGTTTCAAACTTTCCAAACTATCTGTATTTAGCTTTTGGTTCTTTAGTTTTAATATTTGGATTTTTTCTAAGATTTAAAAATGAACAAACATCAACAATTAGACTTATACCTTTTAGTGTTGTAAATACTATATTTGCATCTTTGTTTATGCTTCAAGTTGAACAGTATGTTGTAATTTCAAGAAATAATTTGGAAGTTTTTTGGGCTATTTTACTTTTAGGAACACAGCTTTATGTATATTATGAGCTTTTAAAACATATAGTTTCTAAAAATCAATATGAGATTATTTCTAAAGTTGCTTTCTACTTTAGTATGATTTTTATATTTATTATGACTGTAAATATAGCTTACAATGGAAGATATGAGAATTTTGAAATTTATGGATTAATAATACTTGCTATTTCATTCCTATGGTCATATTTTGGTAAATTTGATAGATTAAAATTTGGAAATTTTGAAAGACTATTTGCTATTATTTTATTTATAAACACTCTTGTAATGGTTTACAATGAAACAACTCTAAATATTTTTAGCAATATTTTAGCTGTTATAAATCTTGTATTTGTAATTATTTTATGTGTTGGTTCTTTAAGAAATAGTAGTTTCAATGAGTTAAAAAAACCAATTATTTATATTGTAGCTATTTGTATTGCTATTTTATTATTCAAACATGGCTTTATTATGAATAGAGATATGGATATTTCTTGTAAACTTAATGGTGGTGGTTTCTTATGTTCAATTGTTGGAAATGTTTGGTATTTACTATATTTCAACTATATTGGAATTGCGGCAATTATAGCTTCTGTGTTTACACTATTAGTAGATAAAAAACCATTTATAATCACTGCTTTAGTTTTAAGTATTTTAGCTTCAATGCTTACAAACACATTTTTAGGAGCTGTTGCATTTATTATCGTACTTTATACTATAACAAAAGATAAAGAGAAAAAACTATTAATCTAAAAAAATAGATTGAAGAAAATCTTCAATCTATTTTAATCCTCTTCACCCTCTGTTATAATTACATCTATAGCTTTTACTGGAAAGTTTGGTAGTTTAAATTTATTATCTTTTATATCAATATTAAAGTTTGCGTTTTTAGCAATTTGCATTTGCTCAACACCTAAAGATTTACTAATTTGCTTTAGAGGAACACTGTTGTAAACCCAAATTTTATACTCACCTAACTCCCAAATATCGCACTTATATCCTAAAATATTCTCATTACCCAAAAATTTTGCACCCATCTCTTTAAATGCTTCTCTATTTTTTGTATTTGCAATAGGATTTTCATCATCAATACTTAAATCTTGAGAATAAATTATCTCATCATTAAAATCTGCTGTATAGATTTTACCTTTTGAAATTTTATACGTATTTCTCTCTTCTTCAACTATAGAGCCTCTTTTTTGAGTAATAATCTCATCAAATAACTCTAAATTACCAAAATCTTTAAAATACAAAATACTACTTCCGCTAAAAGTATGATCTTTTGAATTTGTAGTTCCTAAAATATCATATTCAACAATACCAGATTTTATATCATATCTGTTATTTTGAGCAAACAAATTACAAACACTAAACAATAAAATTACAAATGCAATTTTTTTCATATATTTTCCTCGTCATAATTTAGCAAAATTATACATCTATACAGATAAATTTACTATATACAAGCAAATAGCTATAATACAAAATAAAAAATAAGGAAAAAAATGAACCTAATATCACTTCAAATGAAAACTTGTGAAAATTTTGAAATAAATCTTGAAAATTTAAAAAGTTTAATTCTCTCTTGCAAAAATAACTCGCTAATATTAGCACCTGAACTTTGTCTTGTAGGTTTTGCATACAATAATATGAAAGAAGCAAGTATTTTTTCAATCAAAGCAATAGATGAGATAAAAGAGCTTTCAGAAAATAAAATTATAGCAATTACTACAATTATAAAAGAAGATGATAATTTTTATAATAGATTATTTATCTTTTTTAATAAAAATATTGTCCATACTCAAGATAAGATAAAACTTTTTCCTCTAGGAGATGAAGATGAATATTTTACTCCATCAAAAGAGAATAAAATAAAAACTATAGAGATAAATGGATTAAAAATAGCAACTTTAATATGTTTTGAGCTTAGATTCCCTACTCTTTGGGAACAAATAAAAGGTGCTGATATTATTTTAAATCCTTCTATGTGGGGAGTAAAAAGAAAAGAGCATTATGAAACTATTAGTAAGGCTCTAGCTTTAGTTAATCAAAGTTTTGTAATTGCAAGTAATAGTGCAAACGATAATATGGCAAAAGGAAGTGCTATAATATCGCCTTTTGGAAATCTCATAAGAGATGACAACAAAACAATTTTAGAAGCAAAATTTGATAAAGATGAAATTTTAAAAGTTAGAAAATATATAGATATTGGGTTAAATTAATTTTGTTTTACAATTATTACACAATTTTAAAATACTATTTATACCTATTAAAAAAATTTAAAAAAGGAGAAAACATTGAAATTTAAATCTTTATTACTGATTTTACTATTTATTTCTAATGTTTTTGCATCTAACGTAGATATAAAGAACTTAACACAAGAGCAACTAGAAACACTAAAAGAGATAAAAAAGCATGGCAAAGATACTGGGCTTAGTTATACTTTGATGGCAATAGCAATCAAAGAATCAAAACTTGGTGAGTATATGGTAAACCTTGACACAAAAGATTTTGGTCTTTATCAAGCAAATATCAAAACTGTTTTAAGTAGACAAAATATAAAAGATACTACTTGGAATAGAAATGTTTTTGCATCAAAATTAGTTTCTGATTTTCAGTTTGCTACAAAAAATGCAATAGAAGAACTTACTTTTTGGCAAAAAATTCATAGAAATGATTGGACAAAAGTTTGGGGAAGCTACAATGCTGGTTATAAATTTAATAGCAAACAAGCAAAAGAGTACTCAAAAGAGATTGCTCTAATAATTAAAGAACTAAAAAAATTCAACGTGTAAAATATAACAACTAGCATAGTCTAGTTGTTTTTACATCTCTTTTACAAAAAATCTTTTTCTTTTTGATACCAATTATCATATTTTAATAAAAATCAAAGTTTTATTCCACTAATATTTTGATATTAATTATCAATTAAAGGGAAATAATGAGTATTTTAATAATTGGCGGAGACCAAATATCTCAAATATCTTCTATGCTAACACAAATGGGAGCAAAAACTATAAATCACTGGGATGCAAGAAAAAAATCTTCAGCACCTAAGAAAAAAGTACCACAAGATACAGATTGTATCGTTATGCTAACATCTTTTTTAAACCATAATACAATGCTAAAATATAAAAATGAAGCTAAAAAAAGAAATATTCCATTTATTTGTGCTAAAAGATCAATATCTTGTGTATATGATGAATATGTAAAAATTATGGGAATAAAAGATTGTAGTCAATGTTATGCAAACTGCTATAATAAAGAACTGTAAATTTATATAAATTTACAATAAAATATAACATATATAAACAAAGAGAAAAAACTCTTTGTTTTAGATACTTTTATAAAAATTTATCAACTCATTTTTATCAATTTTATGGTTTGAATTGTATGGAAATTTATCTAGCACAACAATATCTGATGGAATCATATAGTATGGAAGATTTTTTGAGATATTATGCTTTAAAACTTCAATATCTAAAGATTTAGAACCTATAACAAAAGAGATAATCTTTGCAACATCATTTCCCCTTTTTAGTGGAATTGTTATGGATTCACTTACCATTTTATCACTAAGAAGCTCTTTATCTATCTCTCCTAGTTCTATTCTAAATCCATGAAGTTTTATTAGTTCATCTTTTCTATTTACAAAAAATAGTAAACCATCTTCAAAATAACCGAAATCTCCTGTTCTGAAACTTCTTTTTTCATACTTTTTCTCAAATTTTTGCTTATTTAACTCTTCATTTTTAAAATATCCAATAGATACATTGTCTCCAACAATCTCAAGTTCACCAATATTTTGCTCATCAATATCTAATAAATTTATCTTTGAATTCTCTTTTACATAACCAACTGGTAAATTTTTTGAATATTTTTCTAAAATATCAGAAGTAATCTCTATCAAAGTTGTAGCAACTGTAGCTTCTGTTGGTCCATATGTATTTAAAACAATAGAAGATGGAAAACTATTTTTTATTCTTTTTACAGTGTTTGAAGGTAAAACCTCTCCACAAAAAAGAAAAGTTTTTAAACTTTTTATATTTTTTTCTTCAAACTCAAATGAAAGTAAAAGCTTGCTAATAAATGATGGCGTTGAAACCCAAACATCGCAAGAGTATTTTTTCAATCTTTCAAAATATAGAAGATGATTTTCTATAGTATCTTTACTATTTAAAACAATAGTTGCTCCTAAAGATAAAAAACCAACTAATTCATAAACAGATAAATCAAAACTAAAAGGTGCTTGATTCATAAATACACTATCTTTTGATAATCCAAAATCACTATTTAACCATTTTTCAAAATCCAAAATAGAGTTTTGTGTAATTTGAACCCCTTTTGGTTCACCTGTACTTCCTGATGTAAAAATAATATAAATTATTGTGTCACTTAATAAATATGAAGTAGATATATTGCTTTGATTAAAATCTATTTTATTTTCTATCGTATCTATCTTAATAGCAGATTTTACAATACTTGCTATTTTTTCAACTCTATCTTTTGGATAAATTGTATCAATAGGAATATATGGAAACCCTAAACTCATACAGCTTATAATACTTACTATAAAATCTACTTCTTTATGTCCATAAATAAGAACTGGATGCCCTTTTGGAAGATTATAGTTTTGAAGTTTCTTCTTAAAAATATCTACTTCATTTTTTAACTCAAGCCAAGTTAAATCTTTGTCACTTCCGCAAACAGCCAATTTGTCAAAATCTTTTTCACACTCAACAAAATCTAAAAGTTTAAAATCGAATCTCATAAAGGAACCCTTCCACTAAAAAAATATAGAGCAAAAACTGCTGCATTTATCATCAAAAATCTTTTTAAATTTATACTTATAATATCTGGAAAAAATGAAAAATAGTCATATCCACCCTTTTTAACATACAAAACATAAGAGTTGTGAATACTTGAATAGATTCCAAATAAAAAACCACTAAAAATAAAGTACCAATTTAAACCATTCCAAACTCCCATAAGCAAAAAAGTACATGTTATTGCAATATTTTGTATAAGTAACTTTCTTTTCTTTAGAAAATCAAAATTATGAAGATATTTATATAATGGTTTAAAGAAGTAATCAGTTAGCCAACTTCCTAAAGTTATGTGAAATCTTCTCCAAAAATCTTGTGGATTTGGTGCAAGATATGGATGATTAAAATTCATTGGAACAAAAACACCCATCATTATACTTAATCCAACAGCCATTGCACTATAACCAGCAAAATCAAAGAAAAGATAAGTTGTGTATGCATATGCACTATTTGCCATATCAAAAAACAAGATACTATTTTCATCTATTTTTCCAAGCCAATACATAGTAACAAGCTTTGCAAAAACGAATTTAAATAAAACTCCAACAACTAAAATTTCCCAACCTTTTAATATATTTGCTAAAGTTAAATTTTCATAACCTTTTTGTAAATCCTCTTGAAATCTGTATGATCTATCTATTGGACCTGCTAGTAGAGTTGTAGGAAATAGTAAAAATGATGTAAACTCAAAAAATGATAGTTTTCCATAGTTGTGACTATCAACTATTGCTTGAATAGTCCTAAATGTAATATACGAAATACCTATAATTTTAAACATAGGATTATCTAAATCAATTTTATGTAACATCATAGGAAAGGCTATAACAATCATTGCGAAAAGTGTCTCTTTATAATCATTTTTTACAAAAATATAGTAAATAACATAAGTATAAATAAGAAGTAAAAAGATCAAATAAGAGTCAGGAATAACAAAAGATATATAAACAACAACAGCTATAAAAATAACCATTTTATATGAGATAAATTTACTTAAAATATTTTTAAATATATGTAAGAAAAGAATAAATGAAAAGCTTATTATAAAAAATCCAACTCCTGAAAAAGGAAAAAAATCATACATTAAAACTCCTCATATACAAATTCAACAGTAGAATCAACATCATTTCCACTTAAATCATTTATATTTTCATCAGCTAAAATATACAAAAGACCAACTATCAAAAGCAGATATATAAAAAAGAATTTAAAAAAATATCTCAAAAAATTTCCTTATTTAACAAAATAATCAACTATTTTTTGATTGGCTTTAACCCAACCTAACTCACCAAAATGAACAATATCTATTAATGTTCCAATCTCATAATCCTCTTTTTTATATGTCCACATATCCATATATTCAAAGTTATGTTCCAAAACTTTTGATTTTATTGTTTTCATAAGTAAGTTTGCATTTTCTCTATTTTTACTAAATACATAAGGGTGTAAATCTTGCATTATAAAAAGTGGTTTAATTTTGTAGCTATCTAAAAAATCTAGTAAATCTAAAAAATCTTGATACTCTTCATTTTTTTCCAAAGATGGAGGTATTACTATTTCAAATGGGAAGCTATTTTTTGCAATTTGTGGTTCAACATATTTTAAATAATATTCATTGTTAATTCCAAGATTATTATTTGAAGATGAAATTTCTATATTTTTTGCTTCATTTTTTAAATCATCAAAATTCAAATCTTGCTTAAAATATTTAATATCTTGCGATTTTACATACTTTTCATCAAATTTTTCTATCATAAATTTTTTAATTTTATTATTTATATATTCATCTTTCATCTCTTTATATGGTGTTTGATATATAAAAGTTGGATCTTTGATATATGAGATATTATTTTGAATATAATCACTTATTAAAAATTTATACTTATCTTGAGTTTGACCTTCAAAATAGAGTTTATTCATCATACCTAAATTCATATATTCTAAAAATTTTGCCATAGTAAGACCGTTGTCACTACTTCCTGTAAACCAACTAGGAGATAAAAGAACTACCACTTTTGCATTTTCTCTAACTTTTTTATTATCAAAGGCTGCTAATTGAGATAATATTACAAATGATTGATGCCCCTCATTTCCTTGAACTCTTAAAGGTATCTTTAAATCATTATTAAAAAAGTTTTGAGCTAAAAATTTTTGATTAGGATAAACTACTAATTCTGAAGAACCAAACAATACAATTTTTCCACTTTCTAAATCACTTTGTAGTTCAACTGTTTTTTTAAGAGATTCTAAATAAGTAAAATAGTAGTCAAATAATTTATCTTTTATAAAAAAAAGTAGAATAAAAACTACAAGAATTGCAGAAAATAGCGCAGAAATATTTAAAACTAGACGATTATTCACCAATTCTACTTTTTATGTAGTTAACCAATTTACTAATGCTATCAAAATTGCTTTCAATAATATCCCTAGTATCGATTTTTATACTAAACTCATCTTCTAACATCATTGCTAAATCAACTGTTCCCATACTATCAATTAAATTTGATGTATATAATGGCTCATCTATTTCAACACTTTTAAAAGCAATCTCTTCAACCAAAGGTTTAATCCTATTAGCAATATCCATTTTATTTCCTAAAATTTTTTTATCTAAAACAAACGGAATTATATTAAATATTTTAAATTTTTGAGCAAAAAAATAAAAAATATTTGTAATTTTATTGCTACTTTTTTTAAATACAATCCAGATTTATATTTAGGAGTAAATTATGATATTAAAATTTAAAGAGTTTTATCCAAAAATCGCCTCTTCAGCTTGGATAGCACCAAGTGCAGATTTAATTGGAAATATAGAAATAGCAGAGAATAGTTCTGTTTGGTTTGGTTGTGTTATTCGTTCTGATGTAAATGAGGTGAGAATTGGTAAAAATACAAATATTCAAGATCTATCTTGTATTCATACAGATACAAATACAAAAACAATTATTGGTGATAATGTAACAGTTGGTCATAAAGTTATGCTTCATGGTTGCAAAATTGAAAATAACTGTCTAATTGGAATGAGTGCTACAATTTTAGATAACGCAGTTATAGGAGAAGGAAGTATCGTAGGAGCAAACTCTTTAGTAACAGCTGGAAAAGTTTTTCCACCAAAAAGTATGATTATGGGAAGTCCTGCAAAAGTTGTAAGAGAGTTAAGCGATGAAGAAGTTCAAGGTTTAATTGACCATGCAAAACATTATGTAGAATATAAAAACGAATATAGTTGATATTTTAAGACTTTTAAGAAAAAATAGATATAATTCCGTCTGTTTTTTCTATGCGGATGTGGTGGAACGGTAGACACGCTACCTTGAGGTGATAAAAAATGCAGATATGGTGGAATTGGTAGACACGTACGCTTGAGGTGCGTATGGAGCAATCTGTGGGGGTTCGAGTCCCCCTATCTGCACCACAAAGAGCAACATTTTATGACAAATATTTACCAAAATGACAACAAAATGGTAATAAAAATTTCTCACTTTTTTTCTCATTTTTTAAAATTTCGAACAAAATCTTAAATAAATCTTAATATAATTACAGAAGTATCGATAAAATCGTCTATATATTAGTGTTTAACTGAGAAAAATAATTTAATTTTATCAATTTTAATAACTTAATTCAAATAAATAGCTATTTAGTAATGCTTTGGCAAGTTTGGAAGTTTGGCAAAATAAATTTAATATATAAAATAAATCTTAAAAAACTACTCTGTAACAACTGGATTGTATATTTTATTTTAAATAAAGACTCCTCCCAGTTGTTTGCTCATTTTTTAAGTAAACTTAAAAAATCGAGCCTTTGAATTTAAATTAAAAAATAATAGTATAGAGACAAAATTAAGTAGAATATCTTTAATTTAACTATTTATCTTTTAATATATCACTTATAAGTTGAGACAAATCAGGACTATTTAACTTAGTTTGATACTCTACATTTACACCCATTTCACGCAATTTTTTGAAAAATGCTTCAGCACTTTTGATTTGAAGTTTTTCTTTTGTGCTTATATCATCAAATTTATCATAGCCTTTTGATTCAACTACAAAATATAATTCTTTACCCTCTTTTGATTCAATCACATATCCAAAATCTGGATTATAATGTCTTCCATGTGCTGTAGGTATATTCACTTTAGGTAGTTTTCCAAAAACTGTAATTCTTTTATCACTAGATTCATCAATAGTAAGCTTTTCTATATTACTATCAACTTCCATAAAGTCTTCATCATAGATTGACAATTCTCTTATATTCTTAGATTTAATTTTATATGTTTCTGTACCTAAACTTCCCTCAGGTATAAACTCTTTTAAACTTCCATTCTTATCTGTTAAAGATGTATTACAAGTTTTTATTTCTTTTAAATCATAAGATATTTTACTCAACTTTCGCACATAAAACCTAACTCTTTTTGAGTGAAAGCACTTATCACTGCAATAATTTGAAGTAAATCTTTATTATCCTTGACAACATTTTGGATTTCAGAGATTTTTGTAAGTA
>Ga0265294_10001110_pt1 | contig 36548 bp, 28 predicted proteins | sample MunlanPumphouse3_FD_192504 | JGI IMG/M metagenome (GOLD analysis project Ga0265294, IMG submission 192504) | Groundwater microbial communities from a municipal landfill in Southern Ontario, Canada - Pumphouse #3 | ecosystem: Environmental > Aquatic > Deep subsurface > Groundwater | place...
GACAGACGGTAACTCACAACGCCGGAGAAGAGGCAGAACACCACCCAATAGAAAAGATGCAATATGATCTTGATAATCCGGTTCATAGTCGTGTAAAGATAGTTAAAAGTTCATTTGTTCTAAATAATCGTTTTTCGTGACTCAGCAAAACCAAAAATAAGTTTTGTATCTCTGATCATTCGGCTTTTTTGGCCAATGTATCAAGCCAGACCCTGCGAATGATGGCACTGCCGGGATAGATGATCCTCCAATAACGCCCGAAGTGACGGCGGTCTTCTTGAGTCGTTCCATCATTGCGGGTCTCCGTAGTCAAAAGCGTTTGTCCGTTTTCAAGACGTATTAAACGAAAATTCATGGCAACCTTGACATAACCCGGTTCCTTAAATTCCAGAAATTGTTTGGCTGACTTTATTTCAGGAGGAGGGGTTTTGGCGGTGGCCTTAATCACTATAAAAGTGATCAATTCGGAGGAATCAACTACGAAAAAGTTGAAATCCGGCGTTACCAATGTCTCCGGATCAGCCTGGTTGTTTTTTGCTTGGTCGCTTAAATCCTTATCTCCCGCAATACCCCGGATTTTCATCAGAAAAAGTGCTGCCGGTATGTCTTTGACCCCTGTCGTTTGTAAGGCATATTTCACTTTCTCAGGCGATGCATTTATTTTCACCTCATGGTATTCGTTAAAAGAATATTCAGGCAAAAATTCATCAATTTTCAGGTTTGTTTGAGAATGGTAAACCGGTACCGGCCAATAAATGGATAGGATTGAAATCAGAAGCCCTCCGCATACCACGGTAGCAGCAACGGTACGATTGAAAACAAACAAAAAAGCCAACGGCTTAATAAGAGAAATAATACCGACTATTGCCAAAATCGCCCCTATCCAGAAAAAATAGGACTCCGCATAAAATCGTGCATAGTGCATCAGACAAAACATCAACGCCAGCGCAACCATGATACAGATCACCCCCGGAATGTAAGATTGAATGTTCATATTTGAATGATTGGAATTAAATGAATGAATCAATGATTATTTTGATTCAAAGATGATTCGCTTCAAAAAACTATGAAAATAAAATCTGCAACCTCGGGGATTTTGGCTGCAAAGTCTTATTATAATGCCCGCCTAAAATTAGAACAACTATATTAAAACAGAAATGCCATGAGATAAAAGATTTTATTTTAATTATATTTACAACCGTTCATTTCGATCGAAATACGATTACTTCTTATTTTAATATTTTATGAATTTTATCTCTGAAAGTAAACTCAAAGAGTTGTTGAGTGATGAGCTTGATTTCTTATTCATGGTAAATATGGATGGGAACATTCTTGAGTTAAACCTTGCCGTAACTTCCATATTGGGCTATTCTGCCAACGAGTTGAAAGGGAAAAGTCTTCTTACCGCCTATTCTTCGGAGGATAAGGAAAAGGTAAGTGTAATGATACCTCTGGTTATGAAAGGGGATATATCATCCTGTCCTTATCCGTTTATAACAAAAGCAGGCGAAACAATTCCGGTTGACACCCAATTTTATATCGGATGGTGGAATGAAGAAAATGTCATTGCTGCGGTCAGTACCAATTTGTCTGCCGAATCTTTTTCCAAAGGACTTTTTTACAGCATATTCAACGGATCAAAAATAATGATGGCTATCAGCACTTTTGACCACGATATCCTTTTTAATGTCAATCGATCTTTTATAGAGGCCACAGAGTATTCTTTGGAAGAATTGTCAGGGAAGAGCATCCAGGAACTGGAATTGTTTAATGATGATGCAGAACGCGAGAAAATACACAAACAATTTAAAGAAGAAGGACGGGCAGAAGGAGAAATCACACTCAAGGCAAAATCCGGAAAGTTGATTGTCTGTTTATTCTCGATAGAAGAAATAAAGATTCGGGAAAACACGTATATGCTCTCTGCCGCAACGGACATTACCCAGAGGAAATTGATGGAAAACAAGTTGGAATACCTGAACAGACAACAGAAACTACTTACGGATGTGGCAGAACTGCTGAACAAACCAGGTGATTTTGATGACATCATTAACACAGTCCTAAAGTTAATTGGAGAGCATTCAAATGTCAGTCGCGTTTACATATTTGAAAACACAGCCGACGAACAGTTTTCCAGTAATACGCATGAGTGGTGCAATGAAGGTATTACAGGGAAAAAAGAATATCTACAGATGCTTCCTTTTAATAAGATACCTTCCCTTAAAAAGCTTTTAAATCAAGAAGGTCGTATTTTTTCAGAAAATATTCAGAATCTTCCCGATGATCTTGCTGTTGCGCTGGCACCTATGCAAATAAAATCAATTTTGATTTATCCGCTTTATATACAAAACCATTTTTGGGGATTTGTAGGTTTTGATGAATGCTTACAACATAAAATCTGGGCGGAGGAAGAAATCCATTTGCTCTTAACAGTGACAAAAGATATAGCCAATGCTCTTGAACGGAAAAGACATCTAAATCAATTTAAAGACAGCGAACAACGCTTAAGTCTTGCATTGAGCGGAGCAAAAGAAGGAATGTGGGACTGGAATCTTCAAACAAATGAAGTTTATTTTTCTGATACTTGCTCTACCATGCTTGGTTATAGTCCCAACGAATTATTAAATAGAGGATTTAAATGGCAGGAACTGATCCATCCCGATGATTTTCCCAAAGTGTCGGAAGTTTTTGAGAATCACCTGAAAGGTTATACCGATTACTACGAAAATGTTTACAGAATAAAAGACAGTTCCGGAAAATGGAAATGGGTATTGGATCACGGTAAAGTCATTGAGAGAGATAAAGAAAACAAGGCCATTCGGGCCATCGGCACTCATATTGATATCAGCAAGCAAAAAAAAGTTGAAGAACAGTTACAAGAATTGCTTGTGACCAAGGACAAGCTTTTTTCCATCATATCGCACGATCTTCGTGGGCCGATCGGCAGTTTTATGCAAATCATTGAACTTTTAACCAGTGATTTACAGGTTAATCCGGATATGCAAGCCGATCTTCTCAATGAGTTGAAAGACATGTCAAAAAACACATTCTATTTACTGGAGAATTTACTAAACTGGTCAAGGTCTCAGCGAAGTGATATTGTTTACAATCCAAGATCCATTATCATCAATGAATTGATTAACGACAATATTTCATTACTATCTCCTGCTGCAGGACAAAAATCAATCCGTATTCAATTTGAAAGTCAAGCTAAACAGGCCGTTTACGCAGATTTTGACATGATTAATCTGGTCATTCGCAATTTACTTTCCAACGCTATCAAATTTACCCGAACAGGCGGATTGATCACAATCACTATTTCTGAGAAGAATGGTTTTATAGAAACAGCCATTGTAGATAACGGAGTGGGCATACCACAGGAAATAGCAGATAAACTTTTTTCAGACAATCAGTTCCATACCACTTACGGAACAAATAACGAAAAAGGATCTGGTTTAGGGCTTATACTTTGCAAGGATTTTGTACAACGAAACGGCGGATCAATAAGCGTTGAAAGTATCTTGGAGAAAGGGAGTAAATTTATATTTACGGTGCCGGTTAAAGGTTAAATGGATCTTATAGTTGGATTGTCATGCCGAACTCTTAAATTTGCAGCAGTTTTGTTTTTTTGAAAAATCGTTATGTGTATTGATAAAATCCAGCGTAATAGGGGAAGGCGTTCCTTTATTGCTTTATTTTTTTTCGTCTGTTCTTTTTTAGTCTCTCCGTTTCTTCAGGCACAATCCTTGAAAATCGGAGTCATCTCAGACCTGCATTATATGGCTCCGTCTTTGCTCATTCAGGACGGAACCGCTTTTGAAAAAGTGATGCATGGCAACAGAAAGCTGCTGAAGGAAAGCCCTGCCATCCTTAAAGCAACGGTAGATGACTTGTTGAATGATAGCGTCAACATCGTGCTTGTTACCGGAGATCTCACCAAAGATGGAGAACTGATCAGCCACAAAGAGGTTGCAGGAATGCTTCAACCCTTGCTTGACAGAGGCATCAAAGTGTTGGTCGTTCCCGGCAATCACGATATCAACAACCCATTTGCCGGAAGCTTCAACGGCAGCATCCTCAAAGACGTAGCAACAGTAACAGCCGACGAGTTCAGGACAATTTATGGTCAGTATGGATTCGAAACAGCGATCAGCACCGACAGCAGCTCGTTGAGCTATGTCAGCGAACCGGTGGAAGGCTTGAGAGTCCTTTGCATCGATGATTGCGAATATTACAAAAACACGTTCAAGTCAAAAGGCGATACCTCCAATTCCTGCGTAACGGCAGGTGATATCAAACCCGCAACCATGCAATGGATTTTGCAGCAAATAGGTGATGCCAAAGTGCAGGGAAAACAAGTCATAGGGATGATGCACCATAATGTGGTGGAGCATTTTGACTATGAAGGAAGCATGCCAGGCTACATGGTGAGCAATAGCAAAAACGTTGAAAAACAACTGATGAGTGCGGGACTGAACGTCATCTTTACCGGACATTTTCATGCGTCGGACATTGCGCGGGCAGATGACAGAAATGGAAACTTCCTTTACGACATTGAAACAGGGTCGACTGTTACGTATCCTTGCCCGTACCGGTTGATCAAACTTTCAGGAGATTCTCTGGAAATTAAGACAAAGTATATTGAACATCCCAACATCATCTTGCCTCCCGGAATGGATTTTCAAACCTATGCACGCCAAGAACTGACGAAAAAACTTTCTGTATTGGTAACCGATATGGTAAACCAGAGTTACAAAAACATAGCCTCCTCAATACCACAGTCTTTGTCTCTTTTCGTCAAAGTTCCTGAGAAACAGGATATCTTCGATATGGCGTCCATACATTTAATACCGGATGCCACCAATCTTGCCTTGTCGCATTATTGCGGAAATGAAAATCTGATGGAGAACGCAGCAAGCAAGCGTGATGACACCCTCAGAGACATTGATGAATTCGTTTCCGATGTTGCCAAAGAGTCCTCCGGCCTTTTTGCATCCGTAATCGAAAATTACATTGAAAACCGCAGTGAGATGAAATGCTTGAAAGACATTGTCAACAGCATTTGGAATGACAGGGTTGAACCGGGCTATCCGGCCAAGAATGACGAGTTGCAAAATAACGAACCGATCAATGATTTGAATCTGTTGATTGTGTTGCCGAAACCGAATGTGCCAGCAGCAAAGAGTGAGCCGATCATAGAATAAAGTGGATCACGCTTCTTTCCGATGTTCAACCATCCAAACCATCACAGAACAACAAATAATGCTGATCAGCACTACAGCATAAGCAACATCCTGAATGGTTTGGCCGCTTAACACCAGAGCATCTACCTGCGTCTGCAAATCCGGTTTGCCGATTGCCGTGTTCGCTTGTTCCAGTGCATTTTGCAAAGGCAATGAAGCCAAGACCGCAGCAACCAATCCTTTGGGTCCCATCGAGGTGATCAATTTTATATCCCGCACACTCAGGTCTTTCTTTCCCAGTATCTTAACAGTTAGAAACCTAAAGGCAAAGGTTGCGACAACCATCATCAATCCTACGAGGATGTGCCAAACACTGTTCAACTGGATACTGATACCAATGTAAACAAAAAAATAGGTTTGGAGTACAAAGACTATTTCTGAAAAGAAACTTCGTTCGTTCTTACTCAAAGTAGCATCTTCCGAATCCGTCAGTCGTTTTTTTACAAAACCGATATTGCCTGTATTCCCGACCATAATACCATAAGATAATACACATATACCCCCGTTCAGGCCTAAATTTTCAGAAACACCATACAAAATAAAAGCCAAAGCAAAAGAGGTAAACATAGAATTGCTGACATTCTTCAAATACTTCTTAAGAATCAGTATCCAAAAGAAACCGATAAAAGCACCCAGTAAAATGGCAAACAGAAAAGAAACAGCCATATTTTGAAAAATACCGGCAACACTAACTTCACCGACTTCTATGCCGCTCAGCAAAGCCAATGCCACCACTAAACACAATACATCACTTAAGGCCGATTCTAAATAAAGCACCGTTTCTGCCTTTTGACCGGACTTCAGCTGTCTGATCATCGGTATGACCACAGCCGAAGATGTTCCTCCCAATGCCGCTCCCAGAAAAAGACTATGCAAAATATCCAAATTCAGTAAGAGGCGGCCAAGAATATAGCCGAAAAACAGAGCTCCGACAAAATTAAGTATCGTAAGAAGCGACGCACCTAAAAAGGACTTTTTCAACATAACAATATCCAGACTGGTACCACTCTCAAAAAGTATTACAATCAAAGTGATGGTGGTAAAAACACTGCCGAACTGTCCCAGATATGCCGGCGAAACCCATCCCATAACAGGCCCGACCACCAAACCGATAAGAATCAAAAAAAGCACATTTGATATCCGAATCTTATCAAAAAAAGCATTCAACACATGCGAAAGAAAGATAAGAAGTCCGAGAGCTATTAATACAGTCGTTATCTGCATAAAATTCTATTGTTAGTATATACAAAAATAGCTTTTTTAATCAAATAATGCGTATCATAAACTTTGAACATATTTTACGGTATCTTGATAAGTTGCCCCATTTTATGTTTATTTTTACAGACTTTATTTCTAATATTGACTTTGCAGCACTATGTCCACCCACGTCTCTTATCAAACCATTGAATCCAAATTAGAGTCCTTGCACGAATCCACTTCGAACGAAGAGTTCGGCTACGATCTGTTGCGCATTTTTTCGGATATGTCCGAGACCAGGATCAATCGCGTCAAAGAGGGTAAAGACAATTTGCTGAAAGACGACAAGGCCTTTTTAATCAAGAAAGGTATTGCATACAGCCGGTGTTCGACCGAAGAAATGGCGACCGAGTTGGAAAAGCTCAAACAAAACGAAAAGGTGGCCAAAGCAGCAGCCCGTCTGCTGGTTGTGTCCGACGGCGAAAACGTGCTGGCTTACGATCCGAAAGAAGGAGTAAGCTACGATAATGCCATTGACAAAATACGCTACGACTTTGATTTCTTTATGCCTTTGGCCGGTGTGGAACGATTTCAAGCCGTTGGCGAAACAGAAGCCGATGTCAAAGCCGCCTACAAGATGGCTCGCATCTTCGATGAGATTCGTCGATACAACGAAATAGACTATTCGAACCGGGAAAAGATTCATGCCCTGAATGTGTTCATGTCCCGCCTGTTGTTTTGTTTTTTTGCAGAGGATACCAACATCTTTCCCAGCAAACTTTTCACCAATGCCATCAAGCGATACACACTCGAAGACGGCTCGGATGTCAGTCCCTTTCTGGAAGAAGCGTTCGATATCATGAGTACCGATGATTCGGTGTTGCGTAGTTTTAAATCCAAAGCCATTACTCAATTTCCCTACGTGAACGGAGGCCTGTTTGCCCAGCATTATCCCGTACCGACATTAAGTTGGAAAGCCCGCCGTCTGTTGCTCGAATGTGGTGAACTCAACTGGGACAAGATCAATCCCGACATTTTCGGGAGCATGATTCAGGCCGTCGTCTCCCCCGAACTGCGCAGTTCGCTCGGCTTGCACTACACTTCGGTGTCGAACATCATGAAACTGATACAACCGCTGTTCCTTGACGAGTTGAACACGGCATTCATTAATGCCGGCACCAACGAAAAGAAGTTGCAGAAACTGCTGATCCGCTTATCCAACATCAAGTTTTTAGACCCGGCCTGTGGAAGCGGCAATTTTCTGATCATTACCTACAAGGAACTGCGCAAACTGGAAATCAAAATCTGGCAACAGCTCGAAAAATTGAGCGGTGAACGCCTCATTCCCTATTCCAACATTCAGCTTACCCAATTTTACGGCATCGAGATCGACGAATATGCCCACGAAACAGCCATCCTTTCACTTTGGCTGGCCGAACACCAAATGAACACAAACTTCGAAAAACAATTCAAAACACACGTGGAAGCCCTGCCGCTCCGTCCCAGCGGCCACATCGTTTGCGGCAACGCCTGCCGGCTGGAGTGGAATACCGTTTGTCCGCATACGGCTGAAGAAGAGGTTTATGTGATGGGGAATCCGCCGTATTTGGGAAGTAAACTACAAAATGCGGAGCAGAAAGACGATATGAATATCGCTTTGCCGGAAGTCGCAGATAAGAAGACACTCGATTACATTGCGGCTTGGTTTTGGAAAGCATCAAAATACATAGTGAATCAAAACGTTAAGTGTGCGTTTGTATCAACTAATTCCATTTGCCAAGGCGAGCAAGTGAGTATGCTTTGGCCCTACATTTACGAATTGAATCTGACAATTTTATTTGCATACACATCCTTCAAGTGGATGAACAATGCGAAGTACAATGCAGGAGTTACCTGTGCCATTATTGGATTAGCCAACTCCTTTAACGGCAAGAGAAAGCTATTTCACAACGAAACCTTTGCTCTGGTTGATAATATCAACCCCTATCTTGCGGCCAGTGGCAACGCCATTGTCTATAAGCAGAACTCTGTACCAAAAGGCTATCCCAAGATGTGCTTTGGCTGTATGGCTTATGACAACGGCCATTTATTATTGTCACAAAGTGAAAAAGACGAATTTGTCTCAAGCTATCCTAAAGATGCCGATTTAATCAAACAAATCTTAGGTTCACAAGAGTTTATCCGAGGAGAGTTCCGGTATTGTTTTTGGATTTCTGATGAAAATTTAGATAGAGCCAAAGCAAATCCTGTTATTGCAGAAAGGATGGCTCTCACAAGAGAAGTGCGTTTGAAAAGTTCAGATATTGGTGGGCGTAAGTTAGCAGAACGGCCGTACCAATTTAGAGAGTTTTTTGAGCGATTGACGGATGCGATAATTGTACCAGCAGTTTCTTCTGAAAGCCGTGACTATATTCCCATTGGATTCCTTGATGCAAATACGGTCATTTCAAATTCCGCCTTCGCCATTTATGACGCTCAACTTTGGCTATTCGGTATTCTTACTTCCAAAATGCACATGGCCTGGGTTAAAGCTGTAGGCGGCAGATTAGAAACTCGTTACCGATATTCGGCTACGCTCTGTTACAACACCTTTCCCTTCCCGAAAATTACCGAAACCAAACGAGCAGAAATCGAGCAAGCAGCAGAAGAGGTTCTGATGGCTCGTCAGTATCATACCGAAAAGACCCTGGCCGAAATGTACGATCCCCCAAAAATGCCGGCCGATTTGCGTCAGGCACATTCCAATCTGGACAGAGTAGTCGAAAGCTGCTACCGTCCCGCCCCCTTCCATTCGGACGAAGAACGACTGGAACTATTATTTGCGTTGTATGAAAAGATGGCGAAGAAAAACTAAATCAGCTGTGTGATGAAAAATCATATAATTGAGCGGAACTATGTAAAAAATGAATGCTTTTGAAATAACAGTTATCTGTTTAAAAATAAATAGTAAATTTACATAATAAATTAATTTCCACATGATATCTATATACAATCTTTGAAAAGTAGCAGAAAGATGGACAACTCTTTTTTTATTCTTAGCAAGCAAGAAGTAGTAATATCACGCTTTCATATTTGCACATGGGACATAGAAAATACCAATTCGTTTGTAGAAATTGGCATCGAATTTAGTCCTTCAAATCAGGAAGAACTTGATTTTAAATTTGTTGCCCCATTTGCTCAATCAACTAATGATGTGAGATGTCTTGCCGAAAATCTTAATAAAGACTCCAATAATAGTAAATTCATTTTCAACGATAATATAAAAAGTTTTGATGTAATAAAAGGAGATAAACGAAATGGGGTGATAATAACATTCGAGACAAGAGAGAAACTAGCGATTTTACCATTAGAAAATGTTTCTTTGTGTGATCAAATCGTCAGTTTTAAGGTGAGGTGTCCAAAATTTTCTGTTCCTACTCAATGCTATATTAGATTTTTAATTAGTGCAAAAGCGAACACCTTGTCTACGGTAAAAAAGGGTATTGCAAATACAAGTTTTATTTACGATATAAAGCTGAACGAAAGAAGGAATTTACCAAATGAAGTACATCAGCTTACAAAGGATGAATATAACCTTTGTAAAGTCGAGAGTTGTTTTTGTTTTCATGTTATTCCAAATACTTTTAATATTTCCTTTGTTGATCAGAATAAATTAAAAAATGTTCGAGAGCTAGAGGTCGGTGCATTTAAAAACTACCTACCAAATGAGTTGGATACAATGAAAGAAGCTCGATATATGATTGTGTTTAATAAAACAAGCAAAGAGGAATCGTATTCTTTTTTTACAATATTCACAAAAGAAATTATAGGAACAAATCAAATCTTGCTTGCAATTGGTGCCAATATTTTATGTAGCTTATTATTTGCAATAGCAAGTGTAAGATTAAATTTTAACCATGAAATAAGTGTATGGAAACAGATTCCATTTGAATATTGGATTGCATCTATCATCCTTACAATAGTCGCAATTCTGTTATTTTCTTCAAAAAGGAAGATAAGATGAATTGTATTTTTTGTCATAATATTTCTGATAATTCAAAAAGCATTGAGCACATTGTTCCTGAATCATTAGGGAACAAACACACAGTCTTATGGAGAGGTGCGGTATGTGATAAATGTAATAACTATTTCGCAACAAAAATCGAGAAAGAATTGTTGAAGCAACCTTATTTTATTAGTGTTAGGCACAGAAATATTATAAAAACAAAAAAAGAACATTACGTACCACAAGATGTCTTGCTTATAAATAAAAAAGGGCATTCTAATCTTGCACTTTTTCAATATTATGGAAGTTACGAAAATACAAATTGGCAATGCGTTGAGAATGAAAAATCTTTGGGGCTTAAAAACTGTCTAATTGAGCCTGTGATCTTTGAACCAGAAGCTAATAATTACATCCTTTCTCGTTTTTTGGCTAAATGCGCATTTGAATTCTTGGTTTTTAGAACAAAAAAAGAAAACTTCATCGAATTTTCGGAGTATCTGAAAAACGAACAATTTGAGCCATTAAGAAAATATGCCCGTTTTGGTGAAGGTTGTAAATTCTGGCCCTATTCCCAAAGGCGAATATATGGTGAAGGAGACCTATTTCAGAGATTTTACGGTGATAAAATAGTTGAAAGATTAATTGAAATGGATTTTTTATCAATTGTATTAAATAGTAAGACAGAGAACAACAACGATTATCTTGTTTTAGAACTTTATTACGTTTTAGTCATATTAGGAATCGAATATGTTATTCATATTGCGGAACCGGATATTAGTGGATATTATATTTGGTTACAAAAGAATAATTTTAAATCTCCTATTGAAAGAGCGGAAGAAATAAGAATCCCAAATGAAGACAATAATGAACCTCTTATTACAGAAAAACTGATTAAAATACTCGGAAAATCATGAAAGCACTTCTTGATACGAACATTATTATTCACAGGGAAACTCCAAACGTAAGAAATCTTTCTATTGGAACCCTATTTAAATGGCTTGATAAATCAAAATTTGTCAAATGTGTACATAAAGTAACAGTAGATGAACTGAATAAGAATTCAAATATTGAAACTCGAAATAGTTTTAATGCCAAAATTCAGAGTTATGAAATTCTGAAAATGGTAGCACCTTTAAAACCAGAGGTCATTAGCATCTCTGATAAAATAGATGTGACAGAGAATGATAAAAACGATACAATTTTATTAAATGAAGTTTACAGCGACCGGGTGGATATTTTAATATCTGAGGATAAGAAGATCCATTTCAAAGCCAAGTGCTTAGGGATAGAAGATAAGGTCTTTACGATTGATTCATTTCTTGAAATGGTTGTCGCAGAGTTTCCTGATCTAATTGACTATAGGGTTTTAGCTGTAAGGCAAGAATATTTCGGAAATATTAATCTCTCCGATCCATTTTTTGATTCTCTAAAAGAGGATTATCCTGGGTTCGAAAAATGGTTTAATAAAAAAGCTGAAGAAAAAGCATATATAACATATAACAGAGGAAGTGTATTGTCTTTCTTGTATTTAAAAACAGAGAATGTTGACGAAAATTATTCCGATATAAATCCAATTTTTAAACAAAAAAGGCGTTTGAAAGTTGGGACATTTAAAGTTGAAAGTAATGGCGTTCGTTTGGGAGAACGTTTTATGAAAATAATTTTTGACAATGCCGTAGTTAATGCTGTTGATGAAATATATGTCACAATCTTTAATAGAACAGAGGAACAGCAAAGACTTATTTCTTTAATGGAAGATTGGGGATTTATTAAATACGGAACAAAAGGACAAAGCGGTGAGTTGGTATATGTACGTAATTTCTCAAAGCAGTTCGATGTGGCAAACCCTAAAAAGACATTTCCGTTTATTTCAATAAATACCAATATATTTTTAATTCCAATATATCCTAAATATCATACGGAATTATTGCCAGATTCTTATTTGAGAACCGAATCTCCTGATAACTTTGAAGAGAATGAGCCTCATAGAAATGCGATAAGTAAAATTTATATTTCACGCTCTGTTCAAAGAAACATTAAAAAAGGAGATGTGCTAATATTTTATCGGACAGCTCCAAGAGATAAATCAGCATATTATCATAGTGTAATTACAACAATAGGTATTGTCGAAGAGAAAATTGATGATATTAAGAGTGAATCTGATTTTATACAAAAGTCTAGGAAAAGAAGTATTTTTACCGATGACTATTTAAAAGAGTTTTGGAATTTCAAGCCCCAATATCGCCCATTTTTAATTCGTTTTCTTTCCACTTACTCTTTTCCGTTGGGAAGTCGGTTAAATCGTAAATGCCTTCTGGATTTAGGTGTTATTGATGGACAAGAAAATGAGTTACGAGGTTTGAAAAAGATTACTAGAGAACAGTTCGTTACAATATTAAAAGAGACAAAAACCAATGGAAGTATTATTGTCAATTAAACCAGAATTTGCATTTAAAATATTTGATGGAACGAAGAAATTCGAATTCCGCAAAAGTATTTTCAAACGTTCGGGGGTTAAGAAAGTGGTTGTTTATGCTTCTTCACCCGTTCAGCAAATAATCGGTGAATTTGAAATAGCAGATATCTTGTGTGAAGAAACAGAATTATTGTGGAATATGACCCAGCAATTTTCAGGAATTAGCAAAGAGTTCTATGATCAATATTTTGCGAACAAAGACAAAGCATTTGCCATCCAAGTTGGTAAAGTTAAGAAATATGATTTGCCTAAGTCCTTATCAGATTATGACATTTATTTTGCTCCTCAATCATTTGCTTATTTATGATTTTCCATCAACGGCCTCACTCCATGCTCCGTGGCATATTCGTGAATTTTCTCAACCTCGGAGATGTCAACATATTCTGCCAGATCATTTTTCCTAAAGTCTCGCCACATATCATGCTGTTTTAAATAAAGACTTTTGTCGGGTTCGGTGGAAATAAGAAAGCCTTTTGACCCGGTCTTGCAAGCCTGATTAAGCATGGCTAAAATACCCAAATCACTTTGTATATCATAGTTCCGTCTGCATAAATCTACCGTCTGAGCATAAACAGGTTTTGAATTCATTCCAATCATATCAACGGATAAAGGCATGGCAAGGTGCGGAATTTGTTCGGCTGTCACCTCGGAATCAATGTTAAAAAATCTGGAAACACTGGGGAAGAATTTGGTTTTAATAGTTTCAAACGGATTTTCCTTGGTGCTTTCAGTTGCGAAAGCAAATTCATCGACATATTTTTTAAACAAGGTTCCAAAAAGCTGATCGTTTGCTTCGAGTTCAATAATACTTGGTGAAGAAAAATTCAGCAAGTTATTGCTGTACCTGTTTAGGTACGCAATATAATTTTCGCTAAAAATCGAATTGTTGATTTTGTCTTCTTTGAAAAGTTCTAATTTTCCTTGATTTACACGTCCTAACTCCGCAGTAATCTGTCTAATGGTCTCTTTCAGAAAGTCTAATGCATTTGCAGTCAACAAACCTTTGAGCAATGATTGCTTGTTTTTTGAAAACTGAAGAAAAACGCGATTTCCACCGACAAGAACCAAGCCAATGGCTATCCGTTCTCCAATTTCGGGACGGATGCAAGCCGATATGATGGTAAAATGAGATCTCATGGTTCGTTTTCTTTTATAACAAATATTGCTGCAAAAGTGTTGAAAAAAGCTTAAAATTGTTTTCTTGCCATTGTTTGGCAAAAATTTGCTCCAGCTTTATATTTACTTCATCTCTGGATATTTTCCAATCTGACGGGATATCATCCAAAATGGATGAAGCTTGTTCTTTGCAATGCTGTGTGCAAAGATAGAAATATTTCTTTATCTCATCGATAAGTGCTGGTGTAATCTCTCTTTTGTCAAACAATGTTCTAGCAAATAGGGAATCAAGAATGCTATCATTTTCAGTCAGTTCGCTAAGATGGTCACTCATGACTCTTGAATTGAAAATAGATTCATGGTCTATGGCTATAAAATCTCGTTCGTTTTCCAAATCAATCAACAGGTTCATATTTCCGGCATGTCTATCCTCATTTGCAAGCCATAAATCGAACAACCCGATTTTAATCAGATCAAATCTGTTTGTGTACTTTTTCCGGTCACTTGATTTTATTATTTCGTTCAACTTTGTTGCATCAGCATATTCGGAATGATACTTTGTTGCAAAGCAGGTCGTGTCAAAGCAATAGCCATGTATTCCCCAACTGGATGGGATATGTTCCCGGTTAATTCTTACAAACGCAAAATCCGGTGTACGTAATCCCCATATCTTCAAAAAAGCAGAAGCTAAATACTCGCAAAACAAAGACATACAATTTCCGCTTCCGGTATGATACTTGCATACATAACTTTCCATGTCATCACAAGTGATTAAAACCGGGCGTCTGTTTGTATCAAAATATCTATCAGCAGTTTGTATGCTTCGAAGATGCTGCATTCATTGTTTTATGAAAATAATTCGTTTTAAGATGAAGACAAATATCTTAATCTTTTGTTGATACGCAAAATTCTAATGAACTTTTTTAATGATTAAGTAATGAAGTCTATGCCAAGTACAGGCTGTTATGCCTATTTACAAAACGTTATCTGTTGTCATTTACAGTCGAAACTTATAGTACATAACGTATAAAATCGCAAGTTGAAACTAAACTCAACACTGGCTATAAATTCTTGCGACATTGTCGCAAATATTCACTGACAAGTTTGAAAAATCGAAAATATCTCAAAATGATTGATTAATATTCTACTTCTTTGGAAAATATATGTATATTTGTGAGATATTTTCTCAAATATAGCCCAGTCATGATGATATTGGAATTTACAACCGGAAACTTTTTATCCTTTAGAGATAAAAAGACCTTGAGTATGGAAGCCACTAAAATAAAAGAGTTTCCGAATAATGTCGTGGATACCGGAAAATATAAATTGTTGAGATCTGCCGTTATTTACGGTGCAAACTCCAGTGGAAAAAGCAATCTTATCAAGGCTTTGCATTTCATGCTGGAAACCATAAAGAATTCTTCAAAGTTAAATTCTACCGATGAGCTGAAAGTAACTCCTTTTGTCTTGAATAAGGATACCGCTCAAAAACCGTCTTATTTTGAATTGCTTTTTGTTATAAAAGATGTCCGTTATAGATATGGATTTGAACTTGATACAAAAAAAATATATTCAGAATGGCTTTATGTTCTTCCTCAGGAAAACAAATCAAACAAGGATTTGATGCTTTTTGCCAGAGAAAATCAAAATGTAATAATTTCTGACGGGTTTAAAGAAGGGAAAGGATTAGCAGAAAAGACAAGAGAAAATGGTCTATTCTTATCTGTTTGTGATCAGTTTAATGGTGAAATATCAAAAAATATTATTAAAGATTTAAACCTGATTTCCTTACTATCAGGTATAGATCATGCCAAGAATTCTATTATGACTTCTATTTTTATGGAGAGATTTGAAACTGTTACGAAAGACTTCTTCAAAAGTATGCAGTTGGGATTTACGGATATCATAAGAGCCCCGAAAGAGATAGAAAAAGCATTGACAACACATAACGTATATAATAAAAAAGGTGAAGTCGTAGGCGATTATCAGTTCAAAATTGGAGAAAGCGAATCAGCTGGAACCAATAAGCTTTTTGATTTGGCCGGCTACATTTTATTTGGTTTGATAATTGGAGAACCAGTTGTAATTGATGAATTGGACGCCAAATTGCATCCGATTCTAACTCGTAAAATTATTGAATTATTCCATTCTCCGGAAACAAATAAACTGAACGCACAGCTGATTTTTGCCACCCACGATACCAATCTTCTCGGTTGCAACTGCTTCCGAAGAGATCAGATATGGTTTACCGAAAAGGATGCTACAGAATCTACCGATTTATATTCGCTTGTAGAGTTCAAGGAACCTGACGGGACAAAAGTTAGAAACGATCGTAGTTTTGAAAAAGACTATATTTCCGGACGTTATGGAGCTATTCCTTTTATCGGTGATTTTTCAAATTTATTCAGCCATGGCCAAGGAGAAGAAGCGTGAAATAGAGCTATTAAAACGCTTTGATCGTAAAGAAAGGTCTGGCAGAAGAAAGGTTGAATCACGGGAAAAACGTGTCTATTTCCTTATAATCTGTGAAGGTGAAAAAACCGAACCAAACTATTTCTCCTCGTTTGAAAAGGTACTGCCTCCCTATACGCTTGACATTGAAACGCTTGGAAAAGGGTATGACCCGTTAGGTGTGGTGGACGTGGCTATTCAATTGAAAGAAGGAGCGAAGAAGAATTTTGACAGTGTTTGGGCTGTTTTTGACAAAGATGACTTTTCTTTTTCCAGATTTCACGCCGCTATTTCAAAAGCAAAAGCCAACGGTATAAAAAGTGCCTGGTCAAATGAAGCGTTTGAATTATGGTATATGTTGCATTTTCAATACATAGAGACTGCATTATCCAGAACAAAGTACCAAAAATACATTGAAGATCAAGTAAATCTAAAACTACCGGCTCGAAGTAAAAATAAATTCTCATACAAAAAGAATGATCCTGCCATGTTTGCGCTGTTGAAAAAATATGGAAATCAGGCACAAGCGATAGCATGGGCAAAAAAACTGGAAAGCCTTTATCCTTCGAAATTGTACGCGAAACACAATCCTTGTACGACGGTCTACCAGTTGGTAGAAGAATTAAACGATCCCAAGAAAATATTTATCGAAATTTAAGGTTAAATTTGGATAGAACTCCTCGAGGTTGGGTTAAGGGTCATTAATAATCGGAAAAATACTATGGAAAACATCGTCAACATATCCTATTCACAAACCGGCAAAGCGACCAACACCAACAGCATGGGCATGCGTCAGATGCAGGCCAAGGCATATGAGGCTCGTCTCAAGCAATACATTTTGCTCAAGGCACCGCCGGCATCGGGCAAGAGTCGGGCATTGATGTTCCTGGCGTTGGATAAGCTGGAATATCAAGGAGTGAAGAAAGCGATTGTGGCTGTGCCGGAAAAGGCCATCGGACGGTCTTTCGCCGACACCGATTTAACGTCACACGGCTTCTATGCCGATTGGAAAGTGGCCAAATATTACAACTTGTGCGATGCCGAAAATGAGCAAAAGAAAGTGGGGCGTTTCAAAGAATTTCTGAACGATGCAAATGCTCGAACGTTGGTTTGTACGCATGCCACCTTGCGCTTTGCTGCTAAGGATCTGCCCGACGAAGCGTTTAATGATTGCTTGGTGGCTATCGATGAATTTCATCACGTATCGGCCGATGCCAACAGTGGATTGGGAGAATTGGTGCATCGGTTGATGAATCAGACCAATGCGCACATCATCGCCATGACCGGTTCGTATTTCAGAGGCGATGGGGTGCCGGTGTTGCGTGCAGACGATGAGGCTCGTTTCTTCCCGGTCACCTACAATTACTACGAACAGCTGAACGGCTATCAATACCTCAAGAGTCTGGGTATCGGTTACCATTTTTACCAAGGCCCTTATTTGACGGCAATAAATGAAGTGTTGGATGTCGATAAGAAAACCATTGTTCACATCCCTTCGGTTAACTCGCGGGCGTCAACCGGTGATAAATACGATGAAGTGCAGAAAATCATTTCCTCCATTGGGGAAGTAGTGCACACAAATTACGAAACTCGCATTCATACCGTTCAAACTAAGGATGGAAAAATATTGAAAATTGCGGATTTAGTAGAAGACGATTACCGGGAACGAATGCAATTGCAAGCCTTTTTACAGCGGATGAACGGTCCCGATGCCGTGGATATTATCATTGCGCTTGGTACCGCCAAAGAGGGGTTTGACTGGCAGTGGTGTGAACATTGCCTGACCATAGGCGTTCGCGGTAGCCTCACCGAAGTCGTGCAGATTATTGGGCGTTGCACCCGCGATAGTGAAGGCAAGGAACACGCTCAGTTTACCAACCTGATTGCTTGCCCCGATGCTGCACAAGAGAAGGTGGAGGTGGCAGTCAACGATATGCTCAAAGCCATCACGGTGTCCCTGTTGATGGAACAGGTCATGGCTCCTTCCTGGAACTTCAAAACCCGACGGGATGAGGATGATAGTGAGGATGATAGGCCAAGGATTTTTGTAGAGGGTCTGAAACCGCTTTCGTCGGAACGTACCAGGAACATTATTGAAGGTGATCTGAATGACTTGAAAGCAACCATTTTGCAGAATGATCTGATTGTCCGTTCCATGGGCGGTGGTATAGCTCCCGAAGTAATCAATACGGTGCTGATTCCTAAAATCATTCAAGACAAGTACCCGGATTTGAGTGCCGATGAGGTCGAAGAAGTGCGACAGCGGGTGGTGCTTGATTCCGTCTCTAAAGATGCCAGAATAGAGCAAAGTGCCGGAAATACCTTTATGGTGATCGGTAAACGCTTTATTGATATTGATAAACTAACCATCAACTTGATTGACAGCATCAATCCTTTCCAGCGTGGGTATGAAATTCTTTCGAAATCGGTGACGGCTCCTGTTCTTAAAGTCATTCAGAATGTGATTGAAGAGAATAAAATAGACATGTCGCTTGAGGAGGCGGTGACCTTATTTAAAAAATACATTCCGATCTATCAGCAGGAGCACAATAAGGCTTTGCCCGATTTATCTGATCCCGATCCTTTCAACCGTCGGTTGGCTCAGGCACTCATCCTGATACGAAGGGAAAAACAAAAACTTGTAGATAAAAACCGCTGAAGATGGATGTTGAAAAAGAATTATTGTCCATTTTTGATGATCCCATTTTTTCGGATGTCAAACCAACGGAAATCAAAGCGACTTCCGAAGACCGTCTGGTACAATCTTTTGAGGAAGTAAACACATTTTACGAGCAAAACGACCGCTTGCCTTCTGCATCCAACGGCATTAAGGAAAAACTGCTTTGGGCTTGTTTGCAAGGCATCTTGACCGACGAGAAAAAGCTAACAAAATTGCTTCCGTACGATCGGTTTGAATTGTTGCGTCCTAAACATACATTGGATGCTGCCGATTTAGAGGAGGTTTTCAACAACCCATTATTGGAAATTTCTTCTGAAGCCCGGTCCATTCTGGATGTCCCCGAACATTTGCGCAAGAAGCCTCAAATAGATGCTTCCGAATACATTGCCCAACGCAAAAAATGCGATGATTTCTACTTATTTCAAAAGGGATTTGAGCAAGTAAGACAAGAACTAAAAACAGGTCTGCGAAGTTTTGTCAAGTTTTCCTCCGTTCAACTGGAACAGGCCGGAAATTACTTTTTGCTGGACGGCATGCTGCTTTATGTAGCGGAGCTATTGGAACAAGGCCGAGACCGAAAGGGGCATTTTACAGGAAGATGTATTTGTATTTTCGATAACGGCACTATGTCCGATTTGAAGTTGGACACGCTCCGCCGTGCGTTGTATGACGGCGGGTATGCAGTTCGTGAAAACAACGAAGAAGTCAGTCGATTCTTGTCAAGACAATTCAAGGTCGAAGATCAGGATCAATGCACAGGTTCTATCTATGTGTTGAAGTCGCTTTCGGAAGATCCTGCCATTCGTTCCATGGAGAATCTCTATAAAATTGGTTTTGCTACAACTTCCGTAGAGGAACGCATTGCCCATGCGGAAAACGAACCGACTTATCTGAACGCCAAAGTGAAACTTGTCGCATCCTGGAAAGCGTACAATCTGACGGTCTCTAAATTCGAATCGTTATTACACCGCCTGTTTAACGACGTTCGGTTACAGGTGAAGGTAGGCGATCGTATTCCGATGGAATGGTTTGTGGTGCCTTACCCTATCATTGAAAAGGCAATTTCTTGCATCATAAAGGAAATCCCGATTAGTTATGATCCCGTTAACCAAGTCATTATAGAATATACCACAGCCGAAAATCCGGAGAAAGAAACCATCGATACGACCGGCTGGAAAATACTGACCTTGAACATCAAAGAGTCGTATTTCAAAGACATCGTTTCGGGCGTCAAAAAGGAAGAATATCGTAAACTGAAGACTTCCACCCTGAACAGATACACTTTTGTCGACGAAGGTAAAAGATGGCTCAAGAAATACGATGCCATTCGTTTTTTCGTGGGATACCACAAAGACAGGGAAAGTGCATTGGTTGAAATCGTGAATGCTGCTTATGATTATGAAAAACAGGTGGTAACATACTCACTGGGAAAGGTATATGATAAGACATTGGTATAGGACTACTTATCTTTATTATAATACAATTAAACACCAGGACCAGACTTACTTAACCGTTTTGTGAAATGATAAAAACAAATCAATTTAGCAAGTGGCACTTGCACAATTAGATAAATTATAAATTCCTATGAACGAACCCCAAATAATACTATACAATTCGCCGGACGGCAAAAGCAGAGTTGATCTGATAGCACGTGATGGCTCAGTTTGGCTTAACCAGCAGCAGCTAGCCGAACTTTTTGCCACCTCTGTACCAAATATCAGCATGCACATATCTAACATACTGAAAGAAGGAGAATTATCAAAAGAATCAGTTATTAAGGACTACTTAACAACTGCCTCTGATGGTAAACAGTATTCCGTCTCGTTCTATTCATTGGAAATGATTCTGTCTATTGGCTTTCGTGTCCGGTCAATCAGAGGCACACAATTTCGCATGTGGGCAAATCGTAATCTCGCTGAATTCCTAATCAAGGGATTTGTTATGGATGATGAACGGCTGAAAAACCCAAATAAGCTTACCGATTATTTTGATGAATTAATAGCGCGAATTCGTGATATTCGTGCATCCGAAAAACGATTCTATCAGAAAGTACGGGAGCTATTTGCCCTAAGCAACGATTACGACAAGACGGACAAAGCCACTCAACTTTTTTATGCAGAAACTCAAAACAAGCTACTTTTTGCGATTACCGGACAGACTGCCTCTGAAATTATAGTGAGCAGAGCGAAAGCCGATCGCACGAATATGGGACTGACTTCCTGGAAAGGAACTATTGTTCGCAAGCAGGATATCACTATCGCCAAGAACTATTTGTCAGAAGATGAAATTGATAGTTTGAATAGATTAGTGGTAATCTTTTTGGAAACAGCCGAATTCAGAGCCAAAAATCGTCAAGATCTTACGATGACTTTTTGGAAAAATAATGTAGACACTATTCTCGTTTCAAACGGATTAAACCTATTAACTACTCACGGTGCTATAGGCAATCAGCAAATGAATTCTCTTGTTGAAAAAGTGTACGAAAATTTTGATTCACGCCGGAAACAAGTGGAAGCTCAACAAACCGACGAACAAGATTTAGAAGAGTTGAAAGAATTGGAGCAAAAAGTTAAACGAAGGGAATAAACCTATGGGACTCCTCCACACCTCCGACTGGCACTTGGGCAAGCATTTGAACAACGTGTACCGGCTGTTGTAATGTAGTAACAAGTTAATCATTTATGCCTAATAATCAGGCTATTTGCAACTATATATAAAATGAATATAGCATTAGAATCTGTAACATTTAATGACTTAGATGAAATTAAGAATTTGCAGCCGAAAGGTTGGAGCGATATCACTTTGGATATTGGGTTTTATCTAAAATCGACTTTTTGCAATCCGTTTAAAGCAACGATAGAGAATAAGATTGTTGGAACCGGAACACTAATAACTTATGGAAATACATGTTGGATCGCTCATATTATTGTGGGTAGCGACTACAGAAACAATGGCATCGGCTCACAAATGGTAAACGAGTTGTTGAAAAAAATAAAAAAAGATTCGATTGAGACCTGTTCGCTTGTTGCAACGGATTTAGGAAAACCAGTATATTTAAAAGCAGGTTTTAGGGCTGTAACAGAGTTTATGCTTCTTCAAAGAGAAAAGCCATGGATTGATTGTTCTGTTTCAAAGAATGTGATTCCATTTGATGAAAAGTATCGTATTGCAATTTATGAATTGGATAAAGAAATATCAGGAGAAAACAGGGAAATGTTATTGAATGGTTTTTTGGAGAACTCAATGTTGTACGTTGAAAACGGAAAAGTTGTGGGATACTATATGCCTAATCTGAAAGAAGGATTGATATTTGCTGATACAAAAGAGGCTGGTTTGGAATTAATGAAATTAAAATATTCCAACGCTGATAAAGCAGCTCTTCCCATCGATAATGTCGAAGGAGTTGAGTTTCTAAAACAGAAAGGATTTGTTGAAACGACAACTCAATGGACAAGGATGGTTTTCGGCAAGGATTTAAACTGGAATCCTCAAAAAATATTCGGTAGAATTGGCGGAAATTTTGGATGAAAAAATAAATTGACCGGATTATGCGAAAATCATCCTCCCACAGAAATAGCAAGAATTGCCAAGCCCACCGCAAATATTGTTAAGTCCGTATCTTTTGATTGGCCTACTTTTGCTGCTCAAAAGAATATGTTTATGACGACTCAAAATGAAATTTCTCAGAAAAAGGTTTCGCTGACGATGGCGGGGCTGATGTTTTGTCTTTTGCTATCGGCATTGGACAACTCCATTGTTTCGACGGCAATGCCGCAAATTATCAAAGACTTGCATGGACTGCAGCACTATCTGCAGACTCAAGGTAACGACTTATTAACAGATCGTTCCCTTGAACGGATCTTTTACGGAATTTTTTACTTCTCCCCAAGTCGGTTCATAACCAGGAGCGGCAGGTGAAGACAACACCAGAGATATTTCATTATCAAGCCGGATCCGTTTGATATCGGGTGCTTGATACGTAAGTTTGCTTTCCTTGTGATTTATGCCTTTTTTCATTGTTCGCTTTTTTTGTGTTTTTTCGTTTGACGTAGGTTTTCGTCCGGTTTTTGTCAAAGGTCTAATTATTCAACACGATCTTTCGGGTTCCGGTACTTCCTTGTTGATCCAATTTTAACAAATAAACACCTTCCGCAAGGCCGCTTGTCGGTATCCGGGTCACTGTTGCTCCGGTCAGGTTCATTCTGCGCACACAACGTCCCTGAAGATCGTATAACGTTGCCTTGCCTACTTTCGCACCATATATGCATATCTCATCGAATTTCGTAACAATCGTCGGGTTTTCCGACACGTTTTTCAGACCAGTAACCGTAGTACCCACTTTCAAAGAGAACCGGTCAACGTTATTTCCGGCACTCATGTCAACCGTCAGTGCTTTTCCATTATCGCCTACTTCGGTCGAAGTTCCGTTCAAAGCATCCTCGAAAGTAACTATGTAGTCGGCAGGCATATTCAGGGCATTAAGTTGCAGTTCAACCGTACCTCCCGCTGTGGTTTCCAACCCAACAGGAATCACGTATGACACATCCGCTTCAACAGGCAAACACTGGATGCCGAAATCAACGCCGTTGTCTTTTACCAACCGTGTATAAACATCAAAACCCGTTTTCATCACACCGGCATCGTAACCGACATCAAGACCGGAGGTCGTGTTTTCCAGAAACTTAACCGTAGTTGTACTTCGTTTTCCGTTCAGTAAAGCTCGTATGGATATTTGGGGAACCACAGTAGCACTTCTCAGGCTCACTCCAGTCTGATGACTTTGCATAGTTGATGCAAAACCGATAGTACCCGTTGCTGCAGCCTTTACAAAGAAACCCTGGCCGACAGGCGCATAAAAGGCACCGCTTGAGTGGTTGATAATCGTGTACTGATAACTACTTTGCTCCCAGACGTAAATGGCGGCGTAATTGTCATCAATATTGCTGCTGTTCAGATCAATGAAATTATTGGAGGCACTGGCTGTACTATTGATCGCAATGGAGGATGTATAAGGATTCCCGATGCAGTTCCAGCCATTATCTCCGGTCCGGACCAGCGATTTGCTCTGGCTACCCGACAGAGGTATCCCGGTGAAGCTCACCACGCCGGTTACGTCTGGCCAAACACTATAGCCTTTACCAGCTCCCATCAAGTCAGTGGAACTGGTAGAATAGGCCGTCAGACTGTTCCAGGTATTGGTGGATTCATCGTAATCCTTGAAAGCCTTTTGCGTAGCATCCGAAGGATTATCCATGATTGTACTGTTTGAGGACAGAAACGATCCGATCGTCTGATCAGGTGCCGGGGATGATATAATGTGCCAGGCATCTTTGGTCATATAACTTTCAACCACCGCACTGCCCGTTCCTGATGTCATGTCTCCGGAAATCAGGGAACCAGTTCCGGTACTACCTGATGCAATGGTGAGCGTTCCGTTGTTGGTTACCATACCACCGACCGTCAGGGCTCCAGAGGTTCCTACTGTCATAGAAGTGCCGGATGCCACGTATAAATTATCACACGAGCCTGTTGAGTTTATCACGGGAGCCGATAAGTCCGAATAAATCCCTACATGATCCGATTCGTCGGGCACATTGCCTCCGCTCCAGTTGGTGGCTGTGCTCCAATCGGTGTCGGTTGTATTTTGCCAAGTGGTAAAGGCATTTGAACTAACCCAATCGGCATCTTCCATATTGGTTAAAGTGCCGTTATTTCCGTTTGCGGTTAAATCATAAAGTGTTGTACCGTCAGTCTGATCGAACCTGTAATATGCCGCAAGTCCCGTCTCATTGCCGTTAAGCGTTTTGCACATGTCTTCGCGAATTTGAGCATTTGTACGCGCCGTATTCCAGATACGCACTTCATCGATTAAACCATCGACATTCTTTTCCGAGTAATTCCACGAAGGGGCACCAATGATGAAAGGGTAACTATCACTGCTAACATTTATCGACGCATCCGGGACAGCGGTATTTGAATATACTAAAGTTCCATTGACATACGCACAGATAGTTCCGTTATCTCCTCCGTTCCCTTTGGAAAAGGTAACGGCAAGATGTGTCCATTTACCGGAAGGTACATTACCTGACATCGTTGAAATGTTGTTGCCATTAATTTTAATTTCAGAATTAAGTTTGCCCTCGTTGACACCCATTACGAAAAAGTCATGATCGAGATCGCTTATACATTTCCCTAAAATTTTCTGATCATTTTGTGAATTCGCCAAATTAACCCAGGCTTCCATTGTCATTTGATTAAATACTGATAAAGAAGCATCATTACCGCAATTCACATAATCGTTCGTTCCGTCAAAATCCAGGCATTTTTTCGGCCCGAAAAAAGCGGAAGAGGTTTTCCATTCGCTGCCGGACATGTTGTTAAGCGTTCCGTTGTTGCTCCCTTTTGAATCTGTCAAGGTTGTACCGGACGTTTCGTTGAATTTGTAATAAGACACTAAATTGGTTTCCGAAGCGGGATCAGGCAGTTCGTGGTACATATTCCGGCGAATTTCGGATTCGGTACGCACATCGTTCCAGATCCTGATTTCATCCATGTAACCATTAAAATGATTCTCGTTTTTTTCATACCACGGAGCCATACCGATGATTATCGGAGTAGTGTTGGTTATATCGGAACTAATTGTAGAACTGTTAAGAACTATCTTCCCGTTTATATAGCCTTTTAAACTGACGCCGGATTCCCAGGTCATGGTAAGATGAACCCACTCGTTGAGCGGGATGGTTTCACTGCTTTTTAAATTTGTATATGTATTCCAATCATCCCAGACTTCTAAATTGAGTTTACCGTCGTCAGAAATACCAAATATGTAACCCCTTTCATTGTTACCTGCATTGGTTTGCCCGATTAATTTAACATTACTTGAAGAAGTTCTATAAACCCACATTTCAATGGAAAATTTCGTAAAATCCAAAGAAGCATTATCCGGTACTGAAATATAATCGTCCGTACCGTCAAATAACAGGGCATTGTTTTGGGCATTCAAGAAACAAATGCTCACGACTGCCAATATTAGGGTAATCAAAAATTTTTTCATTTCATGTACCGATTTATGTGATTTAAATAACCCTTGCCAAAAAATGCATCCCATGTCTGGGAATCATAAACGGAAGCCTCCGTAACGGTATACGTACCAATGTTTTTCATGCGTATTGCACTGACAAATTTCATAAGAAGATCTATAGCAAATTTATATCTATTATTTATAAAAAAGAGGACAATAAACAGGTTAACAACTTCTCGATTTTAAAAAGAGGAGTAAAATGTGTTTTTTGATTCAAATCTGGATCTTGCGCACATAGAGATGTTAATAAATGCAAACTTAAAAAGGATTTCATGACATTATTTCAACCATATATTATTTTTACGAAAAATACAGTTTAGCCATGTTGCATTTTGAGTATACGATCTATTCCGCCATTCTGATTGCGATCCTTGCTGTCATCATGCTGCTGTTTAATCTGAAATCAAACAAGTCTGTTATTTATCTGTTTATTTTTTTGATTTTACATGCCGCCTACAGTATAACACATACGTTACTGGCTTTTGGAGACCCCACAGACAAGACCACCATATTCTTTACCGCCATTCTTCTGAACAATGCCGCTCCGCTTTGGTGGCTACGTGGGCCTTTTCTGTATTTTTACGTAAGAAGCGTACTGAACGACAATCCGAAACTGAGAAAAACCGACCTATTGCATTTTTTACCCTTTGCGATAAACCTTGTAGCGATTATACCTTATCTGATGACATCGTGGAATTACAAAACCATCATATCGGAAAAAGCCATAGGAGATGTCCGGTTTATATTAGACTACAATTTCCAGCTTTTTTACCCTCACATGATAAATAATTATCTAAGGCCGGTCCAGCTGTTATTGTACATCGTAGCAGCTTTCTTCCTTCTTTTCAGGTTTTATCCCCGTCTAAAGACGGCAAAAGGAAACATCTCAAAACAATACCGAGAAGTCTTTTTCTGGCTTTGCGGCTTACTGTTGTTGTTATTTGGCTATACGATATTCATCAATTACATTACGTTCGGATATTTTCGTGCACCGTTCCTGAACCATTTATCTCCTTCGATACTGAATGTTTATTCATTATCCTATATCCTGTTTTGTTTGTTGCCGATTTTGATACTTATTTTTCCGAATATTATGTACGGAATGCCGAAACTAAAAGCAAAGAGTTCGGTTTCAGATGCAAAACCGGTGATTCCGGCAGATGGATACAAGGAGTCCGTAACGCATAAGAACTTCAGTTTCGATGATGAACATTTCATGCAGCTTTCGGATGAAATTATCCGATATATGGAAAAAGAAAAACCTTACTTGAAGCATGATTTTTCATTTCACGATTTCAGTACCGGTATGAAAACGCCGCAACATCATCTAAGATTTTGCCTGAGCTGTATGATGAAAAAAAGCTTTGCCGACCTAAAAAACGAAAGTAGAGTGAACCATGCCATCAACCTGCTTAATACGAGTGTAGCCGAAACAATCTCCATCGACGGTATCGGAAAACAGTCAGGATTCAAATCCTCTTCCAATTTCTACACAAGTTTCAAGGAAATAACCGGTTATACACCCAGCGAATGGCTGAAAAGAAACGGGAACAGCGAATGAACTTCTAAATTAGCACATGATCTTAAACAATGAAAAACTTGTGCTATCTCAACGGACATACTGTTGCGTTATCATGCCAAATTCTTCCTTTGCATATTCTATCATGGTATCTTTGTTACATCATAAAATGATAAAATCATGGCACTTACAATCACTCCGCTATCTTGTCCGCAGAATCACCGTTGTCCTATCATTCATGTTTGTCCTGTAGGGGCCATCTCGCAGAATGGTTACGGATTACCTGTTATTGATGAAGAAAAATGCATTGAGTGTGGCAAATGCGTCAAACAATGCCCCATGAGAGCCGTTGTCAAACAAAACTAAAAAAGTATGATTTATGAATAAGCTAAAAAGACTCTTTCTTTCACGAGCATTTCTGCAACCATTTATTGGGGTTGTGGTAGGAGGCCTACTCGGATTTTTATACTACCATTTCATAGGTTGCACATCCGGGCAATGCGTTATCACCGGAACGCCATTGGGAAGCATTATTATTGGAGCATTATTTGGTTTGTTTATCACATCCAGCCCATGTAGTAGAGGAAAATGCTAATCGGTTTTTCCTGAATTTCTTGATTTAATCAGTTCTTCGCCAAAAATTTCCGCAGCAACAACCACACAGTAAGCACAAGGATGCCTAGCACAATATTATTTTCAGGAGTAAGATCTTGAGGTTGTCTTCCAATCTTTAGCAAATCAGCACAGATATGACTGCTCATCTTCCTTCTCCTTGAAATAGTGGATTGTGCGTTTAAAATTCTTAACCGCCTATTTTTAGTGATTGTGACTACATTCGTGCCCATGATCGTGCGAAGAGCAACTGCTTCCTCCATCTTTTAACTCACCGGCCAGATAACGCAGCACTTGCTGCCGGGCATTTCCTTCACAATTTCGAATCACCTCAATGCCACTGGCTTTCAGTTTATTAATAGCTCCGGTGCCGATTCCACCCGCCAGCATCACCTTAACTCCCTTTTGAGCCAATATTTCAGCCATATTTGATTTACAACCGCAACCTTCCGGCGAATCGGTAGTTTCCACAAACATCACCTCGTTTTGATCGGTTATTGTAAAAATCTGATAAAAGGCACAATGGCCGAAATGACTGTCTATCTGATAATCGTCTTTAACAGGTACTGCTATTTTCATCATGATGTGTATTAAAATTGGGTACTAAACCCGGTATAAAATAATTCTATTTGTTGATCAAGTTGATGCTTCAGTCTCTCAAAAGTATGAGTGCCTGTGCAATGCCCGGTTAGAAAAAGTGTTTTTGGATACCCGTTTTTCAAACATTCTCCTATCCGGAAAATCTCAGATTCCGTCTCAAATACTTGTTCAACCCTGTTATCCAATAAATGGAAACCGCCAAACACCACTTCGGGTGCTTTTCCTGCAACTTGCCGGACAGAATCCAGAATATTCAGAAGCCCCTGATGGGCACAGCCGGTGTAAACAAACAAATCTTCGACACCATAACAAAAAACCAGTTCATGGTCAAAGTCATCAGGTTCCAATCCGTTTCCTGAATCCTTGAATAAGGTATGGTTGGCCTTCGGCCTTGAAAAAGAGGGTGTACTGCATGGAAAGATGCAAATATTATCCTCAAGATGTGTTTTTCCCTCAATAAAGAGACATCGTTCCTTATATTTTCCAAGATCAATGCCGCCCCCAATATCCTTCATTCCATTTCTGTTAGAAAAAAAATGTTGATTCAATGCCTTCTTTGAAAGTAAGATCTTTGCTTTGGTATTAATTTCCAGAAAAGGAACCAGACCACCGATATGGTCATTGTGCCCGTGAGAGATGAAAACGTAATCAATTTCTTTAATATCAATGCCCAATCTTTGTGCATTTCGAATAAAAAGCCCGGAAGCACCCGTATCCAATAAAATACGATGTTTTCCCGTCTTCAGTAAAACACATAGACCGTGTTCCGATTCCAACGATTCATCCACGCTCCGATTGTCGGACAATACCACTATGTTATACTTATTATTCATTGATGGGCGTTAGTTCATCATTGCTGAAGGAATTACAATTGCGACATTTGGTATGATTTTCCAGACCGGCTACCAGCTTATAACAACGTTTGCAACGGAACCATTGCCTGTCAAAGCTTACTTCTCCTCCTTCTATCAAAATCATTTTGCCTTTCACAAAGGCTTCCGCTATGGTCTTTCGAGCCTTTTCATAAATGCGGGTCAGTGTCGGACGGGACACATTCATTTGCTCAGCTGCCTGTTCCTGGTTCATTCCGAGATAATCAAGCAAACGGATGGATTCATACTCATCATAAAGCAGTGTAACAGATTCCAATACACTTTTTTGGATACCAAACGGTTTATAACCCAGCATGATAGGTGGAGTGGAAATTTTTCGATGTTGTTTGGGGCGTGGCAAAATATTATCGATCAGTTTTGATTTATCACGCCAAAGATAGAAATAATTTCGCACAAATGTTCATTACAGTCACCAAAATTGTTTGATTCTACTTTTCCTTTTATCTAAACCTGTTTTTATCTTATTGGACATTCTGTATTTGTCTCAACAAAAATTCTTTGTTTTTAACTCCGGTGAAACGAGAAACCTCCACTCCATCCTTAAACAACACCATGGTAGGGATGTTGCGAATTTTGAATTTCTGTGCCAAAAACCGATTCTCTTCAATATTCACTTTACCGATGCGTGCATTGTCCTTCAACTCAGCAGCCGCATCGTTTAAAACTGGAGCCATCATCCGGCACGGAGCACACCAACTGGCCCAAAAATCGACCAAGACCAACTTGTTTTTGGTTTGAGTTTGAAAGTTTTTGTCGGTCAGGGTTACTATCTTTTCATTATCCGCAACGACAGGAATATTTCTCATTTGCTTACGTGCCACCATGTTTAAGATATAAACCAAGGCCAGCAACCCAACGATAATCAATGCAATTTTCATAATTTTATCTTTTTTATAAAAATACGCATCATTACTGTCTGATTGCAAACTATTTACTTATAAGAAAACCCTCTTTATAATTGAAAGATATCAACTTTTTTATGGATTAATATCTATCTTTGATTGTCCTATAATAGATAAGTCAATGAAAACCATTACAGAAGCCGATAAAGATTTTGTTTGTGAAATTCAGGCACCTTGTTTTCAACAGCTCTCCAGAGAAGAAGTCGATCAAATCAGAAACAGCAAAACCCAAGTGCTTTTTCGCAAAGGCGATACATTGACAAAACAAGGAACATTCGCATCATATATCCTTTTTCTAATTAGTGGCGTGGTTAAGTTATACATCGAAGGAAACGACAACCGGAACTTCAATATAAGTATCATTCTACCGGGAGAATTCATTGGTCTCTCCTCTGTTTTTTCAAAAAACAAGTATACCTATACCACCTCCGGATTGACAGACTGCCAGGCATTGCTGATTGAGAAAGAAAGCCTTGAAAGAATCCTACGCGGAAACGGTACTTTCTGCTTCAACCTTACTCAACGTTACTGTGTCCAAAATGCAGATCTTCACGAAGTCTTGCATAATCAACAATTCAAACAAATGAATGGGCGTCTTGCAGGAACTTTATTATATTTGAACAGATTAAAAGAAAATCAACCAAACATTTTTCAACTGTTGACACGAAAAGATTTGGCCAATTTTGCTGGAATATCAACAGAAAGCACTGTTAAATTGCTGAAAATGTTCGAAAAAGAAGGGTTGATTGAATTACAGGAGAAGGACATTCTTCTACTTGACATTGACAATATCCTAGGGATCTATAAACGAGGTTGAATTTTAATAGTTACCCTGATCATAATATATAGATTTATGCCCAAAAAGAATCCGTTTAATTATTCTTTCACCTCATTCTTTCGCCATAATGTAAACGGTGGAATGTTGCTGATGATTGTATCTGTATTGGCTATGGCTATGGCCAATTCTCCATGGAGTTCCTATTATCTTGGATTTTTGGACCATCCTATTTCATTGATATTCGGGAATTTCAATTTACTGAGTCACCATGGAAATCCGTTGACAATGGCTTCATTCATTAATGACTGCTTAATGGCGATCTTTTTCTTTCATGTAGGATTGGAGATTAAGAGAGAAATACTCGTTGGAGAATTATCCTCTGTGCGCAAGGCCTCTTTACCAATTCTGGCTGCTTTCGGTGGCATGATTATACCCGTCATTGTTTACTTATTGATAGAACATGTTTCACCGGGATCAAAAGGGATGGCAATCCCTATGGCTACCGATATCGCTTTTTCCTTAGGGGTGTTAAGTCTAATGGGAAAACGTGTCCCTCTAAGCTTGAAAATATTCCTGACGGCATTTGCTGTAGTTGATGATATTGGGGGCATTTTGGTTATTGCCTTGTTTTATACGGATACCATTCAATGGACTTATTTGCTGACGGCTCTTGGCTTGGTTGCTGTTTTGTTGGCAGCTTGCAAACTACGAATAAATAAAAGAGCTATTTATGCCATTTTGGGTATAGCTATCTGGTTCTTGTTTCTGCAATCAGGCGTGCACAGTACAATAGCAGGAGTCTTGGTCGCTTTTACAATTCCAGCCAGACCCAGTTTAAAAATCGGGAAATACATTGACCGTATCAGGTATAGTATCAACACTTTTCCTAAAACAGGAGATGAAAGTATGATCTTGACCAACGATCAAATATACGAATTGAAAAACATCGAGGAAGCATCAGACAAAGTCATCTCACCTTTGCAATATATGGAAGATAAGTTAAATGGTCTGGTCAATTATTTTATCTTGCCTCTTTTTGCCTTTGCAAACGCAGGAATTGTATTTTCGGGTGAAGGAAATCTTATTGGTACTGTAACCTTGGCTGTTGCTCTTGGTCTGATATTAGGAAAACCTATTGGCATCTTCTGCTCTACCTGGTTGTCTGTAAAACTTCATATAGTTTCGCTTCCTGACGGTGTCAATTGGAAATCCATCTTTGGCGTTTCCTGCTTGGGAGGCATCGGCTTTACGGTGTCATTGTTTATTGCAAATCTCTCTTTTGGGTCAGCAAATACGGCACTATTGAATCAGGCTAAATTGGGAATCATTATCGGAACTATTGTTTCCGGAATCATCGGCTATTGCTTTTTGAACTTTACTTTGCCCCAAAAAGAAGCATTGGATTAGAGGGGCTATTCGTGGTGAAATAGATGAATGTTGGAAGAGACTAAGGTCTTCTGAAAGTAGCTTTCAGCTCTTTTTCCAGTTTTCTGTTGACCATAGGTTTGAAGTTGATGGGATTTCCTGTGATTCTTTAAGTCTGTACTTCATGTGATCTTAAAAAAATCATCTTATTGTAAAAATGTATATCTTTGATAAGTCATTATGAATTGTCAGTTTGATAATATGTCAAAGTATACATTGTTATTGGTCGAAGATGATTCTGCCCTTTCCTTGATTCTAAAAGAATTCTTTGAAATAAGCGGATTGAAGGTTGTGCATGCAATAGATGGAGAAGAGGCAATGCGCCTATATGCAAAGGTGTTTCCGGATATTATTCTGATGGATATCGAAATGCCTAAAAAAAATGGGTTTGAAGTAATTGAAGAAATCCGTTCATCCGATTATACGACCCCCATTATCTTGATGACAGGGGCCAGAATGGATGATGCCAGTATAATCAGAGGATATGAGCTTGGTGCCATTAATTATCAAAAAAAGCCTGTGTCCCCTCCTATCCTTTTATCAATCATATTATCAAAACTTCATCCTACTATCGTTATTAAGCACCTAAAGATAGGAGATAAATCGTTCATCCTTGAAAATCAATGTATTACTATGGGCGAATTAACAATAAACCTTAGAGAACGCGAGGCTTTAGTTTTGCGCAATTTGATGGACAATGTCAATGTGCCCGTCTCCAGAAAAAAATTGATCTACATTATTTGGGGAAACGACCTTCCAGCGAACAATAATATGCTGGATGGCATAATATCTTCACTTAGAAAAGCTCTTAGCCTGATACCCGAGTTGGAAATACGTTCCATTTACGGTAAAAGTCTTGTGCTAAAAAAGGCATAAAACCGTCTTTGTGTGTTATTGGCTGTCAAGTTTTGCCTTTCTTCACCAACCCCAACAGCAAGGGTACAAAAATAAAAATACCCAATAACGACATGGCCAAACCTCCTATGACACCAGAAGCCAAAGGAAACCAAAATCCTTTTTGCTCTCCAACCAGAAAAGGAATAAAACCAAGCATGGTGGAAAGAATGGTCAACAGCACGGGGATAATTTTTGAGTTCCACGCTCTAATATAGGCACGAAGCAGTGTAACATCACGTTTTCTCCTGATATTGTTATACTCATTGATGATATAAATACTTGCATTTACGGTAAGGCTGCATAAAAGGACAAAAGCAGCAAAACCACCTTGATCTAATTTTAACTTGAAAACGTAAAAAGTCAGGAAAATACCGATAAATGCCACCGGAATAATGGATAAGAGGATAAAGGGTTGTCTAAGAGAATTGAATAAAATGCTCGTAGTGAAAAAGATGATAACCATGATGATTAACAGCAACCAATAGGGACTATCTTTCCCATCTCCAAACTGCCAGCCATCTTTGTCGTTATTCTCAATGGTATAACCGAGCGGCAGTTTATCAGAAAATTTGGCTATGTTCTTTTCCAATACCCGTTTGCCTTGCTCGTATGCCCCAATATATTCGTATTGCAAACATAACCTGAATTGTTGGTTTTCCCTGACCAAGTTCATAGGAGCTTGCGATTTCTGAATATGGGCTAGGTCTGAAATGCGGTAAGTTCGTTTTTGTAGTACTCCCGGATGGTTATTCAGCATCCAAATGTCATCTTCTTTGGACTGTTTTGAAGAAAGTCTGATGGCTTCTACGGAACCATCTGATGTCAGCCATTCACCGGCGTATTTATTCTTTCCAAAAGCTGCATCCAAATTTGAAAAGAGATTCATCGGAAAAATATTCATACCGGCCAGACGTTCTTTTTGCAAGTCAAACGAGAATTCCTGATAATCGTTTTTGAACCAGCTGAAATCGGAATCTATTGTTACCTCTTTGATGCGCCTGTGATGAAGCAACGTATCTCTCACCTCTTCTGCAAGCTTATATAATTCATCATAATTAAAACCGTACATTTTGATTCGATAGGAACCAGCACTCTCACGCAAATCGTTACTAAACCCATCACCAAGACCGAAAACGCCCCAGCTTCCACCGCCCAAATCAATGGCTTTGTTGATCAGTTCGGATTTTAATTGATATGGAAATCCGCTATTTTGATAGGCATTGGTAAACCTAATATCTATTGACGCTTGTCGTGCATTGTTTATATCCGTCTGAAAAAGCTTTATTTCTTTAAACTGTTTGAGATACTTTTCCATTTGTTGAATTAGGTAATTGGTCTGATCAATGGTGGAACCATTCGGCATAGATAAGGATATAAAGAGAGATGTTTCTTCTTTGTCGTTCCAGTAAGAGCCCTCATATACCTTCTGGACAAAAAGACGTAAGGTGCCACCAAGAGCCACGTCGGTGATAGGTTTTATTTTATCTTGATAAAGAGCAGAACCAATAGTCTTGTTATAAAGAATGGCCGGTTTGCTCAGAGGCTTGTCATCTTTAGGTCTGATTTCATTTGGAAGCAGAAATATTGGCAAGCCGAAGGCCAGAATCAATAAAGTGATGGGTACAAACTTATGTCTGATATTCCAAGTAATGAAGGCACAGTAGAAACGGTTAAAACAGATTACTTTCCGTTTTCCTCTCCATTTTGGAAACCTGAATTTCTTTTGCCTGCGTTTCCTGGATTTGAATGTCAGTTGCATATACTCAATCAACGCAGGAATAAGGAATAAGCAAACAAATAATGATACACCAAGGTTAATGATGATGATAAGAGCAAAATCCTGCAGATTTTCTCGGATTTTTTCATCGAGGAAAAAGATGATGACCAGAGATGCCATAATCGTGCAAACTGCTGCCAGAATGGCTAAAAAAGCCAACTTGTTCTTTCGTCGGATAATCTGATCGGACATGATGATCATGGTGTCGAGAATCAGAGATAGTGAGATGGTCACACCCATCAGCGAATATAATTGCAGCTCGACTCCAAAAATGTAGTATAAGATGGATGCAATCGACAGGGTACACAACAAAGAAATAACAATCATCAAAAGATATTTAAAGCTCCTGTAAACCAACAGTACAAAGCACAGCAGAATCAATACGGTAAGTCCCGAGCGGAAATAAATGTTTTTCAACTCTTCCCGAATGTAGTCGGTGGCATTATATGCCTCATGCATTTCGTAATTGACAGGAAAATCATGGCTCAGTTTGTCCAGTTTCTTTTCAATGACTGAATATAGTTTCAATTGATTGGCATCTTCTTTGGCTGTCAGAGAAAGGTAAATCGAGTTCAATCCGTTGATGCGGCTATAGGAGGATGGCTCTTCTTCCATGTGCGCGACCTTGACCAATTCATCCAGATACAATACTTTTCCATTAATTTTCTTTACCGGGATTTTTGATGCGTCGAATTGTTCAGGTAATATGTCTGGTACCAAAACTAAACCGACCCGAAGTCTGGTTCCTTTTTCGGATTTGTAAGAACCTGTACCAAGATCCTCTTTATTTAAATAGCATTGAATAGCTTTTTGTAAGTCATGAACGGTCAGACCGTGTTGAAGGAGTTGTTGATAATCATACTCAAGTCGCCAGATCATTGGAGAAGCACCATAAATACTAACTTTGTCGATACCT